>Ga0247834_1001300_pt1 | contig 43733 bp, 33 predicted proteins | sample LaCruzMarch2015__8_FD_187118 | JGI IMG/M metagenome (GOLD analysis project Ga0247834, IMG submission 187118) | Freshwater microbial communities from meromictic Lake La Cruz, Castile-La Mancha, Spain - LaCruzMarch2015_12m | ecosystem: Environmental > Aquatic > Freshwater > Lake | place: Spain... | reverse complement strand
CGCTCGTTAGTTCGTACGCAATCCAAATTGCCTGTTCGTGCTCTTCGCTATATAAAAGACTGTAGGCTGTATGATGAACAACTAACTTTTCATTCGCAGTTGCAGGGATTTCCATTTTCTTTGACGAGTCAAGCGCGATAGTCGTAAGCGAGGAATCTCTTGAATTATCGTCAAAAGAGTCCATATTTGCACTTGCTACCGGTACTTTATCGTATTTCGTTGCATTTGCCTCCTTTTTCACTCCCCTACTGCACGCACTAAAAACGGTAAAACCAATTATTGCGATGAAAAGAAGAACTTGTCGACTTATTATTTTTATCATGGTGTATTTAAAATTTGCTATTTAACAGCCCGATTGTTTACCGGACTTTATCTTCTTTGAGGATATTTATAAAATGGAATCCTTTTGGACTGTATCCTTCATTGTAAAAAAACTTATGTGCTTTAAAATTGGAAGTATAGGAATCCAATGATAGCATGGTACAATCGTGTTCCAACGCTTTTTTATGTAGAAAATCAAAAATTAATTTACCTACACCTTGGCTCCTGCTTTTCTCGGAAACAATGATGTTATCCAGCTCTAAGTACTTTCCACACCATAACTTAGTGCCAATCCAAAAGCCGCTAAGCCCAAGACAACGCTCTTCCTCAAACACACCTACTTGTCCGTAGTTATGCGGCAACATCTGATCCAATTCAGTTGCATATTCCTCCGGGGTTAAACTCGGGTATAACTCCTTTAACACTAAAATATATTTGAGCATTTCCTCTTTATCTGTTAACTCCCTCACCGTAATCATATGTAATTATTTTTTTAAATGTTTTTCAAACAGCTCAAAAATCCTTCGGTATTCATCTTGCCAAGAATAAGCTTCACTAAATCCGTGGGCTTCGACGGGATAAACGGCTAATTCCCAATCTTTCTTTCCGTATTCAATAAACCGCTGACTAAGGCGCACCACGTCCTGAAATTGCACATTATCGTCCACCATTCCATGCAGCATAAGAAGTGGTTTACTTAAGTTTTTTGCATAATAGATGGGGGAGCTTTTTCGATACGCATCGGGATCTGTTTGTGGATAATTGAGAATATTACTCGTGTATTCGTGGTTGTAATGCGCCCAATCTGTTACAGAACGTAAAGCAGCTCCACATGCAAATTCAGTTGGCTTTGTGAGTAAGCCCATCAGGGTAATAAAACCACCGTAGGAGCCACCGTAAATTCCAACCCTATTGGAATCAATTCCATGTTGTTTAACCAAGAAATCTTTCGCGTCAATAAAATCGTTCAAATCTCTTCCTCCCATATGTCGATAGATGGCCGTTCGATAATCCCTACCGTACCCTTCGCTTGCACGATAATCGACGTCCAAAACGGTATAGCCGAGGTCGCATAATAAGTTATGAAACATGTATTCTCGGTAATAATTACTCCAATAGTTGTGCGCGTTCTGTAAATAGCCCGCACCGTGTACAAATAAAACGGCAGCGCCATTTTTAACTGACCTTTCTGGATTATATATTCTTGCTGCAACCTTCACGCTATCACTCGCAACAAACTGAATTACAGGCGGTTTTCGCCATGCATAAGATTGAAAATTAGGTGTTGTGGAATAAGTAAATCGGAGCATTTTAGCACTCATCTCGTTAGGCGCTGTGTACAATTCCCATGGTGTATTCGCATTGGAATAGCGCACTAACAAGGACTTTTCATCGGGTGAAACTTGCACGTCGTGGTAACCATCAGCACTTAAAATTGTTGTCCACTCTAAACTTTTACTATCTAAATGATAAAAATCCCGGTTTCCTGCATGGGTTTTATTTGCTGAAATATAAAAGCGCTTTTTGTCAATTGATAATTGTGCCCCATATACCTCAAAATTCCCGGACGTGAGCGCGCTTATTTGCTTACTAGCTAAATCAAATACGTACAAGTGTGAAAAACCGGTATGCTCAGATTGAAAATAAAATGATTTCCCATCTTCGAACCAATCTAGTACTGCCACTTCCTCGTTCCACGATGAAATTCCAGGCCCTCCAATCCATGCATCATCGTGTTGATGATTTAACTCCTCAACGCTTCCTTTTTCAAGGTCAATTAATACAATCCAACGATCCTTGTTGTCTGCACTTCGCAAATCAGCCAAAGCAAAATTAGTTGACTTATCAAATTTCAATGGATGTATGAAAATTGACCTATCCATTTCAAAATAAGAAGAACTCAAGGTATCTAAATAACTTGGTTTTTTACGAATGGAAGAAAGCTTTGAGAAATCAATCCATTTCAGTGAATCTGTTGCTAAACTTAAAATTGCTAATCGTTGATTTGGTTCATTAAACGATACCTTTGAACGAGCAGCATTAAGTTGAACTTGTCCATTCTCAGTTACAAACGCAGCTACTTTGGTTTCATCCTGCGAAATCTCGGTACTCATTACGAGTGCTACAAAAGAACCCATCGGATTGATATTCAGCGAAGAAAGATTACCCTCCCCTAAGTAATTGGCTTTTGGTTTTGGGAAAAGTGCAACATTACCCTGTAATTTGGCCCAATTTTTTCTTTTCTTCCGATCCTTAAAATACTCAAAAAGCTCCTCTTGTTGTTTTGATAAAAAACTGGTGTCCTCTGTTGTTGTTTTTTCAAGGCCCATAAAAAAATTAGTGCGTTGTTTTAAGGTAGATTTCCCCTCTTTATTTTCCCATTCCAGTAAATTCAACTCCTGTTGAAAAATAATTTTGTTGGGATCATTAAGTCGCTGAATGTTACTAATCCCATTATTACTTTGATAGCAAGGTAAAAGATCACCGTTAATTTTATACAAAGCAGCGAGCGTGGTGTTACTTTCAAAATACTGCACTTTAAAATTATGTTGCGATGCATCGTATTCGATTACCCGACTAATCTGTGTAGAATCAAGCCTAGCTATTGCCTTATTTTTATAGTTATAGGCATAAAGAGACGCTCCTAAATCCTCCTTTCGCTGCCAACTAAAATAAATTGACTTTCCATCATATGACCAGAAAGGATTTTGAGGCAGGTACCCAAAATAATTTTGACCACTCATAATTTCACTCAGATTGAGCTGAGCAGAATGACTCCAAGAAAGACCAAGAAATAGAATTAATAGAAAACTTTTCATCTCGATTTAAAACATATAAAAGTACAATTTTACTAAAGACATTTCTTTTTCTCGTATTTATTAGTACAAATTAATAGCATAATAGTAACTTCGTAATAGATGTTTCACCTAATTAAAAAGTTACTTTTTAAGGTACTTTCACAGTCAGCCTATTTGAGCGCCTTGCACAAGGGATTTTATCTGTTGTTTGATTTAGGCATGCTAAAGCGCGACAAACGATTTAAATTTCATTACGCTGTTAAATCACTGATAAAAAACGACTTCACTGTGATTGATATCGGCGCTAACCTTGGCTACTTCGCTAAAAACTTTGCCCGATTAAGTCCAAAAGGGAAAGTGATTTGTATTGAGCCAATTGCCCCATTTTATGCTATTCTGCAAAAATTTTTAAGACCATTTCCACAGGTTAATTTACACCATCTGGCCCTTGGACTAGAAAATGGCGAAATCGACATGGTACTCCCTGAATCAAATGGCGTTATTCGAACAGGACTTCCATATGTAATTGGAGAAAACGAGGATACGAGCACACAAAAAACAACAAAAGTTGCGATTCGAAAAGGAAGTGAATTATTGGCAAATCTCTCCACCATTGATTACATAAAATGCGATATTGAAGGGTATGAGTGGTTGGTTTTTAATGAAATCAAAGAGATCATTGCCAAGCACAGGCCAATGATTCAAGTTGAAATTTCCGAGAAACACATCGCTTCCTTTGTTACTTATTTCGACGAATTAAATTATTGCCAATATGGCATTTGCGACTTTAAATTTATTGCAGAAAGGGGTATACAAAAAGAGGTTGGTGATTTTTTATTTATTCCAAACGAACAAAAAGAAACTTTCGAAAAAACACATAACATCCAATAGTCATGAGAAATATTCTTTATTTCTTACTGATAATTATTCTTTTTTCATGCGAGAAAGGCACAGGGAATTTTACACTCAAGGGCACAATTAAAGATGATACCTATCAAACCAATTTACAAGGTGCAATAATCCAACTTTATAAAGTACCAATCGCGAGTACACAGGAAATTTTAATTGAAACCGCTACAATTGGTAATGACGGAACATATAGCTTTACATTTCCTCGCGAAAAGATGGAGCGTTACACCTTACACGTAACCAAATCCAATTACTTCAAAATTGAAAAAGATATTTATTATTCGAGTTTGTCTTTAAACGAAGAAAACATACGTGATTATTCTACAAAAGCACAGGCGTGGGTTGGTCTCCATTTGATTAATAATAATCCACAACCCGGGGATCATCTTCAATACATTAAGCAGGCAGGACTCCAAGGGTGCTTAACCTGTTGTCCAAACACTGATCAACATTACTATGGACCTTTGGATACCGTCATTTATTGTATTAATAATGGAAATGAAAATTATTCAATTTATTATTGGGTTTTGAACACCAGTAATCAAGGACTAATCGGCGCTTTCACTAATTCTTTCGATACAACCGAAGTAACTTTAGCCTATTAATTACTTTAAAAACACAATTCATTAATCTATTTTTTTTATTGTGTAAAAGCGCTTAATTTTGTTCTCAAATTAAAATAATTCATTTTTAATTTAAGTATAAAATAAGTTAAATGCCAATTTTAGAGAGTAAACCAAAATTAAAAAAGTTTATCCGTTACACTTATTTTATTTGTCTACATATTCTTGCCGTAATTGCTTCATTCTTAATCCTCACAGCGCTTGCCGTTCAATTTAAATGGACCAATCAAAAAGGTTCGGTTGATATCAACAGCCGATATTTTTCTAAAATGGCAGGCAAGTATAATCAAGGATTTAAGACCGATAGTTTATCTATCGCACGCGATGAGTACGTGATGTTTCGCTCAATTGGCATTCTAGCGAAATATTATCCGAGTAATGCTAAAATTTTAATGAAGGCATACTATAAAAATAATAATGTCGGCGTAGTTTTAAGAATGCTAGATGCGATAAACCTTAAAATGATTGACAATAAAGCGTATCAGAGCGAGTTGGCAAGCATTCAAATTAATAATGATTTAAAAACACTATCCATCTTTCCTTGGTCAAACGTCCGAGAATGGAAACAATTTTGCGATGTCGTTATTGCAGATAAAAATGCTATAGATTCCGTTTCAAAACTCACCGGTGTAGAATCGCGATTTATTGTGATGTGTCTTGTTGGCGAACAAGTGCGCATGTTTAACTCAGGACGCGAAGCTTTTAAGAAATACGTTACGCCGTTTAATCATTTAATTCTTCCTACCAATCGAGGTTATGGTGTGACAGGTATTTTAGAACATACAGCCTTAAAAATTGAACAGAATGTATTTGATAAAAAAAGTGAGTTCTACGCAGGCGATTATTTTCAGCATGTTGTCAATTTAAACGACTCCTTTCCAGAATTAGTAAACGACACCATTGCCTCGCACAAGCATCTGACTATCCAGCGACTAATTAAGCGCGGGGACCATTATTATTCGTATTTATATACTGCCTTTTTCTTGCGTCAATTTCAAGCACATTGGCTTAAGGCAGGATTTACACTAGAAAATCGTCCAGAAATTCTAGGAACCCTATTCAACCTTGGGTATCATAAAAGTAAACCTAAGAAAAACCCCGAAGTTGGTGGGTCGAACTTCAAAGTCGGCGACATTGTATACACCTTTGGCGGTATTTGTTATGAATTTTATTATAGCGGTGAGCTGCAAGATTATTTTCCATTAACAGGAGTAGGCTTTGTTCCCGTGAAAGAATTGGAACAAAAAAATAAGCAACTACTTATCGCCATAAAATTAAAAGTAGCCAGCGATGAAGAAGAAAAAAAGAAAAAACAAAAAGAGGCACTTGAAAAGGAAAAAGCCCTAAAAAAAGAAGAGGGAAATACGGGCGTATAATCACTAACTTTAAAATGCATCTTTAGTTTTATTAAAATTATTACATCTCTTCAACTATTTCCAAAATTTCATCTATGAAATCAATCATCTCAAAAAAGAAATATATATTCTCAATGTCAACGAGTACAGCCACAATTATATTCTCGGTTTTATCACTTAGTCTTTTAAGTAGTAAATCAAACGAAAAAAGTGAACCTAAATCTGTATCACAAAAAGTTAAAACCGAGATAAACGATACCACCATTTCCTTGTTTTTAGTAGGTGACATGATGGGACACCAGTCAATGATTGATGCTGCCAAGCTTGATAATGAAAATAAATACGATTATAGCACCTGGTTTCAATTTTTAACTCCTTATGTAGAAAGAACAGATTTTGCGATGGCAAATCTTGAAGTTACGCTAAGTGGCCCTCCTTACAGTGGATACCCGCAATTTTGTTCTCCTGATAGCTATGCTGAAGCGATTAAAAAAGCAGGCTTCGACTTTTTTATTACTGCTAATAATCATTCCCAAGATAGAGGTAAAAAGGGCGTAGAAAGAACAATTGACGTGCTTAATGAGTTAAAAATTGAGCATACAGGGACATTTAAAGACCAAAAAGAACGCGATCAAAACTATCCATTTATTAAAACGATAAAAAACAAAAAATTCGCATTTTTAAATTATACTTATGGAACTAACGGACTTGAAGTACAATTTCCCAATATTGTTAATAAAATAGACACCATACAAATTGCTAAAGACCTAGTAAAAGCAAAAGATTTGTTAGCTGATTTTATAATTGTGACCTTACATTGGGGAAAAGAATACGAGCGTAATTACAACAATGATCAAAAACAGCTTGCCCAATGGCTATGTGACAACGGTACTGACGCAATTATCGGAATGCACCCCCATGTGGTACAACCCATGGAAATTTTACATCCAAAAATGGATAAAACAAAAAATGTTCCTATTGCATACAGTCTCGGAAATTGTATAAGTAGTCAACGTGATCAATATAAAAATGGCGGAATAGGAGTTAAATTAGGTCTTTCAGTTGTCGAAGGAAAAGTTAAATTCTCATCATGGTCATTCCTTCCATTTTGGGTACGAGTAGGCAAATCCCCAAAAGGATTTTTCTTAATTCCAGTCTCAGACTGGGAAAAAAACCCAAAGAAATACGACCTCGATAGTGAAGAAATTATTAAAATAAAACAATTTGGCAGTGACACAAGAAGTTTACTCCATGAAATCAATGAAATGAAATAAAAATCAGGGTTCGTTTTCTAAAACCTTGTATTTCTTTGCTGCTACCTCTCTCGAGCAAGCATTAAAGTGCCACCATTCTGTTGGTATTCCCGAAAATTTTTGATAACGCATGATTTTACGTAGTAATTTTCTATTTTCAATGTGCTTTTGGGTCAACAATCCCTCAGCTAAAAATGATTTTTCTAACGAAGGATAGGCAACTTTTCGCATATCATCATACCCTGCCCCCATATCTAAAGGAATACCGTTTTCATCGCAAATGGTTAAGTCGACAGCTGCACCATAATTGTGAAGACTTTTATTAGCAGGATTTGATACAAATTTTATTCGCTCTCTAACTGGAATAGTATCCAAAGCATTCCACATTTTTCTTTGGACACTAAGGGGCCGAACAGCGTCATAAATTAATAAATGCAGCGACGGAAAAATAGATGTTAAATAGGTTTGGCATTTTCCCAATCGAATAGCCACATCGTTTTGCAAATAAGCATGAGTTATTCGTTCGTAGAGTTTTATTTTCATGAAATTATCCTTTGACGCATATTTTAAGTCAATGCGTATAAGCTTATTCACCGACTGGACATCTGTTAAAAATGAAGATTCAGACGTGTCAATTGGAAAAGAAACTGTAAAGGGTAGAGTTAAGGCCAAAGAAATTTGCACTTTATTGAACGAATTATTCTTAGGCTTTTTTTGTAACGAATTAGCTAAACAACTCAAAAAGATAAAGCCAACAAATAAGTACAGGCCCTTCACAAAGCAAGTAAGCGGGTAGTTTCTAAATTTATCCTATCGCTAAGGTTTTTGGACACAGGCACCAAGGGCAGACGCATGTGGGCTTCCATTATTCCCCTTGCGACGAGTGCCACTTTTACTCCTCCTGGATTTCCTTCTTCAAAAAACATTTTGGTAATGCTAAAAAGTTCGTAGTGTAAAACCTTTGCATCTTTTATTCTTCCCTCCATCGAAGCGGTCACCATTTTAGAAAACAACTCAGGAAATGCATTAGCTACGACAGAAATAACACCGTTTGCACCTGCAGCGATCAGTGGAAATGTAAGGTTATCATCACCCGACAAAACATCGAAGAACTCGTCACCTTGCCGAATAATATCCATAATCTGCTCCATATTGCCCGAGGCCTCCTTCACGGCAACTATATTTTCAATTTTCGAAAGCGCCAAAGCGGTTTCAGGGAGTACATTCGAACAAGTTCGTCCCGGTACATTATAAAGTATAATTGGTAAACGAGTACATGAAGCCAAATAAGTGTAATGTTCAATTATCCCTGCTTGCGTTGGTTTGTTATAGTAAGGTGAAACAGACAGAATACCGTCGACACCCTCAGGAACTTGTTTGAGAAGTTCGCCTACTTCGAGCGTATTATTTCCTCCAACACCATAAACCACCTTCAAATGACCGGCGTTTTCCTTAATTACACAGTCTAATACTTGTCCTTTTTCTGAACGAGACAAGGTGGGCGACTCGCCCGTTGTACCCTGAACAACTAAAAAATTAGTTCCGCCATCAATTTGAAAACGGACCAATCTCTTCAAAGCATCAAAATCAATGTTGCCAGAATGGTCAAATGGAGTGACGAGCGCTACACCAACGCCAGTAAACATATTAATCATACAAATCTATTTTTTCTAAAGTGATTGTAATAAAATCAAGCATTGCAAACGGATCTTCCTGAGCGGCAGTTAAACTCACATCAAAAAAGGAATTCTTTGCATTTACAATAACTTTTTTATTAAAATAAGTTGTTTTGATGAACTCCATAATTTTGTCATTAGGCGTCTCAAAATTAATCAACAAATCATAATTCTTAATTAATTCAGTTGCCAACTGTCCGTCTTTCATTTTTCCAAAAAACGTATAGTCATTAGGTGAATGATAGTATATTAAAAAATGAGGTGGAAGCGTTGACTTATCAATTTCTTTTGGAACATTAACTACAATTACCAACCTATTAATTTGGCTACTGCTCAGCATTTTATCCAGTGCTTTTCTAAAATCGCGTAACTGATCATCGTTTTTGTAGTCGAAAATTACCAAAAGCGATTGCGATGAGGACCAAATATTTTTTACTTTCATATTGAAATAAGTTTAACAAAATCGTCTTCTGTAATTACTTTTACACCCATTGTATTTGCTTTCTTTAATTTGGCGGGCCCCATATTTTCACCAGCTACCAGGTAATCCGTTTTACTGGAAACCGCTGCACCAACTTTGCCACCATTTTTTTCGATTAACACCTTTAATTCTTCCCTTGAAAAAACATTAAAAGTACCCGAAATCACAATTGTTTTATCTAGCAAAACGCTAGAATCAAGCACCTCCTCTACTTTAACAAAACAAAGGCCTATCGTTTTTAATCGATTAAGTAGGAGCTGGTTTTCGTGGTTCGAAAAATAATTAAGTACCGAAACTGCGATTTTATCACCAATTTCCTCCACTTCAATTAACTCATCATAAGTTGCTAATTCTAGTCGATTTATGTCCCCAAAATGCTTCACTAACTTTTTCGCAACTGTTTCACCAACAAAACGAATACCTAGACCAAAAAGAACACGTTCAAAGTTAACATTTTTAGCCAGTTCAATTCCTGTTAAAATAGCGGACACTGATTTTTCGGCCATGCGATCTAAGACAAGAAGATCCTGTGCCTTCAGGTCGTACAAATCGGCTATATTTCGAACCAATCCATTGTTGTAAAGCAACTCAATTGTCTCTTCACCTAATCCATCAATGTTTAATGCTTTCCGACTAATAAAATGTTCAATCTTTCCTTTTACCTGCGGAGGACAAGCATTTTCATTTGTACAATAGTGATTCGCTTCTCCATCACTTCTTACCAACAGCGACTGGCATTCGGGACAATTTGTGATAAAAGGAATTGGTTGACTATTACCAATTCGTTTCGTCGTATTCACACCAACAATTTTAGGGATAATCTCACCTCCTTTTTCTAAAAAAACAGTGTCGTTTTCATGTAAATCTAACTTCACAATTTGATCCGCATTATGCAAAGAGGCGCGTTTAACCGTTGTGCCACCAATTAAAACGGGTGATAAATTAGCCACTGGCGTAATGGATCCTGTTCGTCCTACTTGATACGTTACAGATAGCAGTAAGGTCTCCACACTTTTCGTCTTAAACTTAAAGGAAGTAGCCCAGCGAGGAGATTTCGCAGTAAAACCCATGGCCTTTTGGTGCTGATAACTATTTACTTTAATCACAATGCCATCGATATCGAAGGCTAAATTTACCCTCTCTAACTCCCAAAAGTGAATAAAAGCCATGATGCCATCAATATCGTTGACTTTCTCAATAAATCTATTTGCTGGATTGGGTGTTTTAAACCCCCAACTTGCTGCATGCAAAACCGATTCGTAATGTCCTGTGTCAGTTAATTCGTCTCCGTATATTCCGTATAAGAACGAATCTAAACCTCGCTCTGCTACTACTTTTGAGTCATGCATTTTGAGCGTGCCGGAAGCAGTATTTCTTGGATTTGCAAAACGATTTTCGCCTATAGCTTCGCGCTCCGAGTTAAGACGTTGAAACTGCGCATGTGGCATAAAAATTTCTCCCCGAATCTCAAAATCCATAGGGTAATCATTATTAAGTTGTAAGGGAATTGAGTTGATTGTTCGCACATTTGTGGTCACATCTTCGCCTTTTTCGCCATCACCCCGCGTAAGCGCTTTTGACAATTGTCCGTTCTCGTAACGAATACCGATAGCCACGCCATCGTATTTTAGTTCACAGACAAACTCAATGGGAACAGACACTAACTTTTGAACCTTTGCAACCCAATCCGTGATTTCTTCTTCAGAATAAGTATTTCCAAGTGAAAGCATAGGAAAACGATGCGCCACCGACTCGAATTTTTTAGTGATATCGCCCCCTACTCGCTTCGTTGGACTATTTGCATACGCGAATTGAGGAAAGTCATTTTCAAGCGCCTCTAACTCTTTGAGAAGCATGTCAAAGTCGAAATCACTTATCAATGAACTATTATCGACATAATATAATTGATTATGAGTGAAAATTTCGTTGGAAAGAAATTCTATGCGCTTTCGTGCCTCTTCTGGATTCATACATTAAAGGTAGTTTTTTTCGCTTTTACCATTCGGTGTTTACCTTGTAAATCTTTCCTTAATTCAATGTTAATAAATCCTTTTGACTCCAAAAGACCTTGTATTTCAATAGCAAATTCCTCATGAATCTCAAAAAAAAGAAACCCCTTATCATTTAATAAAAGTAAGGCCATATCTATAATTCGCTGATAAAAAAGCAAGGGCGACTCATCAGGAACGAATAAGGCAATTTTGGGTTCAAAATCCATTACATGCTTTGCCATCAACGAAGATTCACCTTCAGGAATGTAAGGCGGATTGGAAACAATACAATCCCAACCCTTTTCATTTTTCAACAATGCTAAGTCAGCTGAAAAAATATCAAAGGTTAGCCAAGAAACTGCTAGTTGTAGTGTTGCTGAATTCAGGAGCGCCAGCGCAATTGCTTCATCACTACAATCAATTCCAACTACATGGCAATTTTGCATTTTACTCTTACATGCTAGGGCAATACAACCCGACCCCGTTCCAATATCTAACAAACTACTTATTTCCAATTTATCCTCAAGTATCCAAGCAACTAACTCCTCCGTTTCTGGACGAGGGATGAGCGCTCTATGGTCACACGCAATTGTTAAACCGTAAAACTCACTATCACCTAAAATATATTGAAATGGTTCATTATTCAGTAAACGATGGACAATATTTCTAACAAAAAGCAAATCTGATTCAGATAAACGATTGTTGACATTTAATATAAGATCTGTTGTCGACCATGCTAATCTTTTCATAAGAATGGCATCAAACATTACTTTGCACTCATTGTCAGAAAAATGCGCTTTTGTATTTTTATAAAAATAGTTGCGCGTAGCAGAAATGGTATTAGTAGAAACAAACATTACTCTTGCCTTAACTTAATAAACGCATTGATTTTTTCGTTTTCAATAAGCACGGTCAGGTTATAGTACACAAGATCCCACTTATTATTTGCTAAAATACAAATACCACTTCCTCTGCATCCACCCATCCACGTGTCCAAATCTTCATCAAACCAGGCAGTTTTTTTATCAGGTGAGAGAACCCATAGCCGATTAGATGGAACAAAAGACCATGCTTTTCCTTTGTCGAAGTAAGGTTTACAAAATGATTTGAATTCCATTTTGTCCCAACGCTCGTTTGGTGCGGTGCCAAGAAATACAAAATCATCGCCCAAAACCTTAAAATAGGAATCCAGGTTCGCTTGAGCTGCATCGCGATGCCAATTATTAATTAAACTATCCGGAAAGTCAATTGATTTCTTTTGCGAAAACGTGGCGTTCCCATCTATTAAAAGAAGTACAAATGGCAAATAAATAAAAAACTTCATTATTACTTACCGCCAACCAATTTTTGACATGTTTTAACCGCATTGTAAACGTTAACTAAACCGCGCGAATTACACATTTCATTTAACTCTTTTCCACTTGGAATAGCCACAGAAGATACCATTGCCCCTCTAATTTGAAGCATTGTTAAACTCGGGAAATACGATTTTAGCATGGCTGCAACACCTGCTACCATTGGAGAAGCCATTGAAGTTCCTTGCAGGTTTTGGTAAGCACTCTGAGGTACAGAGTTGTAAATTTCAAATCCGGGTGCAAAAACGTCCACACTCTTAGCTCCAAAATTTGAAAATGAAGCTACCAATTCTCCTTTATCTTTTGTCGAAGCACCAACAGAAAGCCAAAGAGGTGTTGGCGTTGCTTGCATACTATATAATGCAGTGGGGAAATTTGGCTCTACATCAGTGTCTTTGGCATCGTTTCCAGAAGCGTGAACCATAAGAACACCTTTGGTATCAGCGTAAAGAATTGCCTCCATCACTTTTTCTTGGTAAGGAGAATAATCTTTCCCAAAAGACATATTAATAACCATTGCACCATTATCAACTGCATATCGAATGGCAAGCGCGACATCTTTGTCGTTTTCATCACCATTTGGAACTGCACGAACAGACATAATTTTTACATTGTCAGCAACACCATCTCCCCCTAATCCATTTCCTCGAATTGCACCAATAATTCCAGCAACGTGCGTACCATGCAAAGCATCAGGACCTTCTACATCTGAATTTCCATAAGACCTATCGTTAAAATCATCAGGATTGTCACCAATTAACGAGCGATCGTCAAAATTCACATTTAATAAGTAGTCGAGATGATCAGAAATATACTTTCTCGTATCTGCATCAAATTGGTCAAGAGATTCTAAATAAGGTTCGTATTCAGCACGCTCGCTTTCCACAGCATTTTTCACCTCCAAATACAATTGAAATTCCTCATCAGATTTAATCGATGATTCATCAACACCATCGTATTTATCCATCAATTTTTTTAAAATTCTTGTTTTTTCTAAACAGGCCGCATCTAGGTTTTTTCCGTTCGCATTACCTATAAAATTCCAACCATGAACATCATCAACGTAACCATTTTTATCATCATCTATTTTATTGTTGGGAATTTCATCGGTATTAACCCAAATTTTTCCTTTCAAATCTTCGTGTTCTATATCAACCCCTGAATCAATTACGGCTACGATAACAGCTTGCGAATTTTTACCTTTTAGTAGGCCGTACGCTTTATTGGTAAACATCCCTGTGCCTTCGCCATTATACCAATTTAACGTTCCCGGGAGAGCCTGTGCATAAATAGCACTTGATGCTAAAATAGCAGAGGCGAAAAAGAAATTAATTATACGATTTGTTTTCATAATTTTAGGTAGTTAAATTTTTAAAATAAATAAATGTTTAAATGTTTTCGAAGTTAAAATTAAAAATAATAATTTACTAATGCCGAAACAATTCCTTTTCATTATCTTGCAAGAAAAATAATCGTATGAGAATACTTTTCCTTTTTATGGTTACACTTCTTTCAGGTAATCCATTATTAGCCCAAAAAACATATTTAAATTTTCAGACTTATTACGAAAAAGAACCCCACACCAACACCTTATTTAGTAGCACGTATTCAAAAGAAAACTTAGATGCATTGCACAAAGAAGGTGTTGCAATTAAATACCTTACAAAAAACTGGATTTATTACAATTCTACGGCTTCAAAAATACAAACCTTGGTTTCCAGTAAAGCACTAAGTTCGGTCTATTTTGAATTTGCTCCACCCCATGTACTGGCTGACAGCGCAATGGTAAAACATCGCATTAATCTAGTTCATCAAGGACTAGGAGGAGTAGATACTGCCTATACAGGAAAGGGAGTTGTCGTTGGAATTGTAGACCAAGGTATCGACTTTAATCATCCTGACTTTAAGTTTCCAAACGGAAAAACAAGGGTTTTACGTTATTGGGATCATACAGTAAATAATGTTAATCCTCCCCAACCTTATGGTTATGGGACAGTTTGGGATAGCAGTGCTATAAACAATGGGACATGCACCGCTTTGGAAACTGGTACAGCACATGGAACGACGGTTTCGGGGATGGCAACAGGAAACGCACAAGCTAATTCCAAAAATAAAGGTGCTGCACCTAAGGCAGACATTATTGTTGTCGAAACAAATTTCAACCTTCCCAATTGGACACTTTCCATTGCTGATGCATGCGATTATATTTTTAAAGTAGCAGATTCATTGGGGAAACCTGCTGTTGTCAATTTATCACTTGGTGCTTATTTAGGAAGTCACGACGGAAATGACCCTGCTGCTGATTATATCGAATCGTTATTGGATGCCCAGGCAGGTCGTCTTGTGGTATGTGCTGCAGGTAATTCGGGGAATCAAGGCAAATACCACGTGCAAGGCAACAACATCGATGCCGATACCTCCTTCTTTTGGAGCGTAAATAATCCAGCAATTACGTTGGCAGGACCTAATAAAATACTTTTTGACTTGTGGTCTGATACTGCCGACGCTCACTATTATTTTGCTTTCGGAGCGGACCGCCCCTCGCCTACTTTTAAATTTCGTGGCCGATCTGATTTTCATTACGCCACAGCCAATATGGCTGCATTACCAATTTATGACACTATCTACAATTCAATTAACCAACGAATTGCATGCATAGAATCCTATCGTGAAATAGTTGGAGCTTCATTCCACATGCAAGTGATTTTTACTCAAATTGACTCACTTTCTTATCTATTCCGATTCATGACTTATGGTGCAGGTAAATACGATGCTTGGGGAGGTTCATGGCAACAACTCAGCAACTTTAAATCTACGGGATTGCCAAGTGCTGCCGTAATGCCAGCAATAATAAACTATCATCTTGCAGATTCTTTACAAACCATTGTATCCTCATGGAATTGTTCTGAAAAAGTAATTTCCGTCGGGAACTTTAGAAACAGAAAAGGATATATTGATAAAAATAATGTTTATTACGTTTCGCCTTCAACTACTCCTGTTGGTAAATTAAGTGAAAATAGCAGTAAAGGCCCAAGTAGAAATGGAACAATAAAGCCTGATATTGCTGCCGCTGGGGATATTTCACTTACAGCCGGACCGATGTGGTATTTAGCGAATGCGGCGAACAATAGCACAATAGATCAAGGCGCTTTTCACGTTCGAAATGGGGGAACCTCGATGGCTTCACCTGTCGTTGCGGGAATGGGAGCGCTTTACCTTGAAAAATGCCAATACGCTACTTGGCAGACGTTTAAAAATGATTTGACAACTTCAGCAACTTTTGATAATTACACGGGTATTCTTCCAAACTTCGGATACGGCTATGGAAAAGCAGATGCTGTAGGTTTGCTGCTCGAACAAACACCAACGATTAGTATATCAGGACCTGCAGGAATTTGTTTGGGATCGACAGCTCCGTTGTCCTTTACATCGAGCGCTGTCGTTAATAATGTACTTTGGTCAAACGGAGCACAGACAAACACGATTACAACCGCCATAATTGGTCCATATCAAGTTCAAGTTACCAGTGATTATGGGTGCAAGACAAAATCACCTGTTCACCAATTAATTTCCTTTAATTTACCCTTTGTAAATGCTGGTGCAAATTTTACTGCTTGTCCTGGGGTTCCAATAACCTTAACAGGATCAGGAAATGCCACCACCTACAACTGGTCGAATAATGTTCAAAATGGAGTGCCATTTATTCCTACTCAAGCCCAATATTATTATGTTACGGGAACTAATTTAACTAATTGTCAAATCACAGACTCTATTTTTATTGGTTTATTCAGCCCTTTACTTGTTGACTACATGGAACAAAACACCAATGTTTTAAACAATGCTAATCCTTTCAATCTCAGTCCCGGTTCGCCTGCTGGGGGTACCTACACTGGTAATGGTATTATCGGAACTTCTTTTCATCCTTCGCTCGCCGGGGAAGGTTCGCACATTATTACCTATAGCTTTATTGATGCAAACGGTTGTGTTCAAAGCGACACCTCTTTAATTAATGTGGTTTCAGGTGCAGGAATGAACGAAGGTAATTATGACGATTGGACTATATACCCAAATCCAAGCAGTCAGGACCTTACCATAACCTTGCCAGCTACTTTTTCAAAGGCCTATTTCACCATACGAGATGCGACAGGACGTATTATTTTAGATGGTGAGTTAAGCTCGGGGAAAAATGATATCATCACGAAAAGCCTTGCATCCGGAACTTACTTAATAAACATCAATCAGTTCGTAAAAAAATTCATTAAAAACTAATATTAATATCTTTAAAAATGAAAATCAAACACCTGCCAGTACTATTATTTTCCCTTGTATTTTTGAGTATTTCGGTCTATTCTCAAAAAGAAAATACCACACAATGCTACAAACGCGACATGAAAAAAGGTGCGATAAAAAGTGCTACTTTAACCTTGGGACAAATTGCACAAACCGAAAAGTACGACGTGAATTTTTATATGTTGGATCTTGAAATGACGAATACGTCTACGTACCTCGCAGGAAAGAGCTCATTCAAGGCTACTGCGCTTCAAACAATTGATTCGGCATTGTATGAATTGTTTGCTACATTGGTCATCAGCTCGGTAAAAGTGAATGGTGTAAACGTTGGATTCACTCGAAATGGATCTGCAGTGAAAGTTCCTGTAAACGTGATGCCCGGTACAATTTTCAGTATTGAAACTAGTTATAGTGGCAATCCTCCTACCGCAGCGACCAATCCTCTTGGTGGAAGTGGAATGAGCTTTGGCACCTCGCCTTCATGGGGGAACGAGGTAGTTTGGAGTTTATCAGAACCATTTTCCGCCTACGAATGGTTTCCTTGTAAACAGAGCTTAACCGATAAAGCAGATTCTTGTCAAGTAAAAATAACCGTTCCAAACGCTTGTAAAGCAGGTTCAAACGGCATCTTAGAAAATGTCACTCCCCTTGCTAATGGAAAAACACGATATGAATGGATGCATAGACATCCCATTGATTACTACCTAATTTCGGTGGCAGTTGCACAATACGTCGATTATACCATTTACGCTAATCCAATTGGAGCACCTGCACCAATTATGATTAAAAATTATATCTACAACAACCCGAATACCCTTCCAAATTTCCAAAATGCAATTAATGAAACCGTTGATTTTATGGAATTATTTTATGATTTATATGGTCCATATCCATTTGAAGACGAGAAATACGGACACTGTATGGCACCATTGGGAGGTGGTATGGAACATCAAACGATGACAACTCAAGGAACATTCAATAAAACATTGACTTCGCATGAATTGGCACATCAATGGTGGGGTAACCATGTAACTTGTGCTTCCTGGGCAGATATATGGGTAAACGAAGGGTTTGCTTCTTACAGCGAATACCTTATGTTGGAAAATCTGTACCCCGTAGAAAAGAATCAATTTATGCAAGATGTACACGATAACGTTATGTCGCAAGTTGGGGGAAGTGTATGGGTTCTTGATAGTTTAAATGAGAATAGAATATTTAGTGGACGTTTAACATACGATAAGGGTTCAGGTATTATCCATACAATTAGATACCTAATGAATAACGACAGTTTATTTTTCACCACCTTAAAAAACTTTCAAAATACATATTCTAATGGCACTGCGAGTGGAATTGACTTTCGAGATATAGCACAAAATGTAGCTGGAATTAACTTGACTCCTTATTTTGAACAATGGTATTTTGGTGAGGGGTTTCCTACCTATTCCGTCCGATGGAAACAATCCGGAAACAATGCGCTATTTAGAATTACGCATACCGCATCAAAGCCGAGTGTAACGCCAACGTTTACTAATCCAATAAGCTTAAAAATTGCTCGACAAGGATTGTCCGACACGACCATTCGCTTTGATATAACAGCTAACTCCAACGACTTTATAATAAATAATCTTGGAACAATTAGCAATAATATCATTGTTGACCCGCAAAATTGGGTAATCAATGATTTTGGATCTGTTGTTCAAGACAATACGCTATCGCTTGACGAAACTTTAACGGAAGAAAGCATAGCTGTTGTTCCTAATCCAAGTAACGGAATTTTTACATTACATGGTTTAACTGAAAGTGTTTTCTTACAACTTTATGGAATGAATGGAAAAATAGTAAAAGAAATGACTGTTGAACCCAACCAATTAATACATGTTAACGACCTTCCCAAGGGAACCTATTTAATTTCAATCACACATAGCAAAGGAAACAAAACATTGCGCTTGATAACGATTTAATCATCACTCAACGTAACATTTCGAACATAAAAAAATGCTTTCGAAAAAACCTTTTTTTGAACGAGATTTTTACAAAAGAAATTAATTCAGCTTGAAAGTAAAAAAGCTGGTTTCAATAAGGTATCAAAATTCATATTTTCAAAGTGCTTACCACCGAAAAAATAATTAGATTTTAATTAGATTTTTGGTTGCCTTTTTTTATTTTTCAATACTGCAATCTCTAATAACGAATTCGCCACTTGTTTCATCATAACCAGTAAAGTCTGCTTCATCACATTCTTTTTTTGCTTTGTTTTTTGTGCTTGTGATATCTTTTAATTTTAGGAAATCTGTTTGGCCGTTTCCATAAGGATTTCCAAATTCATCTGTAAAATCATATTTACACATACAACTATAATTCTTTTCGCAAGAAAATAGTAAAAAAGTCAAGCCGATAATAAACATTAGTTTTTTCATTTTTTTTAGTTTAGTTAAGCTAGATTGTAAACGTAATCATTTACGCCAAAATATTCCCCATTTAACGCGTTTCAACGTCGTTTCTCTATTTTCGAAAAATTACTTCTCTAATTTTGAATTATTTAATTCTTGATTTGAGGAGTTAATTAACTTTAGCTCAGTTCTTCGATTTGCTTGATGTTCCTCAATTGAACACCTTACACCGTCTGCACATCTATTAAGTAATCTGGATTCACCATAGCCAACAGCTTTGATTCTTCCTTTGGGAATTCCCTTTGATACGATGTAACTAACGCAACTTTTAGAACGATTTTCGGATAACTTTTTGTTGTAATTAACCTTTGCACGTGAATCAGTATGCGAAGCTAATTCGACATTAAGTTCAGGGTGTTGCATCATATACTTTACAAGCTTATCTAATTCGATTTTTCCTTCTGGACGTAACGAAAACTTATCAAAATTGTATAAAACCATATCCAAACGAATAAACTCATCACCTTTATTTGTCTCCAAAACAAGTGGTAAAGATGCTGTGTCCAAGCAATTTTCGTTAAAACTCGATGGAATCACAAGACTCGCGTCAGTATAATTAATCAAATTCATTTTAACAGAATCAATCAAAGCCGCACCTTCATTTTTCCATGAATAGGCACCATTCGAAGCGGTTATAAACTTTACGACCTCTCCATTATGCTTATACAGATTCATCATTACATTTTCAAGAGGGGTACCATTTTCGTTTGTTGCGATAAGTTTCGTAATCGTTTTTTTGAAGTAAGATGTAAGCTTAACCTCAAATTCACCGTCAACTGAAGCAGTAAATAAAATTGTATCTGGATTATTAATCGCATCGCCAGAAAAATAAATCTTGTAAGAATTATTCTTATCTAATTTAAAAGGCTCTTCTGTTTGACCAAGGCCATTAGTTTGAATTGCTACTGCTTTATTTTTAGTCAAGTTGACAATTTGTATGGATTTGTTTTTCAGTGGAGCACCTTTACATGTTTTCAAAGTGGCGACTAACTCTGCTCTGAATACAGGTTTAGTGAAAGCATATATTTGATCCACCCAACCAACACGGTTGGAAGAAACAAATCCTTTACCCGACAATTCATTTACGTTGTAGGCAAAATCATCTGCATTTGAATTTAACGGATTGCCAATATTAACTGGTAAGTCACTTGCCATTTCAGATGAAAAAACATCCAAACCTCCCATTCCAGGCCATCCATTAGATGAGAAATAAAGAACATTAGTCGAAGAAATAAACGGAAACAGTTCGTCTTTGGCTGTATTAACTGAGGGACCTAGGTTGATTGGCACTGACCACTGACCATCAAGGTAAGTAGTCTTGTAAATATCTGCACTGTAAACAGTATCAATTACTTTTAACTGCTTTTCATCCGCGTAGATTAAGTTTTTCACCATGCTCCCTGGGCGATTAGAAACAAAAAATACATTTCCTAAGGAATCAATAGTGGCATGGCCGTTTGAAAATCGTGAAGAATTGAACGGAAAATCTACTTCATTCCAGTTAGCACCCTCCAATTTGAACATCCGTATCTTGAGTCTTGCATATTTAATCCGATCATTAACGTCAACTTCTTCATGATTAGAAGTAATAAATGCCATTGTATAATCAGGATTAAAAGAAATCGGGCCATCATGCGATTTAGTTCTTTTAATGTCGCGCCATTGATTTTTAAAAAAAACATCAATCCAAAATGGCTTTTGATAAAATTTCGCTTTCTCTTTTGAAGCATTAGGATCAAAAAATGATAAATCTGTAAAATTTTGATTGGTTCTTTCGTATTCGCGATTGACAAAACCATGTCCGTGTTCATTTGAAGCAAACAATATACCTTTTTTGTAAGGAAATGCGGCAAAATCCTCTCCCTTATTTGCTTTCTTGTATAAACTAACGGTGTATTCGGATGTACTGTTTATTGCAGCATTAATCTTCGGTAAATTAACCTTCCAACTTGTTACTAAGTCTGACATAGGGAACACACTGGTAGCTGAGTCAACCGCATTAGTAAGTCGACTGTACTTTTTATTTAAGCAAATCAACTCAAGTAAATTGACCCAATCTTGCGCATTAGCCTGTTTTTTATTAACCAAGACTTGGTTCCAATGTAATGCCTTCTCGTAGTTTTCGGAGGCCATAGCAGCATAGGCAGTTTCCCTCAAGAAGGAATAGTCGCCAACAACTGCTTTGCTCTTTTTCTTTTTATTGATAAAAGCATTCGATAGTTCTTCCCAAACCGGCAAGGCATCAGCGAATTGGAGTTCTTTGGACAATTTCTTAGCATAATCCGCTTTGTAACTCTGTGTCCATCCTAAGGCTGATACAATTGTTACGGCTATAAGTGTGTTTAAAATTTTCATATTAAAAATATCTTGGACTTAAAAAAGCATTATTTTTTGATCTAATATCGAAAGAAAGCACAAATTCATGACTTCCCCATTGATTAACTAGCTTTCCGTTAATAGGAAAATCATAGGCATAACCTACCATACAATAGTCTTTGATTTGGTAAGAGGCATTAAAGCCCAAGGCATCATAGGCCCTGAACATTGTTCCCACCCAAAACTTATTGTATAAATGAGCAGAAATATTAAAATCTGCTATCAATGGACCGTTTGCAGTATACTTCATTAAAATAGATGGCTTGATATCAACTACACTATTTACTTTAAAAACGTATCCTGCCATTGCATACAAGTGCCTTTGAGCGAAAGAATTTCCTGTATTATTATCCAACGAACGCTTCACTAACTGAGGAACAGAAATTCCTGCATAGAATTTGTTGGCATATAAATAAGCACCAAAACCAAAATTTGCCTTCAATATAGAATTCGACTGCAGAAAATTAAGATCTGTATTTTCAGCTACTTGAAGACCAGAAAAATCATATTGATTTTGCTGAATACCAGCTGAAGCACCTAAAGATAACCTCATTCCGTCGTTGTTCAATTGCATGTGATAAGCAAAAGAGCCCATCGCATTAACGCCTGATCGCGAACCGATTTGATCATAACTCAAATTACCACCAACACCGATGTGTTTTCTTGCAATTGGCGCATGAATCGACAAAAACTGCGTTCGCGGCGCACCTTCCCATCCTGCCCATTGTGCGCGTGTAACACCAGTTATGTTAAGAGAACCCCTACTTCCAGCGTACGCAGGATTGAACTGTAGTGGATTAAAAAAATACATCGACGCTTGAGCATCTTGTTGTGCAAATGCTGACATTCCCGTCAGACATACTATTGCTATAAAACTGAGCTTCCTCATATGATTTTAAGGTTGAATTTCTAGGTATCCTGTGTAAGGATCTTGTGATTTCTTCATCGTATCGATTACGAAGAAGTAAGTTGATGCTGGTAAAGGATTAGCAGCGGTACCATTAAGGTGTCCGTTCCAATTATTTTGGTAAGGCTCAGCCTCAAAAACCAAACTGCCCCAACGATTATAAACACTTACTTTTGTGTTGGGGTAAATATCTAAATTGCCGATAACCCAAAGATCATTTTTTCCATCTGTATTAGGTGAAATAAATTGATTTACAACAACAGGAATTAGCGGCGAACAACCTAAATCGTAAGTGCCTGTCTGCACACAGCCAGCGCCGTCTGTCAACGTAACGGTGTAATCACCTGCATCTATATTGATTAGAACATTTGTGTTTTGACCGTTTTCCCATTGATATTGATAAGGGCTTTGTCCGCCAGTTGCATAAACGGATAAACTTCCATTTGCCTCGCCACATTCAGAACCTAGAGAATCTTGAGGTGTAAGCACCAATTGCAACGGCTGCGTAATAATAACAGTTGTATCGTCAAAACATCCATCTCCGTTGGTTACCGTAACGCTATACGTGTTGGCTGTTAAACCACTTACCGAAGCTGAGTTGTTTAAAGCCGGATTCCAAGTATATTGTAAATTTGAACCGTTTCCATTGTCTGTATTAATGGTAATACTTCCGTTGGAGCCGTTAAAACAGGAAACGTTAGTTTGTGTAACTGTTGTAATGTTAATTTCTGCAGGAGGATCAATTTGAACCGTATTAGTACTCACGCAACCATTTATGTTGTCCGTTATTGTTACCACATACTGACCTGGTGCGGTGACAACCGGCGATAAGGTATTTGCTCCAGCAACAACCGATGGTCCTGTCCAACTAACTGTTGAATTAGCAGGATTTACCACTCCTAAAATTACGCCCGTATTGGTAATGCAATCTAAACCTGTAGTAGGCGAAGTAGTGTAAGTAAATGTGGGGGAAGATAATACGTTCACAACAAAAACGTCCTGTACACCGGGACAACCATTAAGCGATGCAGATACTGTTATCGTACCAGAAACCGTCGAACCGCTTGTATTAGCTGCTGCGTCCCACGTTGGTAAATCGCCATTTCCTGAAGCTCCAATTCCGATAGCTGTATTTGAATTTGACCAAGTAATGGTTGCGCCTGCAGGTGTTGAAATGTAATTTTCTGGATTAATCGATTCACCAGGACAAACTGTTAAATCTGGATTAACTGAAATCGTTATTTGCGGCTGAACTGCAACAAAAACAACCACATCAGGTCCAGGACAGGCCACATTGCCAACTGAAATGGTGTAATAAACCGTATCAATTGTAGTTCCTGTGTTTATTAATGTTTGTTCAATACTGGTTCCGGACCCAGCTGATTCCCCAACAATAGTTGCCGGTGCATCTGTGATCCAAGAAAAGGTGGTGTTGTTTAAATTAGATGTTAAATCAAAATCAGAGGTGTCACCACTACATATAAATTGCTGCAAAGGATCAACAGTAACATTTCCTTGGGGATTCACAGTAATTGTATGAATAACTGCTGGAACATTCGTACAACCCACATTGGAGGTAATTTCAACCGTTCCTACCTGATCTGTATTGTTGAATAAAACCAATGAGTTAAATGTTACTGGACTAGTTCCAGAGCCAGTTAAAGTAGTGATGCCTGTTACATTGGTTGAATCTGTAATTTCCCAATTAATGGTATATCCTGGAACAGTCGAGGTCATTATGAATTGTGCGCTGGTATCACCAGAACAAATTGTTTGAGAATAATTCGACAAAGTAACATTTGAAACAGGGTTTATCGTTACTATCTGCATTGTTGAATCAACTCCGCAAAAATTAGCTGCATAAAGCCACATGTTGTAGGTACCAGGAACACTAAAAGTAACCTCCAAATTATCAGAACCACTCGTCCACTGCGAGAAATCGTAATTGTTACCAATGAATCCGTTGTTAGATCCCAAGGTTCCTGCAGTAATTGCATATCCTACAGGCTGCGTAATTTGCCAATAAAATGAATAAGTCGAGTCACAACCTGCACCGCTTATGTTTTCTCCTCCGGAAGATTGGTTGTCAAAAGTAACCGGTTCATTTTGACAAATTGGTGATGCAGGCGAATAAGCAAAAGCAGCAGAAGCTCCAGTTGAAATGGTTATTGGCCCGATAGTTATTACAGTAGGAAGACCATTAGAACAAGCATTTTGAGCAACAACAGTTGCTGAAAAAGCATTTTCAATTGGAGGAAAACCTGGTGAGAAAACATAATCAATTCCACATGAAGAGGTATTGAAAATATGTGAAATAGTTGTGTCGTTGGTGGTGGTAAAAACGGTTGATGCTGAACCATCTGAAAAGGATACAGTGTAATCAATTGGCGAACCGTTTGAAAGTATTTCAATAGAATACGGCGACGGTAAGCAAGTGGTTTGTCCTGAACCTGAGACGGTAATAACAGGAGAATTCCCGTTAAAAACAACATAATTCCGAGTTGTCGAACAACCATTAATTGTTATGGTATGCGTTAGCGTAAATTGACCCAATGGATAATTGTGACTTATTTGGTTACCAAGCATGTTTAATTGTGTGGAAGTTGCGCCATCTCCCCAGGTAAATGTTTGAACAACTAAATTACTGTAAGTAGAATTGAACAAGAAAACAGACGAATCAATTGAACCACATTTTTTAAAGAAGGTCAAGCCACCTAAAACTGAAGTGCCAAAACCGGGGCCACTACTTAAAAGAGTAAGATTAGAAAGTGGGGAAACATTTACATTAATAGTTCTAGGAAAACTCGAAACAGGCGTTGCATTATTGTTATTAACCGTTAAGGTAGCAGTTGTCGTGGGGGCAGTGACTATATTGTATGTTACCACGTGTGGGCCTGCACCTACAGCGGTAGCTGGCGTTGCACCCAAACCAAAATTCCATGAATAGGTGGCCCCAGCAGTAGTTTGCGAGGAAGTATTCACATATGTGATGGTGGTACCTTGACAAATAGTAACAATACCAATGAGCGGATTTGGTGTTGTCGAAAAACTCGCGACAGGAGTTTGGGTATGAGCGACGTTGGCCAGAAAACCAACAAGAATTAAAAAACAATATTTAAACATAAAATTTGTTTTAAGTAGAAATTAAATTATTCGCAAAGATAAAAAAAAAATCAAGAGTTTAGGTAATCAACTCCTTTTACCAATCTGTCAAGCGTTTGTTGCTCCTCTGAATACGCTGCGGCTTTGTATTCGTAGCACCATTCTGCCACTGGAGGCATACTCATAAGAATAGAGGCCGTTCTTCCGTTACTGTAAATTCCAAACTTTGTTCCGCGGTCGTGCAACAAGTTAAACTCAACATAACGCGAACGTCTAAAGTTTTGCCAAGCCTTCTCTGCGGATGAAAATTCGGTTATTCCTTGCCCTTCAATTTGATTTTTATAAAGCAGAGGAAAAGCTGTTCCTAAATCAAGACAAAAAGCCAATAGCTGCTCTTTCGAAACATTCTCATCGGCAGATAGGTGGTCGAAAAATATGCCGCCAACTCCTCTTGTTTCGTTTCGGTGAGGAAGATAAAAATAGTCATCGGCCCAGTTTTTAAATTTCGGGTAAAATTCTTTACTGTAAGTATCACAAATATTCTTCAGTGATTGATGAAAAGAAGATGCCAAATTAACGTTTATATAGTGTGGAGTTAAATCGATTCCTCCGCCAAACCAATAGGTTTTCTCATCAATTTCAAAATAACGAATATTCATGTGCATGATTGGATGACGTGGATGCAATGGATGCAAAACTATTGAAACGCCTGTAGCGAAAAAATGAACGCCTTCTAAACGTAATTGCTCTTTCATTAAGTTAGTTACTTCACCATGAACTGAAGAAAACGCTACTCCACCTTTTTCAATAATCCGGCCATTGGCAATGGTTCGTGTGTAGCCACCCCCTCCCTCATCGCGTTCCCATTGGTCCTCTGTAAACCTAGCACCACCATCCCAAGTTTCTAATGCAGCAGTTATTGCTAATTGAATTTCACGGAATTTTAGCTTGATATCACTCGAATTCATCTAAATAGTTGATGGTTTCAAAATCTATAAATTTTAATAGAAAACTGGCTTTATTTTCAATGTAGGACGACGTTTTTTCTTGACCAAATAAAACTCGAGTTATAGTGCCATCCAACAAGGATTCATTTAGGAAAAGTACTTTTGGAATTACGGTGATCATATCATATCCCAAACAAGCCATTTTGGTCACATCAGCCTGATATGCGGACCGGTAAAGTTTGTGAAATGAGATCACCTCCGCCCTAGAATAATTAAAGAAGGAGGAACTTTCGTAATTAAAACTAAATTCATTGGCCACAGTGGAAGTGATTTCCTTGTGCTCCAACCATTCTTTTAAGCCAAAAAGTTGACAATTTTCAAACATTTTAACAAAACCAAGTAATGAAATAATTTTATCTTTTTGTGTTTCAAAACTCACGTACCAAGTTGGCAAGTTATTTTTGGAGAAGGAAGCGTAATTTCCTTCATTTGCGAAAAGTAATTTTGCTTTTCCTTTTACTTTTGGTAAGGCATTGTAGGCAGTTACAAATTGAGCCTCCACAAGCGAGTCCGATTTATTTGAGGTCCCGACAAGTACAATTTGCGCCCCGTTTTGAAGCTTGTATACATCTTGAGCCAAATTAGTAGCAAGCGTTAGTTTAGACGCTGGAACTTGATAAGCAAAAGGATTATCTGTGTAATCACAGGGAGATAGGTTAAGTGGAAAAACAATTTTAATTTTATTTTTAAGACAATAATCAGCGAGTAGTTGAGCTTGTGCGGCATGAAGTGGCGCGTATATTAAATCCATTTCACTCAATTCACCAGAAGTTAAAATTTCAGGGAATCTAGCACTTTCGCTTAGGTAGTCAAAAAAAGTTACCTCGCCTCGTATTCCCATTTCTTCTAGGTCTTTTATCCCTAACAGTGCACCTAAATAAAATTCCACTGCTGCTTTGGTCGTTCCATTTAGTGGGTAAACAACAGAGTCAACTGAAAAAGGTAAAAACACAGCTATTTTAGGATCTCTAATCACTTGTTTTTTCTCGGTAACAGAATTGGTTGACTTTACGGCCATTTTTATCGGGACCACCTTAGGTCCTTGAACTATATTAATTGTTTGATTTATTGGTATTTTTATTTTTGCACCAATTTCCACTTTACTTTTTTGTAAACCATTAAAGTATAGCAGTGTATCCGTTGTGACCATGTAACGTTTGGCCAAGGAGGACAATGTTTCGCCCGTTTCAACAATATGAAATAAAAATTGATCATTAAAATTAAAATTTCGCTGGTTCAAAGTTGAGTCTCTAGCGACAGTGTTAACCGTTGTTGCAGTTTCGTTTAGTAGCTCTATTCTGAGAGCCGCATGATTAATTTTTAAGTTTTGATTTACTTTAATTCCTTTGTCCAAGATGTAATTCCAAAAAATAATAGAATCAATCGGAACTAAGTATCGTTTTGAAATTGCAAACAACGTTTCTTTTTCTTTGACCTTGTGTACAAGTGACTTTCTAACTAAAGGCAAAAGCAATTTTTGACCAATTTTTAGTTCTTTATCACAACCCGGATTGTATTGAAGCAATTCCTCCCCTGTTGAACCCGATAGTTGTACAATAGAAAATAGGGTAAGCCCCTTAGTAATTTCCATTTCATGAAAAGACAAACCATTTTTTTCAACAATTGGATAAAATTCTTGAGTCCACGACAGACCAACTATAAAATTTATAAATCCAATAATTAAAAAAAACATTTTTGACTTCATAAGCTTTACTATTCCCATTCAATTGTTGCAGGAGGTTTAGAACTGATATCGTAGGTAACTCTATTGATGCCTCTTACTTGGTTGATAATTTTATTGGATATGCTTGCTAAAAATTCGTAGGGCAAGTGACACCAATCTGCAGTCATACCGTCAGTTGAAGACACAGCTCTAAGTGCAACTGCGTTTTCGTAGGTTCGTTCGTCTCCCATCACTCCAACAGATTGTACAGGTAGAAAAATACAGCCCGCTTGCCAAACTTCATCGTATAAATTTGCTTCCTTTAAACCATTGATAAATATGGCATCGACTTCTTGTAAAATTTTCACTTTTTCTTTAGTTACCTCTCCAAGTATTCGAATACCAAGTCCAGGACCAGGAAATGGATGTCTCCCCAATATTTTCGGATCAATTTCCAAGGCCTTACCTATACGCCTCACTTCATCCTTGAATAAGAGACGCAGCGGTTCAACTACGCGTAATTTCATGTAATCTGGCAAGCCACCAACATTGTGGTGTGATTTAATCGTTTGAGAAGGTCCACCGGTGCCCGACACCGATTCAATAACATCTGGATAGATGGTTCCTTGTCCTAACCAAAGCGCATTTTCAATTGTTTTAGACGCTTCATTAAAAACATCAACAAATACGCCTCCAATCGCTTTTCTTTTCAATTCAGGATCAGTCAACCCGGCTAATGAGTTGTAAAATTGTTCCGATGCCTCAACCCCTTTCACATTTAAACCCATTCCTTGATAAGAGGATAAAACTTCCTCAAATTCATTTTTTCGCAATAGTCCATTATCGACAAATATACAATGCAAATTAGCGCCAATTGCTCGATGTAATAATACGGCAGCAACCGATGAATCAACGCCGCCCGATAAGCCAAGAATTACGCGATCGTCACCAATGGTTGATCTGAGGTTAGCTATACTTTCTTCGATGAAAGCGTTTGGAGTCCAATCTGCAGCGCATTGGCAAATACCGTAAATAAAGTTTCGTAAAATTTGTGTTCCGTCGGTAGAATGATAAACTTCCGGATGAAACTGCACGCCATAAGTTTGTTCACTTTGAATTTCAAACCCTGCCACTTTAACATCATCTGTACTGCAAATAATGGAATAACCGGGTGGAACAGTACTAATAGAATCGCCATGCGACATCCAAACTTGGGAGTTTAACTGAATGTCTTTCATCAAAGCTGAATTAGCATTAATAGCTGATAAATTAGCCCTGCCGTACTCTCTGGTATTAGAAGGATTAACCGACCCTCCAAATTCCTGAGCAAGTAACTGCGCACCATAACAAATACCCAAGATAGGAATTAGCCCTTTTATGCTACTTAAATTAGGTTTTGGAGACTGAAAATCCCTAACTGAAAAAGGACTTCCTGATAAAACAACCCCTTTAACAGCTGAAAGATCATTTGGAATTTTATCCCAAGGGTAGATTTCACAATATACATTTAACTCCCTTATTCTTCGGGCTATTAATTGGGTGTATTGTGATCCAAAATCAATAATTAAAATAGTTTGATGCATAAGACAAAGATAAGCGTAAAAATAACCTACAAATTAAAATTTCAAAATCAGTGTTTCTTTTTTTAAGTGCGCCATTATTGGATGGAAAAAATTAAAGTTTATTGACTATATTTGAGCTCGAAAAAAAAATAAATTCCATGATAGGCAACTTTTTAAAAAAATTGTTTGGTGATAAAAACGCAAATGACCAAAAAATATATGAGCCTTACAGCCAAGCCGCAAATGAATTTCAAAAAACATTAAAAGAATTAAGTGACGATCAGTTGAGAGAGAAAACATTTCATTTTCAACGATTAATTGCCGAAGAAAAGCAGGCACTTGAAGACGAGATGAGCGCCCTTGAATTAAAAGCTTCAGAAAGCTCGACAGGCATTGATGAAAAAGAGGAGTTATTTGAAAAAATAGATAAATTATCGAAGGCCATAGATGAACAAATTGAATTAACCTTACTTACTATTCTTCCTGAGGCTTTCGCTGTTGTAAAAGAAACCGCTCAAAGGTGGGTAGAAAAAGGACAACTTGAAGTAACAGCCTTGGATTTTGATCGAACATTAGCCGCAAAAAAAGATGGGATTACCCTTTCTGGCGACAAGGCAATTTGGCATAACGAATGGACTGCTGCAGGTGCAAAAATCAAATGGAATATGATCCATTATAACGTTCAACTTAGTGGTGGTGCGGCATTACACAAAGGAAATATCGCTGAAATGCAAACTGGTGAAGGAAAAACACTCGTTGCTACTTTACCTGTTTACCTTAACGCATTAGCAAAGAAAGGAGTTCATATCGTAACAGTAAACGATTACCTTGCCAAACGCGACTCAGAATGGATGGGCCCTTTGTATCAATTTCATTGTTTAAGTGTGGATTGTATCGACAAGCATACGCCCAATTCAGCCGAACGCCGTAATGCATACCAAGCAGACATTACATTTGGAACAAATAATGAGTTTGGATTCGATTATTTGCGTGATAACATGGCGGGCCATATCGACGAATTAGTGCAACGCAAGCACCATTTTGCCATTGTTGATGAAGTTGATAGTGTACTCATTGATGACGCGCGAACACCCCTAATTATTTCTGGACCAACGCCAAAAGGCGACGAACAAGAATTTCAAGGTCTGAAACCGAGAATTGAGCGAATCGTAAATGCGCAGAAAGATTTTGTTCAAAAATGCTTGATTGAAGCCAAAACAAAATTAACGGTCATCCACAACCCACCGGAAGACAAAAACGAAGCAAAAAGCATGCTTGAAGAGGGAGGGATTGCCTTGCTTAGAGCATATCGAGGGTTGCCAAAAAATAAGGCATTAATAAAATTTCTTTCCGAACCTGGAATAAGAGTTCACCTGCAAAAAACAGAGAATTTTTACATGCAGGAACAAGGTAAGCAAATGAAAAAAATAGATGTAGAATTGTTTTTTGTAATTGAAGAAAAAAATAATACGATTGAATTAACAAGCAAAGGAATTGACTTAATTTCCGGAGCTGAAGACCGAGAATTTTTCATTATGCCCGATATTGGCGCAGAAATAGCCAAGTTGCAGAAATCAAACCTGGAGGCAGGAATGTTTTTGAATAAAAAAGATGAATTAGTAAGAGAATATTCTATTAAATCTGAGCGAATTCACTCTGTAAATCAGTTGTTGAAGGCGTACACGCTATTTGAAATAGAAAATGAATACGTGATATTAGACGGCAAGGTAAAAATTGTTGACGAATCTACAGGTCGTATTTTAGATGGTAGAAGGTATTCAGATGGATTACATCAAGCAATTGAAGCAAAAGAAAACGTCAAAATTGAAGCGGCAACACAAACTTATGCAACAGTTACACTGCAGAACTACTTTAGGATGTACCACAAACTCGCCGGTATGACTGGAACAGCCGAAACAGAGGCGAAAGAATTTTTTGATATTTACAAATTAGATGTGGTGGTGGTTCCACCTAATACAAAAGTGATTCGTAAGGATGAAAATGACCTCGTTTTTAAAACCGCAATGGAAAAATTCAATGCAGTAATGTTGGAGGTAAAAAAATTAGTTGCTGAGGGCAGGCCAGTGCTTGTGGGAACTACTACTGTAGAAATTTCAGAGGGCTTGAGTAGACTGTTGGATCGCGAAAACATCAAACACCAAGTATTAAATGCAAAATTCCACCAAAAAGAAGCTGAAATAATTGCGAATGCGGGACTTGCAGGTGCAGTAACAATTGCAACCAATATGGCGGGACGAGGAACTGATATAAAGTTAGGTCCAAACGTAAAAGAATCGGGCGGATTAGCCATAATCGGAACTGAGCGTCATGATTCAAGACGAGTGGACAGGCAATTACGTGGCCGAGCGGGAAGACAAGGCGACCCCGGATCTTCACAATTTTTTGTTTCCCTTGAAGATGACTTGATGCGTAAGTTTGGCTCTGAGCGAATTGCAAAATTAATGGATCGAATGGGACTTAAAGAGGGCGAAGTTATTAGCCATGGCATGGTTTCAAAATCCATAGAACGTGCACAGAAAAAAGTCGAAGAAAACAACTTCGGTATTCGGAAGCGCTTACTCGAATATGATGACGTCATGAATGCACAACGAAAAGCCATTTACAAAAAAAGAAAAAATGCACTCTTTGGTGATCGATTAGACATTGACGTTGATAATATGTACTATGAACTTTGTGAAGAAACAGTTCTTAAATTAAGTAATGTTGAATTCCAGGAATTCGAAATTGAGTTAATCCGACTAATTGGAATAGAATCACCAGTAAAAGAGGAAGAATTTAAGTCATTGGATAAAATGGAGCTTATTCATATCGTTTACGCTGCAATGACAGACCAGTACAAACGAAAATGTTTAAAAATTGCCGAACTTGCGATGCCACAAATCAAACATGTGCATGAAACCATGTCGGATCGTTTCAAAAACATTGTTTTTCCCCTTTCTGATGGCAAGAAAGAATTGCAATTAATTGTTAATTTGGAAGAGGCTTACAAAACCAATGGAGTGGTAATTTCAAGGTATTTTGAAAAAAATATCATTTTAGGAATAATTGACAATGAATGGAAAGAGCACTTACGAGAAATGGATGACTTACGATCTGCCGTAAATAATGCCACCTATGAGCAAAAAGACCCACTTGTAATTTATAAACTGGAATCATACGAATTGTTCAAGAGCATGTTGTATCGACTTAATCAAGAAGCAGTGGAATTACTTATGAAATTAGACATACCTGCTGAGACGGCTTTACAAAGTACCAATCAGGAGGACAAGCAAAATAACTACGGCAATTCCAAAACAAGCAATTCGACTTCCACAACACCCCCACGATTCAGTGGCAGCGACGGATATCGCCAAGCAGTTCAAAATTCTATTCCCACTCAAGAAAAAAAGCAACCTGTTATTGCGGAGCCCAAAGTAAACAGAAATGATGCCTGTCCTTGTGGAAGTGGTAAGAAGTATAAACAATGTCATGGTAAATAATGATCCTGCTAACTCGAATTTCGCAATAATAGGTTCTGGAAATGTAGCGTATTTTTTAGCTCATCATTTATCGAAAGCAGGACTTAATCTAACGCAAATTCATAGCAGGAATAGTAAAACCGGACACGAACTTGCCCAATTGTCAGGCGCGAAATTTGAGGAAGATATAGCATCTGTAAATGCGGAAATCATTTTCATTGCTGTGCAAGACGATCAAATTGAATTTGTTCTACCCTTACTCCCTAAAAGTTCAAAAATCCTAATTTCTTCTGGTTCGTTCAGTTTACCACAATCTTCGGTGCATCAATGGGGAATATTTTATCCCCTACAAACATTTTCAAAAAGTAATTATAGCGCTGAATTCTCCGGTCCGATTTTAATAGAAACACAAAATGAGACCTTACGTTATTTTTGTGTTAAACTTTGTTTATCCTTTCACTTTTCGCATCATTACACGACATCGCAGGATAGAAAGAACATCCATCTTTGTGCTGTATTCCTAAATAATTTTGTAAACCACGTGGCATGTTTAGGAATCACAGAAGCAAAGGACAGATCTATTGACCCAACACTCTTTACGTCCTTAATTACTAAAACTTTTGAAAACATCTTGACTTTTGATCCTTGCCAACACCAAAGCGGCCCCGCCAAACGAAACGACAAAATAATTATAAACGAACAACTTAGTTTATTAAAAGGTAATTCCAAAACAGTCTATCATTTACTATCAGAGAGTATAAGCGCCAAACATGAAAAATAATTATAAGACTAACTTAAATAGCATTAATACCTTCATTTTTGATATTGATGGCGTATTGACAAATGGAAACGTACTTCTAGATAACGGAAACTATCTTCGTACGCTCAACGCAAAAGATTCCTATGCCATACAATATGCTTCAAAAATTGGATTCAAGGTATTTTTTATTACTGGAGGCGCCTCTGAAGAAATGAAGGTAATTCTTGAAAATTTTGGTGCAATTGAAGTTTGTCTATCGAGTAAATCCAAAATATCTGTTTACAATTCACTAAAAAAGAAGCATAATTTTTTAGATGAACACGTTTTGTACATGGGTGATGATATACCCGATATCCCTGTTTTATCCACTGTGAGTGTTTCTGCCTGTCCACAAGATGCGGCGACTGATGTATTGAACATTTGTTTGTATCAATCACCCAAAAAAGGTGGAGAAGGATGCGTTAGAGATGTTATTGAGCAAACGCTTCGCGTACAAAACAAATGGATGTTGGATGGTGCCTTCGAGTGGTAATTAAATACCTAATTCGTTTTCCCAGTATGCATTTAACAAAACTACTAAACGTCGCGACATGTTATTTTGATACCGTTTTGTTCGGTAGCCCCCTACCCAATTAATTCCTCTGATGGCATTTGTTAGAAACACTTCATCGGCAGAAAGTAAATTTTGAGGTAAAATGTTGCACTCGTAAATTTTAATATTATTCAATAGGGCTAAATTTATGATTTGCATGCGCATTGTCCCGGCGATACATCCTTCATCTAAACTCGGAGTGTACAAAACGCCATTACTTACAATAAAAACATTGTAACTCCCCGACTCAAGAATGTTCCCTTTATCGTTTGTTAACAACAAATCATCTAGTCCTTGTTCATTTGCTGAAATTGATGCCATGACATATGGAATACCCGTTTTTGTCTTAAAATTAGACAAGAAATTTTTTTGTAGTTTAATGTCCCGATAGATATCAATTTCCAATCCTTTAGCATTTAACTCATAATGTGAAACGAGGTAAGGATAAACTTCAATGTAAAAAGTACAGTCATTAGACTCTGGTAAATAGGCACCTCCGGTTTTTCTATCCAACGAAAGTCGACATCTTCCTCCCCCATTAATACTTGATTTATCTATGAGTTCAAGAATCTTTTCTTCAAAAAATCCAGCCGTATAAAATGAGGGAATATTCATTTTTAGGACGCGAGCACCTTCAATCATTCGCGTAATATGGTTTTGGATATTTAGTGGCCTTCCATCCATTAATCGAATACTTTCGAATACGCCGTCACCGTATAAATGACCTCTATTCCCGGGATGAATGGTAGGTGCATCACTGGGCAGAATAGTACCGTTATTGTTTACATATAAAATCATATGTTAGAAAAATAAATTTAAAAATGCTATTCCTTTTTCCAAATTTATTAATAAAACAAATACAATCCCAAACAGTGCACCACCAAAATGCGCATCATGTGCAATTCCAGACTTTATATTTCGCATGGCATAATATTCTATTAACAAATAAACAGGGCCAAATATATAAGCTGGTATAGGAAATGGAATAAAAAGTAGGCCTAGCTTCATGGTAGGATTCCAAAGGATAGCAGCAAAAATAACTGCAGATACAGCGCCAGATGCTCCCAATGCTCGGTAGGCATAATTATCTTGATTTTTCGAGTAAGGGATAGCTGTTGCCGCTACACCACCTAAAATATATAGGGATATAAACAAGCCATTCCCCTCCAATAATCCGTAATCTAAAACCCATTGATTTAACAACAAATCCCCCAAAAAATAAAGGGATAACATGTTAAAAAGTAAATGTTGCCAATCTGCATGAATCCAACTATGAGAAAACAATCGATACCATTCCTTGTCGCGTTTGATTAAATAAGGATGAAATATTAATTTTTCCTTTAGTGAAGTATTATTAAATGCCTGCCATGAAATGAACACGTTTACTACAACAAGGATAATTACCAATGAAATCACTTTAGTTGAAATTAATTAATTATCGTAAATTTATGGCAAGATTTGTTATATGCGTTCTTATTTAAACTTTTTATTTATTGTGCTACTTGTTGGTCTATCCTCTTGCAACAATAAATCCGATAATATAGCAGAACTACTCAACAAAAAAGGGCTTTCAAACGAAGAGAAATTAGCACTGATTTTCGAAAACAACTACCTTGCACCATTAGGATTCACTACCTTAGAGGTTAACTGGCTAAAAAGTGTTTACAAAAAACGAGACAATAAGCCATTTTTTTGTGAAGACACTCTACTCTCCGCCTTCGGAAAAATAAATTTAAATACTATAAATAATTCACTTGCATTTGGCATACCTGCTGCTCGATTAAAAACTAATTTAACCAAGCAATCTTCAAACCTTTTGCAGGAATTGTATCTGTGCGTGAATAGCGCTAGAATGATTGAAGATTTGAACACGGGGTGTTTTGATTTTGAGACAAAAAAACTCAAGGAGTCAAAAATTAGCACGCCTGAGGCATTTATAACAGCAATGGATGAAGCAAAAAAAATTTCGTTAGAACAACTTTTTTTAAAGCAAGGACCTGCCGATACAAATTATCGTTACCTCGCAATGAATCTTTATAAATTCTGCCAAAAATATCCTATGGACACCACCTCATTTGTTTACAACAATAACTTGAATGATTCGTCAACAAATCAAAATTTTCTTGTCAAAATTTTGAAAAGCAAGGGGTATCTAAAGGGTAACAAGATTGCAGGTGAGCAATTAACCATTGGGTTAAAAGAATTTCAAAAAGACAACGGACTAACATCGGACGGTGTTATCAATAAAAATACAATCACTGCATTAGCTGAAAGTACGTACAAGAAGCTTTTGCGCGCAGCGATAAGCCTCGATAAAATTCGCCAATCAAAAATTCATCAGCCAAAGTACCTTAGAATTAATATTGCTGAATACAAACTATATTTTTATTCGAATGACAGTTTAAAAAGTGTCAATCGTATAGTGGTTGGTAAAACAAGTAACCAAACACCCGAACTAAGCTCAAAAATAACGCGTATTGTAGTTTTTCCATTTTGGAAAGTGCCTGCATCCATTTGTAAAAAAGAAGCTTTACCAGCTATTAAAAAAAACATCGCTTACCTCAATAGAAATCATTATAAAATTTACCGAGAAAATAAAGTGGAAGTAGATCCATCTTCAGTTGATTGGAAAAACATGAAAAACTTTCCTTTTTCGTTAATTCAAAATCCAGGTACGCACAATAGCCTAGGAATTATAAAATTCGAATTCAACAATCCCTACAGTGTTTACGTTCACGACACGCCGTCTAAGAGTTTGTTTAATCGCGCAGTTAGGAATTTATCACATGGCTGCATGCGTTGTGAAAGTCCAGTCGAATTGGCCAGAATTATAATACAAAATGATCGAATTGGAACTAAATATAACAAGATAATTAGTGATTCATTGGATGCGATAATTGAGAAGAAAGCAAATCGCTCTATATTTTTAAAAGTACCTATTCCAATCTTTGTGTATTACCAAACCGTAGTTGCAGACCGCAATAATGTTATTTTTCACCTCGATGTTTATGCAAAGGATGAAGAATATTTAACCTTACTTCAAAACAAGACCAAATAACCATTAATTTAGTAAAAAAAATAAAGTAATGATTGTATCCCCTAGTGTACTTTCGTGCGATTTTGGTCATATCGAACGCGATACAAAAATGCTTGATGCTTCTTCAGCTGATTGGCTGCACATTGATGTCATGGATGGTATTTTTGTACCCAATATATCCTTCGGATTTCCCGTTCTCCAAGCAATTAGAAAAGCTACAAATAAGACACTAGATGTGCACCTTATGATTACCAATCCGGATAATTACTTGGAAGCATTTAAGCAGGCAGGTGCCGATTACTTGACCGTTCATTTCGAAGTTTGTCCTCACTTAAATAGAACTATTTCGCGAATCAAGGAAATTGGAATGAAGGCTGGCGTTGCCTTAAATCCACATACACCTGTTGGTGTTTTGGAGGAAATTATTCCGTTGCTTGATCTCGTTCTTTTGATGTCGGTTAATCCAGGTTTCGGTGGGCAATCGTTCATTCCTTCAACGCTAGGCAAAGTTAAAAAACTGAAACAACTCATCGCCACTACTCAATCAAATGCACTAATTGAAATAGATGGTGGTGTCAACTTGGAGGTTGGGAAACAACTTGCTGATGCCGGAGCAGATGCAATTGTTGCAGGGAGCTACGTTTTTAATGCAGCCAATCCAACTCAAGTTATTGCTGACCTGAAAGCGCTCTAGGGCGTAACCTAAGTTTACTAAATTCGTTTGTTTTTTATGCGCAATGCCATTTTAATTTCTTTAGTATCACTCATCGTAAAAATAGGTTATTCTCAACTTAATTTAGCCGATAGGGAAATCGCGCTAAATCTAACACTTGAGACCCTTCGTAATGCAAAAAATAACGATGAAATAGATTCGTTAAACAGCATTTTTAAAATTGAAATGTTAAATTTCCTAAAATTAGATGGCGCATTTACGTATCCAATCACAAAATTAAAAACCATAGCGCTTCTTGATAGTCCCGATAAATTAGTACGTATCGTAAATTGGAATTTAGAATACGCTGATATGTCCTACGCCTATTGTGCGTTTGTAATGCGCTATGATGAAATAAAAGAGGAAATTAAAATCACGGAACTAATTGATAAATTAGATCCCTACACGGCTAAACCCGAAGGAGTTATCGACGCTAAAAATTGGTACGGTGCACTTTATTACAAAATTTTGCCCATCGAATATAACGGTAAAACGGAATATACCCTTTTGGGCTGGGACGGTGGAACTTCAGAAAGTAACTTCAAAATTATTGATGTACTTTCCTTTTCTGGAAATAGCGTGAAACTTGGTAGTCCCGTCTTTAAACTTGGTAAATCCTTTGTAAAACGAGTTGTTTTTGAATATTCCGATAAATCGTCCATGTCACTAAAATACGATGATAAGTTAAAACGCATCGTTTATGATCATCTTTCACCAGAGGTTCCTTCACTTAAAGGCGTTTATTCATTCTATGTTCCCGATTTTTCCTATGATGCTTTTGTTTGGGAAGAAGATAAATGGACCTTAAAAGAAGATGTAATTGCGATCAATTCAGAAACAGACAAACAACGAAATAAAGTATATGTACTCGATGAAAAAACAGGAAAACTAAAAGAAAAAAATAGTGAAGGCGCTTGGATAAATCCTGTAGATCCGAATAAAAAAAATGATGTTGGGCATGTGGCTCGAACCCCTGAAAGTGAAATTGAAAACCCCGAGGAAAAAATTGATGAACCAACACAAAAAAAATACAAACGCGATCGTAGAAATCCAAACCGCTTATCAGTTACAACAGGAAAATACAAAAGAAAAAAACGAAATAAACGTAAACCATAAATGCAATTAGGTATTTTTAATAAATTAATTATAAATCGATTAACAATAGTTGGTGCTTTTTTAGAGGACATTCAAGGCAACGAGGTACTTCTGCCAAAAAAGTACTTGACCGATACAATGCAAGTTGACAGTGAGGTCAGTGTGTTTATCATGAAAGACTCCGAAAATAGAATTGTTGCTACAACTGAAACCCCTCACCTATTGCTTGGTGGATTTGCTTACCTTCGAATTGCCGAAATTAATCCGTTTGGTGCCTTTGCTGACTGGGGTTTAGATAAAGATTTATTCATTCCTTTTCGTGAACAGATCTACAAATTATTTATTGATGAAATTTACCTTTTTGTTCTTAAATACGACCATGAAACAGATCGTCTTTACGGAAGCATGAAAGTAAAAAAATGCTTTGATTTTTGTGATGCAGCCATAACAGGACAAGAAGTCGATTTATTGATTTGCGAACAAACTGAACTGGGTATTAACGTAATTGTCAATAATAAGTATTCCGGTTTAATCTACTCCCAAGATTTTAACAAACCTTTAGAGCGAGGAGAAAGTGCTAAGGGATTCGTAAGTAAAGTACGCGAAGATGGGAAATTAGACATCCGCTTCGAACCGACCACTTTTGAAAAATATGACATTGCCACAGAGAAATTACTTGAGCAACTACGAAAAGAAAAAGAGATTTTCTTAACTGATCATTCTAATCCGGATGATATTAGGGAGCAATTAGGCATGAGTAAAAAAACTTTCAAACAAGCAGTGGGTAAGTTGTATCGACATCGAAAAATAAACTTACTTTCGGACCGCATTGCCCTAATTGAATAAACATAATATCCTTTCGTGTTGGACAATTTACCGTCATGCTTTAATGAATTTAACACTGATATAGAAGGCATATCAATTGATGAACAGTTTGTTTATCCATTTTACTACACTCCCACCCGACTTGCGCTTATTGCAGCAGAGGAATTGAAAATTCTACTCGAAAAACAAAGTGATTTAGCACATAATTTCGGTATTTCACCCAATAAAGACCGACTAGTCAGTGGTAAAATGTTTGGTGTATTGGTCGTAAAAAACAAAACAGGTAAAATCGGTTTCCTTTGTGCCTTTTCAGGAAAATTAGCCGGTGAAAATCACCACCCCTTTTTTGTTCCGCCGGTTTTTGACATGTTAGTAGAAGATGGTTTTTTTCGCAAGGAAGAAAAACGATTAAACGAGTTTAACAAACAAATTGAAAACCTTCAAAACGACCCATCCTATTTACACCTCTTGGATAAAAAAATCCTGCTTACAAACGAAGCAAGCGAGGCAATCCAAGTAATAAAAAAAAGTATAGCTGTTGGAAAAGCAGTAAGAAAAACGCTTCGGGAAAAAGTAATTCAAAACGAAGATCAACAAATTCTATCTACACTAGAAAAAGAAAGTATCCGTGAACAATACCACCTAAAAGAACAACGTGCCAATTGGAAGCTTAATCTCGACGAAGTTGAAAAGCAAATTGCTGTCAAAGAAAATGAAATGCTTTGCCTTAAAGCATTAAGGAAAAAGCAATCATCGGCGCTACAACATGAACTTTTCGAAAATTACACTTTCCTAAATTCACTTGGAAATAAAAAGAATTTAGGTGAATTATTCTTAACTACTTTTGCCCAAAAACCTCCTGCGGGCGCCGGAGAATGCGCAGCTCCAAAATTATTGCAATATGCTTTTAATCATGGCCTTCAACCAATCACACTTGCTGAATTCTGGTGGGGCCAATCTCCAAAATCAGAAATTAGAGTACATGGCAATTTTTATCCTGCATGTAGAGGAAAGTGTGGACCAATATTAGCACATATGTTAAAAGGATTAAAGGTTGCGGAAAATCCAATGCTTAAAAATCCTGCTGAAGGAAAATCCATCGAAATTATTTATCAGGATGATTACATAGCAGTCATTAATAAACCAGCTGAATTTTTAGCTGTTCCAGGTATTAATATCAAGGATTCAGTGGCAGAAAGAATGCGCATAGCATTTCCCAATGCAACTGGTCCATTGGTGGTTCATCGTTTGGATATGGCCACTTCAGGATTAATGCTAATTGCCTTAACTAGTGCTGTTTATATTGCTTTACAAAAACAATTCATTGATAGAAAAATACAAAAAGAATATGAAGCGCTCTTGGAAGGAACTCTCTCACAGGATAAGGGTGAAATTCGCCTACCTCTTCGATTAGATATAGATGATCGACCTCGCCAACTCGTGTGTTTTAAACATGGAAAATCAGCTCTGACACATTGGGAAGTTATTGAAAGAAAAGATGGTAGAACGAGGGTGATCTTTAAGCCTATCACAGGTAGGACACATCAACTCCGTGTGCACGCCGCTCATTCCTTGGGACTAAATGCACCCATTGTAGGCGATGATCTATATGGAAAAATGGAGAACAGACTTTATTTGCACGCTGCACAAATTATTTTTACACACCCAGTTTCCAAAGAAATAATGGATATAAAACTCAAACCATCTTTTTAATACATAATCAAAATAGTTGGATTTCATCTTTTTATCGTTTTTAGGATTTATTCTAATTTAAAATTTTAGTCAATTAAGCTAGTAAGAGGCACACATAAAATTTAAGATTTGTGTTATCTTTGAGCAAAATTAAAACATGGCAACAACTGCAGAAATAAGAAATGGATTGTGTATTCGCCACAATGAAAAATTATTCCAAATCATAGAATTCCAACACGTAAAACCTGGGAAAGGTCCTGCATTTGTGCGTACCAAAATGCGTCAAATAGAGTCACAAAAAGTACTCGATCATACTTTTTCAGCTGGACATAAAATTGAAATTGTACGTATAGAAAATAGGGAATACCAATACCTTTATCAAGAGTCTGAATCGTTTGTTTTTATGAATAATGAAACTTTCGAGCAAGTTAATATTCCACTTAAAATGGTTGAAAAGCCCGGTTTTTTACAAGAGGGAATGATAGCAAATATCCTATTCCATGCAGAAGAAGAAATGGCATTAGTGGTGGAGCTACCCATGTATATCACAGCTGAAGTAAGCTACACTGAGCCAGGTGTTAAAGGAGATACGGCAACAAACTCTATGAAATTAGCCACTATTTCAACCGGTGCTGAAGTGAAAGTCCCTTTATTTATTTCCATCGGTGAAATGATAAAAGTTGACACGCGAACCGGCATATACGTAGAGCGTGTTAAATCATAAAAATCACATTACAATAATTCAAAATATACGATGAAAAACACAGCACTTTCACATGTTCACGAGCAACTCGGTGCCAAAATGGTTCCTTTCGCTGGATACAATATGCCCGTGCAATACGAAGGAGTAAACGCTGAACATGAAACCGTTCGAAACGGCGTTGGCGTATTTGATGTATCTCACATGGGTGAATTCGTATTAAAAGGCCCTAATGCTTTAGCATTGATTCAATCGTTTTCTTCAAATGACGCGGCTGTTTTGGTAGACGGAAAAGCACAGTATTCTTGTATGCCAAACGGCAAAGGAGGTATTGTAGATGATCTTATCATTTACCGTGTCAATTCAGAAGAATATTTTATTGTTGTCAATGCTTCTAATATTGAGAAAGATTGGGATTGGATGAGCAAACATAATACTATGGGAGTAGAAATGCTCAATCTTTCAGATGCGTATTCATTATTAGCTATTCAAGGTCCAAAAGCTGCAGAAGCGATGCAACCTTTGACCGACATTGATCTTTCTTCCATGGTTTATTATACTTTTCAGCACGCGACTTTTGCAGGTATTGAAAATGTAATGGTATCCGCAACTGGTTATACCGGTTCTGGAGGATTTGAAATTTATGTTAAAAATGAAGATGCCGAAAAGGTATGGAACGCCGTTTTTAAAGCGGGAGATTCTTTTGGCATTAAACCGATTGC
>Ga0247834_1001291_pt1 | contig 43870 bp, 34 predicted proteins | sample LaCruzMarch2015__8_FD_187118 | JGI IMG/M metagenome (GOLD analysis project Ga0247834, IMG submission 187118) | Freshwater microbial communities from meromictic Lake La Cruz, Castile-La Mancha, Spain - LaCruzMarch2015_12m | ecosystem: Environmental > Aquatic > Freshwater > Lake | place: Spain... | reverse complement strand
CGCGGACGAGGGCTTCGATCTTGATCTGGAGGTCGTTGGTCTTCATGCCACCGTGGTGATCCCATCGGCTGTGGCACTCAAGCCTCCCCCTGAACGGCTACCTCAAGAGTTGGATTCCTTTTGCTCAACGGCAATCTGAAAGGAAAGGGAAATCAATCGTGACCACATTCTATGGCGATGCCCGCGTCAGACTCGAGGCACTCCTGCCGGGCATCCTGCTGCGTGACGTTGCGGATGACCCTGCTTTCCCGCCCGGGCGCCACCTCGTTCTTGACCACCCGAGCGGCGGTTCACCCATCGAAGTGCACTTTCACAACGATGAATACACTCTGGCCTGGAACAATTGGCACACCCATGAGAACGACGCAGAACCAGTCGCCGAAACGATCCGTGACATCATGGCGGATCGAGTCGCGGTGTTCACGGTTCAAGGAGCCGACGGCGGGTGGCTTGGATCGCAATTGGCACAGGCCGATGAGGATGAATGGCTCGATTGGGTCACTGCGCCTGGTTGGCGCTCGGCGGCTGCTCACTTCGCAATGAGCATCTGGACAAGACCACGCCTACGCGTCCACCCTTGAAAGCTGCTCTGCTCCTCCCTCCCGGTGACAACGTGATGAGACGATTCTGGTTTGTGGTGGCGTGCGCATTCGCGCACACGGCATGTGCACCTCCCGCAGACCTCACCTGCGGCGAGTCACTGGTCGCCTTCAGTTCAAACTTCGCCATGGAGAGTGGGTCGACCCCAGTCGCCATCGCCACGGCCGAAGTCGTCGGCGCTGAAGCGGTCGTCACGCTGGCTCACGGCGACGAACGCGACTCCGCGATTCGATTCAGGGTCGATGAAGCAGCCCCGCCGGCACTGCCGCCTCTTGGTGATGCGATCCTCAACTCATTCGAAGAGGCCTGCAGCGGCGAACCACCATGCAACACATCGTTTTGGATACTCAGAGACGTCCTGAACGAATCATCGCTCCTCCAGCTTGGCCACGTCTCGCAGATTGACGACGGAAGCGTGGTGCCCGCGATCGAGAATGTCAGTCTGGAGGCGGACCCCGGCGATGGGCGCTGCGCATCAGCACCGTTGGGCGCGAGGGTGGTGCTCGCCACCGATGACGGCGACATCCAGGTCGAACCGGGCACGAGTGTCGAGGTTCGATTGGCTGATGCACCGTGGCACGCGATCGGCGGGCTCATGAGCCGCACGACGAATGTCCAAGACTCGGGGCCCTGCGGCGACTGCCCGACGCCCGGCACCCACCTCACCTATCGTGCAGAGGTTGTGCTCTACCCGCGATGACCAAGACGCCGAGAAGGTCAGGCCGCGCGGCCGCGGCCGCGGGAGCGGCGCTCGACGTCCTGGCGCCCACCGGCCCCGAGGAATTCGGATTCGAGTTCCTGGGTCGACTGGCGGGTGCGTTCGGCGAGGTCGCCGATTTCCCGGGCGACGACGGCGAAACCCCGGCCTTGTTCGCCGGCCTGGGCCGAGAGGATGGACGCGTTCAAGGCCAGCAAATGGATTCGCTTGGCGATGCTGCGGATGATTTTCAGGAAGTCAGAGACCGCGCGCTGCCGCTCGGCCTGCACCTGGTCGGCGAGGGTGATGATTTCGGCTTCAATGGCGGCCAGGCCCAACATGGCGCTGTTGGCCTCCTGGGCGCCGATGCCGCAGACCATCACCGCCACGGGCTGGCCGTGCTGGATGACGGGGCGGGCCACCACCAGGGCGGGCCGGTCGCCGACCTCGATGGTGCCGGAGAAGACCTCGCCGCGGACCATGGTGACGGTGTGGACGTCACGGTGCAGGGCTCCGTTGCCGCCTTCTTTGGTCAGCGCCATCGCCGACGACACCGCGGGGCGCTCGCCGACGTAAAGGGCCACCGACAGGCCCGAGGATTGAGCGACGTCGTCAAACAGCTCCTGCAATGAGGCCGCCATGCGACCGCCCACCCGGGCAATCCCGTCGCCGACGGTCAGACCGCCTTCACGACGCAGCAGCGACAGCATCAGCTCGCCGGTGCGGTCGGCGCGCTCAAAGACCTGATCGCGGGCGAACTGTTCCAGGCGGCTGGTCAGCGTCTCGTGGAGGGACAATTCGGCCATGGCGCAGGCTCCAGGTCAGGGGGCGAGGTTGAAAATGGCGTCGCAGTTGGCGTCGCCGGACATGACCACGTCGATGGTGGGCTCGAGGCTGTCGCTGCAAAAATCCCAGCCGGCAAAGACCGAACCCGGGTCGGCGGTGGCGACCAACGTCTCTGTCTCGTCGACGAAGTAGCCGCCGACGCAATCGCCGGGGCAATCGATGCGCTTGATGGTGTCGTCGTCAAGGCTGGCGGCGAGGGTGCCTGTGACCCGACCGGTGCCCGTGCCTGTCGCCACGATGACCTGCAGGGTGTTGACGAGGCGCAGCTCGGCCACGCAGCGCCAATCAACGCCGACCTCGCTGTCGATGCCGGCGACGATGGTCGGCAGGGTCAGCCGGGCCCGGCCGCCGTCGAGGACGTCGACGCTGACGGTCTCTTGACCGGCGGCTGTGCAAAACGCGCGGATGAATTGGGAATCCCGCGAGGGCTCGATCAGCACATCGATGGTGTCGACGTCGTCGAAGCTGGCCTCGGCGTCGGCGCACAGAAAATCGCAGACCAGGCCACCGGGGGCGCTGCTGATGGCCGAGGGGCCGTCGCCCCGCTTCTCGACGGTGATGGTGGCCGTGATGGGCTCGGGCGGTGGCGCCGCTTGATAGGGATCGTCACAACCGATGGCACCAGCGACGCCAGCGGCACCCACGACGACAGACACCACAGCAAGCAGGCGGGGAACCATCACAGGGCCCCCACGGGGGAGTCGCCGCGGCAGACTTCGACGACGTTGCTGTCGCCGTCGCCGTCGAGATCGCACACCGGGCGGGCCACGCCGTCGACGTCGACGGTGGGGCTGCCGCTGAAGCTGTCGACGCTCATGTCGAGGCAGTCGACGGTGAGGTAGTCGTCGTCGGTGAAGGCGAGGTCGATCTCGGCCTCGGTGGCGCCGGTCAAATCCACTTCCCGACGGCCCTGGGCGAGCACGATCTCGCGGCCCCCCTGGTCGATGAACCAATCGATGGTGAAGGCCCGCACGACGCCGGGGACGACGTCGCAGGCACCGCTGCCGCTGGCGCCGACGACGTCGAGGAAGCAGGGCTCATCGCTGCCCGACACCCACAGGCGGGCCAACAAGCTGCCTTCGGGCACCGGCTGGGCGCAGCTCACCAGGGCCTGGGGACGGGCCACCACCAGCCGCGGTGACGACGTCGGCGCAGCACACGCCCCGACGAGGCACGTCACGAGCACCGACAGGGAGGCCATGGCGCGGGCCTTCATCGGACCACCAGGGCAGCCCCGATGGGGGATGGGGCGCTCACCGACACCGTGACCTTGTCGAGGGCGGGAGGCCGCAACGCGTAGACCGCGTAGGTGACGCCGACGCCGACGACGACGGCGGCGGCGACGCCGACGGCGACGCCGATGATGACGCCGGTGTTGTCTTCGACGGGGGGCGGGACGGGGGCCTGGGCCACTGCCGCGGGCAGCAGCACCAGGGGCGCGTGCTCGTCGCCGGCGCGGGCGGGGCCGTTGCCCTGCAGGTCGAAGGCTTCGATCAGGTACTCGACGCCACCGGCGGTCACGAGGGCGGCGGGGACGGTGGCGCTGAAGATGTCGGCGCGACCGGCGACGGGCTTCATGGGGACGCGATCGAAGGCCTGCACCCCGCGCAAGCGCACCAACAAGGTCGGGTCAAAGACCCCGCTGTCGTCGACGATGGTGGCCTCGATGACGCACGGCGGCGGCACGGCGCCCACCACCAATGACGGGGGACACATGCCAGGGGGCGTGTGGGTGATGGTGGGTGCCGTGGCGTCAGCAGCGCGGGCCGGTGGGGCCGAGGCCACCGCCAGGACACATGCTGCTGCTGTGACGACGTCGCCAAGACCCATGGACCGGACCTTACACGGTTCTGCCCCCACCCGCGCGTTTGCCACCATCCTCACGCCGCCTGCCTCTCGACGATGACCGCCAGACCTTGTCCTACACCGACACACAGTGTCGCCAGGCCGAGGGTGCCGTGGTTCTCCTCGAGAATCGACAACAGCGTCACCACCAGGCGAGCCCCCGAACAGCCGAGGGGATGCCCCAGGGCGATGCCGCCGCCCCGCAGATTCACCCGGGCTTCCACGTCGTCGTCGGACAGGCCGAGGCCGCCGGTGACGGCGAGGCATTGGGCCGCGAAGGCCTCGTTGAGTTCAATGGCCGACAGGTCCTGCTGCTGCATGCCAAGGCGCTGCAACAGCTTCGTCGTCGCCGGCACGGGGCCGATGCCCATGGTGCGGGGGTTGACGCCCGCCGACTGGGAGCCGCGCACCACGCCGAGAATCCGCAGCCCGTGGGCCACGGCGAACTCCCGCGACGTCAGCACCACGGCGGCGGCGCCGTCGTTGAGGGTGCTGCTGTTGCCGGCGGTGACGCTGCCGCCGGCTTTGCGGAACGCGGGCTTGAGCTTCTGCAGGGCCTCCAGCGTCGTGTCGCTGCGGGGCTGTTCGTCGGTGTCGACGACGACGTCGCCCTTCTTGCCGGCGATGACGACGGGGACGATCTCGCCCTTGAAGGCGCCGCTGCTGATGGCCTGCACCGCCCGCTTGTGGGAGCGCAGGGCGAAGGCATCCTGGCGTTCGCGGCTGATCTGGAATTCGTCGACGAGGTTTTCCGCCGTCTCGCCCATCTGCTCGAGGGGAAAGAGCTCCGCCATCCGGGGGTTTGGAAAACGCCAGCCCAGGGACGAGTCAAACACCTGAGGCGCCCCCGTCGGGTACGCCCCCTCGGGCTTCTGCATGACCCACGGGGCCCGCGACATGCTCTCGACGCCGCAGCCGACGACGACGTTGGCCTCCCCCAGCCGGATCTGCCGGGCCCCCTGCACGATGGCCTCGAGGCCACTGGCACACAGGCGGTTCACGGTGACGGCGGGGACCGTTTGGGGCAGGCCCGCGAGCAGCGTCGCCATGCGCCCCACGTTGCGGTTGTCCTCGCCGGCCTGGTTGGCGCAACCGGCGTAGACCTCGTCGATGACGGCGCCGTCGATGCCGGCGCGGGCGACGGCCTCCTTGATGGCCACCGCGAGGAGGTCGTCGGGGCGGACCCCGGCGAGGACGCCGCGGATCTTGCCGATGGGGGTGCGGCAGGCAGAGACGATGACCGCGTCGCGGTCCGAGTTCTTGGGAGTGGCCATGGCGGGCTGTTAGCATCCACGGGTATCGGAGGCGATCCCGCCCGTTCCCCGCATTCCCCTCGTTCGCTCCCCCTCGTCCCCACCCGCTCCCGCCGTTTTCGCCAATCTCGCCTTGTCGTCGGCCGCCGGGTGCCCACGCTGCCTCGAGGACCACCAACATCATGCCACCCCTCACTCCCTGGCTTCAGCGTCTGCTCATTGCCTGGGCGGCCTCCACCGTGAGCACGGGCGTGATCCTCACGAGCGCCCAAAATCGCTTTCGCCCCAAGAAAGCCAAGAAGCGTCGACGTCGCGAGCTCACCGAAGACGGCGACGACGCCGGCCCTCCCGCCGTCAAACGCACCCCACCCGCCATCCTGCCCGGCACCGTCGCCAAGGCCGACGCCGCCGAGCCCTTCACACCGTCGTTGACCTGGGCGGGCTGGGCCACCGACGTCCGGGCCCGGGGTCGGCGCCTGCTGCGCTTCGTCACCGGCCAGGCCCCCGAAGGCAGCGTCGACGCCGACGGCTCCCGCCTGCCCGACGAGATCGTCACCGCCGACGGCAAGAAGGTGCGGCTCAAGGCCACCAAACCCGGCACCGTCAAAAAGAAGAAGAAGGGTGCAGCCCCTCCGGTGCGACGACGGCGCGGCCAACAGAAGCAGGCCTCCCTCTTTGACAGCGCCAAGGAGAGCCTGCGCCAGGTCGTCAAGGAAGAGGCCAAGAAGGCCGTCGACGAGAAAGTCGAACAAGCGGGCCTCAAGAAGGCCGCCGACGCCATCAAGAGTGCTGGCGAAAAAGTCGGCGAGACCGCCAAAGACGTCGCCCAACGCGTCAAAGATTCCATGCCCGACGACGTCGACGAAAAGATCCAGAGCGCCGGTCGCTCCATCTTTGCCGAGGCCAAGCGGGCCATGCAGCGCCTGAGCGATTCCCTCCAGGGCGACGACGTCGGCCAGGGTTCCTTCGGCCCGGGCGATCGAAGCAACCGGGGCACGCTCCCCGGCGACAGCGGCGCCACGCCCCCCACCGACGGCCTCATCATCGACGTCGGCGCCAACGCGATCGACGCCTCGAGCACGGCCGACGCCGCCAGCGCCGCCCAGCACGGCACGGCGCAGCACGGCGATGGCCAGCATGCCGCTGACCACGCGGGCGACCAAGCCAGTGACCACGCCGGTGACCACACGGGTCTGACGACGACGTCGGCCCCCGGCGAGCACGCCCCGGATGCCGGCATCGAAGGGGTCGACCTGGTGTCGGCCCTCGGCGACGGCGTGCAGAAGCTCGGCGGCGGCGTGCAGAAGCTCGGCTCGTTCTTGTCGGGCCCCGGCAACCCCGGCTACCACCGCAGCAGCGGTCGTCGGGCCGCCAGCGGCGACGTCGTCGACGCCAAAGACCCCGTCACGCCCCCACCGGCACCGCCGCCGACCCCGCCCACCGAGTGACAGAAACCGGTCGTTGCCCGTCTCCGGCGCCGCAGAGGCCGGCATGCTTGCTCGGCGGCGAGCAGAAGCTGCTACAGTCACAGGCGTGATTTCCGACGAGATTCCCGGCTATTTCGACCAGGTCGGGTGGCAATACGACCGACAACGCCATGATCAGTTCCGCACGGGCTTCGCCAGCGACAAGGGTTCGTGGGACATGCTCGTGCGGGTCACGGACCTCATGGTGAGCTTCACGGTGCCCCGCTACGTCGAGCGCACGTCCAAGGTGCCGCCGGGTCCCATCCTCAACCTCGCCCTGCTGCGGGCCAACCACGAGTTGAACCTCGCCAAGCTCGGCGTCGACAGCGACGGCGACATCTGCCTGACGGTGGAGATCCCCGCCGACGAATTCTCCGTGAGCCAGTTCAAAGACGCCATCATGGCCCTGGTGCACTACGCCGACGACTTCAAAGATCGTCTCGAGGCGGCGGTGGCCGACGATGCCGACGACGGCGTCACCAGCGAGCGTGTCCTGTGAGCGCTGAGCCAGCCGCCTCCACATCGCCCGCCGAGATTGCCCGCTTCTTCCGTCGCTACGGCTGGAACTTCGAGGAGATTGACGAGGACACCTTCCGCACGAGCTTTCGCGGCAAGAACGCGGCGTTCATCGCCCTGGTGCGCGTGACCCAGCATTGGGTGGTCTTCTCCATCAACCCCTTCGTCAAAGGCCCCGACGCCGGCTTCGGCCCGGTGGCCTTGAAGGTCCTCGCCCTCGCCAACCAACAGGTGAGCCTGATCAAGGTCGGCATCGACGACGACGGCGACGCCTTCGTCAATGTGGAGCTTCCCTCGGAGGGCTTTGGCTATGGCCAATTCGCGGCGGCCCTCACGGCCCTGACCCACGCCGCCGACGGGCTCCTCGTGCCCGTGTTGCAGGCCACCGTCATCGACGATCGGAACATGGCATGACCCAACGCATCTTCGGCAACACCGTCGTCGTCACCCTCGCTCTGGCGAGCCTGGGACTTGGCGCCTGTGGCGGCGACGTCGCTCGACGAACCTGGGAGAACACCTTCACGGGCAGCGGCGAAGACGCCTTCCTCGTCGACGACGACTTCGTCTGCCTCGGCGACGCCCGCTGGGATGTGGTGGGCAAGAACCGCATCTGGAATCCCCTTGGCCGTCAGGGGCAAGCCGTCGACCACGCCCGCCAACACAGCCTCGGCAGCTACCCCGTGGGCACGGTCATCCAGCTCTTTCCCGGCGAGGCCAGCGTCAAACGGGGCCTGGGTTTTTCGCCTGAGACCGGCGACTGGGAGTTCCTGGTTCTCGACGTCAGCAGCGGCGAGACCGTCATCACCCAGCGAGGCACCACCGAGGTCAAGAACGCCGCCGGCACCTGCCTGAGCTGCCACGGCGCCGCCCAGGCCTTCGACTTCGCCTGCTTCACCAACACGAGCTGCACCGCCCTGCCCTTCTTCATCGACACCACCGTGGTCCCCGAAGAGGACGATCCCCGCTGTCGCTGACGGCAGCCCGTGTTGACGACGACGGCGCCGCAACAATGCGCCCCAAAAGAAGCGAGGGCCTCGCGGCCCTCGTTGTGTTCATCGCTGTCGTTTCATCATCGGCGAGGGCTCAGCCCTGGGGCGCCAGCTGCAGGGGCACCACGGCGAGGGTGTCGGGGGCGAGGTCGATGGTGGCGGCGCTGGCCCAGTCGTCGACGGTCCCCGCACCGCTCACGCGGATGGTGTAGGTGCCCGGCACGAAGGTCCGGCGCAGCTCGCTGAGGGCCGTACAGGGCACCGTGGTGGTGTCCTCGGGCTGGGCCAGGCCGCTGCGCTGAATGGCGATGGCGACGTCGCCGACGCCTTCGGTGGCGCAGGAGCTGGCGTTGAAGCCCCACTCCACCTGGATGTCGGCGAAGCTGCCTTCGTCGCGGGCCAGGGGCACATCACCGAGGTCCACTTCCTGGCCGGCGATGACGTCGACGGTGAGGCTGGTGGCGTACAGGTGCAGGTCCTGGTTGCGGTAGCTGCCAAAGGCATCGAGGTCCATGGTCCAGCGGCCTTCAGGGAGGTCCAGAAAGACCGCGCCATCGTCGCCGCAGGGGAAGCGTTCGGTGACGACTGCGCCACCGGGGCCTTCGAGGGCGATGTCAACGTCGACGACGCCAGCGAGGGCACAATCGATGATGGGCTGTTCGGTGGGGTAGACAAACGCCCAGAAGAACGCGAGGTCACCGGTAGCGGGGGGCGGCGGAGGCCCCAGGCTGTCGAGGACGACGACGCCGGCGTCGTTCTCGCGACCACCTTCCACCCGGATGGTGAAGCCGCCGCTGTAGAGGATTTCGCTGCGCCGATTGAAGGCGTCGATCTCGACTTCGTAGCGCCCGGCCAGGAAGTCCGTGAGGATCAAACCGCTGCCCACGCAGGGCTCGCGCTCGAGGACCTCCAGAACCTCACCGCCCTGCAAGATGACCAGATCGAGTTCGTCGACGCCGGCGAGGTCGCAGTCGGGCTGGCCGTCGAAAGACCAGGTGAAGGCGATGTCGCCGTAGGGATCCGGGGGCGGTTCTTCGTTGACGACGACGCAAGCGCTGGAGGCAAGGGCGGCCAGCGAGAGGGCGGTGAACGGAGCGAGAACCTTGGGTGTCATGGGCGGTGTCCGGGGTTTCATGATGGACGGCTGTCCGGCGCCAGTGATTCAACCGGGTAACCCAACCGCAACCCATTGAAATATCGGGGCTTTCCAATGGGAGTCGGCGGCCGTCTGTGTCGTGCGCCACAGGCGGCCGGGATCCGCGGCTACAGCGACACGAAGCGGTCGGTGGCGGTCACGAGGGCGTCGACGATGCCGGTTTCGCCGGCGGAGTGGCCCGCGTCGGGCACCACCACCAGGGAGGCCCCGGGGACGGCCTTCTTGAGGTCCCAGGCCGACTTCATGGGGCACACGAGGTCGTAGCGGCCCTGGACGATGGTCATGGGGATGTTCTGCAGGGTCTTTTTGGCCTCGTCGAGGAGCCAGCCGTCCCAGGCGAAGAAGCCGTTGTTGACGAAGTAGTGGCACTCGATGCGGGCCAGCTGCCGGGCGAAGGCGTCGCCGGCGGTGCGGGCGATGAGCCCCTCGTCGATGATGAGCTTGGACGTCGAGCCTTCCCACACGCTCCAGGCCCGGGCCGCTTCGTTCTCGATGGCGAGGTCGCCGCAGGTCAGGCGCTTGTAGAACGCGGTGACGAGGTCGTGGCGCTCTTCGAGGGGGATGGGCTTGATGTACTCGTCGTAGTAGTCGGGGAAGACCCAGCTCGTGCCCTCCTGGTAGAAAAACTGAATCTCCGCCCGGCGAATCAAGAAGATGCCCCGCAGGGTGAGGCTCTTGACGCGGTCGGGGTGGGTGACGGCGTAGGCGAGGGCCAGGGTGCTGCCCCACGAGCCGCCAAACACATGCCAGGTGTCGATGCCGAGCTTCTCGCGGATGCGCTCGGCGTCTTTGACGAGGTCCCAGGTGGTGTTGTCGGTCAACTCGGCGTGGGGACGGCTGGCGCCGCAGCCCCGCTGGTCGAACAGGATGATGCGGTAGCGGGCGGGATCGAAGAAGCGGCGGTGCATGGGATCGGTGCCGCCACCGGGGCCACCGTGGAAGAACACCACCGGCACGCCGTCCTTGTTGCCGCTCTCCTCGACGTAGAGCTCGTGGATGTCGGACACGGGAAAGTGGAAGCGGTGGTAGGGCTCGATGGCCGGGTAGAGCGTGGGCATGCAGTGCTCTACCGTCGTCGTCGCCCCCAGCGCAAGCCGTGGGGCACACCTGATCAAGCGCTTCGCGCTTGATGTTCATGCCAGTCAACACCTGGCGCGGTTGATCACCACATCACGGCGTCACACCACGGCGTCACACGATGCACGTCAAATCATGACGTGTTCGTCGTCCTCGAGGAGACCACGGCCGTGCAGCAGCGCCCGGTTCTTGCGCAGCCGTTCGTCGGTGACGCCGGCGAGGTAGCGCAGCAGCTCGGGGTGCTCAGCGGTGACGGCCTTGAAGGTATCGCGGGACAGAAACAGCGCCTCCATGTCGGCGGTGCAGGTCACGGTGGCGTTGGTGACGGCGTCGTTGAGCATCGACATCTCGCCGCACAGATCGCCCCCGCGCAGGGTGGCGAGGTGGATGTGCTTCAGGGGCTCCCCCGGGGTGAGGGGCAACGCCTTCTTCACCGTCGCCAGCCCGCCAAGGAGGACAAACAAGCCGGGGCCCCGCTGCCCCTCCTGGATGAGGACGTCGCCCGCCTGAAACGTCAGGATGCGGGTGAGTTCCATGACCCGGTGGCGGTCGTCCCGCCCGAGGGGCGCAAAGAACGGGTGGGTGGCTGTCAGGTTGCGCAGAAAACGCTCGCGCGTGAACAGCCGCAGGGCCTCGCTCAGACCGGGCGTGTGGGCGGCAGCGACGACGAGGTCTGAGCGACGCATCTCGAGCACGTCGACATCGCCGACGGCAATGGCGCTCGCTTGCCGGGGTTCGTCCGAGATGAGGGCCAGCTCGCCAAAGACCGCCCCCGCCCGCAGCCGGGCCAGGGTGACGTCGTGTTCGCCGTCGCCGTCGCTGTCGTCGCCGACGCCGCCGCGCACGATGCCGACTTCGCCATCGGCGATGATGAAGACGCTCTCGCTGCGTTCACCCTGGCGGATGATGACCTCGCCATCACAGAAGCGCCGCAAGCGCAGGCAGTCCAGGGCGGCGACGAAGTCGTCCTCGTCGAGGTAGGAAAACAGCGGGACGGGGGGCACGTTTGGAGCCGGGCGCATGCCCCGGGGCATGGCCGAGGCGATGGCCGACGCCGACGCCAACAACGCCGCATCGTCGACGAGGGGCTGGGCGTGCTCGTTGCCGGCCTGCACCGCCGTCAGGGGCGGCAGGAGGGCGTCGAGGCGGTCGGCGCCGCGGGCATAGTGCTCGGCCAGGGCCGAGGCGCCGTCGTCGGCACCAGGTTCAAGCAAGGCCACGATCTTCTGGGCCACCAGGCCCAACAGGGGTGCCCCGGCGATGACCGCGAGGCCATGAACCGCGCGGTAGACGTCGAGCGCCTGGCCCTGGTGTCCCAGGTTCAGCAGGGCATCGCCCACCCGCAGCCTGGCCCGCAAATGCAACGGACAGGCAGCCACGACGCCAGCGTAGCCAGCGGCCGCCTGGCGCCACCGGCCTCGGGCGAAGTCCGTGTCGGCGTCGGTGCAGACCAGGGACGCCGGACGGCTGACGGCAGCCTCCCGCAGAGCCGGGCGCGACGACGACGACGGTGGCGGCGCTTTCGACGGTTTGGCGGGCCTGGTCGATCCGGCGGTGGGTGCCTCCAACGCCGGTTTCGACGCCAGCGGGGCGGTTCTTGTCGCCGCCTTTGTCGCCGTCGTTTTCGCCGTCGTCTTCGCCGGCCCGGGCGCTGGCGTCGACGCTGGTGCCGGGGGCTGGCTGCTGGAGCGTCGTGACGCCATCTGGACTCCACTCGCGAACCTGGTCGCTTGATCGTCTCGCCGAAGGGGACGGCGGGGTTGCTGCGACGACGCTGGCGCGCCGTGGATCTGCACGCTACTCGGAGTGCCGCCCTGCCTCCAAGCGCCGGGCCCCCACCCATGGCTGACTCCCCGACCCCGACCGCGCTGATTGACGACGCCACCCGTCGTCGGGCGCTGGTGGGTCTCACCATCACCTACCTGCTGCAGTTTGCCTCCATGGGCCTGCAGCTGCCGTTCACGGCCCTCGCCATGGAGCGGGCCGGGGCGAGCCCCGCGGTCATTGGTGCCATGTGGGGGGCGCGGAGCCTCACGGGCAGCATCGTGCCCGTCTTTTGGGGGTTGCTGGCGGACCGGATGGGCGGGGCCCGGCCCCTGGTGCTCATGTCCCTGGCCAGTGGGGCGGGGATCTTCTTTGTGCTCGCCCATCACCCGTCGCCGACGTGGGCCATCGCCCTGTTTGCCCTCTACGGCATCTTCGCGAACCCGGCCAACAGCCTCATCGACGGCATGGTCCTCACAGCCCTGGCCCCAGACACCCACCGCTACGGTCGCTACCGGGCCGCAGGGACGGTCGGCTTCGGCATCGGCACCGTCGTCGTCAGCGTGCTCCTCGATCAACAGGTCCTCGAGCCGACGCCGGCGGCGCTCTTTCCCATCGTGGGCGCGTTGTCGGCGGCGGCCTTCGTGGCGGTGTTGTTGCTGGTGCCGAACCTGCCCCGCCCGGCCCTGACGAGCCTGAGCGCCATCAAGGACGCCGCCCGCCAACCCATCGTGCTGGCCCTCATCGGCGCCGGCAGCGTGCTGTGGGCCAGCCACGCGGGCTACGTGAGCTTCTTGTCGCCGCTGGCTGAACGGGCCGGACTGCCCGCCACCGCCGTCGGCATGGCGGTCTTTGCCGCTGTCACCGTCGAGGCCATCACCATGCCGATGGCCACCAGCATTCTGAAGCGCGTGCGTCCCGGCCCCCTGATGCTCGCCTGCGCCATCACCGCCGTGGTGCGCTGGGTGCTGACGGCGTACGCCACGACGCCGCTGACCTTCGCCCTCGTCAATGGCCTGCATGGCATCAGCTTTGGCCTGTACTACGTCGTCATCGTCGGCGTCATCGCCGCCCGCGTGCCCCCCACCCTGCGCCAGGCATCCCAGGGCTTGTTGTCGTCGTTGTCCCTGGGGGTCGGCGGCGTCGTCGGCGGCGTCGTCGTCGGCGGCTTGCTCGATGGTGGTTCGCCGCCGTCGACGGTGTGGTTCGCCATGGCCGGTGTGGCCCTGTGCGCCACGGTCTTCATGATCCCCCTGGTCCGTCGCATCCGCTGAGCGATCGAGCCTCGAAGAGAAACCCGCTTTGGGGTTTGTCGCCGAGGCGAGTCTCCTGAGGGGCGGGCGGGGAAACCTCCCCGCCATGATCGTCAGCGACGGGGCACATCGAGCCAGCGTCGACGTTCGACGGGGTCGAGCTTCTCGATGGCGGTTCGCAACATGGTGCGGGGCATCGATCCGGCGTGGGCCAGCAAGAAGGTGCGCAGGACGTCGGCGTCGTGCTCGCCGACCTCCCGCAACATCCAGCCGACGGCCTTGTGCATGAGGTCATGGGGATCGTCGACGAGGCGCGTCGCCACCTGCACCGGCAACGCCAGACGACCGGCCTTGATGAACGCCTGGGTGGCGAGCATGGCGATGCGCCGGTCCCACAACCCCGGGCTGTCGGCGAGGGCCATCAGCTGTCGCCGCGCCGACGTCGCCGACTGCGTCAACAACCAGGCCCCCAGGATGTGGGGAGCCGAGCTGTCCACCAGGTCCCAGTTGTTCACACAGGCCCGGTGCTCGAGATAAAACCCGCAGATCTCGGCCCGAACGTCGTCGTCGGCGTGCCCGAACTGCCACACGAGCACCAGCAGCGCCGTCAGCCGATGCTCGTGGATCGGGCTCTGCAGGAGCTGCAGCAGGTCCGGGCGGGGCAAGCCCCGCGCCCGTCGGGCAATGGCCCGCTGGGCAGGCACCGTCACCCCGAGGAACTGATCTCCCTCGGCATACTCGCCGGGCCCGGCCTTGAAGAAGCGGGGAAAAAACGCGGCCTTCGAGGCGTTGGCCTGTCCAGCCAGCGCCGCCACGACGTCGGCAGCGGTGGACAAAACGGCGGCGCTCACGGAATGAACGGCACGGGATCGCCAATGACCACGCTGACATCGTCGTCGACACCGTCGAAGTCGACATCGCTCGGGGCGGTGACGGCAACGGTGACGTCGAGAATCGTCGGCGGCCGATCGGTGCCCACCGACAGACGCATGGTTTCGGTGGGACCGATGGCGTCGCTGAACGTCGTCAACACGTTGCCGGGATTCAGCAGGGTCCACGCAAACGGCTGCTCGTTGGCGAAGGCATCGGGCACCAGCTCGCCGACGGCGAGGCCATCGACCCGGGCGAACGCCGCCGTGATGCGCGCATCGGGCGATGGCGGGTCCACGGTGACGTCCATGCGAAAGCGCTGCTCGGGATTGGTCTCGTCGAGGTGAATCGCCAGCCGCCGTGAGACAGACACCTCGGCGAAGGCGAAACCGTCGAAGGGGCCATCGAAGCCGCCGTCGACGGCACAGCCTTCGCAGCCACTGACAGCCGCGAGACCCAGGGACAACACCACAGCCGCGCTGTGTCGGCGGCAGGGACCGCGTCGACGATTGCTCATGGGCGCAACTCTGCCAGCGGACGCGCCGGGACGCCAGCCATGTAGGTCGATGTGCTCCTTGACGGCCGCCGTTGGTGCGCGACTTTCCCACAACGTCCCACATGCATGCGGGCGGCGGAGGTTGTCATGCGGCGAGCGATCATCGTGGCGGCGGGTCTGGCGGGTGTGTCCGGGTGCGGCGGAGCGGTCGGCGTCGACGCCACAGCCCCGGCAGCCACCACGGCGGCCATCATCAATGGCGATGTCTGCGACGCCAGCGTCGAGCCCACCGCCGTCGCGGTCATGATCGACGCCAGCGTCGACTTCGGTCAGGGCGAGCCGCTGGCCATCACCCAGGCGAGCTGCACGGGTACCCTCATCGCTCCCGACGTGGTGATGCTGGCGGCCCATTGCCTTGACCTGGACAGCCTCACCTTTGGCTTTGGCACCGTCGAGTTCGCCGACTTCTACGTGACCTTCGAGGCCGACCTGTCGCGCTTTGGCGGTGAGCAGTCCCTGCCCATCCCCGAGTCCGCCGTCCCCGCCAAGAAGGGCGTGGTGAATCCAGCCTTCGACATCAATGCCCTCGGCGAAGGCACCGGCGGCCTCGAGAGCGACATCGCCCTGCTGTTCCTGGAAGTCGCCATCACCGACGTCACCCCTGAAGTGGTCATCACCACCGACGAGGCCAGCCAACTCGCCGAAGGCAGCAGCGTCCGCATCGCGGGCTGGGGCCAGCAGGTGGCCACCTCGTCGCCATTTGAGCAGCCCCCCGCGGGCAGCGTCGGCATCAAGGTCTGTGGCACGTCGACCATCGAAGAGCTCGGGACGAGCCTCATGCAGGTCGGCGACGCCACCGAGACCACCCGCAAATGCCACGGCGACTCCGGCGGCCCCACCTACATCGAGGTCACCACCCCCTCGACCATCAAGCGCCGGGTCATCGGCGTGACCAGCCGCGCCTATGACCAGAGCGATTGCGCCCGCGGCGGCGTTGACACCCGCGTCGATGCCTTCTTCGCCTGGGTCGACGACGAGATGCGCGGCGGCTGCAGCGACGGCACCCGCGTGTGGTGCGACGTCCCCGGCGTGTTGACCGCCGACGACGTCGCCATCCTCGATGGTGGAGGCGTCCCCGGCGAGGGCGAAGGCGAAGGCGAAGGCGAAGGCGACGCCATCGACCCGATTGCCCCTGGCGGCTGCAATTGCAGTGGCAGCGGCGGCGCCGACATGGGCCTGATGGGGGCCCTCGCTGCCTTGTTTGCCGGTCGTCGCCGTCGGCAGCGCTGAGACGGCGCCAGCGACCTGTCGGTGTTCTACCTACACCGTGCAAGACAGGGGTGGTCCGCGACAGCGTGGACGTGTACCCAACGCCCTCCTGAAGCGCCTTGGGTCCGAGCCCAAGCTGCATCAGGCTTCCTGTCCGTCATCGGTTGACGCCGGTGCATCTGGAGTAAGGTCCGCCCGTGGCCCTGGTCTTTGGCAAGTACGAGCGCATCCGACGCATCGCCCAGGGCGGGATGGGTGAGGTGTTCCTGGCGCGCCAAACGGGCGTCCTGGACCGCCTTGCCATCTTGAAGGCCCTGCGCGCCGACCTGTCCAAAGAGGGGGAGTTCGTCGAGCAATTCCTCGACGAGGCCCGGGTGGCCGCCACCCTCAACCATCCCAACATCGTCGCCATCTTCGACGTCGGTGATTGGCAGGGCACCTACTACATCGCGATGGAATACATCGCGGGCGAAGACCTCTCGAAGCTCTGGTACGCGGCGGCCAAGGCCGGCATCGGCCTGCCGTTTCAGGTGAGCGTCCGCATCATCATGGAGGCCGCCCTCGGCCTCGACCACGCCCACCGCGCCAAGGACGTGCGGGGCAAGCCCCTGACCATCGTCCATCGCGACATCAGCCCCCAGAACATCATGGTGCGCCAGGACGGCGTCACCAAGCTGGTGGACTTCGGCATCGCCAAGGCCGCCAACAAGAGTTCCCGCACCCAGGCGGGGATGGTGAAGGGCAAGCTGCAGTACATGTCGCCAGAGCAGGTCCGCGGCGAACCCCTCGACGGCCGCAGCGACCAGTTCTCCCTCGGCATCGTGTTGTGGGAGATGTGCACGGGCCGTCGGCTCTTCAAGGCCGAAAACGAAATCAACACCCTGCAGAAGATCCTGCAGACGCCGATCCCGAAGCCGACGAGCCATGTGCCCGGTTTCCCCGCCGAGCTCGAAGCGATCATCATGAAGATGCTCGAGCGCGACATCAATCGGCGCTACCCAAGCCTCGGCGACGTCGCTGCCCGCCTCAAAGAATACCTCGACCGCTCGTCGGTGCAGTCCGGCGAAGTCAGCGTCGCCGCCTTCGTGCAGCAGATTCTCGGCAAGGAGCTCGACGAGCGCATCGCCGATTTGACGCCGATGGAGCCCACCGAAGCCGCCGCGACCCTGCCCAAGCCCCAGCCGAAGCCGGCCCCGAAACCGCTGCCGCCGACGCCGCAGCCGGTGTCCAAGGCGACCCAATCGTTCTACGACGACGACAAAGACGCTCCCACGGCGATTGTGTCGCCGGAAGACCGGCCCGATCGCGGCGCACCCTCGAGCGCTTCCGCCGACGACCAAAACGCCCTTCACGGCATGCCGTCGGGGCCAAACGGCGAGTGGGTGGTCCGCCGCACCGACGGCAGCGTCGTGCACTTCCAGGAGTGGTCGACCCTGCAGCAGTGGGTGCTCGACGCCAAACTCCAGCGGGCGGACCTTGTCTCCAGCGATGGACGCCGCTTCACGGCCCTCGGCGACGATCCCCAACTCGCCCAGTTCTTCGCCACCAGCGAGGCCGCCCGCTCCACCATCCCCGTGCCCATGGCCGCCGTCGACACCACCAGCCGGCAGCAGACCGGGGCCCACCGGGACCTCTCGACAGACACCGTGCCCATTGGCGAGCCCGTGGGCGCCAGCGCCGAGCGGCCGGCGTCCCTGCCCCGCCGGTCCACCGGTGCGCCTCAGCAGGCGCAGCAACCGCCACAGCAGCCACCGCCACCACCGCCGCCCGTTGCCGCCCGCACGGCGACGCCGAAGACGCCGGCCCAGCCGGCCCAGCCGCCCCAACCAGCGGCACCGCAGCCGCCCCCCCCGCAGCCGCCCTCCCTCCTCGACGAGGCCCAGCCACCCACCCCGGCGGCCGCCGCGTACGATCCGTTTGCGCCAGCGCCGACGGGCGCGTTCTCGCTTGGGGCGCTGCCGTCGACGCAAACGGGCGCCTGGCAACTCGGCACCGAGTTCGCCGTGCTCCAGGCGGCCGCGGCAGCCCAACAGCGGCCGACGGCGAGCGGGACTCCCCAGGCTGGCAACCAGACCCTCGTCATCACCGAGACCGTGCGGCCCCAACAGGTCGAGCGTCGCCGGATTCCGACGGCGGTGTGGGCGGCGGTGGGCATTCTTGGCGCCCTCGTCGTCGTCGGCCTGGGCCTGCGTGTTGCCGCCCCTGACGTCTTGCAGGCCCTCGTCGGCGGCAGCGCCAGCAGCGACCTCGCCCAGACCCGCGCTGCCCTGACCGCCCTGCGCACCGACGAGCCAGCCACCACCGGCGCCCTGCGCGCGGGCCTCAAACCCTTGCTCGGCGACGACGCCACCACCGACGCCCTCGTCGCCGACACCCTCCTCGCCGTCGATCAGGTGCGGGTGCAAGAGACCGCCGCCGCCCTCCTGACCCGGGCCGATCCCGCCAAAGCTGTCGAGGCCGTCGCCGCCACCGACGCCGCCCGCGCCGCCGTCGTCCCCGTCGCCGACCGCCTGCGCCAGGCCACAGACGCCACCGCGCCCTGGCCACGCTTTGCCCTGGCCCTGGCCGCCGCCGCCGCCAGCAGCGACGTCGCCAGCCTCGACGCCCTGAAGCCAGCCAGCGACGTCGACCCTGACCTCCAGACCGAAGCCGCCGTCAGCACCCGCCTGTTCCGGGCCGCCCGCACCCTCGGCGGGGCCCCCGTCGCCGACCTGCAGGCCCTGGCCGCCGTCGATGGTGTTGGTGCCGGCGCCGCCGACGACAGGCGCCTCGAGGGGCTGCGCGCCCTGACCGGCGCCGCCCTGGCCAGCGACGACGACAGCAAAGCCGCCGCCCGCCGCACCCTGCTCACCCGCCAGCAACGGGCCCCGTCGGATCCCCGCCTGATTGCGGCCCTGGCCCTCGTCGACGCCACGCCATCCAGGCCTGTCGACGTCAAGCCCGCCGACGTGAAAGTCGCCGTCGTCAAGCCTGCCGACATCAAGCCTGCCGACGTCAAGCCCGCCGACGTCAAACCTGCCGACGTCAAGCCCGCCGACGTCAAACCCGCCGACGTCAAACCCGCCGACGTCAAGCCCGCCGACGTCAAGCCCGCCGACGTGGCCCCGGAGAAGCCCCCAGAGCCTGCAGAAACCTTCGAATCGGCCCTGGCCAAGGGACAGAAGGCCCAGCGCGCCGGACGCAGCAAGGAGGCCCTGCGCTTGCTGACCATCGCCCTGGAACTCCGGCCAGGGGACCCCAAGGCCACCCTCAGCCTCGGCTGGACGCAGCTGGACCTCAGCCGCGGCGAGGCCGCCGCCAAGAGCTTCCGCGCCGTGCTGGCGGCGGATGGAAGCATTGCCGAAGCCCAATTCGGCCTCGGCGAGGCCCTGCGGGCCCTGGGCCGCACCACCGACGCCGTCGCCGCCTTCGAGAAGTACCTGGAGATGGCGCCGTCGGGTCCCGATGCAGAGACTGCCCGCAACGCCATCCAGGCCTTGCAGTGACCACGCCGTCGGGCGACAAGCATGCTGTGGGGCCCGTAGCTCAGCGGTAGAGCATTCGGCTCATAACCGACCGTGCGCTGGTTCGAATCCAGCCGGGCCCACCACCCACTTCTTCGGCGCCAGCCGAAGAAGCATCAGGACTTTTCGCCATCGCCTTCGCCGCAGCTGCCCTGCAGACGCTTCGGTCTCTGCACGGCACTGGTCCAAACCCCTGAATATTCAGGCCTATTGGCCGTGTCTTCCCTCTCCCTTCAGGGAGAGGGGTCGGCGCGGAGCGCCGGGGGTGAGGTCAACGAGGCACAAAAAAGGGCCCATCGGGCCCTCTTTCGTGACGCGCCGTCATGGCGGCGCTTCCCTGCACAGCCCTCAGAGGGGCATGTTGCCGTGCTTCTTGGGGGGCAGCTCGTCACGCTTGTTGCGCAGCAGCGTGAGGGACTGGCAGAGGCGGGGGCGCATGTCCTCGGGGAGGATGACCTCGTCGATGTAGCCCATCTCGGCAGCCTTGTAGGGATTCTGGAACTTGTCGGCGTAGTCGGCGACGAGCTCCTTCATCTTCTTGTCCTTGTCCGTCGCCTTGTTGATCTCTTCACGCATGACGATGGCGACGGCGCCAGCGGCACCCATGACGGCGATCTCGGCGGTGGGCAGGGCGAAGTTGGCGTCGGTGCGCAGGTGCTTGGGGGCCATCACGCAGTAGGCGCCGCCGTAGGCCTTGCGCAGGATGACCGTCAGCTTCGGCACCGTGGCTTCGGCGTAGGCGTACAGCAGCTTGGCGCCGTGGCGGATGACGCCGCCGAGCTCCTGCTGGGTGCCAGGCAGGAAGCCGGGGACGTCGACGAGGGTGATGATCGGGATGTTGAAGCTGTCGCAGAAGCGGACGAAGCGGGCGGCTTTGTCCGACGCGTCGATGTCGATGGCGCCGGCCATGACCTGGGGCTGGTTGGCGACGATGCCGATGGACTGACCCATCAGGCGGGCGAAGCCGATGCAGATGTTGGCGGCGAAGTGGGGCTGCACCTCGAAGAAGTGCCGTTCGTCGACGATGCACTTGATGACATCGCGGACGTCGTAGGGCTTGTTGGGATTGGCGGGGATGAGGGTCTTGAGGGCCTCGTCCTTGCGCTCGGGATCGTCGCTCAGGGGCCGCACCGGGGGCTCTTCGGAGTTGTTGGACGGCACGAAGCCCAGCAGCTCACGCACGGTGGCGATGGCGCGGGTGTCGTCGTCGACGGCGAAGTGGGCCACGCCGCTCTTGGCGGAGTGGGTGACGGCGCCGCCGAGGGCTTCCATCGTGACGTCTTCGTGGGTGACCTGCTTGATGACGTCGGGGCCCGTCAGGAACATGTAGGACGTGTCCTTCACCATGATGACGAAGTCCGTCAGCGCTGGTGAGTAGACGGCGCCACCGGCGCAGGGCCCGAGGATGACCGAGAACTGGGGGATGACCCCCGACGCCAGGGTGTTGGCGCAGAAGATGTCGGCGTAGCCGGCGAGGGAGGCGACGCCTTCCTGGATGCGGGCACCGCCGGAGTCGTTGAGGCCGACGACGGGGGCGCCGACCTTCATGGCCATGCCGTACATCTTGCAGATCTTCTGGGCGGCGACTTCGCTCATGGAGCCACCAAAGACCGTGAAGTCCTGGGCGTAGACGAAGACGTGGCGGCCGTTCACCTGGCCGTAGCCCGTGATCATGCCGTCGCCGAGGGGGTGGCTCTTGTCCATCCCGAAGTCGAGGGTGCGGTGGGTGCGCAGGCGATCGATTTCGACGAAGGAGCCGGGGTCGAGGAGGATGTCGATGCGCTCCCGGGCGGTGAGCTTGCCCACCTTGTGCTGCTTCTCGATGCGCTCCTTCCCGCCACCGGCGAAGGCGGCGTTGTTGAGCTTCTGCAAACGAGACCGCTGGTCGGCGCGGATGGCGTCCCAGTCGGTGGCGGCAGGCGGGGGAGCGGCGGCGGCGGGGGAGCTGGCGTTGGCGCTGACCATCGGTGGCGTCCTCGATCGTTCGTCGTCGTCAGAGCGACGACTGTCAGAAGGCCGCGTGCAGCAAGGGGCTGCCACGGCGCACGGGTCCAGGGGGTGGTTCCCCGTCACGGCGACAAGGTCAACCGCCGACAGTCGGCAGAGGCCCCCTGCCGCAGGGTGCGGGTCCAAAAGGCGTGCCGCACAGCGTCAATACGCCGGGGGCACGCGTTCTGACGGCATCAGATCATCAGGGTGCGGTGGCAGCCGCGATGGTGAAGGATCCGTCAGCGCTGTCTGAAAACGATGAGAAGTGGTCAACCACCAGGTAGTTGACCTCGTTGGCCTCCAGCGTCGCCACCAACAAGCTGTTGTTGCCGGCTTCGCTGCTATCGTCGTCGCAGTCCGTGACGGCGGCTTCCTCGCATGTGCCGTTCAGCAGGGCGAGGACCATGTCGGCAGTGCCGGACGTCTCGATGGTGAGCTGGACGCGAACGGGAGAAACGATCTCGTAGACCACCTCGTCACCCCGGCCTGAGCAGAGTCCCCAATCGGACAGTTCATTGGGAAAGAAGTCTGCAGCAACGAAATCCACCGTCGTGCTCGAGCCAATGGCCGGCAAGGACAACGGGCGAACGTTTTCTGCCTGACACGCTGCCGGCGGCGGGAAGCCGTCGGCGAACTGCTCCATGGTCACCTGAAAGATGCCGCCGGGCACACCAAAGGAAAAAGCCGGATCTTCAACCATGAGGATGTACTCGCCCGCAGCCAGGGCGGGGATTTCGAAGACATCTTCGAAGCGGTCGCCGCACACGTCGCTCCCGCCCACAGCCACCGGCACCAGGGCCGTGGGTGACGCCGGGCAGCCCGCCTCCAGGCGGTAGACGCCGAAGGTGCCGTCGAAGCCCTCCAGGCTGGTCAGCCTGACGCGGGTGTCGACGTCGGCCAGCACGGTGAAGCGATAGAAGACGTCGGCGGGGGCGTCCGTGGCGTCGCCGTCGGAACAGGCAGTGAAGGCGCTGTCGTCGCCACCGAAGGTGCGGCCGTTGACGGTCTCCCCAGACACCAGGGTCGTCGCGGTGGCGCAGGTGTCGTTCTCGGGAACGCCGCCCATCCCTGGGGGAACGATGGCGATCGCGTAGGTTCGGGTCTCGATGAAGCCCCCGCCAGTGATGTGGGCTTCCAGCCGGCCGGCGGCGACGGTGGCCGTGAACTCGGCGGTGGCCCCCACTTCGGTACGGACGGTGTCCACCGGCGTGGTCGCGCCCAGCTCGTCGACGGTGAAGAACGCGAATTCCACGTTCAGCGCATCCACGCCGCTGATGATGGCCTTGGCCTCGCCGTCAAACAGGGCGTCGATCACCACGTAGTCGACGTCGGCGGCACAGACGGAACGGTCCTGTGGCTCGGACGGCAACACGATGGGGTCCTGCTGCAGTTCGAAGAACCGGTCGAGTTCAAGGTCGGGAACGTCGAATCTGTCGCCCACGCAGGCGTGGGTGACGGCGAAGCTGTAGTTGACGCGCTCGGCACCAACCAGGGTCGCCTGTTCGGTGGCCTTGACGAGGTAGAAGCCCGCCGGGATATCGACGGTGGTGATGGGCAGGTTCTGCAGGACGTCGCCTTCGGTGTAGACGAGGGCGTTGGTGGCGATGGTCTCGTCGACGTTGACGTTCACCCCGATCAGTTCGAAGCCGGCGGCGGCATCGGCGGTGGTGGCAATGCTCAGGGCACCACCGAGGTGTCCGACCAACCAGTAGTCGACGTCCCCCTCGCACAGTCCCAGTTCGAAGCCAGCGGCGGTGTCGACGTCGCCGGTGGCGAACCCGTCGGCGAGGGTGAGGGCGGATGCGGCGGTCTCGTTGCCCACCACCTCGGGGTCCCCGCGGGCGAACTCGTCGCCTTCGTCGCCGACGCAGAAGGGTTCGCTCACGTTCAGGTTGACCGTGAATGGACCGTCAAACGAAGAGCCATCGACGACCAGGTAGTAGGTGCCGGGCTGCAGTTCGCCGATGCGGATCCGTTCGGGTTGGTCGTCGAAGAAGAACTGCTCGTCGACGCAGGTGCGGTCCTCAGCAGGGTTTTCCCCCAACTCGCACGTGACGGAATCAAGGAGGGACAGTGCAAGATCGGCGAAGTCGCCGCCAGCAGTGATGATGACCCCCGAAGGAACGTCGATGGTGAAGACGTAGGCGACATCGGCGTCGCCGAAGCACAGTTCATGGTCGGACTGGGCCCCGGCCAGGGTGCCGTTCTGGCTCACGCCGGGGACGAGCACGGTCGCGGTGGCGCAGCTGTCGTTGGGAGGCGGTGGGTCTGGTTCTTCGCCTTCACCCTCGCCTTCACCCTCGCCTTCTTCGCCCTCGCCTTCACCTTCACCTTCGCCTTCGCCTTCGCCCTCCGTGGGCTGCAGGGGTTCCTGGCAGCCGACGCCAACGACGGCGGCGATCACAACACCGAGCACGAGCGAAACTGGGAACGAACAGCGCATGAAACCCTCGGATATTCAGTCACTTGGCGCAGGCCGAGGACGTGAACCGTCGACATTCTCCAACCGCTTGGCGGTCGAATCCCGCTGGCGGTTGGCAGCCACGCGGTGGCCAGACTCTGGCCCGCGGTCGGGGCGGCGCAATGCCTGCGTTGCAGATCCGCTGGTCGGGGGCGATGGTCACCCCATGCATCGCGCTCTGCCGACGGTCATTGCTGCCACCTTCGCCATGCTCGCCGCCGACGGGGCGCTGGCGTCGTCCCGGGTCGCCCTCGCGTTCTCCGAGGCCACCTACGCGGCGGAGTACTCCCAGGGGCTCAACCTGGAACTCACCCTCACCGACGGCGGCGGTGCCCCGGTGGCGGGACGCGTGAGCGTCGAACTCCAGCGTGACGACGGCGGCGCGGTGATCCTGGTCACCGAGCCCGATGTCCTCGTCGACGCCGCCGGCCGGGCCCGGGTCCGCCTGACCCTGGTGGATGGCCGCCACGGCGACAGCACCTTCAGCAGCGCCCCTGACGGCTTCCCCTACACCCTGCGGGCCCGCTTCCGCGGCGCCGGCGTCCCCCTGCCCGACGTCACCGACCCCGACTGCCAGCCCGATGCCGTCGGTGTCGACGACGGCCGCCTGTGTCCCCAGACGGCGACGGCCCCCCTCGTGGTTCGTCCCGACGTGCCCGCCCTGGCCTTCGCTGAAGACATCGTGATGGACATCGGCGACACCGTCACCCTCGCCGCCACCCTCACCGACGAAACTGGCGACGCCGCCGCTGCCGGCGAAGCCATCGACGGCACCGCCCCCAAGCTCCTCGAGGGGCTCCCCGTGCGCTTCTTCTACGACGTCGACGCCGACGGCCGCCCCTCCGCCGACGAGCGTTTGGGCGAAGCCCTGACCAACGCCTTCGGGGTCGCCGCCTTCGACTTTGTCGCCGACCCGGCCTTTGTTGTCGCCGGCGTGTTGGAGTCCGGCCTGCACGCCGAGTTCCCCGGCGACCGCCGCTACGCCATCGCCCGCACCTCGGTGCGGGTCACCATCAACGCCACGGCCCCAGACCCTGCCCAGACCATCATTGAGGCCACCCCCGACACCCTGACGGCCAATGGCGTCGACGAAAGCATCATCCGCGTCCGCCTGGTGGACGAAAACGGCAACATCCTGGGCCCCGATGCCGACGAGGTCGACGTCGACGTCACCGCCAGCCTGGGCCGCTTGATCGACGGCGTCGAACGGGATCCCCTCGACGGCAGCTACGAAGTGGTGCTGCGGGCGGGGCGAGAGGGCGGCACCGCGAAAATCACGGTCACCGTCGACGGGGCACCCGCTGGCGAAACGAACGTCACGATTGTGGGACCCGAGGGCTGCACCTGCACGTCGCTGTCGGGGACGCCCCTGCTCGTGGCCCTGGTTGCCTTGCTTCGTCGGCGACGGCGGCCCTGAAACCGGGCACGGCGTTGACGAAGGCGGACTTCACCCCCAAGCCGTCGTCATGTCCGACCAGACGTCCAAGCCCGCCACTGCCGCTACAGCCATTGTCCCCGTTGCCGCCCCCGCCCCGGGGTCCGTCAACGACTTGATCGACCTCTATCGGGAGATCGCGACGCTGCCGGCGAAGAAGCGTCTCGACCGGTTGCTGTCTCGCAAAGACACCATGCGCGTCATTCGCCGCATGCCGGTCCTCGACCTCTACGCCACCGTCAACGACGTCGGCGTTGAAGATTGCCTCGAGGTGCTGGAACTCATGTCGCCGGCCCAGGTCCAGGGCTTCCTTGACCTCGACGCCTGGCGCAAAGACCGGGTCGACCCCGTCGCCATGGCCCGCTGGGTGAAGGTGTTCTTCGCCGCCAACCCCGACCGCGCCGTCGGCCAGTTTCGTGGTCTCGACATCGAGTTGCTGACGCTCCTCGTGAAGATTCATTGTCGCGTCTACGACCTCACCCTCGAAGAGGAGCCCGAGGGCGAGGTGGGTCGGCACACCATCACCCCCGACCAACGGTTCCTGATCGCCTTTGGCGGCGTCGAAGGCGACGACGACACCCTGGTGGCGATTCAGCAGTTCCTCGAGCGCCTGATGGCCCGGGACATGCTGTTCGTCCTCAAACTGTGCGAGTCCCTGCGTTGGGAACTGCCCAGCAGCCTCGAGGAGGAAGCCCTCCATTGGCGCAACGCCCGGCTGGCGGACCTTGGCTTCCTGCCCACCGAAGAGGCCGCCGCCGTCTTCGCCTGGCTCGACCCCGACGCCGCCGCCGACGTGAAGGCCCCGCCATCGCGCCCGGTGCACACCACGGCGGACGACGCCACCTCGACAGATTTGACGACGTCGGTGCTGTTGCCGTGGGACCTTCTCGGCGACGGCAGCAGCGTGCTGGCCCGGGCCCTGGCCACCCTCGATCAAGCCGGTCGCGATCGCGTGCAGCACGAGCTGATGCTGGTGGCCAACCGCGTCCACTCCGCCGACGGTGCCGACCTCGGCGACGCCGACGCCCTCAAAGAAACCGCCCGCCACGTCGCCGCCACGTCGGGGACCGGGCTGGCCTGGGTCGTCAAGGGCGACGAGTCCCTGCTCGGGCCCCGCCTCGCCACCACCAACCTGCACCACCTCTTCCGGGTGGGGCACAGCCTCGGGCTGAAGCTGCGCACCGAGGTCAAGGCCCGCATCGCGGCCAAGAATTCGGGGATGCTCGGCCGTGGCCTGCTGCGCCTGGATGCGCCCCTGCGTGAGGTCGTCGCCGGCTTCGTCCGCGTGCGCCCCCTGCTCTACGGCGGCCTCCTGCACCCGGCCCGCGTCGACTACCGCCCCATCACGAGCCTCAACGAGCTCGCGGCGGCGGCAGCGGCGCTGACCGAAGCCGCGTTCCGCGCGGCCCTGCTCGAGGGCCTCGGTGCCACCGACGGCCTGTTCGCCGACGTCGACGACAGCGCCCTGCCCGCCCACTCGGCGATTCTGGGCGCCTGGTTGGCCCGGGCCGCAGTGGGACAGACACCCACATTGTCCCCCCTGGTGGACGCCGACGTCGCCGCCCTCCGAGACGCCCTGGTGGGCCCCGGCGCCACCGCCGCCCGCGAGCAGGCTCTCGTGGCCCTCGACGACCGGGTCCGGGCCCTGGCCCCCCTGCCGGGCGCTGTCGACGACCTCGCGGTCATCACCCGTTCCCGCACCTACGCCCGCCAGATCCTCGCCGCCATGAGCGACGAACTCGCCGCCATCAAGGAGCCCCACCCCGACGGCCGCTACCTGTCATCGGTCTGGACTCGCTGAACCCGGACCAGCGCTAGAGACCCACGTCGTCGATGCGCTTGTTCTCCAGCGCGTCGCCGATCTTGCGCGTCATGCGGCGCTGGGCAAACGGCGTGGTGGCGACGTCGAGGGCGTCGGTGGCGGCCTGAATCGCGTGGCGGTCGTCGCCGGCGATGGCGGCTTCGAGGACCACCACGGCGGCGGCCACGGTGGCGCGCTCGCCGTCCTCAAGGAGGGCGCCGTCTTCGTCGATGGCCTTCTGGGTGGCCTGCAGCACCCGGCGGGCCTCGACGCGCTTCTCGATGACGAGACGCTCGGTGATGTCGGCCTCGGCGTTGTCGATGCTGGCGATCAGCATGTCCTCGACCTCGGCGTCGGTGAGGCCAAAGCTGGGCTTGATCTCGATGGACTGGGTGATGCCCGTGGCCTGCTCCTTCGCCGTCACGGTCAGCAGGCCGTCGGCGTCGAGCTGGAAGGTGACGAGGACCCGGGCCAGACCGGCACCGAGGGGAGGAATGCCCCGCAGACGGAAGCGGGCCAGGCTCTTGTTGTGCTCGACCTTTTCGCGCTCGCCCTGGACGACGTGGATGTCCATGGCGGTCTGGCCGTCGGCGTAGGTCGTGAACGTGTGGGTCGCCGTGCAGGGAATGCTGGCGTTGCGCGGCACCAATTTGTCGACGACGCCGCCCATGGTCTCAACACCCAGGCTCAGGGGCGTGACGTCGAGCAGCAACATGTCGGTGTCGCTGGTGCCCGCCAACAAGGCGGCCTGGCGGGCGGCACCGGCGGCGACCACCTCGTCGGGGTGGGCATCGAGCAGGGGCTCGCGACCAAAGAACGTCGTCACAAACGCCCGCACCAGGGGCACCCGGGTGGAGCCACCGACGAGGATGACGCCGTCGAGTTTGTCGGGGGTGAGGCCAGCGTCGGTCATGGCCCGTTCGCAGGGCCCGGCACAGCGGTTCACGACGGGCAGGATGATGGCGTCGAAGTCCGCCCGCGTCAGCGAAAACGCGACGGCGCCCGTCCCCGGGGGCAAGCCATCGAGGACGCCTTCGACGTCGACGCTGTCGCGATCCGTCAGGGCCTCTTTGGCCTGACGGGCCATCATCAGGGCCTGCTGGGTCTGGCGCGGGGTGGCGCTGTCGACGATGCCTGTGGCCTCAAGGATGCGGCGGGCGATGGGCCAATCGAAGTCGTCGCCACCAAGGGCTGTGTCCCCCGACGTCGACAACACCCGGAACAAGCCCCGGTCGAAGGTCAGGATGCTGACGTCGAAGGTGCCGCCGCCGAGGTCAAAGACCGCGTAGGTGCCCTGGCCGCGGCCCTCGGCCTCCTTGTCGAGGCCATAGGCCACCGCCGCCGCCGTCGGCTCGGCGAGCAGCCGCAACACCTTGAGACCGGCGAGGCGACCCGCATCCTTGGTGGCCTGGCGTTGCCCCTCGTCGAAGTAGGCGGGCACGGTGATGACGGCGTCCTCGACGGGGTGGCCAAGGACCTCTTCAGCGCGATCCTTCAGGGCCTTCAGCACGTAGGCGGCCACCTCGATGGGGGTGGTGGCCCGGTCGCTGCCCTCGCCGTCGGGGATCATGAACTGGACCTGGCGGTGGTCGGCGCCAACGCCCTCCCACAACCGGTAGTTGCGGGCGGCACCAGAGGCCAGGTGGGCCACGGCAGCGGCACGGCCCTGCCCCATGAAGCGCTTGGTGGACGTCAGCAGGGCGCCTTCGTGGGCCCGGGCGGCGGCAAAGGCCGCGAAGCCGACGATGGCGCCGTCGTTCTGCTCGGCGCCGTAAAAGACCGCCGACGGCAGCCGCCCCTCACCGTTTTCGTCCGTGAGGATGCGCGGACGCCCCTCCCGGCCTTCAGCGATGGCGACGAGGGAGTAGGTGGTTCCGAGATCGATGCCGAGGGCGACCATGGGGCGCGGCGTAGCACCTTGTTGCGGGCCTGACAGCCCGCGTGACGCCGGTACCCTGTCCCTGATCGGTCAAGGCCTGCAGGCCGCAGGCGGACTCGGTACGATCGAAAGCATGAACGACACGATCCGCCGACTCCTTCCCGTTGCCGCCGTGTTTGCCGCCAGCCCCGCGTTCGCCTGCGGTGGCCCCGACGTCTCCAGCAGCCAGATGGGCGTGCTGATGGCGTCGATGCTGACGGCCCCCCTGCTGGCAGCCCTCCTCGTCGACCGCGGCGCCTTCGCCCTCGGCGCCTACGCCCTGCGGCTGCCCCGCAAGCACAAACCATCGATCATCGGCCCCGTGCTGGCCCTGGTGTCGGTGTTTGTCACCCTGGCCGCCGTCAACGTCCGCGACCTCGACCTCGCCGTCGCCGGCTTCGCCATGGTCCCCGTCGCCGCCGCCGTCTGCGGGCTGTCGTTCATTCGCTCGGTCATCATCGAACAGCGCGGCCAGCCCCGGGCCCAGGCCCTGCGGGTTGTCGCCGTCGTCCTCTTCGGCGCCCTGGCGGCGGTCCCCTTCATCGTCCACTGACGCCGTGGACTGACGTCGGCGGCGCCATGAGCCGTCAGCCAAACGCGCGAGCCAGCTGGTCTGCCTCGCGCGTTTTTCTTTGGCGCCAGCCGAAGAAGCATTGGAACTTCTTCGGCGCCAGCCGAAGAAGCATCAGAACTTCTTCGGCGCCAGCCGAAGAAGCATCAGAACTTCTTTTCCGCGCGGTGGCGCAGCTGGCCTGCTCCAAGGGAGCGCAGCACCTGCCCTCCAATGGGGCACCACCCGCGAACCACCCCTGTAAGCGCCTGAAAATACGCACCTTTGCCGCCTGGCACGAACCCCGCAAAGTCACTGGCAACGAGGTGCCCGATGCGAGTTCGTTTCTACGGTGTGCGGGGTTCGATTGCGACAGCGGGCGACGAGAACCACCGCTACGGGGGCAACACCTCGTGCGTCGTCGTCGAGGCTGGCGGCGAAACCCTGATCTTCGACGCGGGCACCGGCCTGCGCAAGGCGGGGGCCGACCTGATGCGGGCCCATGGCCCCACCGGCGTCAACGCCCACTTGTTCTTCTCCCACCTGCACTGGGACCACATCCAGGGCTTCCCGTTCTTCGGGCCGGCGTTTGTCCCCGGCAACCAGCTCGGCATCTGGGGCGTGCAGCCTCCGAGCAACGCCGTCGACGCCGATGGCCACCCCGCCACCCTGGAGCTGAACCTCGAAGCCCTGCGCGCCCCCGACCCCACAGGCGGCGTCAAGGCCGCCATGGCGAGCCAGATGCAGGCCCCAAACTTCCCCGTCGGCCTCGACGCCATGCGGGCGGACCTGCGCTTCCACGACCTGCCCTACGGCGAGAAGCTCTCGTTGTCGCCGTTTGTCACCGTGCGCCACATCGGGGTCGACCACCCCAACGGCTGCGTGGCCTGGCGCGTCGACGCCGACGGCAAAAGCGTCGTCTACGCCACCGACCTCGAGCTCGCCGAGGGCGACCGCGGCGCCGTGTTCGAAGGCCTGGTTGACCTCGCCAGGGGCGCCGACGTCCTCATCTTCGACGCCATGTACACCCCCGAGGAGTACGCGGGCTCGGCCAAGGTGCAAGCTGCGGGCATCGCTGCGGGTGGGTTGTTCTCCCGACGGGGCTGGGGCCACTCGACCTTCGAGATGGGGGCCGCCGTCGCCGAGCGCGCCGGGGTCGCTACCCTGGCGCTCTTTCACCACGACCCCGCCCACGACGACACCTTCATGGATGCCCTCGCCGACCGCGCCGCCCGTCGCCGGGCGGGAACCGTGGTGGCGAAAGAAGGTCTGGAGCTGTCGCTGTGAAGACCGGTGCCGGGCTATTCCGTCAGGGCGTCGGTGACGACGGCGACGGTGCCAATGACGGCGACCACGGCGCCGACGCCGATGATGGCGATGTCGGTGCTGGAGGCGTCGTTGTCGACGAGGGCGTTGTAGACGCCGACGCCGCCGGCGCCGACACCAAGGCCAAGGCCGAGGCCACCGATGGCGCCCACCGCCGACCAGGGCGACGACGACGCCACCAGGTCGGGCTCGGCCTTCTTGCCGCCGAGCTTCTTGCCCGCGAGCTTGGTGGCCGCCGCCGACGGCGCCCCGTCGGTGTAGGTGTTGATGGTCCAGGCCAGCAGGGAATCAGAGAGGCTGTCGAGGAGGGTGAGGACCATGGTGGGGCTGGCGCCGGCCTTCAGCCGACGGGCAAAGCCCACTTCGGTGACGCCTTCGCGGACGTTGAAAACCTTCACCTGCACGTCGACAACGCCCGCCACCTTGGAGATGCGGCCGAACACGATGCGGTCGACCTTGACGTACTCCTCGACCTTGGAGAGCTGGGTGTCGTCGCCGCTGCCGAGCAGCTGGGCGAGGGCGGCAGCGTCGAGGCTGGCCTTGGCCTCGGCCATCGAGCGGACCTCGAGCTTGTCCTTCAGCCGCCCAAAGCGGGTGGCGAGGACGTCGCGGGCCACGTCGCGGTCGATGTCGACGCCGTCAGCGACGACGACGTCGGTGACGAGGAACACCGGTTTGGCGTCGCTCGCGTCGGCCTGGGCGAGGGCTGGCGCCGACGCGGAAAAACACACGAGAGCGCAGGCGGCGAGGCTGAAGCTGGAGATTCGGTTCATCCAGAGACGCTGGAGCAGACAGCCAGGTCTTCGCAACTGCTTTCGATGCGGCAGGCGTTCTCCTGGTACGTGGCTTCCGGGGCCTGGTCGACCAGCGTGTCGCAGTCTGCCTCACATGTGGGGTCAGGTGAGCCGCTGCATTCTTCGACCTTGTCGCACCCACCCGAACACGGGCAGGCGGCGGCCTCCAGGCAATCTTCGGCGGCGCCGAGGCAGGCATCGAGGCTGCGGTTCAGCACCGCCCCGGTGACGGGATTGCAGGACGCCGCCTCACAGGCTGCCAGGGTGCGGAAGCCGCATTCGTCCTCGACGGCGCAGTTGGCCTGGCAGGTGGGGGAATCGCCAAGGGCGTCAAGGCAGTCCGCGGCTCCCGTGAGGACACCCAACACCACCACCGCCGCCGCCGCCGACACCCGCCGCCACCGACCCGGCGGCGCACACTGCGAAGAAGGGACCTGCTGATGGTTCACGACGAACTCCTGGCTACGCCCCAACGTCTAGCACACGCCCTCCCGGGCGCCACCCGCCCGCCAGCAGCGCCCATGGCCCCGACGATGCGTGACGTCGCCACGGTGTTGGGTCAGCATGGCGCCGTGACGACTTCGATCCCTCCTGGCCCCCTCGAGGCTGTCTCCCTGGCTGCGGCGCCCTACCTCACCCGCGGCGTCGAGCTCACCGAGCTGCTGGGCGCCCTCGTCGACGCCGTGGTGCGGCAGCTCGATGCCGAGAAGGGCACCCTGTACCTCGTCGACGGCGGCGCCGGCATGATCACGTCCGTCGTCACCGATGTCCCCGGCGGCATTCGGCTGGCGATTGGCCAGGGGCTGGCGGGCGCCGTCGCCCAAAGCGGCGACATCGTGAACGTCCAGGACGCCCGGAACGACGTCCGCTTCAACCCGACCACGGACAAAAAGACGGGCTTCGTCACCCGCTCGGTGTTGGCCCTGCCCATCAAGGACGGCGCTGGCGAGGTCATCGGCGTCCTGCAGATCTTGAACGCCCGCAAGGGTGACTTCACCGTCGACGACGAAGCCAACGCCCGCGGCCTCGCCAAACAGGCCGGCAGCGTGCTCGAGCGCACCAGCCTGTACGCCGAGCTCAAGAAGAAGAGCCCGCTGTCGACGGACCGGCCCCATCTGGCCTACCGCTTCAACCAGATCGTCGGCGAGAGCGAGGCCATGCGCTCGGCCTATACCGTCGTCGAGAAGGCCGGCCGCACCGACGCCACGGTCCTCATCACGGGGGAGAGCGGCACCGGCAAGGAGCTGTTCGCCCGCGCCATCCACCACAACAGCGCCCGCCGGGGGGGCCCCTTCGTCAAGGTGGACTGCACGACGCTCCCCGAGGCCTTGATCGAAAATGAGCTCTTCGGGCACGAAAAAGGGGCGTTCACCGGCGCCGACAAGACGACCCCCGGCAAGTTCGAGGCCGCCATGGGCGGCACCCTGTTCATCGACGAGATCGGTGAGCTGCCCCTGAAGCTGCAGGGCAAGCTCCTGCGGGTCCTGCAAGACCGGGAATTCGAGAGGGTCGGCGGCGTCAAAACCCTCCAGGCCGACGTCCGCGTCGTCTGCGCCACCCACCGGGACTTGGCGAGCATGGTCGACGCCGGCACCTTCCGGGAGGACCTCTATTACCGGATCCGGGTGGTCCCCCTGCACACCCCGCCCCTGCGGGAGCGCGGCACCCCCGATTTGCTGCGGCTGGTGGAGCACTTCGTGTCGACGTTCGGACGTCGCCACAAGCGGCCCCAGGTCTCCATCAGCGACGGCGCCATGGCCCGGCTCAAGGCCCATACCTTCCCCGGCAACATCCGCGAGCTCGAGCACGTCATCGAGAGCGCCGTCGTCATGTGTGACGGCGACGTGATCGAGGCCCGGGACCTCGCCATCGCCGAGCGTCGTCGCACCACGTCGGCGTCGTCGATGCCGGCAGTGCACGTCGTGCAGGTGGCCCCACCAGGGGCGGATGGCCCCGGGCACGGAAGCAGCGCCGTCGGGAGCGCTGTTGGTGACCCGAACCTGACCCTGCAACAGGTCGAACAGGAGCACATCCGGCTGGTCCTCGAAGCCGTGCGGGGCAACCAGAGCGAAGCCGCCCGCCGGCTGGGCATCGGCCGCAACACCCTGGCCCGCAAACTCTCGGGTGAACCCGAGTAGCCGTTTTGGTGGTCGGCACCTCCCGCCGCCGCACGGCTCCCGGGGCGCGTGTCGTCGTTGTTTGCCGTTCAACGGGCGTGTCAGGTCCCTTCGGCCGGCGGAGCGGCTGGCCCCCGAAGCGGCAACGGGGGGCGACGGCGTTGACGGGCGACGTCGACGGTGCGAATCGCGCGGTGCCTTCTACAGGCCGTCCTCGGCGCAGTGCTTGGGGATCGATGCGTGGCGCCGCCACCTGGAACGCTCTCGATGTCCGATACGAACTCCGCCGATCCCCAAACCGCCACCGCTGCCGAGGCCATCGAGAGCCCCGCCCAGGACGCTTCGCACGAGGCCACGCCCGCCGCTGGCGCAGGCGCCGTCGACACCGGTCGTCGCATTGATCCCGCCCTGCTGCAGCGCGCCACCATGCGTCGCGGTGGCCGGTCGGCCCCTCCCGAGAGCGCCATCGCCGCTCCCGACGGCGTTGATCCCTCCGGCGCCGGCATCCGCGTCGTCGAGAATCCCGGCCAGGGCCGCCGTCCCCAGGCCCCCCGTGGCCCGGTCCTCGACGCCGCTGCCATCGCGGCCCGCGCCGCTGGCGCCCCCGCTGGCGATGCCGGAAACGACGGCGAGAACCGCGCCCCCCGTGGCGACCGCGGCAACGACCGCGGTGGTGATCGCGGCGGAGACCGCGGCGCCCCCCGTGGGGACCGTGGCGGTCCTCCCGGCGCCCGCGCTGGCGGCCGTGACGGTGCCCGCTCCGGCGGTCGTGATGGCGGCCGTGGTGGTCGCGACGGCGGCCGTGGTGGTCGCGACGGCGACAAGGGTGCCCCCGCGGCTCCCCGTGAGCCCCGCGTGGACTTCTCGGGCATGGCCCCCATCGTCGTCGCCCGCGACGAAGACGTCGGCGATTTCGCCGCCTTGCTGGCCGAGGCCGGTGGCGTGCAGCGCCGCAGCGTGAAGATCGGCGACAAGCTCAAGGTCACCGTCGTCCACATCGGCTCTGACTCGGTGTTCTTCGAGATCTCCCAGACGCAGCAGGGCCACGCGGCCCGCGGCGACTTCATGAACGACAAGACCGGCGAACTGACGGTCAAGGTCGGCGACACCGTCGACGCCTTCGTGGTTGCCCTCAAGGACGGCGTGGTCCTCTCGCCCCACCTGGGCAAGGATCAGATCGACGTCGGCATGCTCGAGGCCGCCCGGCACTCGGGGATCCCCGTCAACGGCACCATCACCGGCGTGAACAAGGGTGGCTTTGAGGTCAGCCTCGGTGGTTCGTCCCGCGGCTTCTGCCCCACGGGCCAGATCGACATCAACTTCGTCGAAGACCCCGCCACGATGATTGGCAAGACCGTCGCCTTCCTCGTGCGCGAGGTGAAGGAGGGCGGCAAGAACGTCATGCTCTCCCGCCGTACCCTCCTCGAGCGTGAGCGCGCCGAGAAGGCCAAGAAGCTGCGTGAGACCCTGGGCGTCGGCGTCGTCCTCGAAGGCGTCATCACCCGCATCCAGCCCTTCGGCGCCTTCGTCGACATCGGCGGCATCGACGGCTTGATCCCCGTCAGTGAGCTGTCCTTTGGCCGCATCGGCAGCCCCGACGAGGTCGTCAAGGTTGGCGAGCAGGTCACCGTCGAGGTCATCCGCATCGAGCAAGACCCCAAGCGCCCCGGCCAGGAGCGCATCGGCCTGTCGCTGAAGAGCCAGCTGCAAGATCCCATCGTCGCCCACGCCGAAGAACTCACCCTCGGTGCCCAGCTCGTGGGTCGCATCACGCGCCTCGAGAGCTACGGCGCCTTCGTCGAGCTCTTCCCCGGCATCGAGGGCCTCGTGCACGTCTCGGAGATCACCGATCGCCGCATTCGTCACCCCGAGGACGTCCTGCAGGCCGGTGAGCACGTGCAGGTCCGCATCAAGGAGGTCGACCTCGACCGCCGCCGCGTGAGCCTGACCATGCGCGAAGCCGCTGGCGACGAGAACATGGCGGCTCCCGAAGCCGCAGCCCCCGCCGCTGCCCGCGCCCCCCAGAAGCCTCGCCTGGGCCGTGGGACCCGCGCCGACGGCGTCGTCGACCGCATCGAGAAGTTCGGTGTGTTCTTGAACCTGTTTGCCGAGGGCGGCAGCGAGTCCCTGGGCTCCGGGCTGATGCCCGCGTCCGAGACCGGCACCCCCCGTGGCGCCGACCTCAACAAGGCGTTCCCCATCGGCACCAAGGTGCCCGTCCTCGTCATCGACCTCGATGATCGGGGCCGCATCAAGGTGAGCAAGACCGCCCGCGAGCAGGCTGAAGAGCGCGCCGTCGTCGACCAGTACAAGACCGACAAGGGCGGGGGCGGCAAGACCGGCCTCGGCACCTTCGGCGACTTGCTGCGCAAGCGAACGGGCGGCTGACGCCGTGGGCCGGCAGCCCTCAGCCGACCCCCCTGATCCCGATGGCCTCGTTGGCAGCGCTGACCGCGCCGCCAGCGAGGCCCTCGCCGTTGTGGGGAAAGATGCGACCTCCCAACTGGCCGCCCTGAGCGCGTTGCAGCGCCTTGCGGGCGCCCTGCCCGCTGATGGCGTTGCCCGCGGCCTGGTGGAGGGCTCCCTGCGGGAGCGCCAGGCGGCCTTCAGCGCCTTTCACGAGCGACGCCTTGCCTCAGCCGACGGGGCCGACCTGACCGCCGCCCTGCACGAAGCCATCGCCTTCACCGTCGGCGTGGCTGGCGACGGCAGCGAGGCTGCCGCCTTGAGGCAGCGTCTGGCGTCGGTGGGAGCGCCGGGGTCGCCGTCGCCGACGCCGACCCCACCCACAGCCGCCCTGCCCGATGGCCCGCCCCGACCGTTTTTTGCCCGCTTCCTGGAGCGCCAGGAGCGGTAGCCGCCTCACGGAGGCCGACGACGTGCGCCGACCAGGGCGGCGCAGTAGACAGCGAACATGAGCTCGAACGCCGTCTCCGACCTCGCCACCACCGACAACGCCCTGCTGGCCTTCGCCCGTGCGGGGGGCCTGCCACCCTTCGCCCATGTGACTGCCGCCCAGGTCGACGTCGCCATCGACACCCTGCTTGGCGAATTGCAGACCGGTGTGGGGGCCCTGGAGGCCGGCCTGGAGCGTGGTGGTGCTGCCAGCTACGACGACGTGGTCGAAGCCCTGACCGACCTCACCGAGCCCGTGGAGCGCGCCTGGAGCGTGGTCTCCCACCTGATGGGGGTGCGCAACGCGCCAGCCCTTCGTGAGGCCCAGCAACGGGCCCAGCCCAAGGTCGTCGCCGCCATGATGGCCCTGGCCCAGAGCGAGGCCATCACCAAAGCCCTGCAGTCCATCAAGGATGCGCGATCGTTTCCGGCGTTGTCGCCGGCGCGCCAGCGCATCATCGACAGCAAGCTCCTCGACGCCAGGTTGTCGGGCTTTGGCCTCGAAGGGGCGAGGAAGGATCGCTTCAACGAGCTCCAGCAGGAGCTCTCGGAGCTGGCCACCCGCTTCTCCAACAACGTCCTCGACGCGACCAAGGCCTGGTCGATGATCCTGACCGAGGCCGGCGACGTCGACGGCCTGCCCCAATCCTGGAAGTCCGCCGCCGCCGCCGCCGCCAAAGAGCACGACGGCGAACGATCCACCGACGCCACCGCCGACGCCGGCCCCTGGCGGGTGAGCCTGGACTTCCCGAGCTTCCAGCCGTTCTTGCGCTACGCGACCCGTCGGGATCTGCGCGAGCATGTCTACCTGGCCTACCTCGCCCGGGCCTCCGAGCTCGACTCAGGCCAGCACGACAACCGCCCCCTCATCGCCCGCATCCTCGAGCTGCGCCAGGAGAAGGCCACCATCCTCGGCTTCGCAAGCTTCGCCGACCTGTCCCTGGCCCAAAAGATGGCGCCGTCCACCACCGAGGTGCAGCGCCTGCTGGGCGAGCTGCGGGAGGTGTCACTCCCCGTCGCGGTGCAGGAGTTGGCCGAGCTGAGCGCCTTCGCCGGCCTCGACGTCAAACAGTGGGACTCGGAGTTCTACGCCGAGAAGCTCCGCGAAGCCCGCTACGCCTACTCCGAAGAAGACCTCCGCCAGTACCTCCCCTTCCCCGCCGTCCTGCAGGGGCTGTTCGGCGTCGTCCAACGCCTGTTCGACGTCGAGGTGGTTGACGCCACCGCCACCGTTGAACGCTGGCATGACGACGTCCACTACTACCGGGTCACCCGGGATGGAAAGGACATCGCCGCGTTCTTCCTCGACCCCTACGCTCGCCCCGCCGACAAGCGTGGGGGCGCCTGGATGGACGACTGCGTCACCCGTCGCCGTCACCAAGGCGGCCGCGTCCGCCTGCCGGTGGCCTACCTGGTGTGCAACCAGCCCCCGCCCGGCGACGGCAAGCCTTCCCTGCTGCCCTTCCGCGACGTCGAGACCCTGTTTCACGAGTTCGGCCACGGCCTGCAGCACATGCTGACCACGGTGGACGACGTCGACGCCAGCGGCATCCGCAACGTCGAATGGGACGCCGTCGAGCTCCCCAGCCAGTTCATGGAGAACTGGTGCACCCACAAGGCGACGCTGCTGGGATTTGCCCGCCATGTGGACACCGGCGAGCCCCTGCCCGTGGAGACCTTCGAGAAGCTGAAGGCCGCCAAGACCTTCCGCTCGGCGAGCATCATGCTGCGGCAGTTGATGCTGGCGTCGGTGGACCTGGCCCTCCACGAAGGGCCCCTGGGAGATCGCTCAGCCTTCGACGTCCAGCGCGCCATCGCCGAGCACAACTCGGTGCTGCCCGTGCTTGCCCAGGACCGCTTCCTCTGCAGCTTCAGCCACATCTTCGCCGGGGGCTACGCCGCCGGGTACTACAGCTACAAATGGGCCGAGGTCCTGTCTGCCGACGCCTTCGGTGCCTTCGAAGACGCCGGCGTCGACGACGAAGCCCAGGTCAAGGCCGTCGGCTCCCGCTTTCGGGACACGGTCTTGGCCCTCGGTGGCAGCGTCCATCCGGGTGAAGTCTTCCGCCGCTTCCGCGGACGTGATCCCTCGACAGCGGCGCTGCTACGGCACGCTGGCCTGGGCGGGGCCCGTTAGAGATCGCGCCGCGGATTTTCGGCGTGAGCACGCAACGACGCTCACGTCGAAAAGACCAAGCGAGATGTGATCACGAAGCCCCGGTCGCGGCACTCGCTGGCTCGGCGGACCGACGACCCGTCAGGCCGCCGGTGCGTCACAGCTTCGACTTGACCGTGTGGTTGATGTCCAGGCGATGGACGATCTTCATCGGCGGCAGGTCGAGGAGGAAGCCGACGAGGATGAGCTCCGTGCTGGAGCGCCACGCGACGGCCGCCTTGCAGACGTTCTCGTTGCGGCCGAGCTCGATCTCGAAGGCGTACTGCTCGGGCGTCAGGGTCACGCCAGCCCCGCGCGCTTTGTTGACGAACGTCGTCTCCCAGGTGTTCCTGCCTGGCTGCGCAGTCCACTTGGCATCCTGGACCATGGTGTTGCAGGCAATTTTCGCCGCAGTCTTGACTTCGTACTCGGCTGAAAAAGGCTCGGAGTAGGTCCCTATGACGACGACAGTCGCGAAGATCACCAGGGCAACGATGAGCTTCTTGAGGGGGCCTTCGGCAGCGACTGCGACGTTCATTCGAATACCTGCGTTGACAGAGTGGCTACAAGCCAGATACCAGACTCATGTCGGAGCGTGGCGCAGTTTGGTAGCGCACTAGACTGGGGGTCTAGGGGTCGCAGGTTCAAATCCTGTCGCTCCGACCAGGTGAAGATAGCGTAGAGTCCCGTCGACGATGTATCGCGACGGGGCTCTACTCTTTTTTGCCGTCTTCGTGGCGGGCTGCATGACCGGCTGCCGGACGCCACCGCAGGCGTTGCCAGAGCCGCCGCAGCCCCCTGGTCAGACCGTCGTGGTCCAACCTGGTCAGACCCTCTGGGAGATCGCTCGCGAGAGCGGCCTGTCGGTGGAGGAGCTCGTCGAGGTCAACGGCCTCGAAAACGCCAACGAGCTGGCGGCTGGCCAGGTGATCTTCGTCCCGGCGGGGGGCTTGCCCACCACGCCGACGGTGGCCCCGCCGACGGCCCCGGCCGTGAGGCTGCCGCCGGTCAGGCCGATTCCGGGCACGCCGTCCACGGCGGGGCTGGGCTGGCCGGTGGATGGGGTGGTGCTGCGGGACTTCCAGGCAGCAAGCGCCAAGCGGGAGGCGTACGAGGGTCTGCTGATCGCGGCACCGGCGGGGACGCCCGTTCGCTGCGCCACAGACGGCGTCGTCGCCTTCGCCGGCAGCCAGGGCACAAGCCTGGGCACCTTCGTCATTGTCGAACACGCCGGGGGCCTGGTGACCGTCTATGGCCACCTGTCGACGGCCGTGGTGCAGGCCGGGGCCCGCGTCGCTCGGGGGGCGACCCTGGGAACGGTGGGCACCTCAGGGCTCCTCGGTTCGTCGCCGCGGGTCCATTTCCAGGTCCGACGCCAACAGACCCCGCTGGACCCCCTGACGATGCTGCCGGACTGATCAACCGCGCCAGCGGTTGACTGGCATGAGCGATCAAGCGCGGAGCGATTGATCGCGCCTCGGCGAGCCAGCCCTACTCTTCGACGGTGACCGGCACGAGGACCCGATCGCTCATCCGCTGGCACCAGGCGTCGGTGCAGAGGAAGAACGACACCGTCACCTCCAACGACGCAGTCCCGGCCTTGGTGGCCCGCAGGCTGGTGGCGGCCACGGGTTCCTTGGCGCCCTTTTCCTTGAGGTCGGCGCGGCCGAGCTTTTGCTTGGCCGGCTTCACGACGGCGTTGTCGGTGAACGAGATCTCAAGGGGCGCATCGGGATGCACCTTCTTGCCGTTCTTGGGCGTGATCTTGAGCAGAAACGGCCCATCGCCGCCCACCTTGAGGGTGGTGGCACTGCCCGTCGTGTCGAGGCTGTAGTCGTCTTTGGTGGCCCGGTCGTCAGCGACGGGACCGGCGAGGACCGGCAAGGCAGCGAGGGCGACGGTGGCGACGGTGGCGAGACTGACGGAGAAAAGTCGGCGCATACTGCCTCTGACGAGCGGGAGGGATGGGCGCTTCACCGAAGCGATAACACCCTGTTTTTCAAGCGAAATACCGACGAGCTAGTCGTCGCGGCCGTGGACGAAGCTGGCGATGTTCGTCGTCCAGGCCCGGCGACCGCGGGTGCTCAGGTTGAGGTTCGACCAGTTGTTGTAGCTGAGGTCGGGCACAAAAATGGCCTCGTGCTGCCAGAAGAAGCCGCCCACCAGCAGGTCGGCGGGGGGCACAAAGTCTGCGGGCAGGTTCTGCTCGGCGATGGGCAGGACGGGGAGGAAGTCGACGACGTCGGGCATGACGGGGATGGGCACCTTGGTGCGGCTGCCCTCGATGTAGAAGCTCCACAGCTGCAAGAAGTCGAAGGGCTCGTAGACGTACATCAGGTGCAGGGTCGGCTGTTCGCCAGGGGCTGCCCGCCAGCGGAGGGTGCGGTTCTCGAGGACGCCGCTGTGCACGGGCGACACGATCTCCGGGATGCCCAGCACCGGCTGGATGGTGACGCCGCCACGCAGGTTGCCGACGCCGTCCTGGATGACTTCTGACGAGGGCAGGCCGGCGTCGCCAATGTGGAACCTGACGTTCTGGGCGGTCACCGGGGGGCGGTCGCGCAGGCGCAAGTTGGTGTTGCCCGTGACGCCGAGGATGTCGGAAGCGAAGCGGCGACCGTCGGGGAGATCGGCCACCAGGATCTTGCCGATGGCCAGGGGCTGTTGGGTGAAGGGGTCGACGCCTCCCCACGCGGTGCCGACACCGGTGACGATGACCGACCCCGTGTCAAACGAGATGGTGCCGTCGTCGGTGAAGAGGTTGCGGCCCGTGGTGGAGAACGCGCCGGCGATGAACGTCAGCATCTCGCCGGGCACCTTGGGCATGCCCTCCAGGGCATGGTTGCGGTCGCCGTCGATGGCGACGGTGAAGTTGAAGGCGCCTTCGCCGCCGAACTGGATGAACGGAATCACCCGGGTGACGTCGGGGCCGTTTTCGAACTCGGCGGTGATGTCGGTGATCTCGAAGTCCAGGGGCGCGTCGGGCAGCGACAGCTGGATGTTCTGGTCGAGGGGGATGCTCAACTCGATGTCCTGGTCGATCCGGGTGACGCCGCGCTCGGAGAAGACCTCGCGGCGAACCCCCATCTGGCGCAGGCGGAACTCGCTGGTGGTCAGGTTGAAGATGCCGGCGACGGCGACGAGGGCCAGGCGACCGGGGCGGGTGTTGGCGAGAAAGAACTCGCCACCTTCCTCGAAGACGATGTTGTTGGCGCCGGGGTTGGGCGTGCCCGAGAACTCATCGCGGGCGGTGGTGACGACGACGGCGAGGGCGATTTCGTCGGGGCCGAGGGCGGCGGGGTCAAAGAACTCCTTGGCGAAGCCAAACACCCGACCGCGCAACTGGGCGGGGGGGGGCGGCGGCGGCGGCGTGCCGTTGCCGGGAGGTCCGCCCCCGCGGATGGGCATCAGGTAGAGGGTGACCTCCGAGGCGTTGACGTCGACCAGGGTGCTGGTCTCGTAGCCGTCGGCGCCCACGGTGACCGTCTGGGCGCCCACGATGTCCGGGCCCGAGAGGGTGGCCTGTCCGAAGGGGAAGTGGGTGATGTCGGCGGCCGTCGGCGTGCCGTTGGTGCCCGTGAAGGCCAGGGCGTTGGGGATGGGGAAGCCCGAAACGGCGTCGAGGGCCGTGACGTAGAGGGCACCGTCGATGGGCCCACCGCGGGTACCGCCGAGGATGCTCGTGGGGTCAAACGCCGTGTAGACGCGGGGAGCCGTCGCCGTCTCGGTCTCGGACACCACGATGCTCGGCACGCCCTCGTCGGAAAACGTGATGCTGGCGATGGCGACGGTGACGTCGACGACGCCGGTGTCTGTCAAGGGTGAGCGGGTGACGATGAGGTTGTCCGACAGGATGCGGTTCTCCCGGGGATCGCAGGGGGCGCCGCCGATGAAGACCACAACCGGGGTCGTGGGTGTCGCGAGGCGCTCCAGGCGCTTGAAGCCGGCGCCGGCGACGGTGACGACGACGTCGCCGGTGTAGGCGCCGCGCGCGGGACGGATGCCAAGAACCCTGGGGGCGGCCTCAAACAGGAAGCCGTCGCCGACGCGGGCGCTCTGGCCGTCGGCCCCCGTGACCCTCACGTCGACGGTGCCCGGGGCGCCCGCTGGCAGGGTGCAGGTGAGGCTGGTGGCGCTGTCGACGACGACGCTGCCGCAGTCGATGCCGCCGACGGTGACGGTGACGCCGGCGACGAAGCCCGTACCGGTGACCGTGATGGTTCCGCCAGCGGTGGCGTCAGCGGCAGCGGGGGCGACGCCAGTGACCGAAAGGCGGTCAACGAAGACGACGGCTGCGACCAGGGTGGCCGTGCGGGCGTCGGCCAGGGTGACGGTGACGTCGGCGGTGCCGAGGGTACCGGCGGGGGCGATGGCCCGCAGGCTGCGATCGTCGACGACGACGACGTTGGTGGCTGCAGTGCCGCCGACGGTGACGCTGCTGACGCCGGCGACAAAGCCTTCGCCGACGACCGTGATGGGCTCGCCGCCGCTGCTGGCCACGGTGGCTGGCACCACGGCGCTGACGGCGAGGTCGCCGACCGTGGGGGGCAGGATGACGACGGCGTCCTGCAGTACGGCGCTCTGGGCGCCCTGGCTGATGCTGACGTCGTGGCTGCCGACGCCGAGGCCCGGGACCGTGACCCGCAGCCGACGGTCGCTGATCAGGTTGTCGCGGGCGGCGGCGGCCCCGCCGACGGTGGCGTCGGTGACGCTGCCGGGACGATCGGCGAAGCCTGAACCCGCGAGTTCGAGGGCCTGGCCGGCCTCGACGACGACGGGGCTGACGCTGTCGAGGGTGAGGGCCCCGGTGTAGGTGAAGCCCAGCCCAA
>Ga0247834_1001285_pt1 | contig 44080 bp, 34 predicted proteins | sample LaCruzMarch2015__8_FD_187118 | JGI IMG/M metagenome (GOLD analysis project Ga0247834, IMG submission 187118) | Freshwater microbial communities from meromictic Lake La Cruz, Castile-La Mancha, Spain - LaCruzMarch2015_12m | ecosystem: Environmental > Aquatic > Freshwater > Lake | place: Spain... | reverse complement strand
CTTCTGCTCGGCGCCCGGGTCGAGGGGGCCGACCATGAAGGACCCGTCGTCGTTGACGGCCGCCGTCGCCTTCGTGGTCTTGATGCTGCCCTGGCAAACGGCCCCCGCCCACGCCAGCCGTTTGGGGGACTCGCGGGTGCGGGGCAGCAAGGTGCCGCCCTCGAGGACCAGCCGGGCGCTGTCGATGCGTTCGTGACGCAGGGTGTTTTTGACGACGAGGGTGGCCACACAGGGGATGGCGTCGCCGAACTCGGCGGAGCGATTGCATTTCAGGGGCTGCAGCTTGCCCTGGGGGGTGCGCTCAAACGACACCGACACCGCGTTGAGGTCCATGGGCTTGAGGCGCAGGGGCACGCCGGCCAGATGGACCGGCGCCGCCCCGGCATGGGCGGCGGCGAGGTCTTTCAGGGCGGTGTTCCACAGCACGCCGTCCGCCGTGGGGGCGCCGTCGCCCAGGTGCCCCCCCGAGAGGCGATCGACCTCGACACCATCGGCCCGGCCCCGCCTGGAGACCTGCAGCGCGTAGACAAACAGCGACGAGCGGCACAGCCAGGTGCAGGCCTCGGTGTCGTGGACGGGGTAGGCGTAGACGAGCTGCAGCCGGGGCTCGCTGCGGAGGTACTCGTAGAACTCCAGGTTGCGCCGGGCGTCGTCGCTGGAGACGCCACCGCCGCTCTGGTCGGCGATGTTGTCGGTGACGAGCCAGATGAGCCCCTCGTCCCCCGCCGACAGCACCATCTCGACGGCCTTCTGCAAGGCCTGTTTCATGTGGGTCTCGTCGGCGTTCATGCCGGTGGCCTTGAAGGGGTCGGCGGGGATTTCGGCGAGCCTGGCCGACAAGTCCCCAGCACCCATCGACGACACCGCCCAGGGGAACGCCGCCGTCGTCGACGCTGGCGCCGCTTTGCCGCCGTCAAAGGTCCACACGGCCTTGTTGAACAACAGGGCCTGCATGGAGATGGTGACCCCCGGCGGGGTGGCGGCGTCGACGAGGGAGGTCAGGAACCGCTGAAACGACGGGTCTTGGTAGAAGTACGACTGGCCGTTGCGGCGGGTGCCCCTGGCGACGCATTGGGCGCAGCCGGGGACCTCGGGGCGGTCGTAACCGCCGTACATCGAGCCTGAATAGTCGAGCAGCAACACCGCCCGCAGGGGGCGTACGCCGCTGGCTGGCGGTCCAGCCAACTGACCGCCCGCGGTGGGGTCCGTCGGCAGCGTCGTCGTCGTCACCCGCAGGCTGCCGTCGCTGTCGACCTGCTGGGGCCCGCTTGCTTCATCGGGGCAGCGGGGCGGCGGAGACTTGGAGCACGACGACGCCAGCACCGCCACCAGACCAAGCACCAACAGCGCCGCCAACGAGGACGGGTACGACGACGACAACGGGTGCGACGACGGGTGCGATGACGACATGGTGGCTCTCACGGCGCGGTGCCCCGGGCGAGGCGGGGGGCAAGCTGGGCCCCGTGGACCCGGCCGGCGTGGGCAAAGAAGACCTGTCGGCCGACGACGGCGAAGGAGCGGTCGTAAAACGCCGGGCGGGTTTCGCGGACGCCGGGGTCCAGGAAGCGCTCAGGGTTGTCGTCGACGAACGACCACGGGGCCAGAGCCCGCAACCACATCCCCTGGCGGTCCTGGCAGAGGTAGCCCACGGGGGTGAGCACCGGCGGGGCGATGGGGGCCCGTGCCAGCACGCTGTCGGAGGCATTGCTCTTCAGGGCCCGGGGAAACGCGGCCACCGAGCGCTCGGTGGCGACGACGAAGAGTTGGCTGGCCAGGGCGTGGGCAAACGCGGTGCCCGCCCGGGCCGTTGGCCCCACGGCGAGGCTGCGCAAGGCGCCGATGTCGCGTGTGTGGAGAAGTGGTTCCCACACCCACTCCCCCTGCACATTCCCGAAAACCCTCGACAATTGGGCCCGCCACACCCGCAGACCGTCGCTGTCGTCGGCCAGCCACAATTCCGGGTCCTGGTGGGCGCCGCCGTCCACGCACAGCAGCAACGGCCGCTCCGCCGGCGACAGCGACAACGGCTGGGCCGGCCGCGAGACCTGCGGGGCTTCGCCGGGGCGATCGACGTCGAGCATCGACACCTGCCCCTGCCGGGAAACCCACAGGACCACGCGGGCCTGGGCCGACCACACCGGCGGCCTGGCGATGTCTGGCGCCGGGACCACCGCCAGGCGCTCGCCCAGTTGTTGGCCGGCGCCGGCGATGACCTCGACGACGCCATCGTGGACGCCACCGTCGCCGACGCGGCCGCGCACAAGCACGATCCGCGGCGATTGGTGGCCAGCCATCAACGGCGCGCCGATCCATTGCTGCCCCGGCGGCGCATCGAGGGCCGTGAACAGGCGCCCGTTGGCCAGCGACGGCACTGCCAGCGCCGGCGCCATGTCGCGCACCAGGATGGTGCGGTCGGTGCCCATCACCAGGGTCATGTCGCGCAGCGCGGGCGGCAGGCGCACGGCCCGGGCATGGTCGTCGTCTTCGAGGTCGACCCCCGGCCAACTGATGGCGTGGGCGAGCATGGGGGCGCCGCTGTCGGGGTCAAACAGCCCCACCAGCCCTGACGCCGTCACCGCCACCACCACGCCCTTCCAGACCGACACCGAGGTGATGACTTCTTCGGGCCGGGCCGCGTCTTCCTTGCCGAAGCGGGCGGCGGTCCATTGCAGACGCAGGTCCCAGGTGACGTCGCGGCGGGGCTCGCCAAACAGCAACCCCCGGGGATCGACGACGGTGCCGCTGCGGCTGCTGGAGCCATTGGCCCCCGCCCAGTCGAGGAGGCTCGGCTGGTGCAAGCGCTCACCGGTGGCCGAGCACCAGGCCAAGTGGGGCCGACGGGGAATCGTCATCGACAAGGCCCCCTGCCCCTGGCCGACGACGACGCGCACCAGTTCAAAGGGGCGGGAACAAAACGGACACCAGGCGCTCTCGCGCTCGACGTCGGGCACCACCGGCGACGGTGCGCCACAGTGGGGACAGTGCAGGGGCCGCACGAAGGCGTCGTTCTCGGCGTCCCAGACAAATCCGCTCATGCGCCGTTCCCCACGATGACGAGGGCCGGTTCCACCAAACGGCCACCAGCAGCAACGCGTCCACACCGCTCGACGGCGATGATCAGGTCTTTGGGCCCGGCGGCCCGCTCCACGATCTGGTGACGCTGGGGCACAAACACCGTCCGCCAGGGCCTTGGCAATTCGAAGCCGGGGACGCCGGCGCAGGCCTGCAGGGCCGGCCCAAGGCTGGCCTCGGTGACCGTGGCGATGGCCTCGGCCAGCTCGGCACCGTCGACGTCGCCAGCGGGCTGCAGGGCCCGCCCCAGCAGCTGGGCCACCGCGTCGCCGATGGGAACCACATCGGGCTCGATGACGCGGGCGACGATGCTCGCCCCGCTGCGGGGGCGCTCCCCGTCGAGGTGCTCCTCGAGACGCAGACCTGCCCGCCGGACCAGACGGGCCAGCATGGCCACTTCCACCGACGGCGACGACGTGGTCATCGACGACGACGACGACGACGACGATGACGACGACGACATGAGCCAGGCGAGCTCCGACAAGGCCTGCAATACCGGGCCCAGGGTCCCGGGAGAGCGCAGCGTGAGGGCCGGGGTGGCCTCGAGTTGCCGGGCGTGTTGCCGCGCGGCATCGACCAGCGTGGCCGTGCTCATGAGGACCTCCGGGCGGCGACGGTTTCGTCGCCAGCAATGACGACGACCTTGCCCTCACTCTCGACGACGACGTCGACCTGGGCCTGGCCCATGGTCCAGTTGGCCTCGTAGCAGGCAACACCCTGGCGATAGAGCACCAGGCGGGTGCCCGGCTCGAAGAGCTCCACATGCCCCCGGGCCGGCAACGGACGCCCGGCCTCCAGGCCGATGACGTCGACGAGGAGGGGCCCACGGCGGACTTGCAGGGGTGCTGCCAGCGCCGACGACGCCCGCCGCGTGACCTTCAGCCAGCCACCGCCGCCCCGTCGGCTGTCACCGAGGATGGCGGCCCCCTGGGCGACACAGCGCTTGACGTCAAAGGCCGCAATCCGACCGGGCTCGACGACAAACGGAGCAGGTCGGCCCCCACGGCGGCTCGCCAGCCGCTGCAACACGGCCTGACGCAGGCCGGGGATGCGCGAGGTCTGGCCGGTGAAGATCACGGTGGTGACGTCCTCCGCGCGCCAGCCGGCGGCGTCGAGCACGGGGTCGACGAGGGCGGCGGCGCCGGCGAAGGCCCCCTGGCACAAGGCGTTGAAGCGATCGCGGGTGAGGGTCACCTCGCAGCGGCCCGCCGGACCGCCGCTGATGCGGCGGGGCCAATCGTCGAGGACGGCGACGAAGCTCGACGAGGGTTCGTCAGACAAGGCCTTCTTGACCCGCTCGGCGGCCCGCAGCACGTCGCTGGCCCGATGAAACAGCGCGCGGGCCGCCCCGGTGTCGGCGGACTCGCCGCGCGAACGACGCCAGGCCTCAAAGCTTGGAAAGAACAGGGCCCGGCGAATGCCGTCGATGTCGATGGTGGCCGCCGCCGCGTGCTTGGCAATCTCATCAAGGAGAAAGCCCGCCACCAGCCGATCGACGTCGCTGCCACCGAAGCGGGGGTCGCCGCCGTTGGCCAGCAGGTCCACGTCGACGGCGCCGCGACCGGGGTGTTGTCGGAACGATGCCAGATGCTTGATGGTCACCGCCGCGACGTCGCAGGTGCCGCCGCCAGCGTCGAAACAAAGCAGGCGGTCGTCGTCGGTGAGGGGCAACTGCGCCGCGGGCTGGGCCGCCGCCAGGTAGACCCAGGCCAACACCGCCGCCAACGCTTCATCGATGCAGCGCTCACGCTTGAAGGTCTCGAAGTCGACATCGCACAAGCTGATGGCGACGGCCGCCTGGTGCATGGCCTGCAGCGTCTGGTCGTCGACGCCGACGGGATGGGAAAAGACCGCGTGGCGGAAGCGCACCGACGTGTCCACCAGGCCAAGCTCCGACAGGAAGTCCAGGGGCAAGGCCCGCAAGCCGTCTTCGGCGCGACGCTTCAGTTCGGCAAAGAACGACGACAGCAGGGCCTGGGTGGACCGCTTGATGAGGTGACCATCGTCGTCGACGAAGTGCCAGGCGGTCTCGGGGGCCCGGGCCACCACGCTTTTCAGCTGGCGCACGATGTTGGTGAAATTCTGCGGGGCAGCGTTTTCGGCGGCGGCACCGACGAGGAAGCCGTCGAGGCCGGCCACGTCGCCGACCTCGTCACCGACGTAGAACATCAAGGAGGACAGGGCCTCGCGACCGCTCTGCCTGTCGAGGGGCAGCGCGTGCAGGGTCCCCGATGGACCGTGAAACATCGACGCCGAACTGTTCGACGTGCCGAAGTCCACGCCGAGGGTGGCCTGGTCGAGGATGGCGCTGCGTCCAAGCTCCACGCGGATGGGAATGCGCAGGGCGCGCTCGGCGGCGTCCACCTGCCAGCCATCATGACGCAGCAGCAGGTGGCGCTCCCCCCAGGGCTCGGCGAGGGCACTCTCGGCGCGGCGATCGGGCTCGACGACGTAGCCGATGGCGATGCGCTCACCGGGCTGCACCGTCTGTGGCCCCGCGTCCACCAGGCGGAGCCAATCGCCGTCGTCATGGGCTCGAGCCTCGAAGAGAAACCCGCTCTGGGGTTTGTCGCCGAGGCGAGTCTCTTGAGGGGCGGGCGGGGAAACCTCCCCGCCAACAGGGCGAGCCTCGAAGAGAAACCCGCTCTGGGGTTTGTCGCCGGGGCGAGTCTCTTGAGGGGCGGGCGGGGAAACCTCCCCGCCAACAGGGCGAGCCTCAAGGACGGCGTCCAGCAGGCGCACAGGCCATTGACCGGGATTGTGCACGACGACGGCGCCGCGGCGGGGACGCCCCCGGGTGACCATGATCGGATTGTCGACGACGACGATGGCCGGGCCGCGCCCCACGGTCATCCGCAGTCGGGCCCGACGCTCGGGTCCTTCGGCGAGGGTCACCGTCACGTCGACGGTGGTCTCCACGGGCTCGGTGCGGGTGGCCACGGCCAGGGCCTCGCCGACCGCGCTGTCGACAACGACGTCGACCTCGATGGCGGCGCCGGCTTCGACGACGACGGCGGTGGGGTCCGGCACGAGGCGGGCGCGAATGGGGCCGTCGGTGGTGACAGCGACCCCGACCACCGCCAGGGGATGGCCACCATCGTTGGCGATGCGCAGCCGATGCTTGAAGCCCCGCTGCAGACGCTCGATGGCGAGGAAGGGCACCAGGGCCAGTGACGGCGACACCGACACCCGCCCCCCCGTGGCCAGTTCAACCGCCAGCACCCGGCGCACCGCGCGCCCCACGTGCTCGGCGGTGGGGTCGTGCTCGAAGCGCACCAGGCTCGTCACCAGCGGCACCACAAAACGACCGGGATTGGCCGGGGTCACCGACGACGACGACGGCGCCGACGACGACGACGACGACGACGACGACGACGACGACGACCCGCCTGCCGCCGGCAACCGGGTGGGGTCGATGGTGAAGGTGACCGGGACCGTGGCCCCCGGGAGCACCTCGATGGCCTCGTCCACGGGGGGCCCACCAATCAACCAGGGTGGGAAGTGACGACCATCAATGCGGCGCATCACGAACGCCGCCGCAACGACCCCGCTGTTGTCGACGTGGACGGTCACCGACCGGGTGTGGCCATCAATGCGCTGGCGGCCATCGGTGATCCGCAAACGTGCCAGAGCCGCACCACAGGCGCCGCAGGCGGCATCGTCAGCACGGGCGCTGGCGCCGCAACTCGGGCAGGCAACGGTGCCGCTCATGGATCACGCCCGGTGTTGGTCGGCGTCGACTCGTCGAGGGGGGGCGGTTCCGCAGCGGCGACCGTCGCCGTCGCCACCTCCGCCGTCGCCACCTCAGCTGTCGCCACCTCCGCTGTCGGCGCGTCTGGTGTCCGTGCAGCGGTTGTCGGTGCAGCGGTTGTCGGCGCCACTGTCGGCACGTCGGGTGACGGCATGGCGGGCGACGGCCCATCCGGTGACGGCGCGGCGGGCGACGGAAGCGGCGGCGACGGCGCGACGACGACGTCCTCCGGGTCGTCCCAGGCCACCACCACCACGCTGCCGCTGGCAAACGTCGTCGGCAGCGTCAGCACCCGCGCGCCGTCACGTCCGCTGCGGTGCTCGGCACCAAGGACCAGCTCGGTGTCCGCCAGGGCCTGGCCGTCGACGGTTACCCGCAGGCCCCGGGCCGTGGCCGGCACAAGGATCTGGCCCTGAGCACGGGGCTGGACCGGGACGTGGGTGGTGGCCGGGAAGCTGGCCTGTGGTCCATCGGCGTCGGGAACCAGATCAAGGGCGCCGCTGCGAACCCCGCCAATGGCCCGGGCCGGCGTCGCTGACGACGACGTCCGGGGCCCCCGTTCGGCGCCGGCGACGACGCCATCGCCAGCGTCGCCGACCTCGGCCAACAGCCATCCCGCCGTCGGTTCTTCGACGATGACGCCGTGGCCGGCGAGGGCGGCCACCACGTCGGCGCAGACCGACGACGACGACGACACCAAATCGATGGGGGCCGACCGGTCGAGGTCCGCCAGGCGCTCGGCCCACCAGGCAGGCTTTGCCGTCGGCAGGCGCAGCTCAAACACCAGCTTCAGCAGGCTGGCCCGCTGCAGCTGCTGCCGGGCGCGATGCTGCTGGGCCAGGGACCGGACCCGTTCGGAGACATCGGGCAGGTTCGACAACGAGGCGACCTTCGACGTCGACAACGCCAACGGCGGCACCATGGTGGCCATCGTCAATCGCACCACGCCAGCCTGGCCCGTGTGGTCGGCGCCACGGATGACGCGCTCGATGCGTTGGACAAACAGGGCGCGGGTGACGTCGTCAAAACCCTTGTCCCACACCTCATGGCCGTCGGCGCCGGCGGCCTCGATGATGGCGGCGGCGACGTCGGGGGCAAGGCCCGCGGCCAACATGGCGAACTGCCCGGCATCAGCCACCACCCGCCACGACGGCCAATGGATGAGCTCGCTGTCGTCGAGCAAGAGCAGGGGGCGCTCGTGGCGGGGGCTGAGGGTCTCCACGGCAATCCCGGCCTCCTGGCAGGCCTGGGCCACAGCGCTGAAGCCGTCGACCCCACGCAGGCGGGGCAGGACCTCAAGGCGGGACACGCCGCGGGCGCCCAGGGCCTGGGCCCACGCCGTCACGATGGCCCCGAGGGGATGGGCCTGGGAACCGTCGACACTGGCAGGCGGCACGGGGCCATCGGGCAGGCGCCGCAGCAGGGCCGCCACCCGCCGGGCCTGACCGGCCACCAGGGGGCGGGAGAGCAGGCGAGGTATGTCGAGGCCGTCGTCGTCGTCGTCGGTGACCATCAGGGTCACCGGGTCCACGCGCCGGGGCCCGGGCGCCAGACGCCGGTGGGATCCGCCGAAGCGCGAGGGCAGGACCTCAGCCACGAGGGTGCGTTCAGGGAGCAGCGCGGCAACAACCATCGGTCGGCAATCTAGCAGGTTGCTGAAAAGGGCCGCTTCATGGGCCTCCTGTGCGTCGAGGCCGGAAGGAAAGCCGACAGGCTCTGAAGTCGGGATCAGGTCTCTCGGCGGACCACACGTGCGCGGGGGACATGCGTCGCCGTCGACGCGAAGACATCCGGCCTCGAGGAGCGAGACGAAAAGGAGCATGCGTCGCCGTCCGACGCAAAGAGCTCATCCCGCGTCGCGGCATCCGGCCGCGAGCGGAGCGAGACGAAAGAAGGCCGCCCGCAGGGCAAAGGATATTCCGGAACGCGTTGAGCAAGACCGCTTGCGGTCGCAGCGCAAGGCGTTCCGGAATCAGGCGAGAACGTCGTGGAGGACGAGTTCCTGGCCACGACCGGGGCCCACGCCCACGATGCTCAGCCGAACCCCGAGGCGCTCGGCGATGAACTTCAGGTAGCTCTGGGCGCCGGCGGGGAGCTGGTCGAGGGAGTCGAGGCGCTCGGGCACATCGGTGAAGCCCGGGAACGTCTGGTAGATGGGCTTGACCGCCTGCAGCTGCTGGATGTCGTGGGGGAAGTTGCGCAGGGTCACGCCGTCGAGTTCGTAGGCGACGCAGACCTCGAGGTCGCCGTAGCCCGCCAGGATGTCGAGCTTGGTGATGGCGAGGTCGGTGATGCCGTTGATGCGGACGGCGTAGGCCAGAGCGACCAGGTCGAGCCAACCCGTCCGACGGGGACGGCCGGTGGTGGCACCGAATTCGCCGCCCTTCTGGCGGAGGGCTTCGCCGCGCTCGTCGTTGAGCTCCGTCGGAAACGGACCTTCGCCGACGCGGGTGGAGTAGGCCTTGAGCACGCCGAGGACCCGGCCGAGCTGGTGGGGCCCGACGCCGCTGCCCACGGAGGCATGGGCCGCCAGGCAGTTCGACGACGTCACGTAGGGGTAGGTGCCGTGATCGAGATCGAGCAGGGTGCCCTGGGCGCCCTCGAAGAGCACGCGCTTGCCCTCGGCGATGGCGTCGGCGATGCGGGCGCCACAGTCGTCGACACAGGGCTTGAGCTTCTGCCCCTGCTCCTGCAGCCGGGCGATCATCTGCTCGAGCTCGGCGCCGGTGTAGCTCTCGGCACCGAGGGCCTCGAGGACGCTGTTGGCGTACATGACGCCGGTGCGGACGGCTTCGGCCACGCGATCGGCGTGGATGAGGTCGTGGACGCGCAGACCGCGACGGGCGGCCTTGTCCTCGTAGGCCGGGCCGATGCCGCGCCCGGTGGTGCCGATCTTGCCAGCGCCGCGGGCGGCCTCACGGGCTTTGTCGACGCGCTTGTGAAACGGCAGGATCACGTGGGCCTGATCCGACAGCACGAGGCGGGCGGGGCTCGCCATGTCGATGAGGCCCCGGGCCGCCAACATCTCCATCTCCTGCAGGAGGACTTCGGGGTCGACGACGCAGCCGGAGCCGATGATGCAAACCTTGTCTTTGTGCAGCACGCCGGAGGGCACCAGGTGCAGCACCGTGCGGATGCCGTCGACGATGACGGTGTGGCCGGCGTTGTTGCCGCCGTGGAAGCGGACCACGACGTCGGCCTGCTCGCTGAGCTTGTCGACGATGCGACCTTTGCCTTCATCGCCCCATTGCGCACCGATACACACGACATTGCTCATCAAGGCCTCCGCTTCCCCTGCCGTCTGACGGCGCAGGCCACAGGGGGCAAGGGGGCGTGGAACGATGTGCAGCTGACCCCTTGAATTCCGGGCCCTGGATCGCCATCGATGGGGCATGACGTCGAACGCCTCCACCTCCCCCGCCGCATCCCGGCGCTTCGAGCTGCAAAAGATCTGGCACTTCGAGTCCGCGCGCCACCTGACGGGGATCCCGCCGGAGCACCGCTGCAGCCGCGTCCATGGGTCGAGCTTCACCGTCGAAGTCACGGTGGAGGCTCCCCTCGATCCCGTCACGGGCTGGTGCGTCGACTTCGACGAGATGAACCAGGCCTGGGGCCGCCTGCACGAGATCCTCGACCATCGCCTCCTCAATGAGGTCGAGGGCCTGTCCAACCCCACCACCGAACTCATCGCCCTGTGGATCCTCGACCGCCTGCACTTCAGCAGCGGCCGGGTCAGCAAGGTCAGCGTCGCCGAATTGCCCACGGCCAAGGTCACCGTCTACGCCTGACACCATGGGTCTCTTCTCCCGCCTCCGACACGCCCTGCCCTCGTCGTCGCCAACGACGGCGACGCCGACTGTGGTTGCTGCTCCGGCGCGGTCGTCGTCGTCGTCGTCGTCGTCGTCGTCGACGCCAGCGGCACCCGGCGACGCCACCGACGATGCCCTGCGGGACCTGCTGCGTCGGGTCCGTCAGGTGGAGCTGCGGGCCAAGAAGCAGGTGAGCGCGTCGACGTCGGGGGCCTGGCATTCCCGCTACAAGGGCCGCGGGATGTCGTTTTCCGAGAGCCGGGCCTTCGCCGACGGCGACGATCCCCGCCACGTAGACTGGCTGGCCACCGCCCGCACGGGCGACCTGTTCGTGAAGCAGTTTGTCGAGGAGCGGGAGCTGACCCTGTTGCTGGTGGTCGACCTGTCGGCCTCCATGACGACGGGGTCGCGGGCCTCCCTGCGACGACAGTTGGCGGCCGAGGTGGCCGCCGTGTTGGCCCTGTCGGCAGGCCGGAACCAGGACAAGGTGGGACTGGTGGGCTTCACCACCCGCGTCGAACGGCTGGTGCGCCCCGCCAAGGGACGCGCCCACGTCTTGCGGCTCATTCGCGACGTGCTGGCCCTGCAGCCCGCCGAGCGGCGCACAGCCCTTTCCCCCGCCCTGGATGCCGCATCCCACCTTTCCCGACAGCGTTCCATCATCGTCGTCATCAGCGATCTGGTGGGGGTGACCCTGCCGGTGGACCGCCTGCGCTCCCTGGCCATGCGCCATGATGTCTGCGTGGTGCAGCTGACCGACCCCCTCGACCGCGACCTCCCCGACGTGGGGCTGCTGTCGGTGACAGACCCCGAGAGCGGCGAAGCCACCTTGATCGATACCGCCGACAAACAGGTGCGGCTGGCCTGGCACACAGGGGCTCTGGCCGCCCAGGCCAAACGCATCGCCGACCTCCGCCGGGCAGGCGTCGAACACGTCGAGGTCATCGTCGGCGACGATGAGAGCCTGCGGCCCCTGATGCGGTTCCTCCGCCGACGCGGCAAGAGGGCGGCATGAGCATGGGCAGCTGGCTCACCTTCAGCCTCGTGCTGGCCATGACGGACGCCGGGCCCCGCCCCGTCGAGGTCCCGGTTGATGCCGTCGACGCTCTCGACGCTGTTGATGCCGGTGTCGTCGTCGACGCCGGCGGTGAGCCCGTGGTCGACGCCGGCCCCGTCGGCTGGACAGTCTCTGCCACCGTCAGCCCCGACCCCGTGCCCTTTGGCGGCGAGGTCGAGCTCGTCGTCGAGGTCACCCGCCCGGCGCGCATGCGCATTCTGGTGCCCGACGACCTGGGCGCCAGCGAAGCCCTGCCCCGCACCCGGCGACCGCCCCGCCGCGAAGCCAAAGAACTCCCCGACGGTCGCGTGCAGGAGACCCTGGGCTTTTCATTCCTCGCCCTCGACGTGGAGGACCAAAAGACCCCGGCCTTCACCCTGACCGTGGGGCCGGCCGCGTCGCGGACCACCCCGGCCAACGATCCAGCCAGCACCGACGGGACCAACAACGCCGGCGCCACCACCGATGCCAGCGGCGACGTCCTCGACGTGCCCTCCTTGCCGGTGCGCATCACCACCGAGCCCCTGCCCGACGTCACCGATGGCGGCAGCCCCGACGGCGCCCTCGTCGTCGAAGCCGCCGCCGGCACCATCATCTACCGCGTCGATGATCCGCGCCCCTGGGCGTTGCTGGCCCTGCTGGTGGTGGTCGTCGTCGTCATCGTCGTCACCCGCGCCGCCATCGCGGCCCGTCACGTGGCGCTGCCCGTCGCTGCCGGACCGCCACCGCCGCCGCCGCGCCCCGCCCACGAGGTCGCCATCGAGCGCCTCGATGCGCTGATGCCGATGCTGGGCCAGGGCGACGTGACCGTCTTCGTCGAGAAGATGATGGACGAGGTGCTGCGCGACTATCTGGCGGGTCGCTTCGCCCTCGCCGCCGGCACCCGCACCACCAAGGAGATCGTCGTCGACCTGCTGTCGATGGCCGCTGTGGGCCTCGACATCGGCCTCATCGAACGGGTCGGACAGGACGCCGACCTCGTCAAATTCGCCCGGGCCAGCCTGGCCGCCGAGCAGGCCCATGCCATGGCAGGTCGGGTGCGGGCGCTGATCATCGCCACAGCAGCAGTGCCGTCGTCACCGCCGTCACCGTCGGTGGCGCCATGAGCGCGCCCTCGATGCTGGAACAGGGACTGTCGGGGCTCACGAGTCCCCTCGCCGCCCTCTGGCAGCAGGGGCTCCTCGCCGTCGAGTTCGAGAGGGCCCAGGTCCTCGCCGCCGTCCCCCTGGTGCTGGTGGCCGGCATCGTGGCCGTGGCCCGGGACAAGGCACGCCCCACCCTGCGCTTCGCCCGTGGCGACGACGCCGCCCGCCTGCCCCGCGGGGCCGGTCCGGTGTTTCGGCTGCTGTCGTTGGTGTTGATGACGAAGGCGGCGGCGCTGGTCGCTGTGGCCCTGAGCGGTCCGTTTGTGCGCGGCGAGCCCGACCCCGCCAGCACCGAAGGCATCGACATCGTCATCAGCCTCGACATCTCGGGGTCCATGAAGGCCGCAGACTTCCGCCCCAAGGACCGGCTGTTTGTGGCCAAGGACGTCATCAGCAACCAGGTGTTGTCGCGGCCCCGGGATCGGGTGGGCCTCGTCATCTTCGCCGGCGAGGCGTTCACCCAGGCGCCCCTCACCCATGACCGGGCCTTGCTGCACACGGTCCTCGACGGCGTCCGCACGGGCGTCATCACCGACGGCACCGCCATCGGCGACGGCCTGGCCCTTGCGTTGTCACGACTGGAGACGTCGAAGGCGAAGACCAAGACCGTCATCCTGCTCACCGACGGGGACAACAACAGCGGCACCCTGGCCCCCGAGACGGCCATGCAGTTGGCGAAGGACACGGGCATCAAGGTCTACACAATCCTCGTCGGCAAGGGCGGCCGCGTGCCCTTCCCCGACGGCGTCGATGTCTTCGGCGCCCCCCGCTACGTCACCGTCGACATGCCCGTGAACCCGGCCTTGTTGAAGACCATCGCCAAAGAGACCGGCGGCGCGTTCTTCCAGGCCGGCGACAAGCGCTCCCTCGAGACCTCGTTCCAGTCGATCCTCGAGAGCCTCGACAAGAGCGTCCTCGACGGCAGCCCTCCCGTTCGGCGACCGTTGGCCTTGTCGTCGACGTTGGCCCTGCTGGCCCTGCTGACAGCGACACTGGCGGTGTGGTTGCGCCACACCCGCGGCTCCGTCGTTCCCTGACGGGTCCGCTGACGGTGCGCTGACGGTTGCGCCGCCTCGGCCGCCGGTGGCAGAACCGGCGCTGGAGGCCGCCATGCGCCCGTTTTCCGTTTCCTCGTTCTGCGCCGTCGTCGTCGCCCTGGGCACCATCGGCGGACAGCCCGCCCGGGCCGACGACACCGCGCCCACGCTGCCGGCTCCCGTCGTGGAACCTGTGGAACCATCGGCCCCGGCGGCGTCGCCATCCCCTGTGGCACCGGTGGCGCCCGTGGAACCTGTGGAACCCACTGTCGTGGAACCTGTGGAACCTGTGAAACCGCTCGTGCCGACGACAGCGCCCACCCCCTTCGAAATCCACGGCGGGTTGAACCTGCGTACGGACCTCGGGGTCCACCCCCTCCGCCTCGATGGCGGGGTTCGCTACGGGATCCTCGACGTGGTGCTGGTCCTCGATCCCATGGTCCTGACCGATGGCCAGGCGAGCACCGACCTGCTGCTGCAGCTGCGCTCTGACGTCGGCATCGCGGGGATCGCCGGCTGGCGCCTGACCACGGTTGGCATCGCTGATGGCATCCAGTTCCAGCAGAACCTCGTGCTCGGCGTTGGCATGGACTTGCCATCGTTCTTCGGCGGCGCCGTCCGGGGCCAGGGGGGGCTCGAGCTGGCGATGATGATCGTCAAACATGGCGCCGACCTGCCATCGGAGGTCATCTCATTTGCATCCGGTCGCCACTACATCGACCTCGTCAACTTCGGCATGTTTGCCCGCTACGAGTTCGGCTGGGCGCCATGAAGATGCCCATCACCATGCGTCGCGTTGCACTCGTTGGGCCCGTATCGGTCGTGGCGCTGCTCGGCTGCCGTCCCGACACCCAGCCCCTGGTCATCTGCCACAACGCCAACTGCGTCGAGCCGGCCAATCCCGACGAAGACGACACCGCCGCCGCCCTCACGGCATCGCTGGCCCTGCTCGACGACGACGTGCCCCTGATCGACGGCGTCGAGATCGACACGTTTTGGAACGGCGCCGAAGCCCGCTGTCTGTTTGCCCACGACCTCGCCGGCAGCGACGAACCCGATGCCCTGGCCGCCGTCGACGTCATCAACGCCCACCTGTCGGGGCGCTTCGCACAAGGTGCGCCGCTCACCCACAGCGGCGAATCGTTCATGCTCTTTGTGGAGCTCAAGGGCCACGTCGGCGAGGCCAAGAGCGACAAGCACTCCGACGAGGAATTGGCCCGCCACGCTGACTGCGCCGTCGACGTCTTCGAAGCCTTCGCCGGCCCCGCCGTCGCCGAGGCCCGCCCGGCCCGGGTGGTCTTCACGTCGTTTGAGCCAGCGTTGCTGCGGGCGGTGCAAGACGCCCTCGAGGCCCGCGCGGTGAACGAGCCCCTGGTGCCCGTGCGGCTGACGGCGTTGTTTGGCATTCCGCCACCGCTCGACTCCCAGACCCTGCCCATCGCCGACTTCGGCGACGTCGACCTCGGCGGCGTCTCCATCCATCCCCAATGGACGCGGCAGACGTCGCAGGCGGCGTTCGACAGCCTGGGGCTCGACGTGGGTTACTGGGTGTTCTCGGCGGTGCCTGAGACCCTGGCGGCCATCGACGCCCACCAACCGAGCTTTGTGACGACGAGCGAGGCCACCTTCATGCGCCGCTGGCTCGATCGCTGACGCAGCACCGTCGGGCCCTCAGGCCCCGCTGACGTCGCCAGCGGGGGCAGCGCCTGGCTTGCGGGGCTTCTTGGGCGTCCGCTCGCTGGGCTGGTAGCCGCTGTAGGGCAGATCCCAGCGCATGAGCCAGGCGTCGATGTCGCCCGCCGAGAATTTCCAGAAGCGGGGCTTGCCGACGGCGACCTCGTCGAGGTTGAGCAGCCAGCGGGCCTCGGGCAGCGACGAGAACAACACCACCCGACCGCCGTCGATGGTGCGCATGCGCTCGCCAAAGGTTCGGTAAAAGCCCTCGAGCTGCAGGCGGTTTTCACCGAGGCGCTCGCCGAAGGGGAGGTTCGAAAACACCACCGGCCGTTCGCCGGGCATGGGGGCCTCGCGGGCGTCGATGCGCTCGATGGTGATGAGGTCTGTGAGGCCGGCAGCGGCGACGCAGGTGGTGACGTGCTCGATGGCCTCGCGGTGCCAATCCGAGGCATGAATCGGCGCCGGCAGGGCCTTCAGCTCCGTGTCTTTGGCCTCGGTGCGGGCCATGGCGATGGCGCGGTCGAGCTCGGGGGTGCGGCTGCTCCAGCGTTCAAAGCCGAAGCGTCGATCGCGGCCCGGGGCCCGCTTGAGGGCCCGCCAGGCCTGCTCGATGACGAGGGTGCCCGTGCCGCAGCAGGGATCGAGGAACGGCCGGTCGACGGGCGCGTTCGCCGTCGCCAACAAGGCCGCCGCCAGGGTCTCGCGCATGGGGGCCCGGCCTTCGACGCCGTCGCGGTAGCCGCGGCGATGGAGGGGATCCCCCGAGGTGTCGACGCTGAGTTCCAGGTGCTCCCGCACCCACGACAACACAAAGCGCACATGGGGACGCTGGAGGTCGACGGTGGGGCGACCCCGACCCAGACGACGCAGACGGTCGACGATGACGTCCTTGGTGCGCTGGGAAGCAAACAAGCTGTGATTCCACGCCGTCCCGGCGGTGTGGCTGTCGATGCAGAAGGTGCCCTTGCCGTCGAGCCAGTCCTCGACAGGCACACGCTCCAGCACGTCGAGGGCGGCGGCCTCGTCGACGATGCCGTCGTGGGCAATGAGGCGCACCAGCACCCGGCTGGCGCAGCGCAGGAACATGTTGGCGCGGGCCACCAACGTCCAATCACCGCGGCAGTGGACGGCGGCGTCGCCGACGACGACGTCGGTGGCCCCAAGAGCCGTGAGTTCATGGCCGACCGCGGGGGCGGTGGCGCGGGCACAGGTGACAATGACGTCGAGCATGGCACCCCATGCCCCGGCAAAGAGCGTCTGAGAAGGGCCCCGAGACCTCCCCGCCAATCGTCGTTCGAAATCAGGGCTCAGGGCCGACGCCACCACTGACGACGGCGAGGACCAGCAGGGCCAGCAGGGCGACGACGACACCGGCCACCACCACCCCGTGGCGGCTGCGGGGGCGCATCACCGACGCGCTCTGTTCGCTGGCAGACGACCCAAACAGCGATGCCGACGTCGACGACAGGGACGCCGACGACGACATGTCGGCGCCGGGACGCAGCTCCAGGGTGCCGTGCAACATCGAGGCGATGACGGGTGGCGACGACGTTGCCGGCGTTGCCGGGGAGCCCGGCGTTCCCGAAGAGCCCGCTGGCGACGCCATCGACAGCGGGGGCACCGGACGCGCAGGGCGGGGACTCGTGCGGGCCTCCTGCAGGCGCTCCCGTTGGCGCACGATGCGCTCGCCGACGAGGCCCATGACGGTGCTGGCGACGGTGGCGCGGTCGGCCATGATGACACCGTCGTCGGCGGCGGCCGCCACCAGGGCCTCCCGGCACGACGACGCCGTTTGAAATCGATCGGCGGGATCGCCCCGCAGGCACCGCTCAAGGACCCCACGCACTGCCGGCGGAATGTCGGTGAAGCGACGGGGTCGGTAGCCCCCCGTACGGGTCAGGCTCCAGACGTCGGCGAGGGCGAGATCGCCGTAGAAGCTGTCGCCGCTGAACAGTTCGCAGGCCACGATGGCCCAGGCCAGCAGATCGGCGCGCCCGTCGACGGGGAGGCCCTGGGCCTGCTCGGGGGACATGTAGCTGACGTTGCCGGGGACGGTGTCTGTGGCCGCCGTGCCGACGGGGACGACGAAGTCGACGTCGACGACGGTGACGCTGCCGTCGCTGCCGACGACGATGTTGGCCGGGCCCAGATCGCGATGCACCAGCGACACACCATGCAACGCGATCAACCCATCAAGGACCCCGACGGCGATGGCGGTGGCCACCCCCGCCGACACGGGCTGGGCGATGTCGCTCGCCCGGGACTGCAGCACGTGCAGGTCGGCGCCCTCAATGTAGCTGGTGGCCACCCAGCCGAAGCCGTCGGCCACGCCGGCGTCAACGACGACGACGACGTTGGCCAGACGCTGGCCGCGCACCCGGGCCACGTTTTGCAGCACGTCGCCAATGTCTGTCTGCAGCGACGGCCGTTGGCGTTTGAAGACCACCAGGGCGTCGCTTTCCCGGTCCTCCAGCGTCGCCACCCAGACCTGCCCGGTGGCCCCCGCCTGCAGGGGCACAAGCAACCAGGCCGGTCCAAAGCGACCGGGGACGACGACGTCGTGGTCGTCCACGGGGGCCTCAACGTCGTCGAGGTCCTCGATGGTCGAAAATGCCGTCGTCGAGACGGTGGCAAAGACGTCGGGCTCAGCCAAAGGCTTCGACCAGTGCCCGGGCCTCGGGGTCCATCGGGGCCAGGGCGAGGGCGTGGTGGGCCAGTTCCCGGGCGAGGCCGGGCTCCGACAGGGCCAGCAACGCCGCCAGCCGCTTGTAGGGCTCCGGGTGATCGGGTTCGAGCTCGCCGGCTCGCACCATGGCCGCGCGGGCGCCGTCGACGTCGCCCCGCTCGGCACACAGGTGTCCGCGCAACAGGTACGCCCCTGCCAGCTCGACGCCACTGACGGCGTCGGCAGCTTCGGCGGGACGACCAGCAGCGGCCCAGGCCTGCCCCAGGGCGACAGCGACCCCATCGCGCTCGTCGGGGGTGGCCCGGTCACGGGACAACAGCAGGCTCTCGATGGCCTGCTGAAACCGTCGCTGCTCGAGGCTGACGATGCCCATCAACAACCACGGGGCCGCTGTCTGCGGCGACAACCGCGCGGCACGTTGGGCGAGGTCGGCGGCCTCATCGAGTTCGCCCAGGCTCCCCAGGGCGTGGCCCAAGCCGAGCAGCACGGCGACGTTGTCGGGGTCCTGCCGCAATGCTTCGCCCCAGATGGGCAACGCCATCCGCAGCTGCCCCGCCTGGGCCAACGTCGACGCTTGCCCATGCAGGGCCACGGCCCGGGCGGCAGCGGCGGCCGAGGTCGTTGTCGTCGTCGGCGGCGGCGGCGGCGGTGTCGTCGTCATGAGCCGCTCCGCACGCGCAGGGCCCCGGGCGCGATGGGATCGTTGGACACGTAGATGATGGCGCCGTCGATGACGCGCTTGAACAGCTTGGCGGGATCGAGCTTCTGCAAATCGATCTCGATGGTGGCGGTGGCCGACGACGCTGCCGTCGAGAAGTTCAGGAACTTCTGGGCGCCGCTGGGCTCGCGGCCAAACATGTAGACGGCGCTGCGGAACCAGGTCGTGAGGTTCTTGTAGAGGCCCGTGGTGGGCCGCAGTCCCTCGGACAGGATCGACGCCACGTGCTCGGGCCGGGTCAGGTGCAAGGCTTTGGGCGCCGTGCGGATTTCTTCGGCAGTCAGGGGCCGACCGGCGATGACGCCGACGCTGTGGGCCACCTTCTGCAGCAACGAGAGCCCGGTGGCCCGCCGGGCGGCCTGCTCGGCGGTCGTTTTTGTCGTCGTCGTCGTCGTCGTCGTCGGCTTCGAGGTCAGGGCCCCGAGGCGTACCTGCAAACCAGAGCCGCCGACCAGGCCCTTGGCCCCGCCCGCACCGCCCTGGCCCTTCGGATCGGTCTGGAGCCCGTGGAAGTAGCCGGGGGTCGCCCACGACGGAGCGCCGCCCTGGCCTGCAGCTTTGGTGACGCCATCAGCCTGGGACGGCAGTGGCGCCAGCGACGTCGGTGTGGTCGTCGTCGGCTTTGTCGCCGGCACCAGCGGCGCCGGCGTCGTCGTCGTCGCAGCCGTCGTTGGCGCCTTGTCGACGGGCGTCGACGAGGGCGGTGACCGCAGGATGGACGGAACCAACTTCACCCGCCAAGGCTAGCAGGTCAGGACGACGCCGAAAGCCCCGCCGAGCCTCCCGCCGCCACCCCGGCGCGGGCGCCGCGCAGCCCGCCGCTCAGGTGCAGCAGGCCGCCGACGACGGCGCCGACGACGACCTTGACCACCACCGCACCGGTCCCGGTCAGCACGGGCAACACCATCGGTCCGACAAGGATGGTGGCGGCGGCCAAACCGAGGGCCACCCCCACCGGCCCCGGCGCCGACGGCAAGGCGACGTCCCCCAGACGCACCAACCCCCGGGACCGTTCGACGGCGGCGCGGGCAAATCCCCCGATGCCAAGGAGGCCGTCGCACAGCAGGGTGCCCGCCATCGTGCGGCTGAGTTCGCCAGCCTTGACGGCGTCAAGGCCGTGAAAGCGGGCCAGGGCCACGACGCCTCCCAGGCAGGCGGCCACCACCGCGGCCTGCAGGGCGCCCGTCAGCAGCCAGGCCCACGCCTGCCGCTCCCGGGACGCCAGGGCCACCGGCAAGGGCCAGCCGACGGCGACGACGATGGCCACGGTGCCAACGACGGCGACGACGGCGAAGGATGGCAGGGCGATGACGCGGGACAGCGCCGCCGCGCCCCCACCAGCGGCGACGGCGACGCCGACGGCGATGACGCTCGGCGGCACCGAGGGGTGGACGGCGCCATGGTTGCCAGTGTCGACCACGATGCGTTCCCGGCGCAGCCCCGCCAGCACCACCGAGGTCCGGGCCCCAAGCGCCACAGCGAAGCCCACGATGCTCGCCAGGCCCACTGCCAGCAACGGCGGCGCCACCCCTTCCCGGGTCGACAGCGCCGACAGCACCACCACCAGGATCCCCCAGACACCGACGGCGCGGCTCACAGCTGCACCATCAACGCACCGGGATGTCGGTGCGCTGGAAGCTCAACGCCTCGTCGTAGACCTCGCAGCTCACGTTGGCGGTGGCGGTGCTGGCCGGCAAGGTCGCTTCAAAGCGCTCGCTGGCGGCGTCGAGGAGGCCGTCGGCGGCATCAAGTGGGAGCCACTCCGACATGTCGGTGGAACAGCGCACGCTCACCAGCGGCAGCGCCGCCTTGACCGTCAGGCGCACGGTGACGCTGTCTTTGCCGCGGCTGGCGGAGGCGTCGCTGACCGCGGGGGCCTGGTGGCTGACGATGAAGGCCGCCGAGGTGGCGGCATCGCGCAGGGCCCGGCTGTGACCGTTGGTGGGGCTGTCGTCGACCTCGACCTTGACGCGGTAGCTGCCGTCGCCAAGGCGGCTGGCCTCGAAGGAGGCGAAGGGCTCATCCGACCATTCACCCAGGGGCTTCCACGACGTCGGCGCCACGCCATTGCGTTCGGCCCCGAGCCAGAACCGGTAGCGGAGGGCGTCTTTGTCGGCGTCCTCGACGTAGGCGTAGACCGTGCGGTAGCCGATGTCGAAGCTCTGCTTGCCGAAGGGGCGCTCCTCGAGGGTCGGGTTCTGGGCACCGCGACGGTCGAGGAACTTGGCGAAGGGCCGCTCGCCGAAGGTGACCGAGCGGGACTCGGGTGGGTTGCGCGGGTTCGACGTCACCCGCCAGCCCGGGGCGAGCACGTCGAGGTTGACGACCTCGGGGGCCCGGTTGTCGACGAGGTAGGCGAGGTGGACGCTGTCGACGCTGGCCCCGGGGGCCAGCTCGATCTTGAGTTGGGCATGGATGGCGGGGGTCACGCTGAACGTGCTGCCCGCCGACGACGCCGCCTGGCCCGGGGACCAGGCCCCCCAGGAGTCATCGGGCTCCTTGGTGTTGCCCGTGCGCAGGAACACCCGGGCGCTGCCGGCCACCACCCCGACGCGAGCCAGACCGAAGCGGGCGCGGCCATCGGCCTCCAGCGCCGGGCTGAGCCACGACGACGTCGTTTGGGCCGTGCCAACGAACAACACGCTGCCGCCGTGGGCGGTGCCGGCGACGACGCCAGCCTTCTCGACCAACAACGCCGTGATCTCGTCGGTGCCCTTCTGGCGGGTGAGCACCGCGGCCCGGTCGGTGCCCGTGAGACCAAGCTGCACGATGCGCCCCTGGGGCCCGGTGCCGACGAGGACCCGCTTGCGCTCGCCGTCGATGGCCACTGTGTAGGGACCGTGGACCTTGCTCTGGTAGAGCATCCGCACCGCCCCGCCAGGCTCGATGCGCCACACTTCACCACCCTTGACCTTGCGGGGTTTGGCGGTGGGTCCCTTCTTGCCGTCGTCGTCGACGGGCTCTTCTTTGACCTTGACGCTCGCCTGCTTCGACAGCTTGCCTTCGCCGTCAACGAAGGCGGCGAAAACTGCGCCGGACTCGGCAATCGCCAGGGCCGTGGTCTCGCCAGGGGTGGCATCCAGCAGGGCCCGGACGGTCTTGCCTTCGACCTCGTAGACGACGCCTTCGTCGGCACCGCCGACAATGAGCCGAAGCTTGCCTCCCACCGTCCGCACCGCGACCGAGCGCAGGGCTTCCTTGGTGGTGGCCACGACCTCAAAGACCTTCTTGCCCGGCAGGAGCTTGAGGACCACGCCGCCGTCGTCGGTGCTGCCGACGGCGTAGACCACGTCGTCGAGGACGGCTCCGCCGAGGAGCAGCTTGGCGGGGGCGGCGACGCGCTCGGTCTTTTTGGTCTTCAGGTCGATGATCTGGGCGCCGGCGTCGGGCGTGACGAGGGCCACCAGGGTGTCCTTGCCCACGGGCAGCAGCGCCGTCACCAGGGGTTTGTCGGCGGCGTAGACCTCCTCGAGGGCCGAGCCATTGACCCGGTAGACCTTGCCCGGCGCGCCAGTGGCCACATAGAGCTGACCGTCGCCGGCGCGGGCCAGGCCGAGGACAGCGCCTGCAATGCCCGCCACCATGGTCTTTTGCTCGGGCCCCGCCGTGAGGCGGTAGTCGCCAGTGATGCCGGCGCCTTCGAGCTCGCCCCCGATGAGGTCGGGCCCGTCGACGGTGTGGATCTGGGTCTGGCTGGCCTGCGCCGCCGAGGACCACATCAAACAGGAGGCCACGCACGACACCGACACACGGGCCAGCACAGGCGCCAGCTTACGAAGACAACCGCTCACACGACCTCCAACAACCAGACGACGATTCGACGCAGCAACGACGACATCAGCGAGAACATCAGCGACGACAACAGGATTCATTCCGTGACCACCAGGCGGGCGACCGCCTCACCGACGATGACACCGTCGCCGATGACCACCCGGGCCACCTTCGAGGCGCGGGCTTCGAAGCCGCCGCCGCCATACAGGCCTCCGGAACCACCGGTGAGCTCCACCAACGACGGCGGCAGGCCGGGCAACGGCGCCCCTTCCAGGCGGGGGCTGGCCTCGTCGCGCACCACGTAGACAGAGACCGACCCTGGCATGGGCTGGGCCTTTACCAGAGCCACCTGGTCGGCGTAGCTGCGGGGCAAGGCCACCAGGCCACCCTCCCGCTCGACCCGGCCAGCGGCCTCGGCGCTGGCGACGACGACGACATAGGGCCCTGGCGCCAGGCCGCGGGGGACCCGGAACTTCACCCGCTGTTCGAGCAGGGGCGCGCGCCAGGGCAGCAAGCGGACGGCAACGTCGACAGACTCCCCGGCCTGCGCCGACGACACCACCGCCGCCGACACAATGCGGGCCAGGTCGACCTCGGCACGGCCGCGGACCACGACGTTGAGGGCCGCCAGCTTGACGTCGGCGAAGTCGCTGTCGGTGAGGGATTGGACGCCGGCGAGGACCGCCAGGGCCGCGGGCACCGCCGGGTTGGTGGTGTCGTCGGCGAGGCGGCCCGTGAGCTGGACCCGGTCCCCCGTCGTCAGGGTGACGTCGATGAGCACGTCGAAGGTGCCGCCGTTTTCGGCGCTCACCCGGCCCTGCAAGGCGTTGGCGATGGCGATGGCCGAAAACAGCGGCGTGTCCGTCGGGTGGTCCATGACCTCGAAGCGCAGGTTGTCGGTGGCGTCCTGGCCCTTGCGGGGGCTTGGCAGATCCACCGTCAAGGTGACGGGGACCGTGCGGGGACGCTCGCCCATGGTGCCGGCGATGGCATGGAGGCGGTCGTCGGTGAGGCGCCCCACGGCCCCGGTGGCCTGCCCCATCTTCCAGGAGCCGGCGCCTGACGCCACCGTCGTCACGATCTCGGCATTCGACACCGGCATGGTGCTGATGCCGGTGCCCATGAAGGGATGGCCAAAGGCCAGGAATCGATCCCCCTTCACCCAGGTCACGGTGCCAATGCCGGCCATCTTGACGTCGCCGTCCACCATCAGGCCCGCGATGGGGCCCGCCGCAAAAAAGCGCTGCCCTGTCGGCGTCTTGGCTGACGACGACGACGTGCTGCCACCAGCGGCCATCAGGGGGCCGTAGCCCCGGGCGGCCAGGATGGCCCCGAAACCCTCGGCGACGCCGGGGGCCAGGCCGCTCACCGAGATGGGGATGGCGATGGGCTCGGCCCGGCCCCAGGGGGTGTCCGCCAGGGCCCGTTTGCCCGCCGACGTCGAGGTCATCGGCTGCGGCACCGGCGCCCCCGTCATCATGCGCTCGATGGGCGTGATGCCGGCGATGGCGTCCTTGGTGAACTGGCCGAAGCGGTAGCCGACGGCGCCCACCAGCTTGCCGTCGATGTAGACGGGGCTGCCAGACATCCCGGAAATGACCCCTGTGCGCTCGATCTGCTCGCCCACCAGGCGGGCGATGATCAGGTCCTCCTCGGGCCCCAGGTAGCCGCGCATGACGCCGAGGATCTCCGCGGAAAACGGTTCGGGACCCCTGGCCGACGAAAATACCGTGAAGCCCTTGGCCACCTGGCCAGCCTTGATGTCTTTGAGCGGGTAGACGGCGGGCCCCTGGACGTCGACGGCGGCGGGAACCGTGGCATCCCTGGTCAGGGGCACCGTAAGGGAAGCAGGGGGAACAGGCCGGGAAGCAGGCGGGGAAACAGCTGCGGCGGAGACGCCGAGGGCGACAGACAGGACAGACGCAACAAGCACAAGCGCTCCAGCAGCTCCGCCCCCGACGGGGCGTCCAATGACGGCCACGGTCTGTGGACCGAGGCGGCGGGGAACGTAGCAGCACCCTCGTTACGGTGCGCAAGGGTCGACCTTTGCCTGCGTTGCCTGCTCTTTGCTACGACTGCGCGTCTGGCCGGTGGGTTCCATTCGGCGACGATGTTTGGATGTACGGAACGCTCCCACCTCGTGGGTGCCCAAGGAGCAGCAATGCAGGCGGAATGGCTCAATGACGACGACGACGGCGAAGAGGGCAAAGAGGCTGGCGACAAGAAAAAGCGTCCGGCCATCAACGACCGCCTGCTTGACGCCCGCACCCTGATCATCGCCGAGGAGGTCACCGACGTCCTGTACCGCAAGGTGGCGACGATGCTCACGTTGCTGGAGCGCAAGGACAAGGCAGCCCCCATCACGGTGTTCGTGAACTCCCCCGGTGGCAGCGCCGACAGCGGCTTCGCCATCTACGACCTGTTTCGCTTCTCCCCCTGCCCGATCGTCACCGTCGCCAACGGCGTGGTGGCATCGTCGGCGGTGCTCATTTTCCTGGGCGGCGAGCAGGGCAAACGGGTGACGATGCAAAACGCCCGCTTCCTGCTGCACCAGCCCTCCACGGCGACGCGCGGCCAGGCCAGCGACATCGACATCACCGCCAAGGAGATCAGCAAGATCCGTCGGCGCTACAACGAGATCGTCGCCGATGCCACCGGCCGCGACTTCGCCCTCGTCGAGAAGGACTCCGACCGCGACTTCTGGCTCAGCGCCAAAGAAGCCGTCGAGTACAAGCTCGCCAACGCCATCGTCCTCAAGCGCGCCGAACTCGAAGCGCTGTAGGCCCGCTCACTGACCCGCGACGCAGGTCGCGGGTCCCTCGAGGGGGGGCACCGTCGCCGGCACCGTCATGGGCCCGAGAAAGGTCACGTCGACCTCGTCCCCGGCCTCGGTTGTGCCTGCCAGCCGCATCGACAGCGGCGCATCAAAACCGGTCAACGAAAACAGCGTCAGGGTGCCCTCGACGACGCGGGCGATGCCGTCGGTCTCGGCGGCGTCTTCTGTGGCGACGAAGCCGTCGCCGTTGGCGTCGCTGCCCACCAGGATGAACGCCGACACGTCGCCGGGGATGGTGGCGTCCTGGTTGTTGTCGAAGCGGTTCTGCAAGATTTCAAAGGCACCGCTGGCGACGCCGTCAAACACGCAGCGGTTGGCGCCGAGTTCGTCGACGGACGCAAAGACCGGCAGGCCCAGGAAGACGTTGACGTGGGCGTCGCCCACGCAGGCCTGGGCGGTGAGGCGCCCGTCGCAGGGCCACCATTCGCCCCGGCTGCGGGCGTCGCTGAAGTCGACCTCGATGGCCCCCGCGGGCCCGGGCAAGCGCCCCGCCACGCTGAGCACATCGGTGGTCGGCGCGGAATTGCAGGCCGCACCAGGGCCCAGCAGGGCCCCGACCAGGACGACGACGACGGGCAGCCAACGCGGCCTGACGGGCTCAGAAATCATGGCTCACCCCAAGCTGAAACTGGACACCGCCGGCGGCGTTGCGCCCCCGAAACAACAGCGCCGCCCCGACCTCGAGGGCCAGCCCGGGGGACAGCGCTGACAGATTGACCACACAGGACGGCCCCGTCGTCACCAGACTGCGACCAACGACCTCGGTGGCCACGCCGTTGCCGTCTGTGGCGGGGTCGAACGAGAACAGGAAGGCGTGGTTCCAGCGGGGCTGCAGGGCGCCGCCCAGGACGTCGACGGCGAAGGTGCCGGCGCCGGTGACGCCGTCGGTGACGCCCCCCGTGCGAAAGCGATAGCCGTTTTCCCAGGTGAAGAACCCACCGAAAGGAAAGCGGGCGCCGACGACGGCGGCGACGGTGACGTCGACCTGGCCATCACCGACGGCGGGGAGCCGGCCCGGTTGGCGGGGGTCTGTGGCCTTGGCCTGGCGCCCCTGGATCGACGGCAGGCTTGCATAGAGGGGCATTTTCACGTCGCCACGGAGGGTCAGGTGCAGGGGCCCCTCGGGCACCAGGGCGAAGGCCAGGCCGACGGTGGCGTCGCCCACGCTGCTGACGGCGACGACCTCGGGGGCAGCATCAGCGAGGCGGTGGGTGGCTGAGGCAAATACCAGGGGCACGGTCCCCGACAAGGCCAGCCGGGGGCCCAGGCCGACGACGACGTCGGCGCCCAGCTGCTGGCTTTGCAGGGCCACCGGCGCGTTGACCACGCCGACGCCGTCGTCGTCGTAGACCGTGCCCGACCGAAACGCTGTGTGGCGCAGGGACGCCTGCCCGTGGCCGGCCTCGGGAATCCACGGGGCCCGGGGCGACGGCGCTGACACCGCGGAAACGGGCGGTTCTGGCGAGGTCGGCGAAGGTGCCGCCATGGCGGCCTGGCTTGTGCCCAGGGCGCCAACCAGGGCCCAGAAGGCGATTTGGGGAGAATGCACAGGAAAGAGTCTGCCGGGTCTTGTGGGGCAGTGGGAAGTTCGCGCATCCTCCAGCCATGCAGCACATCGCCGTTCTTGGTCTTTCCCTCCTGGTGCAGCTCCAGGCGCCGGCCGCGCCCGCCACGCCAGCCACGCCCGAGGTCGCGGCGACACCGGCGACACCGGCGACGCCGGCCACCACCGAGGCGGCCCCCGTCACAGAGACCGTCCCCGCCGTCACCGAGGCGCCCCCGCCCGAGGCGAAGAAGTCCCTGCTGCCCCCCAAGTCGAAGCCGCGCCTGCTGGTGATGGACATCGTCGACAAGGGCGCCGGCAGCGAAATCACCAACGCCGTCAGCCAGTCGATTCAGGGCCAGGCCATCGCCAGCCACGTCGGTGAGACCATCACCGTCACCCAGATCCAGCTGCTCCTCGACGCCCAGGCCACCCAGCAGCTGGTGGGCTGCGACGCCGAAGCCTGCATGACCCAGATCGGCAACCTGGTTGAAGCCGACATCATCCTGGGCGGCAACGTCGCCAAGGTGGGTGACGACGTCGTCATCACCCTGCTGACCGTCGACCCGAAGGATGGCCGCCGCATCAAGCAGGAGCAGCGCAAGACCCCCGTCAGCCGGGACCTCTACTACTACGCGTCCAAGCAGCTCGCCTCGATGGTGCTCACGGGCAAGGCCGCCGACCCCCGCGTCCCCGTCATCATCAACATCGTCGACGGCGGCACCCCCGTCGAAGGCACCGTGATCATCGACGGCAAGGACATGGGCATCGCCACCACCAAACAGGTGGAGCTCGATCCCGGTTCCCACGAGGTGGTCGTCAAGCGTTCGGGCTTCGCCGATTGGCGCACCCTGGTCGACGTGCAGGAGGGCGCTCCCCAACAGGTCACCGCCACCCTCGTCAGCGAACGCCTCTACCTGTGGCCCGTTGCCCTCGTCACCGGGGTGGCCGCCGTCGCCACCGGCGCCATTTCCCTGATCATGCTCGACGCTGCCAACGCCGAGTTCTCTGGCCAGGGCGTGCTCTTCAAGTCCGACAAGGGCGCCTATTCGACGGTGTCGCCGACGGATTCGGCGGACCTCTGTGCCCGTGAGCAAAGCATCTGGTTCAACGCCGGGCGCACCCCGGGTGAGGGCGAGGCCCTCTTCGCCGCCAACTCCTGTGGCGTCGTCGCCGGCCCCGGCGTCGGCGGCTGGCTCGGCATCACGTCCATTGCCCTGACCACGGCCACCGTGGGCCTCGTCGTCGGCGACTTCGTCATCGGCGCGGTCTCCGAGTAGTCGAGGCGCCCTCCGAGGGCACCACCAAGGCGCCAGACAGCGGGACGAGAACCCCGCTGTCGAGGTGCCTTGCGTCCCCCGCCCCTGATGGTGGACACTGTTCGCACGCGGGCCACTTGGCCCGCGTTTTTCACGCGATCCCCCACGGATCGCCGTCGCCCGGGCCCTGGTGCCCGCTGCGGGAGTTTTCGATGGCTGATCTCGTTCCCATGACCGCCGCCGGTCACGCAGCCCTCAAAGAGAAGCTTCGCGTCATGAAGACGGTCGAACGCCCCAAGGCCATTGCCCAGCTGGCCGAGGCCCGCTCCCACGGCGACCTGTCGGAAAACGCCGAGTACGACGCCGCCCGCGACAAGGCCGGCTTCCTCGAGGCCCAGATCGCCGACCTCGAGAGCCGCATGGCCCGGGCCCGCGTCATCGACACCTCGAAGCTGTCGGGCACCAAGGTCGTCTTCGGCGCCACCGTCACCATCGAAGACGACGCCGGCTTGAAGCAGGTCTGGACCATCGTCGGCGACGACGAGAGCAGCCTGGAAGACCGCAAGATCGGCGTTTCGTCCCCCCTCGCCCGGGCCCTGATGGGCAAGGAAAGCGGCGACGACGTGGAAATCCGCACCCCCAAGGGTGTGCGCGAGACCTCGATCCTCAAGGTCGAATTCAAATAGCCCGCATCCCGGTGCGCCGGTGTGCTTCCGCGTTGTGCAATGACGTCGCCATGGCTAGCTCGGGAGGCTCTGCAGGTCGGTCTGCAGCGCCTTTGAGGAGCACACCATGCGCGACGTCGTCATTGTCTCGGCCGTTCGGACCCCCATTGGCAGCTTTCAGGGCGTGCTCGCGTCCATGACGGCCCCCAAGCTCGGCAGCATTGTCATCGCCGAAGCCCTCAAACGGGCTGGCGTCGCTGCTGCCGACGTTTCCGAGGTCATCTTCGGCGAAGTCCTCACCGGCGGCGTGGGCCAGGCTCCAGCGCGTCAGGCGGCCCTTGGCGCCGGCCTGCCCAACACGGTTCCCTGCACCACGGTCAACAAGGTCTGCGGCTCGGGCTTGAAGGCCGTGATGCTGGCCCGCCAGGCCATCGCCTGCGGTGACGCCGACGTCGTCGTGGCCGGCGGCATGGAGAGCATGTCCAACGCCCCCTACCTGCTGCCCACCGCCCGTGGCGGCTTCCGCATGGGCAACGCCACCGCCGTCGACAGCATGATCCACGACGGCCTGTGGGACCCCTACGGCAACGCCCACATGGGCAACTTCGGTGACCAATGCGCCCGGGAAAACGACTTCACCCGCGAAGCCCAGGACGCCTTCGCCATGGCCAGCTTTGAGCGGGCCCAGGCCGCCCAGGCCGCCGGCTGGTTCAAGGACGAGATCGTGGCGGTCGAGGTCAAAGACGGCAAGACCACCAAGATCGTCGATACCGACGAAGGCCCCGGCAAATACAACAAAGAGAAAATGCCCGGCCTGCGCCCGGCCTTCGGCAAGGACGGCACCGTCACCGCCGCCAACGCCGCCAGCATCAACGACGGCGCCGCCGCCCTCGTGCTCATGAGCGCCGACGAAGCCAAGAAGCGCGGCCTCACGCCCCTGTGCACCCTCGTCGCCGACGGCCAGAACGCCAAGAGCCCCGACCAGTTCACCACCGCCCCCGCCGGCAGCATCAGCAAGGCCCTCAAGAAGGCCAACCTGCAGGCCAGCGACGTCGACCTCTACGAGATCAACGAAGCCTTCGCCGTCGTCACCATGGTGACCATGAAGGAGCTCGGCATCCCCCACGACAAGACCAACATCGTGGGCGGCGCGGTCTCCATTGGCCACCCCATCGGCTGCTCGGGCGCCCGCATCCTGACCACCCTCATCCACCAGCTCCGTCGCCTCGACCAGCACACGGGGGTCGCCAGCCTGTGCATCGGGGGCGGCGAAGCCGTCGCCGTCGTCGTCCGCCGCTGAAGCAACGGCTCTGCCGCGGTCCCGGCGACCTCACCCCCGGCCTTCGGCCGACCCCTCTCCCTGAAGGGCGAGGGGCAGAGGTCGCCAACGAAAAGAGCCGCTCATCGAGCGGCTCTTTTCGTTCAGTGGGTACGAATAGTTTCTATTTTTTCAAGTCTTTGGCGCGGCGCCACAGACTTGAATTCCGGCCCCCATAGCGGCCAAGACCTCCGCCACCACCGACACGAAACGACCGCGCCCATGGGCTGGGGCCAGCCCGCGGACCAGATGCGGGGCTGCGGCTAGATGTCGAGGTTGACGACGTCGAGGGCCGCCTTCTCGATGAACTCCTTGCGGGGTTCGACCTCGTCACCCATCAGGTCCGTGAAGATCTGGTCGGCCTCGACGGCGTCGTCGATCTTCACCTGCAGCAGGGTGCGGTTGGCGGGGTTCATGGTCGTTTCCCAGAGCTGGTTGGGGTTCATCTCGCCCAGACCCTTGTAGCGCTGGATGCTGTGACCACGACGGGCTTCGTCGTCGAGCTTGGAGACCAGCTCGTCGATGGAGGCGCACTCGATGGTGTTTTGCCCCTTCTCGATGAGGAACGGCGCCTTGCCGATGAGGTCCATGCGCGACGTGAGGCGCATGAGCTCCATGTACTCGGGGCCCTCGATGAGAGTCTGGGTCACCTTGGTCTCGACGGGAGCACCGTTGTGCTGGGTCTTGACCGTCAGCGTGTGGACGCTGGCGCGGGCGGCGTCGTCGCCGACCTCAATCCGCACGGGCAGATTGTTGGGGGCGTGCAGCTCGAGGTGGCTGCGGATGCGGGCCTCCATGGCCGACACCGTGCCCTGCTCGACGATGACGAGGTCCCCCTGGGACACGCGGCCGCCGCGAATGATGGCGTCGAGGGCCTTGATGTCGATGCGGCGCCGCAGCCGGTCCAGCAGGCGCTGATAGGCGTAAAACGCCAGGCAGCTGGCCCGCAGGACGTCGTTGGCGATGGCGACGCCGTTGGCGCGCACCGTCGCCGAACGGATGCTCTCGTCGACGAGGAAGCGCTCGAGGGCGTCGTTGTCCTTGAGGTAGCGCTCGCTCTTGCCCTTCTGCACTTTGTACAGGGGGGGCTGGGCAATATAGAGATACCCGCGGTCCACCAGCTCACGCATCTGACGATAAAAGAACGTCAGCAGCAGGGTGCGGATGTGGCTGCCGTCGACGTCGGCGTCGGTCATCAGGATGATCTTGTGATAGCGCGCCTTCTGCGCATCAAATTCATCTTTGCCGATGCCGGTGCCAAGGGCCGTGATCAGCGTCGTGATTTCGGTGCTGCCGAGCATCTTGTCGAAGCGGGCCTTCTCGACGTTCAAGATCTTGCCGCGCAGGGGCAAGATGGCCTGGGTGCGACGGTCGCGGCCGGACTTGGCGGAGCCACCGGCCGAATCACCTTCGACGATGTAGATTTCCGACATCGCCGGGTCTTTTTCCTGACAGTCGGCGAGCTTGCCGGGCAGGCCCATGCCGTCGAGGGCCCCCTTGCGGCGGGTCAGTTCGCGGGCCTTGCGGGCGGCTTCACGGGCGCGAGCGGCGTCGATGACCTTGCCGCAGATGTTCTTCGCTTCAGCGGGGTTCTCGTCGAGCCAGGCCGCCAGGCGGTCGGAGACGACGGAGGCCACGCAGGGGGTGGCGTCGGCGGAGACCAGCTTGCTCTTGGGCTGATCGCTGAACTTCGGGTCGGGCATCTTGATGCTGACGACGGCGCACAGGCCCTCGCGCATGTCGTCGCCCTCGATGTCCATCTTGCCGACCTGCTTCTGCATTTCCTTCTGCATGTACGTGTTGAGCGTACGCGTCAGGGCCGTGCGGAAGCCCGCCAGATGGGTGCCACCCTCTTTGTTGCGGATGGTGTTGGTGAAGCAGAACACGTTCTCGGCGTACGAGTCGTTCCACTGCATGGCGACCTCGACGGAGCACATGCTGGGGCCGGGCCCGAGCATCCGTTCGCCGATCATGTTGATGGGCTCCTTGTGCAGGACGGACTTGCTCTTGTTGAGGTGGGCGACGAACTCCTTGATGCCGTCTTCGAAGGCGAAGACGTGCTCCTTGTTGGCGGCCCGCTCGTCGACAATCGTGATCCGCACGCCCTTGTTGAGCATGGCCTGCTCACGCAGTCGGGCCGACAGCACATCGAAGCTGAAGTCCGTGCGGCGGAACATCAGGGGGTCGGGGCGGAAGCGCACCACGGTGCCACGTTCGGTGGTTTCGCCGTGGACGGTGACGCCGCCCTGGGGAATGCCGCGCACGAAGTTCTGCTTGTAGAGGGTGCCGTTGCGGCGAACCTCCACCTCGAGGAACTCAGCGAGGGCGTTGACGACGGCCGCGCCGACGCCGTGCAGACCGCCCGACACCTTGTAGCTGTTCTGGTCGAACTTGCCGCCGGAGTTGAGCTCGCAAAACACCATCTCGGTGGTGGGGCGCTTGGTCACCGAATGGATTTCGGTGGGGATGCCGCGGCCGTCGTCGGAGACGGTGACGCTGCCGTCGACGTGCAGCCGCACATTGACGTTGTTGGCGAAGCCCGCCTGGGCCTCGTCGACAGAGTTGTCGACGATCTCGAACACCAGATGGTGCAAGGCGGTGCCGGCTTCGTCATCGGTGTCGCCGATGAACATGCCGGGACGTTTGCGGACGTTGTCCGGGTACTCCAGCTTGACGATGCTTTCGGCGTTGTAGGCGCCGGCGTCGGAGTTGGTGTTGGGAACTGGCTTGCTGGCTGCGGCTTCACTCACCACGGTCGCGTACTCCTTCACGACGTCGACGAACGCACAGGACGTCGTCGACGAAGAACGGTGGTTCAGTACCACGACACGCGAGGACCATGAAGCCGATTCGACCGGAACCCGCAGTTTTCTGCGCCGCCGGTTCAGTCTGTATGTGCCTGATTTATCAGCAGATTTTCAGGCGGCCGATCCACCCATGGCGGGGAGGTTTCCCCGCCCGCCCCTCAAGAGACTCGCCTCGGCGACAAACCCCAAAGCGGGTTTCTCTTCGAGGCTCGATCACGCAGCCACGGGGGCGGTCAGCTCACGGACGAGTTCGCGGGCCTTCTCGGCGTAGACCGTGCGGCCGCCCTCGATCAGGTGCAGCTGGGCCCGGGCTTCTTTTTCGCGCCCGAGGTCGAGGTAGGCGCGGGCCAGGTGGTAGCGGGTGAACTCCACGTCCCCCGGGCGGAGGTGTTGGCGCTCCTTCAGGGCGGTCTCCAGGCGCTCGATGGCCACGGCGGGCTCCTTGCGGGCCAGGTGGACCACCCCAAGGGTTCGCAGGGCGAACTGGCGGTCGGCCTGGGAGGCCAGCTGCAGGGCCTTCTCGCCGTACTCCCGAGCGAGGTCGAGGTCGATTTTCAGGCCCGACAAGGTGAAGGCGTAGTTGTTGTACCAGAGGGCCCGGTCGGCGGTGGGCAGCTTGGCGGGGTCGATGGCGTCGAGGGCGTCGCGGGCGGAGACGAGGTCGCCGCGTTCGCAATAGATGGCGGCGGGGACGAGCTTGGCGGCTTCGTCCTGGGGGTTCGCCTGCAGGTGCCGTTCAAGGGCCTGACGGGCCTCGTCGAAGCGGCCACCCGCGAACAGGCTGGCCACGAGGAGGCGGCTGGCCTGGGGATCGTCGCTCTCGAAGCGGAGCACCCGACGGCAGGTATCGGCGGCCTTGTTGTGGTCGCCAGCCTGGTGGGCGCGGACGGCCTCCTGAAAGAGCAGGCGGGCCATCTGCATGCGACGACGGGGGGGCAACTGGTTGGGCTCCACCCGCCAGGCTTCCCGCAGGCGACCCTTGCGCATGAGCCAGCTGCCGGCAGCGATGGGGCCGTAGACGGCGACGGTGCCGGCCACCACCACCGATATGACGACGAGAACAGGATCAGCCATGCAGTCAGTCTACGACCCGACCGGCCTCCCGGCCAGCGCCTGCTGCAAAGAGCCCCGGGCTGATCACCCGGCTTGCGAACCGCCGCCTCAGCCGTCGTTGACCGGGTCGAGGGCGGGCAGCCCCTCTGGCGGCGTCCGGACCTCGTGGAGCTTGGGGCGGCGGGGCCTGGATTCCCCGGCGGCCACCAGCCGATCCCGTCCCTGGCGCTTGGCTTCGTAGGCGGCCTGATCGGCGACGTCGACGATGACCTTGGCAGGGGGGTCTTCAAACGCCGCCGGCATGTCGTCGGGGTAGACGGCGACGCCGATGGAAATGCTGACCCGCCCCAGGGGCTGGGAGGGTCCCCCCGGCAACTCGAGGGAGCGCACGGCCTTCAGCAGCTTGTCGGCGACCTCAATGCCCGCCGCTTCGTCGGTGCGCGGCAGCACCACACAGAATTCTTCGCCGCCGAAGCGGGCCACGGCGTCGACCTTGCGGACCGAGGCCCGCAGCACGTCGGCCACGCCCTTGAGGGCGTCGTCGCCGAGGAGGTGCCCCATGCGGTCGTTGTATTGCTTGAAGTGGTCGACATCGATCATCAGCACCGACAACGGCGTGCTGAAGCGACGGGCCCGCTCGAGCTCGGCGTCGAGGAGCCGGTTGAGGGCCCGGCGGTTCATGAGCTTGGTGAGGGAGTCCGTCACCGAGAGCTCAAGGGTGGTCTGGTAGAGGTCGGCGTTGACCACGGCCATGGCGGCCTGGGCGCCGAGGGCTTCCAGCAGTTTGGCGTCGTCCATGTCGAAGGAGCCCACCTCGGCGTCGTAGAATTCGAGGACGCCGACCACGCGCCCCTTGTGCAGCATGGGCACGGCCACCAGGGACCCGCGCTCGATGAGGGGGGCGGCGTGGATGGCGGGCGGGATGGCGGTGCCCTTGAAGGGATCGCGGAGATCCTCGACGAGGAGGGGGGCCCCGGTCTCCGCCACCAGGCCCGTGATGCCTTCGCCGACGCGGAAGCGACGGTTGCGGACGTCGTCGCGGTCGAGAATTCCCGAGGCCCGCGACACCTCGAGCATGGCCTCGTGGTTTTCGCCTTCGACGACGAGGTAGATCAGGAAATCCGCCCGACCAAGCTTGTCGCGGATGACGCGCGACAGGCGCTCGAGGAGCTGGGAACGCTCGAGGGTGGAGCCCAACCGGTGGGCGGCCTCCATGAGGAGCTCCTGGGCGCGAACCCGGCGCTCGAGGGCGGCGTTTGACTGCTGGAGGCGCTCAGCGACGGCGGCGAGCTCGGCCTTCATGGACAGCTCGGTCTCGGCGGCCAACAGCTTGCGCTCGCGCTCGACCTCGTCGGCCTTCATGGCCGTGATGGACCGCAGCATGCGGTTGAAGGCTGCGGCCAGGGCGCCGATCTCGTCGTCGGCGACGACGCGGGCGCGGACCAGGAAATCACCACGCTCGGCGCGCTTCATCAGGCGGGCGAGGGTGAAGGCAGGCCGGCCGACGGTGCGCTCCGTCAACGCCACAATCAAGATCACCAGCAGCAGGTAGGTGCCCGCGAGCACCAGGCTCGTCACCAGGCGGTAGCGGTCCAGGCTCGCGAAGGCCGCGTGTTTGTCGACGACGACGTTGACGACGCCGGCGATTTCGTCGCTGGTGTCGTGGCACCCCGTGCAGGTGTTGGTGTAGGGCATGGCGTACGAGACCGTGAGCTGGTCGTCGTCGACGGACGATGAACGCAAGCGGCGCGGCAGTTTCACCACCGTCCCGATGCGCTGGGTGCGGGTGGAGCGTTTCACCACGCCCTTGTGGTTGGTGACGTCGACCGCGACCACGCCGTCGGCGTGCTGCAACTGCTGCAGGATCTCCCGGGCACGGTGGACGTGCTCGCGTTCGAGGTCGGCGTCTTGCAGTTCCCGCTCGACCTCGTCGTCGGTGCGCTTGCGATCGCCGGGGACATCCTGCTCGTAGGACGCCGCCACGGCCTCGGCCAGCAGCGAGATGTGGTCGGCGGCGACCCGCTCGGCCTCGGCGTTTTGGTAGGGGGCCAACAGCGCCGACGCCACCACGCCCACGATGAGGGCCGTGCCGGCAGTCCAAAACGCCAGGCGACGCCCCACCCGACGGCGAACGGGAACGTCGTCGTCGGCGGCAATGGCTGGCTTCAGATCGGGGCTGGCGGACATGGGCGAGGCGGCCTCATCGACGTCGCCGGCGGCAGGGCGCCGACGACGTCGAGCACGGTCAAGTCGGGTTCAGAGGGCCAGAGCTTCTTCGAGGGCCTGGGACAGGCCGGCGGCGTTGGGGTTGCCCTCAAACTTGCGGCCGTTGATGAAGAAGCTGGGGGTGCCTTCAACGCCGGCTTCTTCGCCCTTCTTGAAGTCGTCGTCGACCTGGGTGGCGCCGCGACCGGCGGACAGACACTCGGTCAGCTTGGCCTGATCGACGCCGACGGCGACGGCGTGGCTGATGGCGCTTGGCTCATCGAGGCTGCCCTGGTTGGCGTAGAGGGCGTCGTGGACCTCCCAGAACTTGCCCTGCTCGTTGGCGCACTGGGCAATCTCGGAGGCGCGCTGGGCCTGGGGGTGAATCTGGCGGAGGGGGAAGCTGCGGTAGGAGAATTCGACCTTGTCACCGTACTTCTTGGCGAGCTCGGCCATGGTCTCGGCGGCCTTGGTGCAGTAGGGGCACTGGAAGTCGGCGAACTCGACGACCTGGACCTTGGCGCCCTTTTTGCCCTTGGTGGCGGTGGTGGGGCTGGCCTTGAGGTCCACCGGCGGCGAACGGACATCTGGCAGGGTCTTTTCGAGCTTGGCGGTCTTCTTGATGCCGTCGAGGACCTCGCCAACGGCGCTCTCGCTCTTCTCGCGCTTCAAGAAGGCCACCACCTGGGGCTTGACCATCTCGAGGGGAGGCAGCTGGTCGCCCATCTGGGCCTTCTGCTTGTCGTAGAAGCTCTGGATGTCGGCGTCGCTGGGCTCGGCGATGCGCTTCTCCACCTGGGCCCGGACCCACTCGTCGGCGGTCTGGCTGGCCTTTTTGGCCTCGGCCTCGACGAGGGTCTCGGTGACGTGGTTGTCGAGGGCGATGCTGCGGGTCGTGTAGACGGCGTCGCAGTAGGAGCGCAGGGCCCGTTCCTCGGCGCGGCGGGCGTCGGGGCCGAGGTCCTTGTAGGTGATCGGCGTGCCATTGAACTGGCCGATGACCGTGGTGTCGGCGAGGGCCAGCGAGGCCTCGGCACAGCTGGCCTTGGCGCCAGCGGCACCGGGCTTGGCGCCCTGGGAGGCACAGCCGGTGACGACGAGAGAAAAGATGGCGCCGACAACGGCGAAAGAAGAGCGGTGCGACATGGCAGACGTCCGATGCCTGGAGTGCAAGGGCCGGCGGCAAGACGACGTGTCTGCCGGAGGCTGCTGGCCCCGCCACGAGCGGCAAGGCATGCGTGTGTTAGCGATGGTCGACGGCGGCGTCTACGGCTTGGATGGCGCAGCGTGTCATCCAGGGAGCGGATGGCGCCTGCCGGGAACGTTCCCCGTAGGCCTATGTCGGAAAAGCACCGACACAGGCACCTGTCTTGTCCCGAATTCACCGCCACGGGCTTCGCCCATGTCGGTGAATTGTCTACACGTTCATCGGCTGGCGCCGATGAATTCGGGCCCTTCGGGCCCGAATAATCATGATTATTCAAATACTTGGCGAGGCGCCAAGTATTTGAATTGAATACTGACCATTCCAAGACGATGGCGAAGCGCTCACGAGCGAAGCGAGTGGAACCCACGCCGCCCCGCGAGGGGCAGAGTACATCCCAGAGTTCTTTGAGCGAGCCCACTCCGTGGGCGAAGGTCAAGGAGATCTCGGGATCAGCGCGTTGGCACGGGCTCAAAGCCACGCAGCCGCAGGGCTTCCACCAGTTCGGCCGCGTGTTCGGCGCCCCGGGTCTCGACGACCATGTCCACCCGCACCTGCCCCAGCCGACCGGCCAAAAACGCCCGCTCGTGGTGGACCTCGACGACGTTGGCGCGGGAGCTGGCGACGGTGGCCAGGGCATCGGCGAGGGCGCCGGGTCGATCGGGCACAAACACGCTCAGGCGGGCCAGCCGGCCACTCTCGACGAGGCCGCGCTCGATGATGCGCGACAGCACGTTGACGTCGATGTTGCCCCCGCACACGAGCAGGGCCACCCGGCGTCCCTTGAGGTCGACGCGCTCCGCCAGCACGGCGGCGACGGCGGCGGCGCCGGCGCCCTCGGCGACGGTCTTTTCGCTCTCGAGGAGAAACACGATGGCGCGGGCGATTTCATCGTCTTCGACGGTGACGAGCTGGTCGACCACCTGCTTGCAGGCCTCGAGGGGCCGGTCGCCGACGCGACGGACGGCGATGCCCTCGGCGAGGGTCCGGGCAGCTTCGAGGCGGACGGGCTGACCCGCCTGCATGGCAGCCTGCATGGAAGGCAGCACCGCGGCCTCAACGCCGATGATGCGGGTCTGGGGACGCTGGGCCTTCACGGCGACGCCGATGCCCGCGATGAGGCCGCCACCGCCGATGGGCACGACGATGTCGTCGACGTCGCCCATGTCTTCGAGGATCTCCAGGCCAATGGTGCCCTGCCCCGCCATGATGGCGTCGTCGTCGTAGGCGTGGATGTAGACGGCCCCCGAGCGCTCCATCAGTTCGCAGGCGTGGGCGTAGGCGTCGTCATAGCTCTCGCCAAACAGCACCACGTCGGCGCCGTAGCCCTGGGTACGGGTCACCTTGATGAGGGGCGTGCCCACGGGCATGACGATGGTGGACTTGATGCCCAGCCGGGTGGCGTGGGCGGCCACGCCCTGGGCGTGGTTGCCGGCGGAGGCCGCGATGACGCCGCGGGCCCGCTCCGAATCGCTGAGGCCGAGGAGCCGGTTGAGGGCGCCGCGGGCCTTGAACGACCCCGTGAACTGGAGGTTTTCGAGCTTGAGCCGGACGTCACCCCCCGTCAGGGCAGAGAGCCCCGCCGAGCGCGCCAGGGGCGTGCGGACGATGCTCGGGCGAATGCGGTCACGGGCGGCGATGATGTCGGCGAGGGAGATCACCAGCGGAACGTGTCTCTGCGGCCAGCGAGATGCAAGCACGGGGGCGCAGCCGGTGTTGCCTGCTGGCGCGCGCGCCGCGGCGGCTGCCCGATGGGCGCGTCTTGTTCCGCACAGAGTTCGGCGACAGGTCTGGAACGCTGTAGGGTTCCACGATGGACGCAGTGCAGCATCTGCCCGGCATGGTCGCGGCAGCGGCAGGGGCGGCGACAGTCGCCACCGTCGCCGTGGTGTTCTCGGTGGTCGGTGGACCTCGACGTCGACTTGCCGCCCTGACGACGGACCTCGGCGGCGGCCGCGTCCGACTGGCCTCGCGAACCCTCGAACGCCTGGCCATCGTGGTGGCGCTGTTGGCCTTGTCGGTCATCTGCCTGGGCCCGCTGGACGACCCCCTGCTGCTCGTGGCCGTGTGGTGCACCGTGGGGGCCATCGTCATGGCCGCCCGGCGGGGCGGCTTTGAAGGACTCGTGCCCGCCGACATCGAAGACGTCGTGGAAGACGACGGCTACGTCGACGCCGAACCCCGTCGGGGCCCCGATGCCTGAGCCCACCGTCGTCTCTGCGCCCCCCCTCGAACACACCCCGGCGGCCCTCCCCGCCAAGCTGTGGCGCTGGTGGCGCCTGCGATCCCGTCGTGGCCTGGTGGTGACGGGGGCCTTGCCGTCGGCGGCGGCGGCGGACTTCGTCACCCGCCTGCGGGCGGGCACCGTGTTGCCGGTGCCGATGGACGCCGAGGGCCCCGAAGACGCCGACGTCGTCGTCATCGTCGGCCAGATCTCGGCCCAGCTCTCGTTGCGACTGGCCGGTCTGCGCCAGCGGCTGCCACCGGGGGCCGTCATCGTCGCCTTCGACGTGGCCACTCCCGTCCCCGTCTACGCGGTGGGCGGCGCCGCCGGCGTCGTCGACCTCGACATCCTGGTACGGGCCCTGCCCCCGACAGCGGCGACCATCGACCTCGTCATCCAGCACATCCTGGCCAGCACGGCGTCGTCGCCAGCCAGCACGGCAGCAGGTCGACCATGAGTGACATGGAGCTTGGGGCCCTGCTGGCAGCGCGCCTGCCGCGGGTGAGGGTTGGCAGCGTCCACCAGGACGGCGACGTCGAGGTCATCCGGTTGCCGGCGTCGTCGTTGGTCGGCGTCGGCCGTTTTTTGAGCACTGATGCCGACGCCGCCTACGACCTCGTCGACATCACGGCCATCGACCGCCTGGGCAGTGACGACGGCGGCACCCGCTTCATGATCCTGGTGCTGCTGTGTTCGCGCACCCACCGCAGCCGGGCCCGCCTTGAGGTCGAGGTCGACGACGAGACTGCGGCCTGGCCCAGCCTGGGGGCGGTGTGGCCGGCAGCCGCCCTGTACGAGCGCGAGATCGTCGACTTGTTTGGCCTGCACCCCGACGGTCACCCGAATCCCCGGCGCCTGGTCTTGCCCGAGTCCTTTGTCGGCCACCCCCTGCGCCTCGACTACCGGCTCACCAAGCATCAGCCCCAGGTGGTGCCGCCCGAGCGGGGGCCCCTGATCACCGTCGATGTCGCTGTCGCTGTCGACGTTCACGTCGACATCGCTGTCGACGTCAACGCCGACAAGGCCGCCTCATGAGAGAGCTCCTCGAAGAACTCCCCCATGCCCTGCTGCCCGACCCCGCCCGCGAGAGCGAAGACCCCGGCGTCGCCCGGGAGCTTCACGACGACGATCTCGTGCGGCCGAGCGCCGAAGAAGACCTGCCCGTCGACGCCCACCGCAGCAAGCGCAGCCCCCTGGCCAGGCACATCGACGTCGTCGTCGACCCCTTCGATCCCCGCTTGCCCACGCCCCTCGGGCTCACCCTGGCTGTCGAGGGGCAGCGGGTCCGCAGCGCCCAGCTGACGGCGGGCTTCGTCCACCAGGGCATCGAGCGCCGGGCCGTCGGGCTGGCCGTCGACGACGTCGCCCTGGCGGTCCTGCTCTCGCCGGTGGCACCGGGCCTCGTGGCCCAACTCGCCGTGGCCCGGGCCATGGAGCGGCTGGCGCGACACACGCCCGACGGCGCCACCACCGCCTGGCGGGGCCTCGCGATGGACCTGGTCGGTGTGGCCGAACACTGTCGGGTGCTCCTTGACGTCGTGCGACGCAGCCCCCGGCTGGCCCCGGCCCTGGCCCAGGCGGCCTCGGCCGCCGGCGTCGCCCTCGAAGGCATCGACGTCGGCCATCGCCTCGGCCATCCGTTCCGGCTGCGGACCCCGGTCCCCGACGACGAGCGCCTCACCCTGCGGCGCCGGACCGACGACGTGGCCCGGGCCCTCAAGGACATCGACGACGACCGCGTGCTCTCGGCCATTGGTCATTTGCGTGGCGCCGGCGTCCTCGACGTCGATCGCTGCCGGGAACTGGGCATTGATGGCCCGGCCCTGTTGGCGGCCGGCGGTCTGCCCACGGTCGCCGTGGACCTTGGCCAGCGTCACGGATCGTTTCACCTGGAGGGCCAGGACCTCGGCTGCACGGTCTCCCGGGTCGAGGTTCGCCTCCAGCTGCTGCGGGGGGCCGCCCAGCGCCTGCCCCAGCACCTGGAGCGCCTGGCCGCCCTGGCCAGCGACGACGCCAGCGCCGACGCCAACGCCGAGGCCGGCGGCGACGACAGCAACCACAGGTCCCCACATGTGATCCCCAATCCCACCTTCCTGTCGGGGACCGCCGACGCTCTGGTGTCGGGTCCGGGAGGCACCACGGCCTGCCTGGTGGATGTCCGGGGGGGCCGGATCCGGCGCCTGCGAATTCGACCGCCCGAACTGCCCCTGCTGCTGGGGGTGTCGCGGGCCCTCCTCGGGGTGCGGCTGGACGATGTGTCCGAGGTCATCGCCAGCTTCGGCATGCACGCCAGCGCCCTCGACCGCTGACGCAAGCCCCGTGACCTGTGGACCTGTTGGCGGGCGGCCTGCTTCGTGGCACCTCGCCCGGGTGCTGCCGCCGGAGCGACGGCCAAGAGGTGGGTCATGGGCAAGAAGAAAGACAAGGCGCGGGATTCCAAACAGCAGCAGGCGCCGTCGCCCAAGGCCCTGCCCCACTCGACCCCTGGCCACCTCCAGAGCATCGACCACGCCGTCACCGTGGCCCTCGCCCTGCCCGCCGACCTGCTGCGCCGCCCCACCATCGCCGTCGAAGAGCTGCTGCGCGACGCCCGCGCTGTGGCCGCCGCCGCCACCGCCCACCGGGAGGCCCTGGTGGACCGGGGCCTGACCGCCGCCATGGCCGACGAGTTGGTGGCCCGCGCCGACGCCCTCTCCCAGGCCCAGGCCATGTGGCTCGCCGACCGTCGTCAGGGTCTCAAGAGCGACGTCAGCGCCGTGTTGCTGAGGGATGCCGAAACCCTGCGCAGCACCACCCGCGCCGTCGTCGGCCTGGCCCTGCGCAAGAGCCGCGATGGCCAGGCCCGCCTCGACGCCATCAGCGGCGGCGAAGGCATCGCCGACCTCGTCGCCGACCTCGCCAGGCTCTCCCGCCTGGTGAAGGACGCCGACATGGCGCTGGAGCTCATCAACGAAGATCCCGTCGCCCTGGCCACCACCCTCGACAAGGTCCGCCGCAAGGTTGAAGGCGCCCTCCTCGACGACGGCGCCGGCCACATCGTCTCTGGCAGCAAGGACCTGCGGGATCGCCTGGCCGTCCTCGTCGAAGACGCCATCGACGAAATCCGCGCCTTCGCCGCCGTGGCCTTTCACAACGACACCACCCAGGATCGCCGCGGCGCCTTCGCCTCCCTGGCCCCCCGCCGCCGTTCGGCGGCGTGAGCCTGTCCACGCGACCGACCATCGCCCTCGACGCCAACGCCAGCGTGCCCCCCGTGCCGGGCGCGCGGGTGGCGCTGTGCAACGCTCTCGACATCTGTGCCGGGGTCAACCCATCGTCGCCCCACAGCCTGGGCCGCCGGGCGCGCCGGCTCCTCGACGAGGCCAGGGACACCACCGCGCTGATGCTCGGCGCCAGCGCCAAAGAGGTCTTCTTCACCAGCGGCGCCACCGAGGGCAATCGCTTCACGGTGGACCTCTTCATCGAAGCCGCCCGGGCCGCCGGCAGGCCCTGGCGGGTGGTGACGACGTCGCTGGAGCACCCATCGTTGTCCAAGCCCCTGCGGCGGGCCGCTGAACGGGGCCTGCTCGACCTCGTGGTGCTGCCCATCGAGGGCGGCGCCGTCGTCGTCGACGGCGATGCCATCGGTCCGGTGTTGCAGGGGGCCGACGCCGTCGTCGTCACCGCTGCCCACAACGAGACCGGCCTCATCATCGATACCGCCGCCCTGGCCCGCGCCATCGACGTCCATGCCCCCGGCGCGGTCTTCGCCATCGACGCCGCCCAATACCTGGGACGCCGGGGCCCGACTTCCGTGCGCGCCGACATCGTCGTCGCCTCGGCCCACAAGCTCGGCGGCATCGTCGGCGCCGGCGCCCTGGTGTTGCGGGGTCGGGCCCGATCGTTGCCGTTGCCCTACGTCGCCGGCGGCCAGGAGCAGGGCGTCCGCCCGGGCACCGAGGCCACCCCCGCCATCGCCGCCATGGGGGCCGCTGCCAGCGTCGTCGACGACACCCGCGCCGCCCATCGGCGCCTCAAGCCCTTGCGCGATCGGCTGGAGCAGGCCGTCGTCGACGCTGGCGCCATGGCTCTCGCCGCGGGCCACGACCGCCTCGAGAACACCAGCGCCTTCCTGGTGCCGGGCTCAGATCCCGAGGCCCTGCGGATGGCCCTCGATCAGGCCGGCGTCGCCGTCGGCTTCGGCGCCGCCTGCAGCGCCCTGGCCCCCGAAGCGTCGCCGTCGTTGATGGCCCTGGGCTTGTCG
>Ga0247834_1001279_pt1 | contig 44207 bp, 46 predicted proteins | sample LaCruzMarch2015__8_FD_187118 | JGI IMG/M metagenome (GOLD analysis project Ga0247834, IMG submission 187118) | Freshwater microbial communities from meromictic Lake La Cruz, Castile-La Mancha, Spain - LaCruzMarch2015_12m | ecosystem: Environmental > Aquatic > Freshwater > Lake | place: Spain... | reverse complement strand
AAAGTCTCTCAGGATACACCAGTTGCAAATGCCGTTCTTGCTGGCGAGCAACTATTTTGGCACACCGAGCCGTGCGGATCCAGACCCTCAAACCCGCTTGGGCTTCACGATATAATCGGAAATGTCTGGGAATGGACCGACACATGGGCTGATAAAGAGCAAAAACAAAAGCTCTCGTTTGGTGGCAGCTTCGCTAATACCACAGAGCAGCTATTGCCATATCCTCGAATCAATCATTCGATGGATTTTTTTTCCCGAGCACTTGTTAGACGTCTCTTCGGACCGACACGGAGAGACTATCCGGACCAAGCCTTCTGGGATCGTGGCTTTCGAGTGGTACTTTCAGACGCTTCGGCTGACTAAGCCCGAAGTCTCTCGTTGCTATCGTGGGACACTAATGACTCCAGATTCCACTGACATGTGCGCCATGCCTTGCTAATACAGCGTCAGCTGCCATGGGCTGGAGCGCAACGAAGACGGCCGCACCACGAGGGACGTGCTTGGGATCGATGATCGGTCTGTCCATATGTGAACGTCCAACTCGGGCTGGGTCCTCGTCAACGAAGAAGTCGGGAAGGTGAGGAAGGTTGGTGGCGGTCCATGTGGCAGCTATGGAAGAGCCGAAAAGGCCGAACGAAGTGGCGTTTCTCTGGGTGGATCTGGCACGATCGAGGAGGTTGTCGAGCCACGAGAGGGAGCTTTCGAGAGACTCGTGGAGGATGTGATCAAGATTCCCTCTTTCGATCTCTCGTGCGCGCGAAGCGTCCGGACGGACGAGTAAAGAAAGTTCCTTGGAGACCCAACTGGTGGAGGCATTTTCGCGCGAGAAGCCAGCTTTAGCGAGAGTGCTCACGAGTGAGTTCGCGTCAAAATGAGAAGCGTGGTCCGCGGTCATGAGCTCGAATGGGTTTTCAGCGTAGTGGGGCACTTGGACGAGCAGAGACCCAGTTTCTTTTAGTAATGAGCGGATACTTGATAGAAAGGCAATCGGCGCCTCAATGTGCTCCAAGGTGTGGATCAGGGCAACAAAGTCAAACTTGGCATGAAGTTTCTCCAAACTTCCGGTATAAAGGTGTTGGAATCCGGGGATCGCCTGCAAGGTCTGCAAATCTTTCCCATCAACTTCGGCGCCAAAGAGTTTCCATCCGGGCAACTTCCGTCCGAACGCGGACAGGAAGCTTCCGTTTCCGCACCCGATATCGAGCAAGTTTCCGGTGACGGCAAGAGGCGCGCGCGCGGACAACTGTGTGACCAAGCGCTCTGATCGTGTCTGAGAATTGCCTGACGCATCAAAAACTGCCTGCTCGGCCCCGCCGCTCTGGTGGTAGACCTCGTAGCCGCGATAGATTTCTCGTGCATCTTCCCGCCAGCGAGGTGTGATGACCGCTTGGATTGTCTCGCAATCTGTGCAAACCGCCAGTTTTCCGCCTGCGGGCCACGGTTTGCAGTCTGAAGTAACCCGGCGGAAGTGCTCACTGCACGAAGCAATTTTCAGTGAGGCTGACCCGCAGATATGGCAGTGGGGTTGGGACACGACGAATTCAGCCGAAGGCCTTTAGGTGATTTCCGCTACTGTCGAAAGCTATTTTCAGCTGGGTTAATGCGGTCAAAAAGTGGCAGGAGTTGTGATCTGCAGCTGAGAGGCGGGATGATGCGGGGGAAACGGGGCTTGGGGCATCAATAGATTCTACAAGTGAAGGGTCGGCGCCGTATTGCTTGGCGAGCCAAAGCGCGGCGTTGTGGTAGGAGATTGCGTCCTTAGCACTCAGGTGTATCGTCTTAGCCTCGTGTGAAGTCGTGACGTCTATCAAGAAGGCGGCGACGTAAGATGCGGCGAGTGGACTGAAGGAGACGTTGCAAAAGGCTTGGATCTTCTCTCGATGACTTAGTTTAGCGGTCCACTTGGCGAAGAGGGGCAGAGAGGGTGAGACGACTTTTGTGAGCCGGACCCGTGTGGACCGGGCGGGATGTGCCTCTAGGTATTCTTCAACGGCGACTTTCTGGCGTCCGTATTCCGTCAAGGGTTTGACGGGGTGGTCTTCAGTGGGAGCTTCGATTTCTGGTGCAAAGACTTGGTTGCTAGAAAGGAAGGTGAAGTGGATATCCCGCGAGGCCAGCACCCTTGCGAGGGTGATAGCCGCGTGCACATTGATCCGGCTTGTTCCCTCAGGGTCAGACTCGCAACGTGTGATTCCCGGAATGCTGGCGCAGAGGATGGCGGATGTGGTGGCGTCTGGGATTTGCCAGAGTTCGGGGGGGTCCGACAGATCAAGGCGGTGGACGGCACCCTTCCGGCGAGATGTGCACGCATGGTGAATTCCGCGAGCTGTGGATTCATTTGCCAGAGCACTCCCGATGAGGCTGTCCTGTCCAATGATGAGAAGCATGTGGGAGTGACAGGCTTTTAGACCGAATTCACGGAACTCATGGAATTTTCGAATGGGGGCAAAAAGGAGAGCGGATCACTCTATGGGTCTGGGTAATTGGCGGGAGAGGACTCGGCAACGGGTGGGCTGCTTCCCCTGCCCGGACGGTGCTGATTGTGGCGACATTATTTCCATGAATGCTATGAAATTCGGTTAAATTTGTTAATTCCGTCAAAAAGACTCCTCTTGCCTACGAGTAGCCCCAAAGGATTTTTGAAATCCGTCGGATTGCGATGTTAAACAGCGAGTGGGCGACCGAGCAGAAGTTGCGGATGTTGATCGCCTTGGGCTTGCCGGTCCGGCGCTCCTTGCTTGTGACAGAAACCTCGAAATAGGTAGCTCCGCGGTCGAGGAGGCGTGTAACGAGATCGGCTTGGAATCCGAAGCCGTGAGAGTTTGGATTCCATCGCATGACGTCGCGTCGCTTCATGATCGGTAGTCCATTGTAGTAGTGGAGGTTGTAACCACTGATGAGATTGACAATTTTTGTGTAGAGACCCGACAGGAGTTTGCGGGAAGCAGCTTTGCCCTCTACGTCGTCGGGTCGGTAGGTAAGGATAATGTCTGCTTTTCCAATTTCTCGAAATACTTTTACTAGAGTTTCAACTGGCTCCACATTGTCTCCGCAGACGAGTCTGTAATATTCCCCGGTACCAAGGAAAGCAGCCTCGGCAAAATTTTCTCCTAGGCCCATGTTCTTCGCGTTGACGCGGAGTTGGATTGGCTCTGTCGGGTGGGCGACAATGTAGTCCTTAATGAGCGCGACCGAGCGGTCCGTCGATGCGTCGTCAATGATTACTACCTCGTGGGTTATTCCAGCCTGTGCCGTGGCCTCACGGATAACTTCAAGTGTGCCGACAATATTGCCTTCCTCGTTGTAGCATGCAACGAAGAGAGTAATGAGAACATCTTGAGCGTCTGGGTTCATGGTAAGAGAGGAGAGACCTGAAACTTGAAAGCTGAAACGTGAAACGCGAAGGGGGAGAGGTGGGTCACGAGAATTCGTGCACGCTGAAGCCGAGAGCTTTCGCGGCACTGGCCAGCCTTTTGTCTGCGGTGATGAGTTCGGGGGTCTGAAGTTGGAGGGCGGTGGCAATGTGGATGCCGTCCAAGGTGCGCAGGAAGAAGGGAGGATTGTTGAGAAGTGCGGCCCGGGCGGATTCGGCGGCCCGGGTTTTGATATCTTGTCCGAGTGGAGCAAGAAGGAAGCGACCTTTGCGGAGGTCGCTTTGGAATTTCTCGAGGATCCGGCTGGCGGAATCTGTAGGGATTTCGCCCTTGGCCTCTTTGGCGTGAATGGCAAAAGTCATTTCATATTCAAGAATAACGCTGCTGGTGAGCGCTTGCTTTTCTTTTGATGCAAGGGCTGCGATTTGCCGCGACAAAGGCTCCGTGACGTAGAGCGCAAGGATGCACGATGTGTCCCAGTAGGGGGAGTTCACCAACGATCCTCCCGGACTTCGTCCAGTGCGGTAGAATTGCTGGCAAGACGGCTTGTCGTGACACTGGCACGCAGGGAGGAAAGTTCCCTCATCCAAGCACCCATGGGGAAATCCGCTTCACCAACAGCCACAAGGCGTGCGCTGGGCTTGCCTCGAACAGTAATGAGAATTTCCTCGCCCTGGCTGGCAAGTTGAACCAATTCGCTGAGTCTTGTCTTAGATTCTCTCAAGGTAGCGATCATGTGACCAATGTGGTTCTTTCTCTTGTCAGTGTCAAGATCGCGCCGAAAACATTCCATGCTCTGTCGGGAAACGGAAAAGTTTTTAGATGTCAGGATGAAGGGGAAGGGACGAGCGACCTGAAACTTGAAAGCTGAAACGTGGAAACCTGAGACTTGAAATGGGTGGTTAGGGGATGAGAAATGCGCCGGGGATCGCGGCGTCGCAGGTGGCAAGCGTGGAATTGTTCGACTGAGCGAGGGCAAGAAGATGTCCTTCGGTGATTTGTCTGGGGGTTTGGACCCAGGCGGGAAGGTCAATGGCTGATTGGGAATCGGCAATTTGAGTGATCTGACGCTCGCGCCTCATCGTTGCAAGCATTTTGCGGGAGGTTGATGCCGGGATATCCGCCTCGGGAAGTTGAGCGAGAATGCGAACAAATCCCAGTTCGGCGATGCTGCAAGTGGCAAGGTTTTTTCCAGCAGCCCAGACGGTCACGCGTTTGTGAAAAACATGTTGTTTGTAGCCGAGTGCAATCAGTGCGTTGACGTCGAGGAGGTATTTCACGGGAAATCGGCCAGCATTTCTTTGACCCGCTCGCTGGTGAGCATCGGAATCTTCCCGTTGGCTTCAATGACCGAGAACCCGCTACTTGCCTCCTTGACGATCTGACCCTTCGAACGAGAGGACTGTTGTCATAGTAAGGCCGTCTTACGTCACCATTTGGGCGACAAGGAGATTTTCTACTCGCGGGGAAGCATTGGGAGGAGCTTCATATGGCTGAATCCTTTTCCTCACCCATGCGGAGCAGAACGCGGGCGGCCTCGCCCGATTTGAGGGCTGCGATGGCTTCATTGGCTTGCTCCAGCGGGAACGTGTGGGTGACGAGTCCGTCGAGACGCATTTTCCCCTCACTAACCAAGCGGATCAGGCGGGGAATTTCGACATCAGGTGAGACGCTTCCACCGTGGGAGCCTTTCAGGATTTTTTTAAAATGGAGTGGGAGGGTGTAGATGGACACATTGTCGCCCTTGCGGGGAACTCCGACCAGAATCGTGCGTCCGTCGGCATGAGTGAGGTTGTAGGCCATCTCGATGACGCGAGCGTTGCCGGTGGTGTCCACCACAACATCTGCACCGCCCGGTCCAACGATTTCGCGGATTTTTTCAGCGAGGGCGTCGCCTTCCGTGCGTGCGTTGAATCCGTGGGTGAGCCCCCACTCGCGTGCCATGGTCAGCTTGTTGTCAAAGAGGTCCACGCCGACAATCGGATTTGCGGAGACCATCTCAGCCGCTTGGACGATGTTCAGTCCGACGCCGCCGACCCCGAAGACAACCACGCTCTGCCCGATTTTCACATGGGCGTCGTTGTTAATGACACCGACGGCTGTTGTGACCGCGCAGCCGAAAAGTGGCGCGAGGCAAAGGTCGAAATCCTGGGGAATGACGGTGAGGCGGTTCTCGGAGATAATCGCCTCATCGTTGAATGTTGTGACCCATCCGGCGTTTACCGTTTTCCCGTTCCAGCGATACTTCGGCGGTTCGCATTGAAGGCCAGCGCTCTGCCGCCAGTGGAGGACGACATGGTCCCCCGGCTTGACGCATTTCACGCCCTCGCCCACGGCCACAACGGTCCCGGAGCCTTCGTGTCCAAGTAGGTGAGGCAGAAACTTATCTTCACCTTTGGCGGCTTGGATTTCGTTGATTTGTGCGCCGCAGATTCCACTGTAGTGGATGCGAACGTGGACTTGGCCGAAGGCGAGCCGCTCCGGCATCGCGAGTTCGGCGATTTCGAGCGGAGCGTTGGTTTGAGTCAGGATGGCGGCTTTCATTCGAAATAAATGAACTCATAATCTCCGTTGTAGCCAAAGTGATTATAGAGCCAGATCCACTCGGCTGTATCGAAGAACGACTCGCAGGTTAGCGCCCAGCACTGGACATTGAAGAGTTCCTGTTCGTTGCGGTAGCTCTCGAGCATGACATAGCCTTGACGTCCGACGCGCTGAATTTCGCCGAGGGCGGTTTTCAGCTCAAAAATCCGCAGGTTGTGGAGTGTTCCGAGGGAGATCACCAGATCGAACGATTTGTCGCCGAAGGGATAGGGATCTTGGGCTCGATAATTGAAAAATGTGGCGTTGCACTCGGGGATCGTGTGGGCAAGCCCGTGCTTGGAGATATCAAATCCCACGAGTTCAAGGCCGGGTTCGATCAGTTGCATTTCGTGAAGGAGGAAACCCTTGCCGCAGCCGACATCCAACACCCGCGAACCGGCTTTGAGTCCGTAGGTGTCGATGAGCGCCTGGGCGACAGGTTTCCAGCGGCCGGGAAGGTATTTGTAGCCGCCATAGCCGAAACGGCGGTCGCCATCCCAATAATCCGCTTCATATTCCTTCGCTTTAAGCATGCAGGTGACTTTGTCATCGACCATGCGCGCAAGGACATCGCGGGTGGTGGCTCGGTGGAGGGGGGTGACGAAATTACGTAGTTGGCCCATAGCTAGCACCCTAGCCACAGCACTGGAATCCGGACAGCCGAAAACAAAAAAATATGGAAGCGGAGCGCGGGAAATTTTAGCCGATTGCCTTTCTGGCTCGTTGCGCCATGGCCCTTGCTCGGCCAAGCTGGACCTCCGGTGAGCGGTCGGGTCTGTTTGGGTCGAAGCGTCCGCCGGGTCCAAAGGGATTCAGGCAAATGCAGGCCCATTTGATCTGGTAGAGCGGCTCGAGTAGATGCATGCGCCGATCGAGTCCAGGGAATGCCCTATCCACCGCATCGCGAAAATGTTGGGCGAGATGATCGGGGAGAATTCCATCTGGCTGGTTGCAGAAGTCAGCGACGGTTTTTGCGGGATCGTCCCAGCCCGCGTATTCAAAATCGATGAAGCGAACCCTGCCGTCTTTTTGGCGAAGGGAGTTGTGAAAGCCGAAGTCTGACGGCGACAAGCACCGCTCATCACCCGAGAGCGGGACGTTGAAGGCTTTTGCGCTCACCAGTCGGTCCCTGACGACCTCCCAGACGGGTTGCAATTCTTGTTGCACGAAGACATCGACTTCCGGGTATAGGTGCAAGGAGATCGCCGCGAGGCGGTCTACGCGTTTCGCGGTCGACGTCAGATGCTCCGAGAGCGAAAAGCAGCCCTCGGAGACCGGACGCAGGTGTCCGCCAAGGTGACGGTGACTATTCATTTTCTCAAAGAAGAATATAGCTGCGCGGATATCCTCAGCCGTGACGGCACCGGGCGGGATCGGGCAACCATCGATGAATTCGAATAACGCCGCTCGCAAACTGCCATCTTTCGCCATGGGAGCGGGAGCGGTTTCAATGCCAGCATCCTGAAGAAACGTCAGAAAATCCCACTCCTGCCCGAGACGATCCCGGGGATCCTCGGGACTCCAGTAGTAATGCTTGAGCAGAAAAAGTCCCCCTTCGGCGGCAACCTTCCAGACCCTGTTGTTTCTTCCGCCCGGCAATGCTGTGACGGATTCAACCGGCGCCCCGCCGATGCTATTAAGCAACCGGGATGCCGACTCGCGGGGATCGAACGAAGTCTCAGCCATCCTCAAGGAGAAGGTCGGAGGCTTCAGCCCATGAGCGGACGCGCGGTGTGTCGCTCCACGTGGAAAATGTCTCGGCGGGATCGAAAAGAACAAATCGGGTCGTGGAAGGAAATCCCGGTGTCCGGAATACCTCGGGGAGATCGTCGAGGAGGCCGCTGCAGCCAAGGCTTCTCAAGACAGCGACCTTTTCCTCGCGCGAGTCGCAGAAATAGGTTGTTACACCTGTGTTGCTGACGAATCCGTGGGCACCGAGCCAGTCGGTCGCCGCTGTGCGGAGATCGATCTCGGGAAAGGCGGCAGCGTATTGAGTTTTGTGACTGACGATGGTCAGCGGAATTCCCCCCGCAGCGGCTTTTCTGAAAAATTCCTGCACGCCGGGAAACGGGAGCGCCTCACAAATGTTTTTTCCATACGCAAGCCCTTGGATCTTTGTCCAAAGGGCATTCCCGCCCGCAAGAAGGGCCGCTTCTTTTACAGCTTCTTTACCATGCGCTCCTTTCACCCCGGAAAGATCCAACCCCGCTTCAGATGCGGCCGCCGCAAAGGCGTTCGCGTAGCAGATGATCGTATTATCGAGGTCGAGTGCTACCATTTCGTGTCGAGGACCGTCTGGACCTTTGTCGCGATGCTGGCGCCATCGATTCCGCAATGAATTCTCGCTTCGGTCTGCTCCCCGCAGTCGTGGAGGAAGTGATCCGGAATTCCAAGTCGATAAACCGCGCGAGGTTTCCCGCTCGCGGAGAAAAATTCTGCCACGGCGGAACCAAACCCTCCCAGAATCGAGTGCTCCTCGACGGTGAATACTGGACCCGGAGGCAGCGACGCGAGCGCGGATTCGTCGAGCGGTTTGACTCCCGCACAATTCCAGACACCCACCCGCAATCCACTGGCGATTAAAAGATCTGCAGCGGCGAGGACCTCGGGCAGAATCGTCCCGCAAGAAAGTAGGATAGCATCAGAGCCTTCGCGCATTCTCGTCCATGTATCCGGCTGAAAGTCCACATCCGGTGCAGTCAGGACGGGTTCGCCTTTCTTCCCAATGCGCAGGTAAGAGGGGCCAGATTGCGTCGCCGCCCAACGGAGGGCAGATCTCAGCTCGTTGGCATCCGCAGGCGCTATCACATGCATCTCTGGCAGCGAGCGCAGAAGAGCAAGATCCTCAAAAGAATGGTGGGTTGCACCGAGCGAGGCGTAAGACAGCCCGGACCCGGTGCCGACAATGATGGCAGGAACTCGGTGATAGCAGAGGTCGATCTTGATTTGCTCGAAACAGCGCGACGTTACGAACGGTGCGATCGTGTAACAGACCGGACGGAAACCCGAAGCCGCCAGCCCGGCCGCCATCGATATCATGTTGGCCTCGGCCACCCCGCAATTAAAGAAGCGGTTCGGCAGAGTGGCTTTCATCTTATCAAATAGACGGTTGCCAATATCGCCGCTTAAAAGAACAACCCGGCTGTCGGCCATGGCAATCTTTAGAATCTCGTCTGCAAAGGCGTTGCGCATATTAGCTGTGGATTAGGGGAGCGTCCCCAATGCTGGACAATCTTCGGCAACGCCAATCTCGATCGCCGCGCGGGTAACCTCCTCGGCATTTGGAGAGCGGTAATGCCAGTTATTATCGTCCTCAATAAAAGAAGCTCCCTTGCCTTTGATCGTGTGGGCAATAATGGCCCGGGGACAGCCGTCGCCGACCGGCGCCAGAGCTTGCAGCAGAGCACCGTAATCATGTCCATCGATCTCGACAGCGTTCCATCCGAACGACTCAAACTTCCGAGCCAACGGCTCCATTTGCATAATGTCCCGGCTCCGCCCTGTGGCCTGCCACCCGTTGAAATCAACGATGGCCGTGAGCGGCGAGATCGGAAGACGAGGGGCAAGCATCGCAGCCTCCCATACGCTCCCCTCCTGGCATTCCCCGTCGCTCATCAGCACATAGGTCGCATACGAGTTCGAGGCCAGTGACGAGGCGAGAGCAAATCCGAGCCCGACGCCAAGGCCATGCCCTAGGGAACCTGTGGCCCACTCCACGCCAGGCGTAGCTCCCGGGCAAGGTTGCTCGGGGAGGCCAGAGCCAGTCACGTTATACCTGCTCAACGCGTTCTCTGGAAGATACCCTCTTGCCGCAAGAACCGTGTAGAGAGCGCTAACGGCATGCCCTTTGCTGAAGACCAAACGGTCGCGATCGGCTTGGTCGGGATGCAAGGGATCGATTCGCAGAATACGCCAATATAGTGCCACCAAGAGGTCGACGCACGAGAGTGCTCCGCCCAAGTGTGCGGACTTTGCCTCGTGCGACATCCGGATCAAGCGCAATCGGATCCGGCGCGCCAGAAGCGCGAGTTCGTCAGGAGTCGGTGTGTCCATTGTGAGTGACGCGTCGGTTAAGCGGGGATCCCCCTAGGACAGGTGGATTTCCTGCATTCTTTTGATGTTGAAATAGAGGGGATTGTTGAGGGGATCGCTGACTTTTCCGGAACGGAAGGCCACGGTAAGTTCGCGAATCGCATCCTCAATCGTAAAGCGAGGAGTGAAACCGAGCTCCCGTGCAATTTTTTCCGAGGAAATATGATAAGACCGATTGTCATTTGTGGGCGTCGTTTCGATCTCGACACTTCCCCCGACGACTTCACGAACCTTCTCCGCAATCTCGCTCAGAGCGAGGTTCTGGTAGCCCGCATTGAAGACCTTTCCGTCGATGAGTGCGTCTGGATAGGCGAGGCACTTGACATATAGTTCGGCACAATCGCGCACATGGAAATTTGGGCGCAACTGGGCGCCGCCGAAGACGGTTATCTTACCTTTGTTCACCGCGTGGTTGGTAAGGATGTTCACCGATAGGTCGAGGCGAAGACGCGGGGAGAAGCCGCAGACCGTAGCGGGCCGGAGCGTGAGCGTCACAAACCCCGGGGATCGTCTTTTATCCAGTTCGTCTTCGCAGAGTGCCTTGTATTTGGAATAGTCCGTGAGCGGTTCTCTCGGCAGGTCCTCCGTGACGTCTTGGTCTTCCTTGACCCCGTAAACGCTCGAAGAGGAGGCGTAGATAAAACGCTTCACGCCCGCTTCCTTGGAGGAGTCAACCAAGGGCATGAACGCTTCGTAGTTGATCGAGCAGCCGAGTGCCGCATCGAGTTCGAAACTCGGGTCGTTCGAAATGCAGGCGAGGTGAATCACCGCACCGCATCCTGCCACGGCACGCTTCACCAGTGCACCGTCCCGGAGGTCGCCCTTCAGAATTTCTAGGCGGGATCGGAGCGTCGGCGGAATTCCATCAAAGACGTGGTCTCCATAGAGAAAGAGATCAAGCACTCGCACCGTGTAGCCAGCTTCGAGGAGCAACGGGGTGAGGACCGAGCCGACGTATCCAGCGCCGCCCGTGACGAGGACTGTATTAATATCAGGATTTTTCATTCTTTTGTATGGCCGAGGTGTTTGAACCAATCTGCCGTGGCCGAGGCGATGGATGATTCGTCCCAGAGAGGGGCATCGCGCCAGTCATCGATGACCGCGAGCATCCGCTCCACACCCTCTTCGAGCGGGATTTGGGGCTTCCACTGGACGAGGCTCCGGATCTTCGCGGTGTCCGCAAATGTGCAGTCCGGCTCTCCCGGTCGGCGCGGGATGTATGTTTTCTCGCCGCCAAGCAATGCCACAAGACGGTTAACCGCATAGGTGTGGCCGGAACCCACATTAAGAATCTCGCCGGAGACATCTGACTCGGCCGCAGCGAGAAAAGCGGACGCGACATCCGTCACAAAAGTAAAATCCCGGGTCTGGGATCCATCCCCGACGACTGTATAGGGACGTCCTGCCAGTTTTTGCTTCAAGAAGACTCCAAAGACCGCGCCGTAAGCGCCCGTAGTGCGACTTCGAGGACCATAGACGTTAAAAAGGCGAAGCGAGATAACCGGGAGTTGGTAAACGCGGCACCAGTGCATCGCGAGTTGCTCTCCGAGGAACTTGGTGAGCGCATAGGGATGCTCCGGAATGCACGGTGCCGTCTCCGGGGTGGGGTAAAGATCTGGAATCCCGTAGCACGTGGAACTGGCCGTGTAGAGAAATCGGCGCACACCGATTTTACGGGCGAACTGGAGCGCACGAAACGTCCCCTCGACATTAACCTGGAAGTAATCCTCCGGGTTGACGATGGAGGGCACAAGGTCTGCACGTCCCGCCAAGTGGAAAAACCAGTCCGCCGATTCGCAGCCCACGGCGCCTGCGTCCATGGCCCGGGTATCTAGCTGAACGAAACGAAACGCCGGGTTCGACCGGGCAAGAGATAGGTTTTCTTTTCGGCCAGTGCTCAGGTCATCGATCGCAATCACCTCGTGGCCACTCCCCAATAAAGTGTCCACCAAATGGCTTCCAATAAATCCGGCAGCACCGGTGACGATACATTTCATAGAATCAGCGTCTAAAAACTTAACAGAGACATGGCGGATTTAAGCAGCGAGGACTTGGAGATGGGACGTTCATTGCCGATGATATTCACCGCCTGTGCGCCCGCCAACTGTCCAAGGAATGTGGCCACGTCGAGCGGGAGTCCCCGACCTGCCGCGAGACCCGCGAGCGAGAAGAACGCATCTCCCGCCCCGACCGTGTCGGTGACATCATTGACGAGCGGCGGGATGAACGCTGGAGGACTCGACGGAGCCAGTCCAATCGTCATCACATTTCCACGCGTCAGCCATGCGTAGGTGGACTCGAATTTCGCGGCGAGTTCTGCAAGGGCTTTCTCACAATCTGGAGCTCGCTCACCGCATGATAGCATCATTTCCTGAAGATCGAGCGAGAAGGCATCCGCTCGGCGGTATTGGCGAGTGATAATGTTGAACCCGTGATTGTTGCTGTTTGTCTGACAGTTCAATACCAAAAACGGCGCCGTGTCCTGAACGAGATCGCGCAGTTCCTTCTGCATTAATCCATGGCCAAAGTCTGCGAGGAGAACGATGTCGCACGCGCTAATTTCTTTCCGTAGCGTATCCATCAGGCGATTCCTTGTGGCGTCGCAGGGAGGTCCCTCATCGATGTAATTGATGGAAAAGAGCTTCGAAATCTCATTTCCCTGCTGAAGCGGTTCGACATAGCGCTTTTTCACGACCGTCGTGAATGAGTCATCGCGGATCGTTGCGTCTTCGCTCGGAGCAAGCGCACCTCCGATCAAATCATCGACCCACGGTTCGCTGCCAAGAAGGCTGACAAACCGCACGTTGTCACAAAACTCCTTTACGTGCCGGACAACCGCAAGCGCCCCGCCCAGGTGGGTGTCTTGTCGGAGAAATCTACCAGAAATCATCCTGTTCTTAGACGTGAGGCCTTGAACCTTTAGATAGGCATACTGATCGATGATCGTGTCGCCGATCACCAAAACTCTCAGTGTCCGGAGACTCTCGACCATCTTTTGCAATTCGCCAGGTGGCACACGTTGCGAAAGATCTTTGCAGAATGTTTTAACAGGGATCGGGAGATGATCGAAGTGTTGGTTAAGCAGCTTCGTGGAACTGAAAACGACGGAGCCGATGTATTGGATCTCTCCGCCGTGAGCATGGACCTCGGCAACATCATCATGAATATTGCCTGTGACATCATTGCTCGCGTCCTCGTATTCGCGGCCCTTGCAATACACGTCGGGCTTAACAAGGCGAATTGCCTCAACGGCCGCACCGAATGGAATTAGGACCACATAGTCCACGCACTCTAGAGCCGCCAGAGCGCGTGTGCGCAGCTGGTCGTTAAAGCATGGGCGACCTGGTCCCTTGTTGACGTGGGCCTCATCGGTGATCGTGACCACCAAGACGTCACCAGTTGCCCTCGCCTCCTGAAGGTGAATGACGTGACCCGGATGGATGAGGTCGAAAGTTCCATGGCACTGAACGATGCGTTTGCCCTCGCCGCGTATCGATTCAAACACCGCCCCGGCCTCGCCGAAGGTCAGAATTTTACTCCTGTCCTCCGCCTTTTTCACTCTTCATCCCCCGCAAGTTTTTTCGTGAGGACGTGACAGACTACCATCTGGCAATCTTCGGCCACTTGCATGTCGTGAATTTCAAAGTGAATTGAGCGATCGGACTGCTCAATCGCCCGGCCTCCATCGAAACCCAAAACGCTCCAGGTTCGCATTCCAATGGTCCGAGCCGTCGTTAACGCACGGACGATGTTTGGCGAATTGCCGCTGCCCGAGAGGGCGATTAGAATATCCCCCGAGCTGGCCAACGTCTCGAGTTGATGGGAGAACACGTGCTCAAAACCGACATCGTTCGCAAGACAGGTGAGCACTGAGATGTTTGAAGGAAGCGCATGCGCCCTGAGTCCGCCTTTTCCTGATTTCCCCGCTCCGTAAATCAAGTCGTTGGCCCAGTGCAAAGCGTTGGCGGCACTCCCGCCATTGCCACAGATAAAAACGGAGCGTTTCTCAGTGCGCGCTCGCTCGAGATCGCAAAAAAGCTCGGCGACCGCTTCGGCAACCTGTGGGGTGAAGCAGGCGGCGGTCTTTTTGACGTATTGAGATAGCAGGTCGATCATGCAGGGATTAAAATCTGTAGGGTGATTTGGCAGAGGACCATCCGAGGAGATCGATGCCTTAGATGAAGAATGCTGGAGGTCGTGGGAATTGCATCGTTGTTACCGAGAAGGCGCAAAGACGCTACCGCTCCCCAATTCTTGTGGGAAGTAAAAAGCCCGGAAGTCATCATATTTTCGAGCGCCTCGCTTTCCCAGAACGGTCACGTGAGCCTCCGCACCCCGACGCTCAGATTTGTTGTCAGTGAGGCTCACACTCCGGGGAGGCTGGATTCAAGTCATGCCGTGATGCCGCCTAGCCTCGCATCCGAAGGCTGCGGATTTGTCTCTAAGGCAAAGACCTGGGAAGATTACTCCGCATGGTTGCTAGGCGAAAACTGATGCTGGTTTTGCGTCTACCACTCGACACCAACGACCGTGACGGCCGCGGAGTGAACGGGAGTCCCCGGACCGAAATCTTTTGAGACGAATTTCTCTCCGGATCCGAATTGTTTCGGGGCGAGCGGATTGATCATTTGCCAAGGCTTGCCTGTGACAAAGACCTGTTTGACAATTCCCTCGATGGTCGGGCGGGGGGCTTCGATTTGCGGGACGATCTCGCGGCGATCGCCGGATGGGGCGATGAAATCTTGGGCGAGGCTGGTGGCAACGGTTGATAGGAACACAAGAGTCATCGCTTTCATGGATCTTAACAAACTCCGTTTGGTGTCTTTTAGCAAGTCTGCTGCGAGTGGGGGGCAGACGGTTTTCTACGGCTTGGACGGAGCTTCGCCCACCCGATCTGCTGGCACACTGGGGTTGCCTCGGGCGATCCAAACGCTGAGGAGGGCGATATCGGATGGGGTGATCCCGCTGATGCGCGCGGCCTGTCCGAGGGTTTCCGGACGGATGTGCGAGAGCTTCTGGACGGTTTCGTTTCGCAGTCCGCCAATCGTTGCGTAGTCGATCCACTCAGGGATGGGCTTGCCCTCGTGGCGCACCGTGCGCTCGATAAGTTCTTCCTGGCGGCGGATGTAGCCCTCGTATTTGAGATCGGTCTCGACCTGTTCCCAAACCTCGGATGGATATTCGCCGCGAACCGAGTCAGGCAATTTGTGCCAGGAATTTTCGGGACGCCGCAGCCAGCGGGTGAGGGGAATCGCGTCTTCCTTGATCTCGTTCAACCGACCGCGCAACTCGGCGAGTTCACGCGACTTGGTTCGATAGCGGGCGGCCCGGTTGGCGCAGACGAGCCCGGCCTCGATGGCTCGCCCGGTGAGGCGGAGGTCTGCGTTGTCCTGACGGAGCAAAAGCCGATACTCAGCCCGGCTGGTGAACATTCGGTAGGGCTCGGGTGTGCCACGAATGACGAGATCATCGAGCAAAACTCCGATGTAGGCCTCGTGGCGTCCGAGTGTGAATGCAGGAAGCGACAGGATCTTGAGCGCGGCATTGGCGCCGGCCATGAGCCCCTGCGCGGCAGCTTCCTCGTAGCCGGATGTGCCATTGATCTGCCCCGCAAAGTAAAGGCCCGGGAGGCGCTTGGTTTCCAGTGTGGTGTGGAGCTGGGTTGGAGGACAGTAGTCGTATTCGACGGCGTATCCGGGGCGAAGGATCTCGGCATTCTCGAGGCCTCGAACGCTGCGGATGAAGGCGTATTGGACATCAAACGGGAGACTCGTGGAAACGCCGTTGACGTAGATCTCATCGGTGTGGCGGCCTTCGGGTTCGAGAAAAAGTTGGTGTTGCCCCTTCTCCGAAAACTTGACAACTTTATCCTCAATGCTCGGGCAGTAGCGCGGTCCGACGCCCTCGATGACCCCTGCGTAGAGTGGGGATTTGTCGAGGTTCGAGCGGATGATCTCGTGAGTTTTCTCGTTTGTATAAGTGATCCAGCAGGGGATTTGCTTCGCGTGAAATTCTCCGTCCCGAAACTCGTTGAGCGTAAAGATATCGTCCTCGCCGCGTCGGATCGTGTCGGCGAGGTAGCTGAACAATGGAACCGGCTCATCGCCGTGCTGGGCCTCGCATTTCGAGAAGTCGATACTCTTGGCGAGGAGGCGGCAGGGAGTTCCCGTCTTGAAACGCGCAACTTCAAATCCCAGATCGCGGAGGCAGTCGCTGAATGTCGAGACCGCATCGCCCAGTCGCCCGCCGGTATGGTTCCGCAGGCCGACATGGAGCAGGCCTCGCATGAACGTGCCGGTCGTCACGACGACGGCGCGGGCGCGAAAGGTCAGTCCCAGATTCGTGAGAATTCCAGTGACGCCATTATTATCCGTCATGAGGGACGTGACATTCCCTTGCTTGAGATCGAGCCTCGGCTCTCTCTCGAGGATCGCTTTGAGGCGAAACTGATAGGCCTTCTTGTCGCACTGGGCTCGGGGAGCGCGAACGCTCGGGCCCTTGGTCGCGTTGAGCATCCGGAACTGGATGCCCGTCGCGTCGGTGTTCAAACCCATGGCACCGCCAAGCGCATCGATCTCCCGCACCATGTGCCCTTTCGCCAGCCCGCCAATCGCGGGGTTGCAGGACATCTGGCCGACCGTGTCGGCGTTTTGGGTCAGGAGAAGCGTCTCACATCCCAGCCGGGCAGCAGCCAGAGCCGCCTCGATGCCGGCGTGACCGGCACCGATGACAATGACGTCGTAAGGCTTGGGATAGTCAAAATCGCTCAAATTACTCCGTCGGGATCCCGTGCTCGGCCAGCTTCTTCATCAGGACCCCGGTATCGAGCTTGAAGCTATTTTTAAGAACAACATCGCCCGCGACAAAATTGTCAAACGTGCCCCGGATCCCAACATTTTCGCCTTCGGTAATGAACGATTTCTCGCTGGAGAGCGTTCCGTCCCAGTCCCGGTGGAATACCGCAGCCTGCGTGTCGTCTTCGGAAATCGAGAGGTTCGTCGTCGGAACGTCGGCCGGGGTGAAGACCGCTTTGACGTCTGGAGTCGTCTGGTTCGGCAACTGCATGAAAACCGTGAGGGGATCTCCCTCGGCGTCGTTCGACTGGGCGACTTGGCCGACCCGTCCGTAGACGAGGATCCGCATCCCATTATACTTTTGCAGGGCTGCATCCGGTGCCGTGGAGAAATCGGAGACGATTTGCTGGAGGGTCACGAAGCCATCGGGCGGCAAGGCCGGGAGCGCAGCAGATTGGGCGAAGGCCGACTGCAGAAGGAACCCGGCGAGGGAGGGGATGAGGAGTGCTCTTTTCATAGGGCTTCAAACTATGGCGCAATCCCTGCGGCTTCTCAATGCGGAAACGCAGATATTCAGCGAATGAAGCCCCAGCGGCTCGTGAACGGCCAGTAGACGAAGAAGCCACGCCCGGCCACATTTCGTTCCGGAACGATTCCCCAGTCGCGGCTGTCACGGGAATGGTAGCTATTGTCGCCCAGAGCAAAATACGAGCGGGCCGGCACTGTGAATGTGGCATCGGGATTTCCAAGGTAGGTAAAGCCTCCTCCTCCCGCCGGTCCATTCGAGTATCCGCGGTAGCCGTTCTCCATGCTCATCACACGCTGGATCGAGGGCGTCGTCGCAAGAGCTCCATCCACGAACAGCCGGGGCGGGTCAATCCGGAGCGTCTGACCCGGCATTCCAGCAAGGCGCTTGATGTAATGCTGGGATCCCATGGCGGGATTGAGGTCGGCTTCGATTTTCGTGATGCCAGTCGTCTTGAAAACAAAGACATTTCCGGCGGCTGGCTTGGTGAAATTGTAGCTGACCTTGTCGACGAAGACCTGATCGCCGGTATCCATGTGGCCACGGGCAATCACTTGGCCGGTCTTATATTCCACTCCCGGAAAGATGCGGAAGGCGCGGGCGAGCGGCTCGGCGGGGACAAAGAGAGTGTATGTGCTCTTACGGCATACGATATCCGTGAACGTGAAGAAGTTTGCATAAGTCCGCTCTTTTAGCCGGACGACGACATCATCTTCCTTGGCCTTGAGATCAAAGTAATGCCGGCCAATCCAAACGAACTCGAAAGCCCGAACCAAGATATTCGGCGGGGAGAGGTCGGTCGGAGTCCCGACAATGCCGAAGAGCGTCGGTTGCATCGATCCCGTCGGAATCCGGAACGGCTGGAGGATGTAGGCTTTGATGCCTGCGGCGATAACGATCGCAACGAGGAAAACCTCCACGTTCTCCCGCCAGCCGGCGTCTTTCGGAGGGGGGGCGATTTTTCCGATCAGCGTGTCGAGTTCCCTCATGGCCTCGTGGACGGGGTCGCAGCGCTTGTCGCGCATCGCCGCCCGGAGATCGGACATGCGCGATTCGATTTTCTCGATCTGGTCGGGCTTGAGGATGTCGCGCTTGTAGTTCAGAAACTTCTGCGCGCCTTGGAGGTAGTGCTTGGCTTCTTTGACGTAGCGCGGCGTGAGAAAAAACATAATCGGAAAATCTTAGCTGGTGCGGAGGACCTTGATAAACGCGTCTTGCGGGATGTTCACGCTGCCGATGGCTTTCATTCGTTTCTTTCCCTCTTTTTGTTTCTCAAGAAGTTTCCGCTTCCGCGAAATGTCGCCGCCGTAGCACTTGGCCGTCACGTTTTTTCGAAGGGCGCTGACGTTCTCACGGGCGACGATTTTCCCGCCAATCGCGGCTTGGATGGAAACCTGATAGAGCTGGGTCGGGATGACTTCTTTGAGCTTTGTTGCAAGGGCTCGGCCGCGAGACTCGGCTTTGTCGCGGTGGACGATGGAGGAAAAGGCATCGACTGGCTCGCCGTTGACGAGCATTTCGAGTTTGACGAGCTTGCTCGGGCGGTAGCCACCGTGTTCGTAATCCATCGATCCATAACCGCGAGTCATCGACTTCAGCTTATCCACGAAGTCCACAAGGATCTCGTTGAGTGGCACTTCAGTCGTCAGCATGACGCGCTTGGTATCGAGCGACTCAGTATGGCTGACCTCGCCGCGCTTTTCCATGATCAACTGCAGAACGGACGAAATGTATTCGTTCGGGACCATGATGAAACACCGCACGATCGGCTCCCGGATTTCCTCGATCACACTCGGGTCAGGGAGCTGTTCAGGATTGTCGACCTTGAGCAACTCGCCATTCGTCCGCAGGACCTCGTAGATGACCGACGGATACGTCGCGATGATATCCATGTCGAATTCCCTCCGCAGCCGCTCGAGGATGATCTCCATGTGGAGCAGCCCGAGGAACCCGCAGCGGAATCCGAAGCCCAAGGCCACGCTCGACTCGGCCATGAATTGAAACGCAGCGTCGTTGAGCTGGAGCTTGCCCATCGCCATTTTCAGATGCTCAAAGTCCGCCGTATTGATCGGATAGATCCCGCTGAAGACCATTGGCTGGACGACCTGAAAACCCGGAAGGGGCGTCTCGGCAGGGATCCGGCCATTCGTGAGCGTGTCGCCGACTTTGACTTCGGCACTCGTCTTGATGTTGGCGATCACGTAGCCGATGTCTCCTGCGATCAACTTTTCCCGCTCAAAAAACTTCGGCTGCTGCGGCTTGAAGATTCCGACTTCTTTGACCTCGTAAGAAGCGTTCGTCGCCATGAGCTTCACCGGATCGCCCGCTTTAATCGTTCCCTCGACAACGCGAGTGTAGATCACGACCCCGCGATACGTATCGAAAGAAGAATCGAACGTCAGGGCTCGAAGGCGGGCATCGGGTTTTCCCGTCGGGGCCGGGATGCGCGCGATGATGGCTTCGAGAATCTCTTCAATCCCGATCCCCGCTTTTGCGCTCGCGAGGATCGCCTCGTCGGCCGGGATGGCGAGAATGTCCTCCAGTTGCTTCTTCGCCGTGTCGATGTCGGCATTCGGGAGGTCGATTTTATTGATGACGGGAATCAGCTTCAGTCCCTGTTTCTCCGCAAGATGGACGTTGGCGACGGTCTGAGCCTCGACGCCTTGGGCGGCATCGATGATCAGGAGAGCACCCTCGCAGGCCGCGAGCGAGCGCGAGACCTCGTAGGAAAAGTCGACGTGCCCGGGCGTGTCGGAGAGGTTCAGTTTGTAAGTGATCCCATCCTTCGCCTTGAACTCCATCGCAATCGGATGGGCCTTGATCGTGATCCCGCGCTCGCGCTCCAGATCCATCGCGTCGAGTAGTTGTTCCTGCGCTTCTCGCTTTTGAATGGTTCCGGTAAATTCGAGCAGCCGGTCGGACAGCGTCGTCTTACCGTGGTCGATGTGGGCGATGATGCAAAAATTGCGAGTGAGTTCGATGGACATCCGAAGGGCGCAAAATATCGGGCACGACCGGGGCGCGGTCAATCCCGCGTTCGGGATAGCTTGCGCCGCCGCGTTTCCGCGCTCATCCTCGCAAACGAGAAATGGAGTCAGAATCCCTACCTCCCAATCCGCCTTTTCGACCAAACCGTCAGGTGTTTGTCGTGCTGGCGCTGTTGCTTCTAGCCCTCGCGCTCCCAATAACGATGGTGATCATTGGCACGCACGGGATTCCGAAGGATTCTCCCGCCCCGCCCGATGCCACCGCTCTGCGACAGTCGGTCGAGGGGATCGCGGCCCAGCGCTTTGGTGAGCCAAAGCTCTCAGACGGACGCCGGGAAATCCCGTTCAGCGGGTCGACGGCAGAGATGGCCGCGAGACGGACGCTTATCGAGAAGGCAGCGAAGGCGGTTGGTGGGTCCGTGCTGCCGGGCGATTCCGAATTGCTGATCGGCATCCCTGGCGACCGCGCTGGGGAGTTTGAAGTATCTGCACTGCTTCCACCTGCGACGCAGGAGCTTCACCGGGGAGGCGAGTCGGTGCTCTATCGGATCACATTTTCCCCACCATGATTGCAGTTGTTTTTGCCTTGGAGTTTGAAGCGGCCGATTTCGTTGCATCGTCCGCGCGGAGGTTGTGTGTGGATGTCTGGCGGCTCGGGGTGACCGGGCATCGCGCGGCGTCGGCGTTTGAGCGGGAACTGGCCATCGCGCGGCCCTCCCTTGTCGTTTCGGCGGGATTCTGTGGAGCTTTGCAGCCGGGGATTTCGGTCGGCGAAGTATTCGTTGGGGGAAACTACACGTCTCCCGGTTTGCTCAGGATTGCTGCAGAGTTTCCGGGGATCCGAGTCGGCGAATTGGTTTGCGTTCCCCATGTGTTGGAGACCGGCGAATCGAAGTCCCGCCTCGGTCGTTCGAGTGGCGCGACTATTGCAGACATGGAAACCGCACACCTGTTCGATATCTGTGTGCAGAAGCGAATCCCGTTCCTGTCCCTTCGGGCGGTGAGTGACGTTTGTGAGGAAGACCTGCCTGTGCCCGGCGACGTTTTGATCGATCCGCAAACGGGCCGCCCGGCTCCTGCGATTCTCTTCCGGCATATGTTAAAAAACCCAAAGGCGGCTTTTGGCCTGAACCGGCTCATCGGCAATTCGAAACTCGCCCGCGCGAATCTTTCAGCGGCTTTACAGGAGATCACGCCACGACTCCTGCGTGTTGAACACGACCGAGAGTAGCCTCACCCGTGGCGCTGCCGCCACTCAGCCCGGTATTCGCTCATCAGAACGATGATGCGGTCCCGGATCCGAAAAATCATCCGCCGGACGGTCGACGGCTGGCGGCCTGTGAGGAGGCCGGCCTCTCCGAGCTTTCTGGCGGCATCGAGCGAATCGTTCGAGGCCTTCAGGGCTCGTTTGAGGTAAGCGATGGTCATCCCTAATTCCGCGCGATCGTCACCGCACAGGGCCGCAGCGAGTTTTGCTCCGCAGACGGCTGAGCGAGTGGCGAGCGTGATGGCCTCGGGGTGGTCTTTGAGGCTGCCCGCGTCTTCGATCCATTTATTGATCCAGCGGTGGAGCTTGAGCGTGTCGCGGTAGATGGGCGATTGGGCAAATGTGTCGAATGTTTCTTCATCAGGCTCCATCTCGTCCGGATCCAATTCGCAGAAGAGCTCGGCGGCCTCCTCGATCTCGTGATCATCCGCGCCGACATCCCAACCCATTTCGCTCGCGATCAGCGCGTCGCGGTCCGGGTGATTCATAAATTTTTCCAACAGGTTGAAATACTTCTCGGTCGTGCAGTCCTGCTCTTGGAGAAATCGCTCCCAGTCGTATTCGTCCCAAACTTCTTCGGCCGAAAAATCGTCGTCTTCAGACATCTCAAGTATCCGTTAATTCAGACCGGGGGCGTCTGCAAAGGATTTTTCCACCTGCAACCGAAGCTGCCCACACGCCGCGGCGATGTCGTGTCCTTTCTCCCGGCGGAGTGTGGCGTCGGTTCCGGCGCGGCGGAGGGCGGCAAGAAACGATTCCTGCGTTGCCTCATCAGGGCGCTCCCATTCGAGGCCGGTGACGGTGTTGTAGGGAATCAGATTCACTTTCGCTCCGACGCGGTTGGCATGAGCGGCCAGCAGGCGGGCTTGCTCGGGGGAGTCGTTGAGATCCCGGATGAGGATATACTCGAACGTGATCCGCTGACGCTTTTTTGAGGTATAGGCCTCGCAGGCGTCGAGGAGCTCGGCGATCGGATACTTCCTGTTGATGGGCATGATTTTTCCCCGGACTTCATCGGTCGCGCCGTGGAAGGAAATTGCCAAGCGCAACTGGATCGGTTGGTCGGCAAGCTGGTGAATCTGCGGGACGAGGCCGGATGTCGAGACGGTCATGTGGCGCGCGCCAAGGCCGATTCCCCAAGGCGCATTGAGGATCGAGATCGCTCGCATGAGGTTCTCGAAATTCGCCATTGGCTCGCCCATGCCCATGAACACGATGTTGTTGATCTTCTCGCCGCTCAGCGCCTCAACCTGCAAAAACTGGTCGACGATCTCGCCGGCGGAAAGGTTGCGTTTCCACCCGTCGAGCCCGCTGGCGCAAAACTTGCACCCGTAGGCGCAACCGACTTGGCTCGAGATGCAGATCGTCCGCCGGTCCGACGTTTCGCCGTAAAGCGACGGGGAGGCCGGGATGAGCACGCTCTCGACCATCTGGCCGTCCGTCAGCCGGAAGAGGAATTTCCGAGTCGTGTCTGCGGACCCCGACACGCGCACCTCGGAGAGCGAAACTGGCGGAAATTCCGCTGCCAGCATTTGGCGCAGGGCGGCTGGCAAGTTCGACATTTCGTCCCAATGCCGGACCCGCTTTTTGAAGAGCCACTCGACGATCTGCGCAGCGCGGAATTTCCGCTCGCCGAGTGCCTGGAGCCGGCTCTCCCACTCCTCCAATGTCAAAGACAATACATCCACGCGCAGAGCAAAGCACATGCGAGGCCAAGATCAAGACGCGCATGAGCCGGACAGATTTGTCGTTCTCTTGTGAGAGGTTGGCTGCTATTTTTCTTCGGCATGGGAAATGATGAGGAAAGAGCGACGGGGCTGGGATCCCTCCGGGCGCTGCAGGCGGCCGGGTGGATGGTGGTGGTTGCCATCTCGTTGGTTTTGATCCGCGAGGGCAAAGAGCTTTTCATCCCGCTCGTGATCGCGCTGATTGGGGTTTACCTGATCAAGATTCTCGAGCGCTGGATCGGGTGTGTGAAGATCGCCGGGCGTGGCTTTCCGTCGATGGTCTCCCTCGTGTTGGCATTCGTGGCGGTGATCGCCTTGAGCTTCGTCCTGTTCTCGATCATCGCCGATAATGCCATGCGGGTGGCGGAATTTGCTCCCCGCTACCAGAGCCGCCTCGTCGCGATCCAGACCGAATTTTTTCTTGCGATGGGATTCGAGCAACCCCCAGCGATTCGGGAGTTTCTCGGGGGATTTGATTTGCCGGGTAAGGTCACATTGCTTGCGACCAATCTGGCTTCACTCCTCAAGACAGCGATCCTCATTCTGATCTTCGGCGTTTTCCTTCTGCTGGAATCCCGTTTCATTACGAAAAAAATCGCCGCCATTTTCCCGAGCGAGGAAAAGCGTGTTCGCGTGCTGGGAATTCTCGACCGCGTCGACTGCGACATCCAAACGTATTTCGGGGTTAAGACCGCTGTCAGCCTCCTGACCGCGGTCCTCAGCTATGTGGTGATGAAATGGGTCGGCCTCGATTTCTCCGAGTTCTGGGCGCTCTTGGTCTTTATTCTAAATTTCATCCCAACGATCGGTTCGATTGTCGCCACCGTGCTGCCCGGGCTCCTTGCCCTCGTCCAATTTGAGGAGTGGCAACCTGTCATCGTGCTGGTCGTCGCGATCACGGTGATCCAGCAGCTGTTGGGAAACATCATCGAGCCAAACCTCATGGGCATGACGCTCAATCTCAGCCCGCTCGTGGTCGTGATGTCGCTCATTCTTTGGGGCATGCTCTGGGGTGTGGTTGGCATGTTTCTCTGCGTGCCGATCACCGTGATCCTTGTGATCATTCTCGCCAATTTTCCGAGCACGCGATGGGCCGCGCTTCTCCTCTCGAAGGACGGAAGTGTGCGCCTCTAGGCCAAGGTCTGTCGGACTAAGAACAACAACATGCAGACAGATTCATGGACGCGCCGCCGGTTTTTGCAAGTGCTCGCCGCGAGCGGGGCTGCCGGGATTTTGCCGGCCGGCGCCCGAGCATCGAGCAAGGATCCGATCCGAATCTCGATCCTCCACACAACGGATCTGCACGGACACATTCTCCCGACGGTCAGCTATGAAGGCGAAAAGAATCTTGGGGGTTTCGCCCGGTGCGCCACCCAGATTCGGACGTGGAGGTTGGAGAATCCTCACTCGCTCCTGATCGATGTCGGTGACGTTTTTCAAGGCACTGAGATCGGGCTGCGGACCCAAGGACAGGTAATGCTTCGGGCATTCGAACTCCTCGGCTACGACGGCTGGGTGATCGGGAACCATGAGTTCGACTGGGGGCCGGAGCCACTCGAGAGGCTGATCACCACGTCGCCTGTTCCGGCGCTCTGTGCCAATGCGCGCTTGGAGGGGGCGGCCTTCGAACGGGTAAAGCCATGGATCCTCCGGGAAGTCGCAGGCATCCGCATTGGGATCTTGGGCCTCACGACGCCCGGACTTCCGTATTGGCTCCAGCCCGAACTCACCAAAGGATTCGAGGCAACCGACCCGGCACCGGCCGCTGCGGCTGCGGTCGCCGAACTGCGGGATGCCGGCGCCGATGCGATTGTGATCGCCGCGCATATGGGAACACGTTCCGAGGGCGACAATTTTGCGAATCGGATCGAAGCCATCGCCCGTGCGGTGCCGGACGCGGCCGTTATTCTGGCCGGCCACACCCATCGTGACATCCCGAGCTCACGCGTTCGTGGCGTCCTCTACACGCAGGCGAATTACCATGGGTTGAATGTCGGGAAGACCGATCTCTTTTTTGATCCCGACTCAAAACGTCTCCTGGCTGCCGAAGCTTCGACCGTTCGCATGGGAGATTCCGTAACTCCCGATCCAGTCGTTCTTTCTTCGTCCGCCCGCGATCTCGAGGACTCCCGCCTTGCCCTAGCCGCCAAGGCCGGTTCGATCAAGGAGACACTTTCGGCGAGAAGTCAGGGGACGGTTCCGAGCGATGTGCAGAGGTTGATTGGCACATCCATTTTTCAATGTCTCGCCAGCCGTGGCGTTCGTGTTGACGGAGTGCTCCACGGCAGCTTTGCGCGGGAGGACATTGCACCGGGCGATTTGAGGGTTGGGGATTGCTGGAAGATCATCCCGTATGAAAATTTTGTCCTGCTCGCCGATTTTTCGCCCTCAGAGATGGCGCTGGTTCTGGGAGACGCCGCAAAAAGCGGGGGAGCTTCTACATTAGCCCTGCTCGGTTGTCGGCCCGACGACCCGAACAAGCGCTACCGCATCGCGATGAATTCCTACGACGCAGCATCGGCCGGGCAGCGGCTTCCCAAACTTCGCGAGATCGTGCGGAGCAAACACGCCCGATCGGAATTCCTCCGCCTCCAGACCCGGGAGCTTCTCATCGAGTTTCTCGCCAAACACACGCCAGGCGGAGTCGGACGGTCCGATTTGATTTCTGCCTAAAGGTATTCGCTCTCGAGCCCTAGGAGGTTCGCTCTTTCAAGGCTTCCATCCCGGGATCGCGGCAGCCTGTTTCACCCAGTCGGCGATCTGGGCCTCATCGAGTTCGTCCTTTTCGTAAACGTCGATCCAACGCGCATTTTTGTCCTTACCTGCTCCAGGCGGAACCGGTCGGAGCAACGCACCGCTGAAAAAATTTAACTTAACGTAGCGGGTCAGGACATGAAACGACACGATCCATCCTTGGCCCTCGACGCCATAAAACGGGGAGTTCCACCGCACCGCCTTGTGGACGTTGGGAGCGTTGCTCACGATGAGTCCATCGAGGCGTCGGCCGAGGTCGCTCTTCCAGCCGGGCATCGCTGCAATAAACTCCTGCACCGGCCCGTCTCCGTCTTCCTTCGCGATTTGCGGATTCCCACCCGACAGAAGGCGCACTTTCTTTTTGGGCAAAGCTGTCTGAGAATCGGATTTGAAAGGCTTCTTGAGAGGGCGAGTCATAGTGCTTTCAGGGGCGACTGCAAAACTTAAAAGAACGGTTGGTCTCCTAGTCTGCCCGGAGGCTTTGAGCCTAGACTTTTGGTTTTCGATTTTTACCGAGGCCGGCTGCAGGGCGTCGATGCTCTAGGAGTCTGGGTTCCTCATCAAATTGTTCAACTGCCGCTGCGTAACGCGACTGGCGATTGAATGCGGAGATAATCGATGAGCCGACAGCCTTTGCCACTTTCGGCGGAAATGCGTTCCCGATCTGACGGTATGCGATAGTTTTGCGACCCGAAAACTCCCAAGAATCGGGAAAACTTTGTATGCGGGCGGCCATGCGAATGGTCAAACGAGGAAATCCATCTTGAGGGAAGCTGATGTCCGGCGCCTCGTCAGCAATGCCCATCCCGTCAACGCCTAGCTCGCGCCATTGTCTTTTGGCGCGCGTAGGGCCCAAGTCAGGACCGCCATGCTTTTTGGACCCGCCTACAATAGTGGGGCCAACGCCGGCGGCCCGTTCCGCCCACGCTTCTGCACCATCCCAACCATTTAGCGCCATCAGGTCGATGAGCGTTTCTCCGACATGAACCGCCTTGGTTCGCGAAACAGGCCAGCGAAAACATTCAGTGTCTCGTGGCTTGAGAGCAATGAGCACAAATCTAGGTCGGAGCTGTGGAACCCCGAAATGCGAGGAGTTGAGAACTTTCCACTCAGGTTGATAACCCATACGAAAAAGCTCTTTTAGCAAATTGCTCCGGTAGTCAGAAAATCTTGTCGTTGCGAGCCCCGGCACATTTTCAAAAAGAACGCCTCGCGGTTTTGCCTCCCGGATAATCTGCAGCACCGCTGGAAACATGTCTCTCTCATCATTTTGACCAAGCTGCTTTCCCGCTATACTGAAAGGGGGGCAAGGGACGCCCGCAGCGAGAAGGTCAAGCCCAGTGAAGTCAGCTGGGCGCAAATCGCGGAGATCCTGCTGCCTGACATCCCAAAACGGTCGATTCAGGCGCAGTGTTGTGCAGAATTGAGCTTCGTATTCGACCGCTGCAGCGTGGTGAAATCCGGCCATCTCCAGCCCGAGCGCTTGTCCTCCACCGCCCGCACACAACTCAAGAACTGAAAAACTCATCCTGTCTCATTCAATACCCCTGAAATATGAACCCGCAAGCAATTTTCCAATTAGCCTGATACAGACCATGGTCTGTAGACGAGAGTTCGTCTTGCTGCGTAGGGTGTGACTGTGACTTTCAAGAGCATCTCGGCTCGCTTTGGCAGGACTGTTCGTGCATTTCGGGTCAGACAGCGACTTACTCAGGAGCAGGTGGCAGAGGCTGCGGGGCTCCATCCCACATACATCGGGATGATTGAACGAAATGTCAGAAAACCAACGCTGGATGCTGCTGCTCGCATCGCAAAAGCGTTGGATTTGCCGCTTTGGCGACTGGTCAAGGATGCAGAGACTGCGGTCATTTCCCCGAAGAGGTCCAAGCAATAATCTTATGCCTGATCCATCACTTGCTGCGGTCAAACAAAGTTTTCTTCAGACAGCCAACTTGGAGCGCAGGATAGCCCGAGTTCTTCGTGACACCTACGACCAGATTTACAACGGCCAGAGAACAGGGCGTTTCCGGGTTTCTGAACTTTTTAAAACAGAAAAAACCCATTTTGGTAGCTTGGTCGAAATCAACTTGCGGCGGGAATTTGATTTGGAAATCCAAGACGGTAAAAAGATGGACTACCAGATCGGTGGGGTTGAAGTAGATTGCAAGTTTTCACAAAAACTGGGCGGTTGGATGATCCCGCTAGAGGCACGTGGGGAAATTTGTCTCCTCGTCTGGGCTCAGGATACTGCCGATCCCAAATGGAGCATGGGGCTTGTGCGGGCGTCGGCTAGGCATCTGAACTCGGGCGGCAATCAAGACAAAAAGGTTACCCTCAACAAAGTGGGAATGCAGGCGGTTGAGTGGCTATTCAAAAATGCTGAAATGCCTCCGAATGTGCTTCTCCAACTCACAGATCAGGAGGTTGGCCGGATTTTTGAAAACAAAAACTCCGGGCAGCAACGCATCAATGAGCTTTTTCGTGTGGCCGAAAAAAGGCGCATTGGGCGAGCCATTATTGCAACCGTTGCCCAGCAAGAGGACTACATGAAAAGAGTTCGAGGAAACGGAGGGGCGAGATCCCTCCTGCAACCCGAAGGGATCATCATTTTAGGTGATTATCACTCGCACAGAGTATTTGCCAAGAATCTGGGGCTTCCGGTGCCACAGGCGGGGGAGTTTGTCTCAGCAAGGATTTGCCCGTCCGCCAAAAGAGATTCATCAAGTGTTTCGCTTGGAGGTCCAGAGTTGTGGAGGGTTGCTATGCCGGGTGACGAGATCGTCAAGGCACCAATACTGCCGTTCGCCTGACGAGTTGGAAAAACTGCGGCTAGTTTTCCTCCGAAACACCTCCAGCGTCTAGAGGGCCGGGGCAATCGTTTGCAATACTTTTTCTTGCGAAGTCATCGTGATTGAGCAAACGGTTGCGAAGATGCGAAGGGATGCTGTGAGTTCAAGTTCGGTGGCCGCGACCCGATTCGTTTTTCTGGCTCTACTGATCCTCTTCTCCGGATGCGATCCAGAAGAGCGTCCGGTCCCGGAGAAAGTCGAGGAGAGTTCGTTGCTGGCCGTTCCTCCGGGGGAAGCCGCCGCAGCGTCCTCGTTCGTAGTGAGTTCCGCCCTGTCGCCCACCGCGGCCCTGCCGCCGCTCAACGTGCAGCTCGGAGGCGGCTACAACGAGCAGATCGCCAACATTAACAACGAGGTCATCTCCAAGTCCGGTGTGCGATGGGTCCGCGCCTACGTGAATCTTGCTCGCAATTACTGGGTCTTCGCCAATACGTTTCCGCCGCCAACGCCCACTCCCACACCAAATCCGTGGCCCACCAGTGCGATCACAGGGATCGTCGAGGGCAATCTCATCCAGCAACCCTCCAGTGTCAGCACCGATGCCGATACGCTTGCGGTCGCCGCAATCGACCAACTCATCAATACCAAAACCGTCTTGGCCAACGGGAGCCCCGTCAAAGTCATCCTCAGCCTGAAACACGATTTCTCCTATCCCTACCCTGGAAATGCCACGATCTCTCCAGACCAATTTCCGGACTTTGCCACCCCGGCCGGGCAAGCTCAAATCGCCAACATGGTCGATTCCATCGTCAATATTCTCACGACCAACAACCGGGGCGACAGCATCGACATCCTTGTCACTGGCAACGAACCGATGTTCGAAATCCAGCCGAACAACAACCCCGACACGGCACGAAAATACAAGCTCTACCTCAATCATCTCATTGCCGAACTCGTCGCCCTGAAGGCTCAGCAAAACCTGCTTCCGCGAAACTCATGGGATTTCCAAATTTTTGTCGGCGCCCTCAATTCGCCGCTCGACCCCGCTAAAGCTGCCGCGAACTTCATCATTCCAGCCGTGCTGGAGGTCGCTCGCGACAATGTCAACGTCGCCGGGATCGACCTCCATGAGCACGTCGCCGACCCCGCCCAGGTCCACGCAGATATTCATTATGTGAAGGACCATACGAAATTCCGGCCGGTGGGCGCACTGCCCCTTCAACTGATCTCCACCGAGTTTTCGATGATCAAACTTTTCGAAGCAAACATGAACAACGCTGTAAACGTGGGTCCGCCTCTTTGGACGTTTATCAACAATACGATCAACCTAGCCGCGGCCGGCACCCCCATTTCTCAGGACGCTTTTCTTGACTACTTTCTGAACCAATCCTGGTATCAGCCTTACCAGGACTGGTTCAGCCGAATGATTGAGGCCTTCGAGGCGGAGGGCGTTTTGGCGGTGACCTATGGCCTTGAAGAGACCCCTCGCTTTCCGTGGAATCTCAACAACCTTCAGGCACCCGGAGCGACGCCATGGGTTCTCAACGGTGTCTTCAACGCGACCCTTCTCGGTCGTTCTCCCGACGGCTACCCGATGACCAACCCTCTCGTCGCCCCTGGCTTCCAGCAGGCCATTCAACGGCAGTGACGCATTGGCCGGAGACCAGCCCTTCCGATTCCACTGGAATCAGCGGCTGTCTGGTCTTTTCCGTTTCGCGGTCAGGTTGCTTTTAGCGAGATCGGGCCGGCGGATGGGCGGGCAGGCGTCAAACTAATGCTTTCTCCCGGCAGGATTTTCGGCGATGAGGATCGCACAATGACGATCGAGTTTTGGCTGCTCATGGTGGCGGCGTGTGTAGCCGGGGCGATGAATTCGGTGGCGGGAGGGGGGACGATCATTACGTTTCCGGCATTGATTGCCTTCGGGATGCCATCGATCCAAGCAAATGCCACGAGCACGTTTGCGTTGCTCATCGGGATTGCGGGTAGCCTTTACGGATACCGCGGGCATCTTCCTGCGGCACGGCATTGGACGATGAGGTTTGCCCCGGTGAGCATTGTTGGTGGGCTGCTGGGAGCATGGCTTCTGACGCGCACAAGCGAGGCGACCTTCGACCGCCTGGTTCCCTTCCTGATCTTTTTTGCGACGTTGCTTTTTTTGTTGAGCAATGGGTTCCGAAGATTGGCGGGGTTTGAGTCGCTCAAGCTCGGAAGTTCGGCGTCGGGCACCGTGGCGGCGATGATCTTGCAGTTTGGAGTGGCCGTTTACGGTGGGTATTTTGGGGCCGGGATTGGGATCCTGATGCTCGCGACGCTCGGGCTTCTGGGTCTTCACCACATTCACGAGATGAATGCCATCAAGACGATGCTGGGAGCATTGATCAATGTCGTCGCGGTGGCTTATTTTGTCTATGCCGGACTCATCATTTGGCCAGAGGCGATGGTGATGACGGTCGGGGCAGCGGGCGGGTATTACTTCGGTTCGCGCCTTGCGCAGAAGATCTCACAAGGTCAGGTGAGGTTCGTGATCGGTGCGATTGGAATTTCTTTATCGCTGGTCTTTTTCTGGCGCGAGTTCCTTGCAGGGTGATAGAATTCCGGGATGGCGACCGATCCGGCAGACTGGCGAAATTTTTCCCCCGGAGATCTTTCTTTCGGCTTCCCGACGCATTCCACGGGCGACGTGGAGGCTGCGGTCTCTCGGTCGTGTCGGGCTTTTGGCGGGTGGGCGGCCCTGTCGTTTGATGAACGGCGGGGGTATCTCGTCGCGTGCCGAGAGCGATTGGCGGCGCGATCCGAAGACTTGGCGCGCCTGATCTCTGCAGAGACTGGCAAGCCGCTGCGCGAGGCGAGGTTGGAGATGGGGGCCGTGGTTGCGAAGTTTGACCTCACGTTCGCGGACGGGGAAAAGTATCTCCTTGATGAGGAGGTTGGGGGCGGTCCGCATCCCGCGAGAATCCGCCAGCGGGCGCGCGGACCGGCGGCGGTGATTGCTCCGTTTAATTTTCCGATCCATCTCGGTCACGGGGCGGCCGTCTCGTATCTCTTGGCTGGCAACCCGGTCCTGTTCAAGCCGTCGCCGATGGCGGTAAATGTTGGCGCGGCTTACGCTGCCGAGATGCGTGCCATTTTGCCCGATGGTGTTTTTGAGTTTGTTCCCGGCTGGGGGGAAACCGGTCGCCGGCTTGCGCTCCATCCGGAAGTGCGGGCGGTCTGCTTCACTGGGTCAATTCCTGTTGGCACCGCCTTGGCGCGGGACATGGCGGAAGACTATTCGAAATCCCTGGCACTCGAACTTGGAGGAAAAAATTCCGCCATTATCTGGGGCGATGCCGACCTAGCGGGAGCGGCATCCGCCGTTGCTGATGGGATGTGCCTGACAGCGGGTCAGCGGTGCAACGCGACGTCCCGGGCCTTGGTCCATGTCGATGTTTTCGAGGATTTTGTTTCTCTCCTTCAAAGCTCGCTCGGACGTTTTATTCCTGGTGACCCAATGTTGGAATCCACGATGCTTGGCCCGGTGATCAGCGCTCCTGCGGTCGAGCGTTACCGCTCGCTGGTGGGCTGTTCGGTGGGGGAATGGATTCTGCCCGGCTCGGTCCCCACGGACCGGAATGGACATTTCGTAACTCCCGCCGTGGTCGTTGTTGCCGATTCAGAAGGGCTCGATATGTCGGACCTCGCGGTGCGCGAGACATTTGCGCCGATCCTGGTCATCGAACGCATTGCGAATCTTGACGAGGCTGTCGCGCGACACGAGGCATGGAAGTTCGGGCTGACGGCGAGTATTTTTTCTGAAAATCGGGCGATCTTTGATTCTCTGGGCGACCGCCTAAGGGTCGGAAACTTGTATGCGAACCTCCCGACCACGTTTTCGCCGTCCACGCTCCCGTTCGGAGGTTGGGGGAGGTCTGGAAACGGACATCCCGGCGGGAGAGGATTTGCCCGATTCGTAGCCGATGAGCAAGCGGTTCAATGGAGGGCATGATACCATGAGGCGGGGATTTTTAGACAAACTCATCGAGCGGGTCGCGCTCGTTCACCCCGGTGAGGTGCAGAACTACCTCGTCGAGATCGCTCGCGAGAAAGGGTTTCTTGAGACGATTTTTAATGCGATCCTCGAAGGTGTCATCGTCACAGACCCGAGAGGGCGGATCATTTACCTGAATCAGTCCGCGTGTGGATTTTTTGGAATCGAGGGCGAGGCGAGCCTTGGGCGACCGCTTTCCGAGGTGATCCGGGGACTTGATTGGGACGGGCTTGGCGGCTTGGGAGGCGAGGTGATCAGTCGGGATCTCGAGGTGTTGTATCCCGAAAACCGGCTTCTGAATTTTTACGTTGTGCCATTGCTCAGCGACGAGAGCGAGGGGGGGGAACGAGAGACTGTCGGACGGGCGATTATCCTGAGGGACATTACGGAGACGCGAAGGGCCACCGAAGAGACGATCGAAAGTGAGCGATTCTCTGCCCTGACGATGCTCGCGGCCGGCGTGGCTCATGAGGTCGGCAATCCGCTCAACTCGCTCGACATCCACCTCCAGCTGATGCAGCGGAGTCTGCAAAGGCTTCCGGCCAAGTCGCGAACGGAATTGGAGAAAGCCGTGACGGTGGCGCGCGGGGAAGTTTCTCGGCTGGATCACATCATCACTCAATTTCTAAGGGCAATCCGCCCGCAACCGCTCGACCTCAAGGCAGGGAATCTCAACGAGATCGTGGAGGAATCGATTGCTTTTTTGGAACCCGAGATCCACGACCGCGACGTGTTGGTCGAGTGCGATCTCGACCAGGGACTTCCCGTCTTGGAGATCGACCGTGATCAGATCAAGCAGGCGTTCTACAACGTCGTGCGCAACGCCTTTCAAGCGATGAAGACGGGCGGGATCCTCCGCATTCGGACCGGGGCCGACGAGACGCATGTGTTCGTTTCATTTTCTGATACGGGTGGCGGGATTCCACCGGAGAATATCAGCAGGATTTTTGAGCCTTATTTTACTACCAAATCTGGAGGGAGCGGGCTGGGCTTGCTCATTGTGCGGCGGATCATTCGTGCGCACGGCGGGGAAGTCGTTTTGGAAAGTGCGCCCGGCAAGGGGCTCACACTCACGCTCCGCCTGCCGCGTGCCGACCGGCGGGTCCGGTTTCTTGAGCAAGGGTCGGACGCACTTTCGCCGCTGTGATGTGCGGCGGCTTGAGGTAGATCGGTGCAGCGGGGCCGGAGTTGCCAGCGTATCGGGCCAAGAGGGCGGCTGACGGAGCTTGCACGATGGCATTCGGAATTTCGTCAATTCCCGAGGGGGAGTAAACGGCGACGTTTTCGACGTCGAGGCATTCCCCAGCCGGGATCAATTGCGGATCTCCGACCAAGCTCCCTCCCCGAACTCGAGTGAAGAACCATTGTCCAGCGCGGGCATCGCCGACAACAGCGTAATCCGAATCAGGGTAGCCGAGGAGTGAGCAGACGCTCCGAGCCGGTATTCCCCGAGCGCGGGCAATTCCGCAACCGGCGGCGATTGACGATCGCAAGGCATTGTAGCTCCCCGGGCCCGCCCCGATCAGCACCAGATCGAAGGGAACGTCCGGTCGAACGACCTCTGCAAGAACCGCAAAGAGATTTGTTCCGCGCCCCCGTGGGCTTTCGAAGGTCCGCTCGACAAGTGTCGCACCGTCCCGGACGAGTGCCACGCTGCCCGAGGCGGAGGAATTTTCGATGCAAAGGATCGTCACGCTTTCCATCCCCCAAAAATCCTGCGGCCCTCGCCCTCGATCTCAAACCGAAGCCGGAGAGTGCCCGGAGGGAGGGCTTCGGGGAATTTCCCGCCCCACTCGATCGCACAAATCGCCGCCGACGCGAGGTAGTCATCGAAGCCCAAGGCATCAAGGTCCCTGCCGGAATCAATCCGGTAGAGGTCAAGGTGGACAAGTTTCCCCGACGCATATTCGTGAACGATCGTGAACGTCGGGCTCGAGACCGAATCCGGATCTTCTCCAAGTGCCGCAGCAAGACCTTTGACAAAACACGTTTTCCCCGCTCCCAGCGGGCCTTCGAGGCTCACGGTCGATCCAGGGGCGAGGCAATCGGCGAACTCCCAACCCGCGCGGCGGGTCTCGTCCTCGGTTTGACACCGCAGGCCGGCCGGGGTGAAGATTTCGTCACATACCGGATTTCGATTTGCCATGCGGGTGGGATTCTAGTTCGCTCGGAGGCGTGAACTCAACTACCCATTCATCCCTCTGGTCGCGATTTCAACAATACTTTTTGAGTTACGACGATCTGGGAATCTCGCTCGACATCAGCCGGATGGACTTCCCGGACGATTTCTTCACTGGCCTTGCGGTTGCTGCCGATCGTGCCTGTCGGCAGATGAGGGAGCTTGAGGCCGGGGCGATTGCGAATCCCGATGAGAACCGGATGGTCGGGCACTACTGGTTGAGGAATTCGTCGCTCGCCCCGACTCCCGAGCTCAAAAGCGAGATCGACTCGACAAACAAGTCGATCTTGGAATTTGCAGCGGACGTTCACTCTGGAAAAATTCTGTCCTCCGGCGGCGCGAAATTTACCGACCTTCTGGTGGTGGGCATCGGCGGCTCCGCGCTCGGTCCCGAGCTTGTTGCCGATGCATTATGGTCGCCAACGGATCCGATTCGCGTCCACTTTTTTGACAATACCGATCCAGACGGAATGGAGAAAGTCCTCGCTCAGATCGGCAGTCACCTCGGCACGACGCTCGTGACGGTCATCTCGAAATCTGGCGGAACCAAGGAATCCCGCAATGGCATGCTCACCGCTCAAGCGGCTTTCCAGAAGGCAGGCATCCCGTTTGCAAAGAATTTCGTAGCGGTAACCGGAGCGGGAAGCGAGCTCGACAAGGTCGCCGTCGCCGAGGGATGGGTCCGCCGATTCCCGATGTGGGATTGGATTGGTGGACGGACTTCGGTGATGAGCGCGGTCGGGCTGGTTCCGATGGCGCTCCAAGGTCTCGACGTGGCCAAATTTCTCGCCGGGGCGGCCGCGATGGACGAGAAGACCCGCACCGATGATATTCGGCGGAATGCCTCGATGCTTCTCGCCTTGATGTGGTATCACGCTGGCCGCGGGCATGGATTGAAAGACATGGTCGTCCTTCCCTACAAAGACCGGCTGCTGCTCTTTAGCCGATATCTCCAGCAGCTCGTGATGGAATCGCTGGGCAAGGAGCTCGACCTCGATGGACGTGTCGTCAACCAAGGGATCGCCGTCTATGGCAACAAGGGTTCAACCGACCAGCATGCCTACGTGCAGCAGCTCCGGGATGGGGTGAATAATTTCTTTGTCACATTTCTCGAGGTTCGCCGGGCGACATTCTCGGCCCCGCTGGAGGTCGAGCCGGGAGTGACGGCTGGCGATTATTTGCAGGGCTTCCTCCGGGGCACACGGACGGCACTCCACGAGAAAGGCCGCGAGTCGGTGACGATCAGCATTCCGGAATTTAGCGCATTCGAACTCGGTGCGCTGATCGCGCTCTACGAACGTGCCGTGGGTTTCTACGGATCGTTAGTGCATGTGAATGCCTACCATCAGCCGGGTGTGGAAGCAGGGAAGAAGGCGGCGGCGAAGATCCTCGACCTGCAGGCCAAGGTGGTAGCCCACATCAAAGCGGCCGCCAAACCGCTCACAGCCGAGCAAATTGCCGTTGCTATCGAGGCCGATCCGGAGGAGGTGTTCCACATCATGAGGCACATCGCCGCGAACGAACCGAAGTTCGATCTTCAGAACGGACGCTCCCCAGCCGTCGACACCATCGCTCTCCGGTCATGAAACTTCACGCCGCACTCGCGATGGTCGCTCTGTTCCTCGTTGGTTGCGATTCACCTCAGGGAACGGTCGCAACGGCTCGCAAACAACTCACCGAGTATCAGACCGCCCCGGACAACGGGAAGCAGGAGGCTCTGGAAAAAACGCTGACGATGCTCGACGAACAAATTGCCGGGCTGGAAAAGAAAGGCGATCTCGTCCAAGCCGATCTCTTCCGTCGGCAGGCAGCGACGCTCCGGACCGACTTTCAGGCCGCCCGGATGGCCCGTGCTCTCAATGACGCGAAGAACGCCATCCAAGGCTTCGGAGATGCGATCAAGGAGGCTGGAAAAAGTTTCACTGAGACGCTCGGAAACGCGTCCAAGGAAACAAACGCACCGTAAGCGGGGCGTTGGCGAAAGGGTTTTAACAGACTTTAGTTGATCCAAAACCCAGCCGCGCGGTCGCCCTCGATCACGAGCTTTGCGACAAATTGGTCGCCGCCGGATTTCGGAGTGACTTTCCAGAGGAAGACTTGGAGGCCCTTCTGCTTGAGCTCGGTGAGAAATGTTGTTTCGTATCCGGCGCTCAACAACGGGGCGAGTTGGGCGGAGACCGTCTCGAAGACTTGTGCCGTGATTCCCGCTTGGAAAGCCGGCGTGCCCTCCTTCTGGAACGCAGGGTAATCGCCTTTTGCTACGGCAGTCAGGAGGGTGGTAAACATCCGCTGCGCCTCTGCTGGCGGGGGCTCGGAGGCGGATGCTGTTGAGAGCATCAGAGCGACGACTGCGATAGGAAGGAGGAGAGATTTCACAGGCGAGATCGTAACTCCTATCGGTCGGAAATCGAAGAAAAATACTCAGCCACCGGCAGTCACCTCGGCGGCGGTCTTGAAATGTGTCTTCGCAAAGTTCTCAAGGGCACCCGCACCTTGGGCGGCAACAATTTCGCGCGCAGACGACTTTACAGTCGCCGAAACGCCGCGTGGGAGTGGAACGCCCGCCTTTTCGGAATACTCGTCGAGCCACGAGATAAACTTCTCACGGGCAAGGATCGAAGCGGCGGCGACGGCATAGTCGGATTCCGCCTTCGTCCGCTGATCAAGTTGGATCTTCCGGCCTTTGTCCATCAGGGCGCGTTCGAGCACGCGGACATCGGCAAATTTGTCCGAGAGCGCACGCGGGCAGGCCGGACGGGCCTCGCAAAGGTTTTCGATGACTCTCGCATGACCCCACGCCAGCAATCTGTTGAGGTTCCCGATCTTTCTATAAAGTTCATTGTAGCGAGGAGGCGCGATCGTCACGACGCTCGACGGAGCCCCGGATTGGCGAATGGCGTTCGCGAGATCCCGAATTTTCCGGTCCGATGAAATGGCCTTGCTGTCCTGCACCCCGGCATCGCGCAGCGTGCGGGCAAGGTCTCCATCCACATAGACTCCCGCAACCACGAGCGGGCCGAAAAAATCTCCCTTGCCACTCTCATCGATGCCGAAGTGGGGCTGAAAAAGCTCAGGGCTATGAACTTCATCGTAGCCAAACTTTGCCTCGCCGAGAACCTCCGGCTCAAGGGTGAAGGTGATGAACTCCTCGAGGCCTCGCCCCTGGATCAGCGCCTTTGGACCTTTTTCATAGACGACGATCGTCAGCTTGGCGAGGCGGGCGGCGTAGAGGGCGTAGGGTTTCTCTTCAAACTCGAAGCCCTTTTCCTTAAGAACCTCCCGCAGCCGGTCGGCTTGGTCCGGCGTGAGGGGGGCTGTGTGGGAATGAAGTTTTTTTTCTGACGACATCGGCGTGGAGAGTGCGTATTCGATGTTGCTATTGAGATGATCCCTGAAGCAACAGCATTTCGTCGTGCACTCCACGGATGGTTCCGGGCGAATGGTCGCAAGCTTCCTTGGCGAAGTGCCCCCGATCCGTATTCCGTGCTCGTATCGGAGTTCATGCTCCAGCAGACAACCGTTGCGGCGGTGATTCCCTATTTTGGGCGATGGATGGCGCGATTCCCATCGCTTGAAAAGTTGGCGGTAGCCCCCGAAGCCGATGTGCTGAAGCTTTGGGAGGGGCTAGGATACTATTCACGCGCTAGGAATCTGCAGCGGGCGGCAAAGCTTGTTGTTGGGGAACTCGGAGGCAAACTCCCATCCGACGTCGCCGAGCTACGCCGCCTTCCGGGCGTGGGCCCTTACACAGCGGCAGCGATTGCGGCCTTTGCTTTTGATCGATGTGTTCCCGTCATCGATGCAAATATCCAACGGGTTCTTGCCCGGCTGATCAATTTTCGGGAGCCCGTGCAGACGGCTCGGGGCCGCGAGATGATCGAGCGGGCCGCTGAGGCGGTCTTGCCCCGAGCCGGCGGGGCGCTTCATGCATCGGCGCTAATGGATCTCGGTGCCACGGTCTGCCGCGCCGGTTCGCCGGATTGCCCGCACTGCCCGGTGAGAAAGTTCTGCCAGGCGGTCGAACCCGCCTCGATTCCGTTGAAGCCCGCCAAGCGAGCCATCGTTGAGGAATCTGAGACCCGCGCGTTTGCCCTAGCACGTAAACGGATCTTCCTCGTGCCAGCCGAAGGTGCACGTTGGCGGGGGCTTTGGGTTCTTCCGGAAGGAAATGCTCTCGGAATCCCACTCGCCCGTTTCACCTACGCCGTTACCCGATTTAGGATTCGTTTGGAGGTCTACGAGGCGCGGCCAGCAAGTGGGTGGACGCCGTTTCCGCTCGCCTCACTACCTGCCATGCCATCGCCCCATCGGAAGGCGGTTGAACTGGCCCTTGATTCCCTCAGGAGGCGGAACAGTTCCGACGAGTGATTATCGCCGTTTGGTCCACTCGTCTGCACGAAGCCCTTCGAGATCAGCGCGAAAACTCGCTTCGCGCTCGAGTTCGGTGAGTATGAGATCCGCGACCTTCCTGCTCGCGAGGACATCGGACCGGTAGTGCATTCCTCCGACGATCCTGCTGAGCCCGACGGAGGCCGCATATTTGAGAAGTGCCTGGCGATGGGCTGGCACCAAATCGCCGAGGACCCGGGCGTAGAGCCAAGCTCTCATTGCATGCCCGCTCGGGTAGGAAAATCCGCCATCTGGTGTGATGAGAAGTCGCACAGACTCCGGGTGGGCAAGGTAGGGTCTGGTGCGGGCGTAGTAGTCCTTGATGAAGTTTTTCGGACCATTCGCCGTCGCCTCAAGACGTTGGAAAAACTTTGCCGTTGCGGGGAAGTTCTTTGCGTTGAAATCGCTCCCAAGCACTGGGGAAAATGCAAAGACGTTGAACTGGACAAATCCCTCGGCCTGTTGGATGTCCTCCCTCTTCGACTGCGTCTGCACGGCGACGCTGTGGCGGAGGTCCATTCGGTCCCGGAATCCCAAGTTCGCTGGCGGCGGGGGGATTCGCTCGAGAAAGTAACGGCCGGCAGGAAGCGGCCATGGTCTCTCAGACGCGGCGAGCGGGCAGCCGGCGGCCAAAAGTATTGCCCCGATCCAGAGCCAGCGGCGGATTGTCATCACGTGGGAAAGCTTTCAGGCTTTTGTCCGGGCTGTCGAGATCAAGAAAATCTCGTCGGCCCGCGCAACTTTTTGGAGCCCCCAGGGTTGGATATTTCGCATGCTTGATGAACTTCCCAGTGATGATTGGACGCCCGAGGCCGCCGCGCATTTGTTGAACCGTGCTGGTTTCGGTGGGACGCCAGGAGAAATTGCCGCGCTCCACAAAGTCGGTCGGAGCCGTGCGGTCGATTTCCTGTTGGCAGGTGACGAGGACGCCGACCTTTTCCCCCCGCCGGCAGCCTCTGAGCCGGTGAACCTTGTCGAGATGCTCTCCAAGTCGAAAGAACTGACCGAAGAAGAGCGGCAGATGAAGAAAAAAGAGATGCAGCGGATTTTTCGCGATCAGACGATCGAATTGCGGGCCTGGTGGTTGGATCGAATGCGATGGACCTCGCACCCCGCAAGGGAAAAGGCACTTCTCTTTTGGCACGGACACTGGGCGACGAGTATCGAGAAGGTGAAGGAACCGTTTTTCATGTGGCAGCAGAATGAAACCCTGCGCACCCTTTCCCTCGGATCGTTTCGGCGCATGGCCTCCGAGATCTCGAAGGATCCTGCGATGATGCGCTATCTCGATCTTCAGCAGAGCAAGCGCGACAAGCCGAACGAAAATTTTGCGCGCGAGCTGATGGAGCTCTTTACCTTGGGGGAGGGGCACTACTCTGAGCAGGATATCGCGGAATCCGCCCGCGCTTTCACCGGATACCGCGTGAAGCAGAGCACCCGCCAGTTCGAGTTTCAGCCCCGCCAGCACGATAGCGGGCAGAAGACGTTTTTCGGAAAGACCGGGAACTTCACGGGCGACGATGTTCTGGATCTGATTCTCGCGCATCCTGAGACAGCGAGGTTCCTAGCGCGAAAACTTTGGGTCTTTTACGCTGGAAGCGAGCCTTCGCCCGAATTGCTCAACGCGCTCGCAGACGAGTATCGCTCCACAGACTACGATACCGGGCGGCTCCTCAAGCGGGCCTTCAACTGCCGGGAATTCTATTCGCCAACCGTCGTTCGGCGGCAAGTGAAGGGCCCCATCCAGTGGCTGGTTGGAACTTGCAAGGTTCTGGAGATCCCCCTTCCTAGCGCCATTGCTTGCAATGGCATCCTCCAGCAATTGGGACAAATCCCGTTTGCTCCGCCCAACGTGAAGGGCTGGGATGGAGGGCGTGCATGGATTAGTTCGGCCACCCTCCTCCTCAGATACAATATTGCAGGCTATATCATTAGTGGAAAAGCGCAGGGCCTCCCGGGCTTCGGCGGGAACACTCCGTCCCGATCAACAATCTCCGTTGAGAAAGTTTTCTCTGCCGAGGGTTCTGCTGAGGCTCTCTGCGCCAGCGTTGGGTGGCGGCTTTTCCAGTCTCCGCTTCCGCCGGACCTCGAGAGAAAGTTTGTCGCCTACCTCTCGACGCACGGCATGGGAAGTGCCGCCCGCCGCGATCTTCTGCACCTTATGATGAGCACCCCAGAGTTCCAACTAACATGAGCAAGACCCTTCACACTCGTCGTAAATTCCTCAGGACCTCGTTGCTCGGCGGCGCGGTGGCTTGGACGGTCCCGATATTTTTAGAACGCACATTTTCGGCCCTCGATGCCATGGCCGCTGATTCCCTGGTGGGGGGTGTGTCAGGCAAAGATGGCCCAATTTTGGTGATTCTCCAGCTTGCTGGCGGAAATGATGGCCTAAATACTCTCATCCCCTATACCGACGACGCCTACTACCGCGCGAGGCCGCGGCTCGGGATCCAAGGCACGCAGGTTCTTAAGATTAATGACCACTTGGGACTCCATCCTAAGCTGACATCCCTGCGAGGGCTCTACGACGAGGGCCGGATGGGCATCGTTCAGGGCGTCGGATATCCGAATCCCAATCGCTCGCATTTTCGCTCCACAGAGATTTGGCAGACAGCGGTGGACTCCAATAAGACATCGACGACAGGTTGGCTCGGTCGCTACTTCGACTCCTGCTGCGAGGGCGCGGATCCGGCGGTTGGGGTTAATATTGGCAGCCAATCGCCTCAGGCCTTCGCGGCTGGCGAACCGAAGGGAATTTCTTTCGCGCGCCCGGAGCAGTTCCGGTTCAATTCCAGCCAGTCGTCGGATCCGGCAGCGGCAGATGAGTTCTTCCGCAGTATGAACGAGACCTCGGATGACCGAAATGATGGAGGCAGCATTGGGATGCTAAAAGGTAGCGTGGATTCCGGAGGAGATACGTTGGACTTCTTGCGGCGCACCGGCCTGGACGCGCAGATGAGCTCCGACAAAGTCTTAGAGATCACACGCAAATCAAAATCTCCAGTCCCGTATCCCAATAGCAATCTTGCGAGCTCTTTCAATCTGGTGGCTCGTCTGATCGGAGGGGGAATGCCAACGCGGGTCTATTATGTCGGCCAGGGCGGGTTCGACACCCACAGCGGACAGGCAGGATCCCATGATCGCTTAATGGGGGACCTCGACGCCGCAGTGGGCGCATTTACCGCAGACCTCAAGGCACAGGGAAATTTCGACCGGGTTGTCCTGATGACATTTAGCGAGTTCGGCCGCCGCGTTGCTGAGAATGCGAGCGGAGGGACGGATCACGGGGCGGCGGCACCGCTATTCGTCATCGGTGGGGGAGTTCATGCGGGCCTGTTCGGACAGACGCCAAGCTTAACCAATTTGAATAACGGCGACATCATTCACAATATCGACTTTCGCAGCGTCTATGCCACGGTGCTCGAAAACTGGCTGCATGCGCCTTCAAACGAGATCCTGCGCGGCACGTTTCCGAAGCTTCCATTTGTTTAATAATCTCAGTCATCTCCGGGTTCTTCGGTGCGCGTTCATCGAACTTTCCCGCATGCCTTTTTGGCCTAATGCTTAACCCGTCTTGGAATGTGCTCTGCAGATTTACTATTGCCAAGTTGGCGGCTTATGATGCTAACTGACCTCTCCAACTATGGAAATCAAACACATTACTAGCGATTCCCTTCGCCGTCTGCTCAGCCTGACGGAGAAAAAGGAACTACTCATCAAGGCGGTTACAGACGTCGAAAACGAAATTGCCAGCGCCCTGAAAGGTGCCGGAACTGCCGCTGCCAAGGCGGTCAACGCGGTCACTCCCTTTGCACCCGTCAAGAAGGCGAAGCCGGCGAAAAAATCTAAGGCATCCAAGCCCGCCAAGGCCGGTCGCTCGGGTGGCCTCAAGGATCAAATCCTCGCCCTGCTGGATTCCGCAGGTGCCGAAGGTCTCCGCGTCAAGCACATCGCTGAGAAGCTGGGTGTCAAGGCAGCGAACGTCTCGGTCTGGTTCAGCACGACAGGCAAGAAGATCACGACTAAGGTCGAGCCCGGACGTTATGCCAAGAAGGGTGCAGCGAAGTCGGCGGCTCCAGCGGCTAAAGTAACGGTCGCTCCCGTCAAGGCTGCCGCATCTGCGAAGCCAGCAAAGAAGAAGAAAAGGAATCTCAGCCCGGAAGTTCGCGCCAAGCTCGCCTCCGCGATGAAGGCTCGCTGGGCAGCCAAAAAAATGGGCAAACCCGCAGCAGCTGCCAAGGCTTCGAAGGCGAAGAAACGGAAGTAGAATCCTTCACCTGATCTAGGAAAGCCTCTCCACTTATGCCTACTGAAAAGAAAACCACACGGAAGCCGAACCCTGCACTGATGACTCCCGTGCAGCCCGATGCCGTGCTCGCCCCGATCGTTGGCTCAACTCCGCTGCCCCGCAGCGAGATGACCAAGAAGCTCTGGGATTACATCAAAAAGAACAATCTGCAGGATCCGACCAAGCGGACCCAGATCAATGCGGACGATGCCCTCAAGGCAGTCTTCGGCGGCAAGTCGCAGGTTAGCATGTTTGAGATGACGAAGCTCGTCTCGGCACATGTGAAGTAACAAAAAATAAGCCGCTTCGACGTTTTGAGTGGGTTCAAGCATGAACAATATTGAGTTCAAGACCGCCAGCTTTGAGATAAGCGGCGATTCGGAAGTAATGGAAGTTGCGAAAGCCACGGGCCATCCGCTTGGCGA
>Ga0247834_1001276_pt1 | contig 44350 bp, 33 predicted proteins | sample LaCruzMarch2015__8_FD_187118 | JGI IMG/M metagenome (GOLD analysis project Ga0247834, IMG submission 187118) | Freshwater microbial communities from meromictic Lake La Cruz, Castile-La Mancha, Spain - LaCruzMarch2015_12m | ecosystem: Environmental > Aquatic > Freshwater > Lake | place: Spain... | reverse complement strand
CGTTATCTGGCCGCTCGCACGGCGTGGGCGCAGAATCGGGCGGAAGTCGCGAAGCGGTAGGTCGGCGCGTCGCACGGGCGAGATCGGGTCACGCGAAGACGCGAGGGCGCGAAGGGTTGCATCACGCCCGTTCGGGAGAGGGTACGTTTTTCCGTGAGAGACGGAGTGCTGCCGGAAGATTGACGCTGCGGAGTCACCAAAATAGCCTCCGCCCTTACCGCCGTTATGAACCCCTTCATCCAGATTCTCGAAACGAATTGGTCGCTTGACCTTCCCGGGGAAGATTCCCGCATTCCCGCCATCGTCCCCGGTTGCGTCCATCGCGATTTGCTCCGGGAAGGGCGTATTCCCGATCCCTTCTACGGACGCAACGAACTGGATTTGCAGTGGGTCGGGGAGAAGGAGTGGATCTACCGATGCACATTTGATTCTGAACCCGGGCTACTCTCGCACGACGAGATGGAATTGGTGTTCGATGGCCTCGATACCGTCGCCACCGTTCGGCTGAACGACCGGGTGATCTTGGAGTCGGAAAACATGTTCCACGAGCATCGGGTTTCCGTCAAAGACGTCCTGCGCGAGGCGAACAATGAACTCGAGATTCGGTTTGGCAGCGCACTGGAGTATACCCGGACGCACCGAACGGAATTCATCCAGCCCAGGAGTTTCAACGACGCGGGAGACGGTGGATCGGTTCGCATCCGGAAGCAGCCCTGTCAGTTCGGATGGGACTGGGGCCCACGACTCGTCACGGCAGGCATCTGGCGCGAGGTGAGGCTTGAGGGCTGGAGTGGAAACCGCATTGCGGCGGTTTTGATTCAGCAGGATCACAAGGGCGATGGCGTCGTCCTAAATTTCACCACGGAGTTGGCGGTTCCGGATCCCACTGCGCTCGTAAATGTCGAAGTGCATCTGGGAGATTTGCTGGTTGCCGGGGCAACCATCCCCGCGAGCGGCGGTCGGGTCCCGATATCGAACCCACAACTCTGGTGGCCGGTTGGCCAGGGGGACCAACCGCTCTACGGCGTGACGGTCCGCCTCGCGGATCCCGCGAGCCTCTCCGAACCTTGGACACGCAAGATCGGCTTGCGGACGATCGAACTCGATCGCAGTGCGGACGAGTTTTCCCCGGTCGGCTTCGGGGGGAAATCGCTCGACCGATTCGGGCTGCGCGTCAATGGTCGCCTGATCTTTGCCAAAGGAGCAAACTGGATCCCCGCGCACAGCTTCGTCGCCGGCCTCGGGCGTTCAGATTACGAGCCTCTCCTGCGCTCCGCAGTGGACGCAAACATGAACACCGTGCGCGTCTGGGGTGGCGGAATCTACGAACACGATTGCTTCTACGACCTCTGCGACGAACTCGGGCTGCTGGTCTGGCAGGACTTCATGTTCGCGTGCGATCTCTATCCCTCCGACGAGGCGTTCCTCGAATCGGTGAAGCGGGAGGCTCACGACAACGTGCGACGCATCCGGCATCACGCCTCGCTTGCCCTCTGGTGCGGCAACAACGAAATCGCGATGATCAGCCAGAAATGGTTGAGTGAACAACCCGATCTGGCTCGCGGCTACTATCGCCTTTTCCACGAAATCCTCCCCGCGGTCGTGGCGGAGACGGACCCACAAACCGCCTACATCCCGAGTTCCCCGGACCATTCCATTCCTGGGTACCCGGATACCGTTCCCGCTTCTCATGACGAGCACGATTGGAACGTTTGGCACTCGCGCGCGCCGGTGGAGCACTACGAGACCACGCAACATCGTTTCGTTAGCGAGTTCGGGATGCAAAGTTACCCGTCTCCCGAAGTGGCGCTCACGTTTTGCCCGCCGGAACAATTGAACGTGTTCTCACCGGTGTTCGAAAACCACCAAAAGAACATCGGGGGAAACCAGGTGATCTTCGACTACGTCTCGCGCCTGTTCCGCTTCCCGGCGAACTACCGATCGGTCGCCTACCTCTCGCAGGTGAACCAGGCGATCTGCATGCAGACCGCATGCGAGCATTTCCGGCGTCAGTCCCCGATGTGCCTCGGGGCGCTTTACTGGCAGATCAATGACTGCTGGCCCGTCGCGTCGTGGAGCAGCCTGGAATTCGGCGGCAAATGGAAGGCGCTGCATTACTATGCGAAGCGATTTTTCGCGCCCGCGCTCGTGAGCGTCCGACACCTCGGCACCGAGTCGCGACGGACGGGGAACTACATTTCGAACACCCGGGGTCCGATCGAGATCCATACGGTCTGGGACGGACCCGAGCCGCGCTCGGCCGTGCTCGAGTGGATGTTGCAGACATTGGACGGTGAGACGGTGCGTTCGGGCGGATCCGAGTTTTCCATGGAACCGGGTCGCGGCGTCCTGCGCGAGACACACGATCTGAGTGCCGACGTCGCCCGGGTGGGGCGGGAACGTGTTTTTCTGCGGGCTGTTCTTCGCGGGGAACACGGAGAGCACATATCGGAATCCACGGTGTTTTTCAGTGCGCCACGGGAGTTGGAGTTGAAAAAGGTGCCGATTGCGATTTCGGGTGAAATCACCATGGATGGAGATTGCACGCTGACGTTCCAGGCGGAGTCGTTCCAATACGGGGTCTGTCTCGAGTTGGAGGGCGTGAGCGTCCGTTTCTCGGACAATTTCTTCCATCTCCACCCCGGGCAGCCCCGGACGGTGTCGGTGCTCGGAGAGTTGGGAACGCCGGACGTGATGAATCAATTGGCGCTTTACTCCTTGATCGACACGTTTGAGTGAGAAAGGAGCCGGGGAACGGGTCTTTCAGCCGGATGGCGTGGCGGTGCGTTCCCGGGTCGGGAGACCCGGGCTCCTTTTCCCGGGAACTCCGCTTGTGCACCGGTGGATCCCCCCGCATATTCGGAGCGCATGGATGCGCCGACCAAACTCCTCGCGTTTTTGTTTACCGACATCGTCGGTAGTTCGAAAATCTGGGAGAAGTTCCCAAATGCTGCGGGCGAGGTGATCGCCCGGCATGATGCGATCATGCGTCAGGCGGCGGACCGGCATGAGGGTCGCGTGTTTAAAACGGTGGGCGACGCGTTTTGCATCGCGTTTCCGACCGCGGTATCTGCCCTTACGGCGGCTTTGGAGGTTCAGCGCACGCTGGCGTCGCAGGATTGGGGCGCGGTGGGAACCCTTCGCGTGCGGATTGGTATCCATGCGGGCCCGGCAGAATTGCGCGATAACGATTACTTCGGGTCGACCCTGAATCGCACCGCGCGTATTGAGGCTGCGGCGCATGGGGGTCAAATCCTGCTGTCCCAAGGTGCGGTCGAACTGGTGCAACACGATGCGCCGGAAGGAATTGCATTCAAGAGCCTGGGCGAGCACCGGCTGCGCAATCTGGAGCGACCCGAGTTTCTCTTTCAAGCCGTTGCGGAGGGCTTGGAGACGGATTTCCCACCGCCGAAAAGCATGGAGGTGCTGCCGAACAACCTTCCCGTGCAAGTGACGAGTTTCATCGGGCGGGAAGTGGAGATCGTGGAGGTGCAGCGTCGCCTCGAGAAAGCGCGTCTTTTGACCTTGATCGGCACCGGCGGAACGGGAAAAACCCGGCTCGCGCTCGAGGTGGGGGCCCTCCTGATTCAGGAGTTCCGGGACGGTGTGTGGCTCGTCGAACTTGCGGCGGTTTCCGATCCCGCCCGCGTGCCGGAAATCCTCGCCGGCGTGCTGGGCATTCGCGACGAACCGGAACGTCCGCTGCGTCAGACGGTGATCCAGTTTTTGCGGGGAAAAACGGCGCTACTGATCGTCGACAACTGCGAACATCTGATCGGACCGGTTTCCACCCTCTTTTCCGAGATTTTACGAGCATGCCCGCAGGTGAAAATCCTGGCAACGAGTAGGCATTCGATCGGTATTTCCGGCGAAAGCATGATGGCGGTTCCACCTTTAAAGATGTTCGATATTCGTCTGGAAGAGCTCCACGGCGTGGACATGGTCGAGCGGCTTTCGCAATACGAAGCGGTTCGATTATTCATTGCGCGAGCGGTCGCGGTTCGCTCGGACTTCGTTGTTACCAATGCCAATGCGCCGGCCGTGGCGGAGATTTGCAGTCGTTTGGATGGCATCCCGCTCGCCATCGAGCTCGCCGCGGCGCGGATCCGTTTGCTGAATGTCGAGCAGATTGCCGCGCGACTGAGTGATCGTTTCCGCTTCCTCCGCGGAGGCAGTCGCACGGGGTTGCCTCATCAACAGACGCTGGAGGCACTGATCGATTGGAGCCACGATCTGCTGGAGGACGATGAAAAGAAGCTCTTCCGTCGATTGGGTATCTTTGTTGGTGGGCGGTCGCTGGAGGCGCTGGAGGCGGTTTGTCCGGGGGATGGATTGGAGCAGTTTGAGGTGTTGGATTTGTTGCAACAGCTTGTGGAGAAGTCGCTTGTGGCGGTGGAGTCGGATTCCCGTGGAGACCCCCGGTATACCATGACGGAATCCGTCTGGCAGTATTCGTGCGACCGGTTGGAGGTGGCGGGAGAGACCGAGTGCATGAGGGATCGGCATCTCGACTATTATCTCGAATGGGCGGAACGGACGTATCCCCTGTTCTACGGAGCCAACCAAAAAGAGTGGCTTGAGCGCTTCAGCGACGAGCGGTTTAATTTCCGTGAAGCCCTGACGCATTCGTTGCGATCGGATGCCGGGGTTCGGAAAGGGCTGCGCATGTTGTGGGGCATCGTGCGGCCGATTGAAGTTCGCGGAAACCTGGCGGCCGTACGCGGCATCTACGAGCAACTGCTCACCCACGCTGCGGCGGCTCCTCGCGACCTCATTCGTGCGCGGGCACTGTCCGCGGCGGGTCGGCTCAGCTGGGCCGAGGATCGTTACAAGCAGGCCCGTGTCTATTACGAGGAGGCGCTCTCCATTTTCACGGAACTTGGCGATCGGGGAGGCATGGCGATTGCGAGTGCGCTTTCCGGATTTCTTCACCGCGGAGCGCAGGAGCTGGAAAAGGCGCAGGAGTGTTTTGAATTTGCCCTACGCACCGGAAAGGAACTTTCGGACAACCATATCATTGCCATTTCCCTGAGTGGATTGGGAACGCTGGCGATCGACAACGGGAATGCCGCGGAAGGCCATCGACTCAAGGAGGAAAGCCTCACGATTTACCGCACCGTGGGCGACCGTTGGGTCATTGGTTACATCCTCTGGGGCATCACGCGGTCCGCGATCAGTGTCCAGGATTATCCGAGGGCCCGGGAGGCGCTTAATGAATGGATGGAAATTGCGCGTGACCTCGGCAATCGGTGGGCGATTCCGTATTTGCTTGAAACCTACGCGGAGCTTGCCCTCGCCGCGGGTCAACTCCGCCGGGCGGCGGAACTCGCCGGTGCGGCGGAACGGCAGCGTGAGCACTTCGGCACGCTTTTATCAACTGTTGAACAGATCGACCACGACGGCATGGTCGCCCGTTTGAAGCACAGCTTGGAAGCGCGGGTTCTGGAGCAATCGTGGGCCACCGGGCGCGAATCCGCGCCCTGGGAAGAGCTTGCGATTGCTGCACGCGAGCAGGCCTCCGCGCCGGCGCAGAAGGTGGCGAATTATATCTGATGATTTCACCATGAAGGGCATGAAGAGCATGGAGAATGGGTTTGTGAGCAGGACGGATACTGAGTCTGGTCTTGGGTGTTGACACGAACGGCACTAAGTTAAGCCCCGAAGGGGCTACATCCCTTAGCCCAGGGCAAGCTCAAGCGCCGCCCTGGGTATTGGGTGCAGCGATTATTTGCCCTGAAGGGGCAGCATCCCGATCCGTCCTTAATTGAGCACCATGCGGTGCGAACGCTATAACACAAAGCTTTTGAGGCCCTCTTTCAGCCGTTTGACGTTGAAATTGATGAGGAACCCTTGCCGGGTCTTGGCTAGTTTCATGTAGGTGAGCAGTTGGGCCTCGTGGATGGCAAGAACGTGCTCCACACTCTTTAGTTCGAGGATGATTTGGTGGTCTACGAATATGTCAATGCGGTATCCACAGTCCAAATTCAGGCCCTTGTACTCCACCGGAAGCGGATGTTGCAGCATGAACGCAATGCCCTCGAGCTTGAGCTCATGCGCGAGGCATTGTTCGTAACTCGACTCCAAAAGCCCCGGACCGAGCGTGCGATGAACCTCAATCGCACACCCAATCACACGCCGAGACAAGTCAGAGAAGTCCATGCAAAAAAGCCTTAGTACAATGACTTCATGCCCTTCATGCTCTTCATGGTAAACTAAACAGCTAAAGTTTTTGGACGGTGAAGTGCAGGACTTAAGTTGCCGAGCCATCCCCTTTTCCCAAAGCCAAAAGCTCGTCGTAGCACGACTCCAGTTGGCCGATCTGCGCCTCGATCGCAAACTTTGCCCGAACGGACGCCGCCGCTGCCCGGCCCATCTTCTCCCGCTTAGCCGATTCCCGGACGAGGGTCGTCAGCGCCTCCGCGACGGCGTCCGGTTCCCTTTCCCCGCATAGGATGCCGTCGACGCCATCGGTCACCGCCTCGGGAATCCCTCCGTGCCTCGTCGCCACCACCGGGAGTCCCGTCGACATCGCCTCGAGCATCGCATTCGGCACCCCTTCCTGATCGAGGGTGGAGGTCGTCTCGCTCGGGTGGAGAAAAATGTGGGCTTCGGCAAAGAGGCGCCGGAGTTCGTCCTGATTGCAGAAGCCGGTAAATGTCACCGCGTCCCCGATGCCCAGTTCCGCAACTTGCGATCGCAGCGTTGCTTCGAGCGGACCCTCCCCCACCAACACGAATCGGGCGTTGGGAAACTCGCCTCGTAGCCTGGCGAATGCCCGCAGCGAGGTGGGCAGGCCTTTTTTCTCAATGAGACGGCAAGCCTGAAGGACCACCCACCGCCCGTCGGCGGGGACCTGATGATCCACTATAGGAAACTCTTCGGTTGGAATCGACGTCCGATTGAGGCGAATTCGTTCCGGCGGGCATCCCAGCGCCCGGAGGCGGGCCGCGAGGGATTCGCTTCGCGCCAGCACCAGCGGCACCGTTTTAAGCAGCGAGCGGAGTTGGCGTTCGTATTCAGGTTGGCGTTCGCGGAGGGTGACATCCGCTCCGTGAAAAGAGACAAGCGACGCCCCCGGCCAATTCCGTAGAAAAGGGAGGAGGTGAACACCGGTGTGGCCGAAGTACACGTGGAGGACGGAGGTCTCACGCCTCGCCAGAATGCCTTCCAGCATTTGGTACTCGCCCCGGTAGAAGATCGGCTCGGCGCGTTTGACGTATTTTAGATAGAACCGACGCACGAAATTCCCGGGCGGGCGGGGGATCATTTCGATGTCCTCGAACGGGTACTCCTCCGCGCACGCGCGCTCCTTTGCCATGACGAACGTCTGGAAACGGCGGAGTCCGGTGACCTGTCTGTAAATGTGGCGCATTTCCCGCTTCAGGAATGTGGTGCAGTAGCTGGCAACAACGGGGCGCATCCCCTTTCCCTTGGGCGATTTCCCCGGCATTGCCAAAGCTTTTTTCCGCGACGTCCCCGCTTCCGCGGTGTTCCATTCTGCATGTGGATTCAGGAGATCGGTGCTGCTAACCCCGCGATGAGCGATTGCCGCCATTCCGACGAAGCCCCGCCACTCTCCGATGCGGACCTCATGCTGGCGGTGAAAACGGGGGATTTGCGCGCGTTTGAGTCACTGGTCGAACGCCACCAATTCCGCGTGATCGGCACAGTTGCCAAAATGCTCGGCGACGAAGTGGAGGCGGAAGATATTGCGCAACAGGTGTTTGTGCGGGTTTGGAAGTCGGCGGGTCGCTACGAACCCTCGGCGAAATTCACCACGTGGCTGCTGACCATCACGCGCAACCTCGTTTTCAATGAGATGCGACGCCGGAACCGCCACCCGGCGCATTCCATGGACGAACCCGGACACGACGACACCGTGCGCCAGTTCGCCGACACGCGGCAGACCTCGCCGGCGGAGAAACTAGAGCAAATGGAGCTCTCGGATGCCATCGAGAGCGCGATCGCGTCGCTTCCCGAGGCGCAGCGCATGGCGGTGATTCTGCGCCGCTATGAGGACATGCCCTACGAGGAGATTGCGCGCGTGCTGCAATCGACCGTTCCTGCGGTCAAAAGCATGCTCTTCCGGGCACGCTCGCAGATGCGCGAACTCCTGGAGAAATTCCTCGCGTAGTCGGGCCGGTTCTGGGTTCATCGGGGGTCATGTCGGATCCGGAAGAACTCGTCCTTTGCGTTCCACGCTCGCTGTTTGAGGAAATCGGCGCCTTTCAAGGGCTGAGCTTCGACGTCGACGCCTACCTTCCTCGCTTCCTCGATCCGGCGAACAACCTTTTCGTTCCACGATCGGCGGCGGAGCGCGACCCGTCATTCAAACAGATCATCCCGTATGCGGTGCTGACCTTCGGCGGAAAGATCCTGCACTACGTGCGGGGGTCGAAAGGTGGAGAGACCCGGCTTTTTGCCAAAGGCTCCATCGGCATTGGGGGTCACATTAACCCGGGTGATCACGCTGGGGAGGGGATGACCCACGCCGCCTATCTTCGGGCCGCTGAGCGCGAGATTGGCGAGGAATTGCGCATCGCCGGGTCGTACCGGGACAAAATGCTCGCGGTGCTTAATGACGATTCCACGGAGGTCGGGCAAGTGCATCTGGGCATCGTTCACGTACTCACGCTGGACTCCGATGACGTCACGGCTGGCGAGGCGGCGATCGCAGACCTCACCTTCCGCACCGTGGAAGACCTCGCGTCGCGACGCGACTCGCTTGAGACGTGGTCGCAGGTGGTGTTCGATGGTTGGCCGCGCCTTTCGGCGGCGCAGTAACTTTCCGGATTCGCCTGGGCGGGAACCCAGAGGCGGTCACGTCGGTCTGGTGACGCGGAGCGACGACACACGAACTTCCGTGAAAACGGCTTTGCCCCGATCGACGAACAATCCCAGCTTTCCGCCGATGCCCCGGTAACGGCTGAACGCGATCTTTAGCACGTCGTCCACATAGACCTCCAGATGCTCCAATCGTTGGACGATGCGGACGTGAGTCTTTTTTCCGCAGACGACCCCGGTTTGCCGTTTTTCCATGAAGTCAAAGGATGGGCCTTGCGCGAAAAAAACGGTTTGTTCCTGCGCATCCAAAGCCACGACCCCGCCGCTCATTTGGCCGTCCATGCGTACGGTTAACCCGGCGGCAACGCCACTCTCCAGAACGATGTTCGCTTCGAAGATAAAGCTTTCCGGCGCCAGTTCCAAGCTCCGCACGGACCATCCCGTGCGGCAGCTTCCGCGGATGGTATCCCCCTGAGTCCAAACACCAGAGGGAAGGGCCCACATTTGCCCCCATGGCGTTCCGCTCTCCGGAGGGAGTCGGTCCTTCGCCGAATTGAAGAACACCACGTCGATCCTTTTTTCAATGCGAGGACTGTAGCAGGCGCGGAGATAATCGCCGGACGTGCGCAACAGCTTTGGCGTGGTAAGCGTGCCCCAGAACATGCTGTTTTCGTCCCGGTGACCAATCCGTTCGCGGTCCGTGTACAACAAGTGTCGCTCCTCTTCGAACAAAACCGACCGCGCGGAGAGCGGCGCTGTCGTCATGGCCGCCGTCAGGACGTTGTCGCCAAGTTCCACGTATGGGCCCTCGGGTCGGTCTGCCACGGCAAACATCGTGCCGCCGACGACATGGGGATCGCTCCAGATGCCTCTATTGCCGTAGTAGTGACCGAGGAGGCAGAGGAGATACCATTTCCCATTGAGGAAAAAAACGTCGGGCACTTCGAGACACGCATACTTCCCGGGCGCAAAGGCGGGGGGGCGTTGCTCCCAATGCACCAGATCCTCCGAGTAGGCGCACCCGATGACGCTGGTTTCCGGGAGTTCGGATCCGGGAACGCGCGTAGCAAAGAAACCGAACCATCCGCCCCCTGGCGCCGGAATGACGTAGAGATCGCGGCAGTCCACCACGCCTGGCACGGGCCGTTTTGCCGTCGCATACCAGCGCGGATCCGGTGTTAGGACCGGATTGCCTGGGTGGCGCTTCCAGTTCCGGAGATCGGTGGAAGTCGCGAGGCCGATTTTTTGCTGACGCCCTTCGTTCGCCGAACCGCGCATCGTGTAGAAAAGGTGAGCCTGATTGTCCTTCCACACGGCGCTCCCCGTCCACGGTTGCAGGTCGTCGTCGGCCAGGGTGGGATCCGGACCCAGCGCGGGCGGGAGGGTTTCCCAATCGATGAGATCGCTTGTTACCGCATGACCTAAATGCTGCGCCGTTTGTTTTGCATCGGGATCAGTGTTTCCCTCGCGGGCGAGTTGGAGGTGAAATACATGAAGTTCGTTCGCTCGATTGAGGAACCAGGTGTCCCAAACGTAGAAACCCTTGGGGGAGTAATTCATCGGAGCGAGTGCAAATTTTAGGAGGTGGCGATTCTGGTCTCTGCGTGGCGAAGCCGATCAATCAATGCAACGCTGCGCAGAAGTCGCGCATCGTACTCTGCGGAATTTGATTGATTCCTTACCACAGCGTTCGCGAAATGCTCCAGAGGATAGGTGCCGGACGGTTGGGAAAACGACTGACGGTCGACTTCGCGCAGCATCCCTCCTTGAGCAGCGTAAACGGCCACAGACGTTCGTTCTTCGCCTGGTTCGCTTGCCTCGCGCTGGCGACGAATGACGCCGCCTTCGCAAAGAATCTCGATCTCGTTCTGGTAAGCCATGTAGCCGTCCATGCAAAAGCTGGATTGCACGCTGGCGAGGACTCCGGAGGGAAAGCCCATCTGTGCGACGGCATTATCCGCCGTAGGGCGTCCGGTGCGAATCCGCGACGAGAGAATATCCAGCGACTGGCATTCGCCGAAGAGGTCGCAGAGATCATTGAGGGTGTAAATCCCCAGGCGGAGAATCGGTGCCGCGGGACACTCCTCGCACCGATCATACCAGGATCCATCTGCGGTTTCCCGGTAGGAGGCCCAGATCGAGGCTCGCGCCTGAACGGCTCGCCCCCAGATGCCGGAAGCCATCAAATCCTGCATATGGCGCAGTTCCGCCACCGGCGCCGGTGAAGGCGAATTGCAATGTACCGACAATCCCGCTTGCCGTGCCCGTGCAAGAACGGCGGCCGTCGCGTCAACGTCCGTTTCAAACGGCTTGGTGGTAAGAACGGCTTTGCCTCCGGCAATGAGCTCATCCAAAAATCCTGCCCGACGGGTTGGTCCGGTGAACAGACCCACGCAATCCACGGACGGCGTTTCGATGATTTCCTCCAAGCAGCGAAAGCGCCGCAAGCCAAAGCATGCGGAGACTTCCTCGGCAAGCGGTCCATCCAGGTCGCACACTCCGGCGACATCGAACGCACCGCCTCCGTTCCGGTTCATCAATCCCTGAAGGACGGTGCGCCCGTAACGCAATCCCACGATCACGATAGCCGGTCGCATCCGCTGCGGTCGCGCCGGGCGGAGAGATGCAACGGAGAGGGGAGGGCGATTTGTGAGGGCAGACATCAGAGTTCCGGGTTTATAAGCATCAACCAGAAATTACGCTGGAGCCAACGCATGCACACTGTATGCGCATTCACACTGATTGATTTGTCGATATGCCGCGATGAATTAGCCTCATGCCGATGACTCCCCCCGAGCCTGTTGCCATACGTTTCCGCCGCCCCGGATTCACCCTGGTGGAACTGCTCGCGGTGATCGCCATTATTGGTGTACTTGCCATTCTGGTTTCTCCCGCGATCCAGTCCGCACAGCGCAAGGCAACGTTGGTGAGCTGCACAAACAATATTAAGCAGTGTGGAACGCTGATCTTAACCTATGCGGGAGAGAACAATGGCCAACTCCCTCCCAATCAGTGGTGGGCTCCATTGCGAACGGCGGGACTTCTTCCGTTCAGTGCAACAGACGACAAAGTCCATCGCTGTCCGCTGATGAAAAAATCCGAGTATCCCTTTGCGAGTATAAGCTATGCCTCAGTGGAGGGGGCAGGCGTATTCTTGGATCCTTCTGATTTGAGGTGGAAGGGCAAGAGATTGAGTGCCCTTGGCGGTCTTCCGGACTTTGCACAATCGCCTTCAAGCGTTCCTATTCTCGTTGAATGGTGGAATGACAGCGGAGCGGTGGTCGCCCCGTGGGCGTGGAGGAGAGATGACGCAGAAAACAAGGCTTGGGCCACCCAAAGTCCGATCACCCGCGAGAAAAAGGGCATGTTTGCACATGGGGGCTATGGCCCTGTCTTCTATGCGGACGGCCATATAGCCGTTCCGAAAGGCATCTACTTCGACAACGCCCGTTGGGGAGGTTCTTACCCCTACAGATTCAAAATCGAATGAGAAAACTGTTTGTTTGGACAGTCGTCCTGCTGCTCCCTTTATCACTCGCCCACTCGCAAATGGTGACCGGCGAGCGGATGAAAAACTATGAAACCGTGTTCGGGGTAAAGCCCGGCCAACGCTCGGACTCTCTCGACATCGACCTGCTGGAGAGCCTGCCGGAAAGCAATGTCCTTTACCCCGGCGAACAGCCCGTCTTCCGGTTTCTCCTCACGAACCGCACGAACACGCCCATCCAAGGCGACGCGCGAATGGACGTGATCGCTTATGGCAGCCGCACCATCCCAGGCGATATCTGGAAACCCGATTTGTTTAAAATAGGAGACCTGGAGTCACTGCCCATGAAGCTGGACATCCCGGCTAATGGTTCGCAGATCGTAGAACTTAAGCCCGTGCTGCCGCCGGATTTTGGGGCCTATGCGCTGGTGGCGGACCTTGGCCCTCATGGTCGTCGCTTTAGTACTTCCTGTGTTCGCACGTTTGCCGCCTCCACGGAGCGTTTGCAGTATCCCTCCCTCTCGCTCGATGACGGCGCTGGGATCCCTGTGCTAAGGAGGTTGGGTATCCAGGCGATCCGTATGGAATTGGGCTTCATCCGTTCCGAAGAAAAGGACGCCGCGCAGAAAATGGCGCGCCTTGAAGAGCGAATCAGGGAATGCACCGAGAACAACATCACCGTGCTGCTGACGATCGGTCATGCGGACAAAGAATCGATGCCGCTGGGGCAGCCCCGCCCGCACCTGAGCGATGAGGATGCGATGCGTGACACCAAGGCGGACACGGCTTGGTTGCCGAAGTACGACGCGGACTTTCGGCGGTTCGTTGCGGAACTGTGCACGAAGTTTGGTTGGCCGCGCGGTCCGGTCACTGCAGTCCAGCTTTTCAACGAGCCATGGGAAGGTATGTCCATCTCGGGTTGGGGCGCCGACATGCCGCGATACCGCGAAATCTTCACTGCCATGGCGGAGGGTGTTGAGGACGCCCGCAAGACGGGAGCGGAGGTTCTCATCGCAGGCTGCGACTCATCGAGCAATACGTTCGACAAACTCTTTGGTGACGGCAGCGATACATTTCTGAAATGGCTCGATGCCTGCACGATTCATTACCAGGGCCCTGCCGCGCCTTCGATTTACCGGGCGTGGATCGATCGCAAGAGCCCGCAGGGCCGGGTAAGAATTTGGGACACGGAGAGCTGGGTGGCCAATACGGAGGACCGCATCGCCCCAGTCATCGCGGCGAACCGTGCTTTGGGATACGATCGCGCAATGGGCACGTTCTATGGCAATGTTTCCCAAGCAAACAAATCAAATGTCACGCTACCCGATGGGTCGAAGCGGGAAGTGCGGTCGTTCAACGTATGGCCACCGGCGGTAGGGGTCGGTGCGGTCAGGCATTTCATCGGGGAACGCCGCTTCGACCGAATTCTGTTCCCGAACGGACTCCCTTGGGTGCTGGTGTTTAGTGGACTTAGTGGGGATGCGGACAGGGGCACGTTGGTTGTCACCGGCGACCTTAACGCGGCGTTTGAGAAGGACATCATGCCGTTCCGCACCGTTCGCGCGCAGGAAGGCGCAGCGCTTAAGCTGGCGGATCCCAAGGGCGAGTTTGCGCTCTTTGATCTGTATGGGAATGCCGTCGCCGCAAAGGATGGTCAGCTTTCCGTGCCGCTGGATCATCGCGGGTTCTTCCTCCAAACCAAGGGGGGCGTCGGGTCTTTTGAACGGTTGGTCAAGGCCGTGCAGTCGGCGGAAATTGCAGGGTATCCTCCGGTGGAGATCCAGGCGCACGACTTGCTTGAGCCGGTCGATGGCGGCGCAAAGCTGCGGATAACGATGACTAATGTGCTTAATGTTCCCCTGCGCGGAGCGTTGGACATCACTCTTGCGGGCCAATCCATCCCCGCACCAGAGGCTGTTTCACTCGCCCCGCATGAGACGCGGGTGGTGGAGATTCCCCTGCCAAAAATGGTTCCTCGCGACGATAACTCCTATCCACTGCGCGCCAGATTCGATTCGGGACAAAACGCCGCCGTACTGCACGAGGAGAATCTCCACGTCAATCAGATCTCGAAGCGACCGATCGTGGTAGATGGCAAATTGGACGACTGGAAAGGTGTCTTGCCGCATCCCGTGCGCGCCGCGAACAGTCAGGGCCCGAGCCTGATGGAATCCGCGTGGTTGCCGTTCAAAAAGTTCGACACGACCATGAAGGCGGGTGTTGCCAACGGTTATCTCGCGTACGACAGCGATTACCTCTATTTCGCAGCAAAGATTCTGGACGACACTCCCTCCCCGGGAACGTTGCGTTTTGCAAAACGTGATCCGGACGCCGATTTTTACCCGGTGCTCTCCTACGAGTATGACGGGAAGAAGACATTTCTTAAGAAAGAGGAAACTTGGGATAATCCGCAGCGCGAGGAAGGCGCGCTGATGCTCCCCGGCAGCACTTCGAAGCGCAGTCATGCCGCATGGACCAGTCTGGTTCAGGCGTTTGCGTTCGACCTTAACCTTGCGTCCGACGAAACTCGCCAGCTCTCACTTTACTTTGTGGACTGGGACACCCACCTTAACGGTCGGCGCAGGGTGCTGGTGGAGCTTCAGAACCCGGCGACGGGCAGTGTGCTTGCCCGAACGGTTGTTAAAGAGTTTGGCCCGGGGATTTATGCGAAGTTCCTGGTGCGGGGGAAGATCCGTTGCGTTCTGCGCACGGAGGTCCCGTGGTTAAGCGCATCATTAAGTGGCATCTTTCTTGATCCCGCGAATGAAACCCTTCCCGATGCGCCGGCGGCGAGGTTGCTGGGCGAAGACCGCGAGACGGCAGGGGCGTGGAGCGGGAAGTTCGGTCGGGAGGGCTTTGCCATCCCGGGGATTAAAGAATCGCTTCCCTCCTCGGCAACTCTCGTGTGGAGCCAGGACGCCCCACGAATTGAGCATCGCTGGCCGGAGGGCGTGCGGCGTTTTTCCTATCGTCGCAATCCGACGTTGCCGTTTGGTTCCACGCCGAAAATCGACAACGTGCAAATTGCCTTCAACGTGATCCCCCGCGATCAGAAGGCCGCAACGATTTCCCATCCGCCGGGTACGATGCCCGGGTTTATTGCGTATCAGGATACGGACTACGAGTACGCGCTCAATTCCGTTGCAGAAGCACACGGAGGCGGTACCGAAATCTGGCGGTGTTTGGTGCCCGGCATGGTGCGCAAGCATTTTTATCCCCGTCAGCCAGCGAGCCGGCTCGATGGCTCCGTGGACGACGGCCAACTTGTCATCCAACACGAAGGCAACACGCGCATGGTGGAACTTGCCCTGCCGTGGAGCGAATTGCCGGAAGTCAAAAAGGCACTCGATGGCGGTCGAACAGTGAAGTTTAGCTTTCGGGTGAACGACGATCAGGGCCCCGGAATGGAACTCCCGGAAGGGCGCAGCGTATCAAAGAAGAACATGCTGTCGTTGCATCCTGACTGGGTGACGCACTGGGCAAATGAAGTGGAGTTTGCGTTCCAAAAGTAACGTGAAGGTCGGCGCCAGCTACTATCCGGAACTGTCCTCGCCAGCGACTTGGGAGAGTGATCTTCGGACAGTCCGCGACATCGGGTTGTGCGTTTTAAGGTGTGGGGAGTTCGCATGGAGCCGCCTCTCGCCAGAGCCCGGAGCGTGGGACACGCGCTGGGCACGGGGGTTCCTTGATGTGGCACACGCCCTGGGTTTTCGTATCATTTGGTGCACGCCCTCGGCCACGCCTCCGCCGTTTCTTTTCGATCAATGGCCCGATCTCCATGCGGTGACGCATGAAGGCGAGGAGGTTCCCGTGGGGGTTCGGCGACAGTACTGTCCCGCGCATGAAGGCTACCGCGCCCTGTGTGCGGATACTGCCGCACGACTCGCCACCGATCTGGGAAACCACCCGGCGGTTATCGGCTGGCAGGTGGATAATGAATTGGCTGGTTGCGGCTTTACCTGCTGGTGTCCGCGCTGCGGTGGTGAGTTTCAACGCTGGCTCATGCAACGCTACGGCACACTGGATGCGCTCAACGCGGCGTGGCAAACCGACGTTTGGGCACAACGGTACAGTCGGTGGGAGCAAATTCCCATCCCACTCAAATCGTTCAATCACGCTCCCTCCCTTAAGCTCGCGTGGCGACGTTTTTTCTCGGCTCACTGGCTTGGATTTTTCCGCACGCAGGCCGATGCACTGCGTCGGGCTGGAGGTCTTCAGCCGATCACCACAAACTTTTACGCGATCTCATGGATGGTCCCTTTCGACCAATGGGCGTGGCGTCCGCATCTCGACGCCATCGGCATCGGGCACTACGTGGACGACGTCACCGCCACCGCGTTTGAAATGGCTTTGCTGCGCGGCCTCGACACCAAACCCCTCTGGGTGCTGGAGCAAAAAGCGGGGCAGCAGAATGCGCAGAACCTGTATCCCGAGGACCTGAATCGCATGAAAACGCATCTTCGCACGTGCGCCGAGGCCGGTGCGGAGTTCGCGGTCTATTGGCATCTTCGGCAGCATCAGTCCGGATGCGAAATGGAGCACGGAGCCGTGCTGCGCCACGATGGAAAGCCCACTCGGATTGCCGCTAAAGTCCGCGATGCGATTGCCGAAACTGTCCCCATTCGGGCGAGGCCGCGGGATGTCCGGCGAACCTTGGTTTTCGATTTTGACCAGCATTGGGCGCAGGAGACGCGTCCGCATCCAGGTACCCCGTGGGAATATTGCAGAACGCTGGAACAGGATTGGTTCGGAGCGCTGTGCGATGTCGGCGGAAATGCGGAGATCGGGCCTTTTACAGACGCGATGACGCACGGCACCACGGTGTTTCTGCCGCATTTTCAAACGGTCGGAGATTCCGAGTTTCGCGCGCTGGAAAACTTTCTCGAACGCGGTGGGGTCTGCATCACCACCGCAGATTTTGGCCGGTTGGATCGCGAGAACAATGTGCGCCCACTTCGCCCGCTGGCCGCCTTCGCCTCAATGCCGGATGGCGAGATGCTCCATTTGAAATCCGGGTTTCGCGTGACCGGACATCTCAATGCCCAGCCACTTTCCGGAGGCGTCTTTTGGTTTGTGCCCGAGGGAGGGTCGCCGGTCGTGCATCTAACGGACGGCGTGTTTTCCAGTCCGGCGTTTCTCGAAAGCCGCGTTGGTGACGGAAGGCTTATTGTCCTCCTGAGCGCCTTCGACCGAGCCAGTCTGGCTACTATTCTTAACTCCACAACCCCTGCTGAATGAAATTCGCCGCCCTCGCCTTCCTCGTCAGCCTGATCCTGTCGCCTGCGTCTGCGCACGCCCAGTCCCTGCAACCCGGCGACACCGTCGCAATCTGTGGAGACTCCATTACGGAGCAGAAGATGTACTCTGTGTACATGCAGACGTACCTCCTCATCTGCCAGCCAGAAATGAAGCTCAAAACGCATCAGTTCGGATGGAGCGGCGAGACAGTGAACGGATTCTGGACGCGTATTGAAGATGACGTTTTGCCCTTCCAACCGACAGTGGCCACGATCTGTTACGGAATGAACGACGGCGGCTATGCGCCGATCGATCCCAAGCGTCAAAGCACTTACCGTCAGTGGTACGAGAACTCGGTGAAACGCCTCAAGGAAGGCGGTGTGCGGAGCATCGTCGTTGGTTCCCCTGGTGCGGTGGATACGGACACGTTCGATCTCAAATCGGGCAAGACGATCAAGGCCGCGGACTACAATGTGACCCTTGCCGACCTCGCATCCATCGCGAAGGAGGTCGCCGACAAGCAGGGCGTCAGCTATGTGAACCTCAACGCCCTCATGCTGGATGTGATGGCCAAAGCCAAAGCGGAGTACGGCCCTGCCTACCATGTTTGCGGGCCGGATGGATTTCATCCGGCCGCAAACGGCCACCTGATCATGGCATATGGATTTCTCAAGGCACTTGGTTGCACGGGAGACATCGGTACGATCACGGTGGACGGTCGGACCGGCGTGGCCACAGCGACTGAGGGGCACCGTATCCTTTCCGCGACCGCCGGCACCGTGGAGATTGAGTCCTCGCGCTACCCGTTTTGTTTTCCTGGCAAACCGGAGGACCCCGGCAGCACTCGCGGCATCGTCGAGTTTCTCCCTTTCAACGAAGATCTGAACCGTTTCCGCTTGATTGTAAAAAATCCGTCCGCACCGCGCATGCAAATCACCTGGGGGAAAGAAACCAAAACCTTTGACGCCGCGCAGTTGGCACAGGGGATCAATCTCGCAGCCGAGTTCCTGGACAGCCCGTTTCGAGACGCCTTTGGTAAAGTGCAAAGTTTGGTGCGCAAACAGCAGGAGCAAGACACGCACGTGATGCGCAACCTTCTGCACACCCTACCTCCCTGGCGTAAAGCCCTTCCGAACAAAGTCGCTTTCTTTGACTCCCTCCCGGAGGAAGTAATCGCCCCATGCCGCGCCCTCGGTGAGTCCGCACGCGCCGCGGTGCAACCAGTGAAGCACACGCTAACCATTAGCCCTTCCACCTGAATGGTTCCCGCATCGACACGCTCTTTTGTTATTCGATGACCCGCGTGGTTGATCCCGCTCTCCACTCGCTTGGAACAATCACGCAGCGGGGGTGTTCGGGCAGACCGCGTTCGTTGTGGTGCAACTGCCCGGTAACGATTTCCACCGCTGCCATTCCGCTCAGGTCGTTGCGTTGATCGACACAACTGGAATTCTCCATCAATCCGAAATCTTTCCCCGCGAGACTCACGAACCCCATTTCCTCGGGGATCCGTCTGCCCGAACGCCTGAGATACTCTCCCGCGAGCGCATCGGTGGTTAAAATGACATCCGGTCGGTGCCTGTCGATCCAGCCGAGGAATTGGCGGTAACTGAAATTTCCCGACCATGTATTTGCGAGCGGAATCCGATCGGCGGCTGGCAATCCATGATTGTGCAACAGGAAAGCGGCCGTGACTGCTCCCTCATACTGGTGCAGGTCATAGGTGAGCTGCGTCGCAAGACCGGGCCGTTTGTAGCCGAGCTTCCGACACTCCTGCAACGCAAGGCAGGTGTCGTGATACGGATTGGTTCCCACATAATGAGTCAGCGGGTGCTGATGCGGCATCTTGGTTGCCGCAAGCGCCAACCGATCCCAGGGAAGGTCCATTTCCTCCGGGGAGGAAATCATCATGAGGATCAAGCCGAAAATCCCCCGGGCCTCGATGATCTGCCGGAGGCGACGCGCCGTCATGCCCGGCTGATAGCGCCAAAGATACTCCATCGAATAGCCAAGATCCTCCGCACGGCGCTTTGCCGCTTCGACAAAAGCCGTCCAGTTCCGGAACTGCTTCGCGGGGTCGAACTTTTCGTTGCCGCCAATAATCGCCAGATTCGCCTTCGCGGGCTGTCCCCCCGCATGCCTCGTATGAGCCAGTCCTGCCGCAAAGGAATTGGGCACGTAACCCATTTCGCGTGCTAATGCCTGAACCCGCTCCCGTGTCGCGCGATGCTGCATCGGATCATTGCGCAAGCAACGCGACACTGTCGCTTGCGAAACTCCGGCCCGAATCGCCAGTTCCGCCTGCTTGGATAAGCTCTTCGCCATGTATGCGCATACAACACCTCTTGATTGTTAGTCAAGGTTTTCGTGGAATGATGCTTCGAAAAGCACCCCCAGCACCCCAGCTTCCCACCCCCTGACTGCCATGATTCACAAATTGTCGGTACCCCCGTCCGTCTCTCGCCTCCTCACCGTCTTCGGACTGTTCGCGGCGTTATTACTTTCCTCCATTAGTCCTGCGAATGCCCAGTGGACGGCCACGGGCGTCGGGCCGTATCAATACGACACAACCGGCAACTGGAATGGCGGTGTCATTAACGACACGTTTACGAACAATTTCGGTATCACCGTTGGCACTCCACAGCAGATCCGCTTCAACACGAATCGAACCCTCAATGGCCTAACGATCAATGTCCCAGTAACCGGAGACGCGAACGGTCAAGTGGTTAACTTTCTCGGCTTCAACGCCGCGAACACTGCCGCAGAGGCGCGCACCCTCTCGCTCAATGGCGATGTGAGCGTGGCCTTGAACTCCACATCAGCAAATAGGTTGCAGCAGGCCATCTTCAATAACGATGTCAACTTTGACTTCGGAGGTGCCACACGCACTTTCACTATCAATCCAGCGTCCACCGGGCCGAGCAGCGAGCATGACCAACTCCAGATCCTGGGTCAGTTACGCAATGGCACCGGTCTCGTGAAGAATGGTTTTGGATTCCTCATTCTTGGCACTCCCACGCTGAGCAATCCATCTCCACTGACGGGAACGCTCCGCATCAATGCCGGCGTGGTTGGCCTGCAGAACAATACTACCCTTTCCGGCATCTCCTCCATTGAACTGGCAGCCTCCGCCAATTCAGCGAATTCTTACGGGCGCCTCGAACTAAACGCAAACTTAGGCGGAAGTAATCCTCAATTCATTCCGACATCTGCAAGCGTCGCGGCGAGTGGAAAAAACCAAATCGTTTTCATCGGGCAAAACAACGTTAACTCCTCAAATAGCGTAGGCGCAGTAACTCTCCATAGTGGTGAAACGGTATTGGGCGCCGCTAGAAATGGGACAGGAAATGCAACGTTGACCGTCAGTTCGGTCACCCGGGGGAACACGAACAACCTCTTGCTTGTCGGGGGTGGCACGTCCCTGGGTGGCGTTAACAAAGTGATCGTAACCAGCGACTCCAACATAACCAGCAGTCTCGTTGGAGGCGGTGGTGGTGCCGGTTCGCAGAACATCAGCATCGTTCCATGGGCGCGAGCGACCGGAACTCAGGGTGGCGGAGATTCGAGTATCTTTGGCGGACTCAACGGTTTCGTGACGTACGACAGCACCAACGGTTTCCGTGTGCTTAATACGGGAACGGAGTATGCCACGTTGCCGACTTCGGGCGCGTCGACCAACAACGCGTTGATCAGTGCGGATACCACGCTTACCGGCAACACCACGATCAACTCGTTGCTCAACACCGCAGCGACTAATCGTTCGCTTCTCCTCGGAGGGAATACATTGACGGTTACGAGTGGCGCTTTCGCTCAAACTACCACCAACGCCGTCCTCACCATCAATACCGGTTCTATTACCACCGGGAACTCGAATCCGTTTTCGTTCACAGGTCGCGGAGGTGCCTATACGGTTCATGCAAGACTTACCGGCTCCAGCGACCTGATCGTCGGCACCGTTGCTAACGTCAATGCACTTCAACTGACGAACACTTCCAACGACTACTCCGGGAAAACGGTGATCCTTGGGAATCTTTCTACAGGAGTGAACGCAAGCACGGTGATTCCCGACACCAGCGATGTGGTTCTCGGTTCAGGAGTTCTGACGATTGGTGGAGGCTCTCAGGAGAGTATCAAGTCGCTCTCTGGTTTCGGAACAGTGGATTTCTCCACGACCACTTCTCGAATGAATGTCGGTATTGGGGCCACCCTTACCACTAACGGTCAGGTGAAAGTGGTGAATGGTGGCGTGGTGACTCCTGGCGACTCAACGGGATTCAACACGGTCGGCACATTGATTTTGGGAGCAAATGTGACGTCGCTGCTCGTTGATGATGCCAGCACCGCTCTGAATTTCCAACTCGGCAGCCTGTCGAGCTTCGACACGATCAGTCTGACGACGGCGGGATCGGCGATCACGATTAATGGCGGAACTCTGAATCTCTCGCTCATCAATGGGTACACTCCCACGGTGGGCAGCACGTTTAACATCATCACCGGTCAGACCGGCGCCGGAGGCACAGGATTTGATGCGGTGAACGTCATCGGATCTCCAGGCTACACGGCGATTGCCAATGCTGTGGGGAGTAACTGGCAGGTTCAGTTCACCGCCGTGCCGGAGCCGTCCGCCATCGCGCTGTTAACGGCTGGGTTGGTGGCGATCGTCGTGTTCCGCCGCCGCTCGCACCGCGCCTGACGCCGACTGCGGGGAATCTGACTCAAGACGGAAGCGCAAAGCTAAGAACGTGGACTTCCCGCTGGACATCGCCGGACAACGATCGGTTGCGACTGGGGTTTTCAGGCCATGGCTGGAGAACATCCTGGCGCTTCAGATCCTGGATCCCTCCTCGCCCGACTACGGATCGTACCCGTTGAACGGCGACGGTTGGCAGGACGGTCGGCAGAGCGCATTTGAGTTCGCGCGGGTAGCCTCGTGTCTTTGTTGGTTTGGGGGAACCGACGAGACCGGTGGGTCGCCCGCGCTGCTTGAAGCCTGCCAAGTGTCGCTCCGTGCAGCGATGCAGTTTCTTGTGAATCGTCAGCACGCCGACGGGCGCATGGACCTTGCGGGGTTTTACTCTCCAAACGAAGCGGGGTTTCCGGTGGCGGGGCTTGCCCTGGCATGGGAGAACTTAGGGAAACTCCGTGGCGATCCGCTTGCCGACGTGCGGGAGACACTCCGGAATTTCCTCCTGAAATCCACCGAGGCGGTTCTCCAGGGAGACGCCTACACTGCCAATCATCGATGGGCAGCGGCCTGTGCGGCTTTGGCTTCCGTACATCGGCTCTGGCCCGACCGCCGCTATCTCGATAAAATTGAGAGCTATCTTGAGGATGGTATTGATTGCGATGCGGACGGTTGTTGGTTCGAGGAGCGCAGTCCGAACTACAACGACGTCGCCAATTCCGGCATGCTCGTCCTCGCCGATTGCCTGGGTCGGCCGGAGTTTCTGGAACCCGTGATCCGGAGTCATGAATTTGCGCTCCACACCTTGCAGCCGAACGGCGAAGCGGACTCGAGTTTCAGCCACCGGGCGGATCGCGCTGCAAGCGGACTCCGTGCGACGAGTCTGGGTGTTGCCCGCCGGGTGGCGTTGATCACTGGGGACGGACGCTTTACCTCCCTCACGCGGCACGTCTGGGCGCAGGGCTCCGATGGCACGAACAATCTCATTCCCTATCTCTTCGATTTGATGATGCATCCCGGCGATCTACCGCAGCCGGTTCCGCTTTCCTCCAGGTACAAGAAGCGTTTTGCCAGCATCCCCATGGTGCGAGAACGTCGTGGCGAAACCTCTCTAACGGTCACTGCGGACCGCGGGAATCATTATTTCGACACCGTGCTCGATCAATGGGGAGGGCGTAAGTGCAATGACGACTGGCTGCATCTTCACCACGGCTATGTCGTGCTGCAAAGCCTTCAGCTTGCCGGCGGCGGATTGAATGCGTTCCAACCCCTGGACGTGATCGAGGACGAGGACGGGGTGTTAATTCTGCACTCCACCGACAATGGCTGGAAGCACCCGCTGCATTTCCGGCCCGGCCGTCCCGTGGTGGACATGCCCCGGAATTGGACGACCGAGGCTCAAGTGACGTGGAAGGACGACGCGCTGGAGATTGGCATGCAAAGTGAAACCCCGGAATCGATCGCTGCGTGTCTGCTGCTCTGGGTGCGTCCCGGCATTTCCTTAAGCGAATCGGGCAGCGACCCCGTTCCCCTTCAGGCCAAAGCGGTCCACGCTCTTCGTGGCGGAAGCGATGTCACTCTCACGGGGACTCGTGGGGCGATCACGATTTCCGGCCTCCCTGCGAGTGCACATCGCCGCGCAATCCTCGGACCCCAGCCCATCCCTTCCGGGATGCGTGACACTTGCGCCCTTTTGCAACTTGGCCTGCGCTTTCCTGTGAACCTGAACCTTACCCTCCATCTCACCAGACCATGAAAAACTCTGTGATCCCTCTCGTTGCCATCCTGTTCTCCCTCCATGCCGGATGGGCGGGCGAACAGATTCTATGGAAACTCGATCTCGAGAGCTATAAACCCGGCGACGAACTGCTCGAAGCGGCCTACGACACCGGAGGAAACGTCGCTCCGCAAAAGGTATGGAATGACGGGAACGACAAAATCACGGTTATCGATGATCCTGATGGCGGCAAGCGCGTACTGCTCTTCTCAAAGCAAACCGCCACGAGCTACCGCCCCGCTGTCGACTTTGATGCGGGCAATGACAATCTGTTCACAAGCGGCAAGCTCATCTTCGAGTGGGAGGCGTTAGTCGAGGATTTCCAACTCGTAGATGGCAGCAAGGCTAATACGCTGATCTCGCAGGGTTTCATTGGAGATAACAATCAGGAGCGCTTTCGAATCAGCTTTGTCGGCGCGACCAACCCCGGTGGAAATTTCATCAACTTCGATGGCTTCGCAGCTCCCGGAACTCTGGAGATTCCCCACATTAAGTGGGACAAGGGCGAAAAGCTGCGGTTCAGGGTGGAACTCGATTTGGACAAGAAGGAAGCCACGGTATCGGTCAACGGCGAGGAAGTGTTCAAGCACGTCAACGAGGAGAAGTTCGCGGCTGTCCGCTGTTTCCGCATTCGCGACGGCGCAGCCATTGGAGGCAGCTACGGCGAAACGATCACAGCACGCTTTAGCAACATCACGATCGCTTACGTCACGCCGTGAAGCGTTTTTTGATCTCTTTCCTCGTCGCTCCAGCATTGCTGCAGGCGAACGAAAAGCTGGACGTTATCGGCACATGGGACGGCAAGGAGGAATCCGCCGAGCTTGCGGGTTCCTACGAGGATCCCGCGCAAGCTGACTTAAAGTTTCCCGTAACGAGCTTCGTCCGTGCGCCGTGGCGCGCCTACATGGACACGTGGCCCGCCTCCAAGTTTCTGGACGGACTCGGGTACAACTGCCAGTTGGATCCCAAGGAAATGGACTCCGTGGTGGGCCTGCTTAAGGACGCCGGATTTTCATCCGCCCGCTATGAAGTGAACTGGGGTAGCTTCATGACGTACGACTCGGATGAACCGAATCCGAACACGGTGCAGAAGCTCACAGAGGCGTTCCAGATATTCAAGAAACACGGCGTCCGTCCCATCATTCTGCTCAACGCGAACTCGGGCGATCCCGTGCCATCGATCGGGGTTAAAACTCAATTGCTCCAACCGGCAGCGGTTGGGGATCGGAGAATTCAGCTCGCCGACACGTCGGCCATCAAACTGCACTACACCGGTCTGCGGGCGCAGGGGCGTCCGTACATGGCGTGGCCACTGATTACGTCCATTGGGGAAGACGGCTGGGTCGAGCTTTCCGCGCCACTTAAGAAGGCGGTGCCCGCCGGAGAAATCCTGCTTGCGACCTTGAAGTACCGTCCACTGGGGGAGCCGAAGTTTAAGGACGGCACCGCGAACACCGGTCTGCAGGACACGCTGGATGGGTGGAACAAGTACATCGCAGCGGTTACGAATGCCGCCCGCGCGGCCATGGACTCCGGAGATTCCAACGACTCCGGCTTCGATTTGGAGGTTTGGAACGAGCACACCTTCGGCAGCGAGTTTCTCCACGAGAAACACTACTACGAACCTCCCCGGGCATTCGGTTGGAAGCCCATCACTTACGAAAATCACGGACGCAAGGCGGAGGGCACGGAGGTATTCCTGCCCATGACCGTGGATCATGTGAACAACCCCGCCAGCGGACTTCGCGGGGTTAAGGTGATCTCGGGGTTTGCGAATCAGCGTCCGTCTGACAGCGGCACGTCCATGTGGCCGGGACAGGGCGGGTTCAGCCGTCATTATTACACGCACATTGATCCGCAGGATAAGATGATTGAACCCGGTCGCTTCAACGCGGCGAATATCGGGTTGATCGACAAGAATGGGAATTTCGTCGGCCAAAGACCGCCGAGCCGCGAGCCGTGGATCGTCGAGCCGGGGTCGTACACCATTCCTCCCCACAACGTCAGCTGTCCGGAGTTTTGGTTTTTTGCGTACAAATGCGAGTTCATCGTTCGCGATCTCCAGCCGTTTCCGGGGCCCTATGTCGGGCATCACCGATTTTCACATCCTGGCGATGGTAATGCCGCGGATGTTTGGATGACAGAATTCAACATCTTCCGCGGTGAGTATGCCAAATGGCTGGCCAAGGAAACAAAACTCGATCCTGCGCGAGATCCCAAGATCAAGGCCCTCATGCATACCCTGGCAACGAAAGGCACGCTGCGCACATATGTTTTCATGCCTCACAAGGGGCTGAAAACCATCTCGATGTATGCACCCAAGGGGAACGACCACGAGTTGAACATGCTCCCGGAAAAGTTCTTCTCGAGCCTCAAAGCATCCAACTACGAGCTCACGGAGACTGTTCTCGCGGAAACCGGTCCCCAGATCACCGTAATCAAACGCGTGACGGATCTGTTCAAAAACGCCGAACCCATCGAGATCGCCCGGCCATTGACGGTGGAAAAGATTGTCGAATACCAGCCACGCATCGTTTACAAGGACCAGGGCACGCCGGAGCTTCCCCACCGCTTTCACCGCGACGACCTCGCCATCCTGCCTTTTCAACTTGAGGCGGGAAAGTTTGCGATCGGATGCTATATCGTGACGCGCAACATTGCCCACGCCTGGGATAAATCCAAGGAGTTGGTTGACCCTGCGCGCTATGAGATGCCGCCGCAGGATTTCGATATTACGCTAAGCAACATCCGGGGCAAGGGGTGTGAGGCCAGTCTCTACGATCCGATCCTGAATGCCAGCAGCCCCGTGAAAGTGCTGGAGGGTTCCGATGACGCGCTCACCGTCCGGATTGCGGTGGTGGACTACCCCCGCTTCTTGATTGTTAAGGAATCTCAACCCGGACCGCTCATTCGCTCCCCGCGGCTTGCCACGAATGAGAACGGCAGCGCCACGCTCACGTTCTCGCTTGACCGGCCGGAGGCGGCGAAGGTGTCAACCGGCACTTTTCCGGACCGCACTTCGTTAGGTGTGACTGTGGTGCCGTCTTCTAAGGACATGCGGTTCGATATCCCCGCCCTGCCTGAGCAATCGGGCGTGCGGGTGGAAGTTAACGAGAATGGGCTCATTGCCCGGTGGCCCTTATGGGAGCATGACGTGGCCGGAGTTCATTGGCCGCGCATACTTCCCCTAGCGGTGGCGAAGCCTGCGACGGGAGAGCCTTCGACTGTTTCGCTCCTGCCGACCCTTCCAAAGGTCGAGCCGCCGATGGATTTCAGCGTCGGCGTGCCAGCTTCCGACGTCGGCGAGTGGAAGCAGCAAGGATCGAACTGGCGCGCAGTCGTCTCCTCGGCGCAGGGCAAGGCAGAGGTCGAGGCCTTTGTTCACCCTTCGTCCTACAACGAAATTCCGGCCAGCCTCCCCACGCTTTCCCTCTCCGACAGGGCCACCGCTCGTCAGGATGTTTGGCAGGGTTTGCCGTGCGCTGTTCTTGATTTGAAACTCGATCCGACCGCACATCCCGGTGAGCCGTTCTGCTTCCGCCGGTACTGGCTATTGCCGATGCGCTACGGGACGTTTGTGTTTTCGACCAAGGCTAATACAGAGGCCTTGCTGGAAGATGCCCGTGTGGAAGGCTTCCGTTCGACAATTCAGTTCAAGAAACCGTGAGGGCGACACGCGCCAGTCGTCTCCATCTCTCGAATGGGATGGAGATCGAGTTGCTTTTCGTTGACGAATTGTTTAGGGGTCTGGGTCGGGTCGCAGCGGAGGGTGTGAGCCTGCGGGGCAATCAGCGTCCTGCATTTGCGGAGATTCGATCGCCCGAGGGGGTGGAAGGTTTTGACTTCGTCCTGACCGATCAGCGCGAGCAAGACGGAGGGCACGACCTCTCGTTCAGCATGAAAACCCGCGCAACCGGTCTCCAGGACTGGATGACGCACGCCGTGCGCAATCTGCGCGTGACCGGAGATTGGGCATCGGTTGGGTCGGCTAATGCCATTCTTCAGTTGAGTCTCCGACCCATTAGTGATGGCTACGGAGGTAGGGAATTCATCGGGTTTTCCTACCAATATGAGTTTCGATCGGAGGACATCGCCATTTACCGCATTCTAGATCGCAGTTCGTGGGCGGTGGGCGGTTCCATTTCAGGCAATACATTCTGGCATCGCAGCGAGTTTGCGCCTTCGGTGATGAAGTTTGAGACTGCGGAGCGGGCTTACTCGACCGAATGGTATCTGCCCTCCGCACCGAACCCGAACATCTTTCAGTTCCGGCCCTTCCAGACGGATATGGAGAGCTTCACGATGACGACCTCCCCCTCGGGTGTGTTGCTAACGATCGCGCCACAACTCGCGCATATTCGGTCTCTTTTTGAGAAGCCTGAGGGAGTGGAAGAACTACTGCACTGGCACGAGCACTGCGGGGATTTGGCGATGCAGTTCAAAACCACACCCTTGCAGATCCTGTTTTCCGGCGGCCAACTCGATCACGTGGACGCAGTGAATCTTTACGAGGAGGTGAAACAGCGCGTCTCAGATGGGTTGCACAACCAGGCCCGCATACGTCGCGAGCGCATTACGACCTACGCCGTGCTCGAGGAATGGGGCTTGCCTGATTTTCGCAAGTACACGGATGCGATCCTTCCCCAGTTGCTGGCGACCGGAGCGGAGTGCGTATTTCTACCAAGTCAGTTTGTGAATAACATGAACACTCATGGCGTGGGGAACATGTGCTGTGTCTTGGATTACAAAGTTGCGGCATCCGTGGGTGAGGAGAAGGTTCGGGCGTTTTGCGATAACGCGCGTGCGGGAGGTGTCAGGGTTCAGATGTGGGGAAACACCGCGCTCTCGACGCTTCGAACGCTCCTGCGCAAGCCCGGAACGTCCGACGCGCTCCTAGATCTAAAGGAACCGTTTCTTCGAAATCCGTCGCACGCCGTCGAGGCAGATCACTATGCCCCGGCGTTTTCGGTACTGAATCTCCGGAACGAAGATGTGAGAGCGTACTGGCATCGCCATTGGAAAGACGCGGGCGAACGTTTGGGAATCGGTGGGATTTTCCTCGATAGCTCGTTTAATATTAGCAGCGATAAATTCCACTTTCTTTACCACCCCGACCACGAGGAGATTGGAGCCACGGCGGATCAGACTTCGCTGCTGGGCCATCTGCGTCCGAAGTTGGAACCGCCGCGCCGGATCACGAGCCAGTATTTTGCGCATCTTGAGTTGATTGCGGAAATGCAGGAGTATGGGTTTCAGTACTGCGGGGAGGACATCGGTGTCTTTGGAACCCACCGCCACGCGCCGGGGCTCGATGCCCGGCTCGGGAACCTTTTCCTTTGGGGCGAATGCCTTTGCGTGTTCGATCGTGCGGCGATCGAGGCCGCGGGTTTCGCTGAGGACGCGGTGTTTTTTCAGGGTCTCGCTTATCGAATGATGTGGATGCTGTACTGGAACTTTGATCGTGCGTCCATTTCCCTCCGTATTAGTGGGGGCACAGCAGCAGATGATCCCACAGAGTGGCAGCTTGCGCTCCTCCACGCGTTCAACAGAGTAAATGATCGCATGCTCGTTCGACGTGTATTGCCTGGCGAAGTGGGTGTGGCCTACGAATCTGAACAGGGCATCGTGTTGTGGGTCTTCGAGGATTTTCCATTTGATTCCGGGGAGGAAATTGAGGTCCACGAGATCCTTTCCGACGAAACGTTCGTATCGACGCGGTTTTTTGCAAAGAAACACCGTGTTTACGAGATAACTCCATTGGCATGAGGGAGTCCTTCGAAATCTCGCTGGCCTTCTGCTGGTGTTTGACAGACGTGGCGCCCGAGGAAGGTTTGCAGAGGGTTCGTGCTGCGGGATTTGATGGCATTGAGTTGTGGCCGGACGATCTTCGCCGCTTCGGGGCGCAACGATGGGCTGGGCTGCTACAGAATGCCGGGTTGCGCTGTGTGCAGCTTTGCCCGTACTTCGATTTTGTTTCCGGAACAAAATCCAAGGGTTGGAACGAAGAGCATTTCACGGAGTTTCTTCATGCGGCATTAGTCATGGGATGCAATCGGCTCCGAGTGTTTACCGGACCGCCCTGGGGTCCGGGACGGATTGGGAGCGCGCAGGCCACAGTCGAACAATGGACGGCATCCATTCTGGGCTTGCGTGAGTTTTGCGACGTCGCATCAGAACACGGAATTGAACTCTGCCTCGAGTGCCATGAGGGCGGGCTGATGGATACGAGCCACGGGGCCCTGCGGCTGCTCCATGAGGTGAGTTCGAAGAATCTGACCGTCAACCTCCAACTCCCGCTCGTCGGAGAGCACTGGTGCGACAGCGTGGATAGACTTGCCGCCTACACCCGGCATATCCACCTCCACAATTGGACGAGCGGACTCGGGGTGGGGGACCTGACATTCATTGACGAAGGGGCGTTCGACTGGGCTCCCGTGCTGACGCGACTTCGCGAGCGCGGTTGCCCGTCGGTCTGCCTTTCCGTCGAGCATGCCACGCACGATGGCAGACACGATCCGCTTGAAACCGTCCGTCGCGACGGTCGCTACCTTTCCACTCTGCGGAACAGCGTACTCCGACCAACTTATGCCCACTGAAGAATCACCCATCCGGCGGATCCACTACGTCCTCAGCTCGCATTGGGACCGGGAGTGGTATCAATCCTTTCAAGACTTTCGTCGTCGCTTGGTTCAGCTCATGGATCGCACCCTGGCGGACATCGAACGAGGCACGCTGCGCGGACCCTTCACCACGGATGGGCAGGCGATCGTCCTTGAAGACTATCTCGAAATCCGCCCAGAGCGTCGCGCGGCCGTTGTGGAGTTTTTGCAAACAGGAAAGCTAAGGAGCGGCCCGTGGTATGTCCTGCCGGATGAGTGGCTCGTCTCCGGAGAATCGTTGATCCGCAATCTGCAGCTCGGGCACAAGACAGTGCGTGATCTTGGAGGCGAACCTTCGCGGGCGGGATTTGTTTGCGATCTTTTCGGCCATATCAGTCAGCTTCCACAAATCTTCCGGGGGTTTGGAATTACGGAGGCCCTGATCTGGCGGGGAGTGGAGCCCAGGGCCTCCGCGCAATTGCGATGGCGCGGGAGCGACGGATCGGAGCTCCTTTGCTACCGCTTTGGCAAGGGTGGTTACTGCGATTACGGATTCAATGTACGGCGTATTAACCAGCCGCGGCATGAGTTTGACGCGAGGGTTGCACGCGAGGACCTCCTGACCTTCTTGGCATTGGAAGCGGAGCGAAACCGCATACCGCCCATCCTAATTCTCGATGGAGCGGATCATCTGGAGGTCGACGTGCGGCACTACCGCATATTGTTTGAGGAAGCGGTCGGGTCCGACGGCCGCTATGAAGTTCTCCACAGTACGCTCGATGCCTATCTCGATGAGGTGCGGCAGCACAGCGAGGCGTTTGAGGAAGTGATTCAGGGCGAGCTTCGGGAGGTCGGACGCCTGCCACTCAACGAGGACACACAGTGGCTTATCCCGGGGGTTCTTTCCAGCCGAGTGGACCTCAAGCAGGCTAATGCCGAATGCGAATCACTTCTCTGCCATTGGGCTGAACCATTCTCCGCCTTCGCCAGCACGCTCGCCCGCACCCGTTGGATCGAAGGCTATCTCCAAGTTGCCTGGCGCTGGCTCATCACCAATCATCCCCATGATTCCATTTGCGGGTGCAGCATTGATGAGGTCCACGAGGACATGCACTACCGTTTCGCGCAGTGTCGGCAAATCGCGGTCGCAGAAACGTCGCACGCGTTATCGTCTCTTGCAGCCGCCGTGGTGGGAGAAATCGGAAAGGAGGAATTCCGCCTGCTGGTGGCCCAACCGGTTCCCTCGCAGCTGGAGGAACCCGTAACGCTCACCGTTCGAATTCCGGCAGACTGGCCCTCCTTCCAGGAATTTTTTGGCTTCGAGCGTAAACCGGCCTTTCATCTCTTTGACCACATGGGGCGGGAGGTGCCGTATCAGCTCCTCGCTCAGAAGATGGATCAGGTGAACCGCCGCGATCGGCCGGATAAGTTTCCGGAAACTTATCGGACACACAACGTGACGATTTGTGCCCGCCTTTCGCTTCCCGCAATGGGGTATACCACCCTGACCGTGCGACCCGGAGTCACCCTTCCCGGGCCGGCGGGTGAGCATGTCCCGCCTGTGCGTCATTCGCAAACGCCGGGTCTTGCGATGAGCGAATGTTCGATGGCAAACGAGTTCCTCGCGGTTACCATCGAACCGAACGGCACCCTGACGCTCGAAGACAAACGCAGTGGAGAAATCTACCGCCGCCTGCTGACCTTCGAGGATGTCGCAGACATTGGCGACGGATGGTTCCACGGACCGGCAGTCAACGATCAGATGCACGTCTCTACGGGATCTTGCGCGCAGATCATGCTCGTCCACAACGGTTCGTTGCTCTGTCAGTTCCGCATCCGCACGGTGCTTGCCCTCCCGGAGGAGTTTGATTTTGCCAAAGGCTTCCGGAGCGAGTCGTTCAAGCCTCTTGTGCTCGACACCCTCGTCGGTCTGCGGGCGGGATGCGATCGCGTGGAGATTGAAACGACTGTCGATAACAACTGCAAGGACCACCAGTTGCGTGTCCGTTTCCCTACGGAGGTTCCCGCCGACACCGTTTTTTCGGATGGAGCGTTCGATGTGCTCGAAAGAAACATTGCGTTGCCAGACGATAATCACGTCGGCCGCGAGCTTGCCGTGGAAACATTCCCTCAGCACTCGTGGAGTGCTGTAACGAAGGGTCAACGAGGGCTCGTCGTGGTATCCTGCGGTCAACTCGAGTGCGCGGTTCCCGACCTCCCGGGACGGCCATTGGCGCTCACTCTATTCCGCGCCACACGTCGCACGGTAATGACGAACGGCCAGCCCGGGGGGCAGCTTCAGGGGACGCTGAGATTTGCCTACTGGATTGTGCCGCTCGCGGACGGACTCCCGCGGCGACGCCTGTTCGACCTCGGTGCGCAGCTTGCAGCGGGGGTGCGCTGCGTGCAATCGGATGGTCGCTCGGATGCCGTTGGCACGCTGCCCGCGGCAGATGCCTTTCTTCAGGTCGAAGGAGGTGCAGTGACGACAAGCGTCCGACGTGGCGCGGACGGGTGCGAGGTTCGGCTGTTCAATCCCGAAACCGTTCCCATCACCGCCCGCCTCGCTTTCTCCGAGGGGTGGTTCCACGCGGCGGAGATTGAGAGAATAATCACGATCGATTTTCTCGGTCGTACGCTCTCCACGGTCGAATGTGGGCCCATTGTGACACTCCAGCTGGAGCCCAAGGCGATCGTCACCCTGCGGCTGGCATAGCCCAATCTCGTGGGCCTGAGAGGAACGCCCGGTGGCCTGCAAAGGCCGCAGGGGCGCGGCGGCAAACCTCCGATAGACTTTGGGGATCAAACCGAACACATTTCGGTTTCGAATCCGCGCCCATCTCCGTTACGCCTTCCAAAAGAAAGAGTACCCGAATCCTCCATGACGTCTCCCGCCGCCCCGCATCCGCTCCGTTGGCTTCGGCGACTCGTATTGGCGATCGTGGCGCTCCTGCTTCTTGGAATCATCGTCGCCTACTTCGTCGTTGATTTCTCGGGCAGGGCGGCGTGGGATCGCGTGCAGAAGGAACTTACGGCAAAAGGGGAGTCGCTCACGGTTTCCGGGCTTGTGCCTCCGCCGGTTCCCGACGAGCAGAATTTTTTTGCGGATCCGCTTTGGGCAGAATTCTACGATCTTGTGGAAGAAAAGGGAGACGATGGGAAGGTTACCCGAACGACGCGATTGCCGAAGGGGCAGCGTCAGTTAGACGTCCTGACTGGCAGTAAGGTGCCGTCTGGAAAACGCACGGGATCCGTTCTAGAAACCGGCGAACGCCCCGACCTCGAATTCCTTGCGATGGAATTTCGCAAGCGTTCGCCGGAAGCGGCGGAGGCCGGTTCCGCCCCGGAGGCGATCTTGGCCGGTCTGTCGGCGGCCGATCCGATACTCGAGCGTCTCCGGACGCTGTCTGCGCGGCCCGAAGCGCGGTTTCCTCTCGACTATTCGCGGGGTTTCCAGATGGACGGCCTCCACTGGACCGTTCTCCTCTCCACGGCTCAAGTTTTGAACCAACGAATCCTCGCCGAGGTTGCGATGGGCCGGGGCGAGGAAGCTTTGGCCGATATTGTCCTCCTTTTGAAACTAGCCGACTCCCCGCGTTCGGATCCGGTGCTCATTTCCCTTCTCATCAGCTCCAGCATGATCCGAATCGCGATGTGGGGAATCTGGTCCGGTCTCGACGCCCGGGTATGGGATGATGAACAAATTCAGGAGATCCAATCCATGCTTGGCAAGACGTCGGTGATGGCCGCCCTGCCGACCGCGCTGCGTTTCGAGCGCGCTGTGGTTGATGAATTGGTTGTCCCGGCGATCCTTCGGGGCGGATTGAAGGCGTTCGTTGGGACCTTGACCCCGGCTTCTCAGGAAACGAGTTGGCAGGACCGGGTCTGGTTTGAAACGCTCTCCTTCGTTTACCCCCGGGGACAACTCCTGCGCGACCTTGCGAACTACAACCTGGAAATCCAGCGCTACATTGGGGATCCGAGTTCGCTGAACGGGCAGGATCCGCCTCAGCCGGGAGCGTGGGACTCTCTCCTCAGCGCCGTGACCCGAATGGCCTTGCCCGCGATACGTGGCGCCTATCGCAGTGCCCTTGAGACTGAGGCTGTTATTCGCATGGGAACGATCGCCTGCGCGCTCGAGCGCTACCGGATGAAAAACGGGGCGTATCCCGAAACGCTGGAAGCGTTGGTTCCGGGCCAAATCGATCCACTCCCGTCCGACCCCGCCACGGGCGGTGGTTTTTTGTACAAAACGACGGCGTTCGGCTTCCTGATGTGGTCCGTGGGCTGGGATGGACGCGACGACCGCGGCGCATTGCGGGCGAGACGGGAATCTCCCGAAGGCGATTGGATCTGGCGCACTGCCGCACCTCTTCCTCCAACCCCGCCGCCCGCGCCCTGATCAGGTGGCGTGTTTTGACTCAAAAGCGCGGACCTGCTCCAGAATGACGTCCGCAATGAGAGGTTCCGTTCCGATCGCCGCCGCGTAGTACAGGTCGCGCCCATGGAGCTTGTACGGGTTTTGGTGAAACACATCCGACTGGCTCGCCGCGGGGCCGATCTCCGCCCGGATGCCGAGAAGAACCGGGATGTCCTGGTAGCTGTGCAGACCGTCCGCTATGAAAAACGGCACCACGACCACGTTGGGTTGCGAGGTCAGCGTGAGCCAGTCCGAGACCAGCGGCGCCTCTTCCATGTACACCGCAAGGACCTCGGGATAGATGCCCAATGCCGCGATTCGTTCGACCTGATCCTTCACCGCGCGGGCCGAATTGTCGTTGAGACTCGTCCCGTGGCCGACAATGAGAAGACTGCTCGCGGAGGGGTCGACTCCCGGCGCAACCTCCGCCGCGCGGCGCAGGAGGACTTCCGTCATCCGCGCATGGTTGCCCACGGGTTCGCAGTAATGGATTCGGCGGCCGTTCCGCTCCGTGGTCGGCCCATCCAGACCCAGTTCTCGCGGGATCACCGTTTGGGTGAAATACCCCTCGCTGATGAAATTCGGGACGACAAAAACCTCGTCGCTCTCGACCGCGTGCCAGATTTCGCGCATGGACGGTTCTTCCTTCCAGAAACAGCACGCGACTTCGTCGAATAGCCCCCGTTCCCGAATCTCTTCCGCGCGTTCCCAGGTGGGCGCGGACGAATCGGGGTTCTGAGTGGATCCGTGGCCGACGATGACGAGTGCTTTGCTCATAATGTGTGATTCGTTTCCCGAGCGATCCGGGACGAGATAAAGGAGCCGGGGTCTACAGACCCCGTTCTTACAAAAAGCTTCAGCGTTCGCTCCGGATAAGGGTGATGGCGCGCTCCGTCACCATGCGGAGCTGCTCGTCGCTTGCTCGCCCGATGAACTCAAAATCCCGCTGCGCCCAATCCAGCGATCTCATTTGGTCTGCCAGAACAACGCCGGAGATCCCGGGCTTTACGTCGATCCTCACTTCGAACGGATAACCTTTCGCTTTCGAGGTGATGGGGCAAAAAACCGCGAGTCCAGATTTGCGGTTGTATTTCGATGGGGACAGGCAAATGGCCGGTCGTCTTCCGGCCTGCTCCCTTCCTTGCCGCGGCGTCATCGAAAGCCAGCCCACGTCGCCGCGCTCAGGACATGCGTCGCCTGTTACCACGCTTCGTTTCCGAGATCGGAGCCCCAATCTGCTTCAGTGTGTCGATTGCAGTCCGTTATACCATCAACCAGGGCATCGAGGTTCATCTGCACCGCCGCTCGTGTGATATGCAGCTCGCCACCCACCGCCTCAATTCCGATCATCGTCCCCTCCTCGAACTCGAGCTCCCGTGCGACCAGCGAGGGAATGCGAACGGCCAAGCTGTTCCCCCATTTTGAAAGTTTTGCCCTCACCCCCGCAATTTGGATCTACAACGGATATCCGTCAAGAGGGGTTCATTGGTAAATGGCGCTAAGTTAACGGCGGATCGGGATACTGCCCCTTCCGGGCTTAACATTTTCACCCTGCGGGACTGCCATTGACAATCCGATCTAGACAGCTAGCATGATAAAATGAAGACAATCGGGCTTTTCGATGCCAAGAACCGATTCTCCGAACTGTGCGAAACCGTTGCCGCAACTTCGGAGCCCGTGGTGGTTACGCGCCGTGGCCGTCCCCTCGTGCAGGTGGTTCCCGTCAAGCAGGATTCCGAGATGTCAGCGGTTTGGGCTTCAGTGGAAGATGGGCGCACGAAATACGGTCCGCTGGCGGACGAGTTCGACCTCCCGCCACGTGCGCTCAGCAAAAACCGCGAGTCTCCGCTGGAATGATGCGCCCGACGCACTTGTTGGACACATCGGTCTATTCGCAACGGCTACGACCTCATCCTTTGAGCGGGGTTGTTCGCCGCTGGCAGGCAATCGGTGACGCCGCTCTGGCGATTTCAGCCGTTTGCGAGGCTGAGTTGCGCTATGGCCTCGCGAAGAGGGGGTCAGCCCGGCTTTGGAACGAATACCGCGATTTCCTGGAGAACCGGTTGGTGGTGCTGCCCGTTGACAAACAGGTGGCCGATGCCTTCGGGGAGTTAAAAGCGCGAACGGAAAAAATGGGCAAACCGCGCGCAGACTTCGATTTACTCATCGCAGCGACGGCTCTTTCAAACCGAGTCATCTTGGCGACGTTAAACGTTCGTCACTTCGCCGAAATCCCCGGGTTGACGGTCGAAGATTGGAATGCCCCGGCTTGATCTGAAAGGCAGAAAGGGCTTGAGTGCAGCGAAAACCTGACTCTCGGTTAAGCCTAAATGCCTCAGTTCAAATTACCATGAAGAGCATGAAGATGAATGAGGTCCACGTTCCAACTTGGCTTGATCTCGTTCACCGGGTGCCCGCGTGAGTGCATCTTTTCAGCCCTTTTTGGAGCCATTTCCTTCATGCCCTTCCTGTCCTTCATGGTGAAATCAGCTCTTCCTTAGATGTGAAGTTCGGGATTTAGGTTAACAGGTTTCGCTGCGCATTTGGGTCAGTGGTCCACACTCCCCGGTCATCCGGATGTCGTTTCCAATTCGAAAATACCGGACATTCCGCAAGGGCGGGCATTTTTGCCAATCATCCGAACCCAATCCTCCGATGGCGGGGACAGGCCCTCCCAACAATACGCCTGCCAGATAGATCTGCACGCGGTGTACGAGGCCGGCGTCGAACGCCGCGCCGAGCGTTTCCGCACCACCTTCGATGAGGACGGATTTCACCCCTCCTCGGCCGAGTTCCTCCACGACTTCGCACAGCGGTTTGTCGTGAAAAACGCGGGTCCGCTCTGAGAATTCATCCGTGAACACGTGGGAATCACCCGGGAGGCGGCCCGATTTTGTCCAAATCACTCGAAGTGGTTGGAGTCGGTTTACGGGGTGGGGTCGAACCGTAAGAAACGGATTGTCGGTTCGAACCGTATTCCCGCCGACAAGGACGGCATCGACCGTGGCGCGGAGTTTCATGGCATCCCGTCGTGATGCGGCGGACGTGATCCAGCGCGGCCCGCCGGGCGGTCCTGCGATCCGCCCGTCCAACGACATTCCGAATTTCGCGATCACCAACGGTGTTCCGGTGACGATCCAATGATTCCATCCCGCGTTAAGTTCGGCGCACTCTGGACCCATGACGCCGACCTCAGTCTCAATCCCCGCGCTGTTCAAAATGTCCGCGGCCCGGCCGCGGTGTGCAGGGTTGGGGTCGGTCGCGCCCCAGACGACCCGGGCAAAGCCCGCCGCGAGGATGGCGTCGGTGCACGGGGGAGTTCGGCCGTGGGTGGAGCATGGTTCAAGCGTCACGTAAAGCGTGGCTCCGCGTGCATCAGAAGCCGACTTCAACCCGCGCAGTGCCTCGATTTCAGCGTGCGGCTTGCCGGCGGCCCGATGCCACCCCCGGGAGAGCAACTTCCCGCCACGAACGATCACCGCGCCGACGGCGGGGTTGGGGTGGGTTCGATGGAGTCCCCGCCTGGCCGCACGCAGCGCTTCGGCCATCCATCCTTCGTCGTCCGGGCTTGCCTTCGCGTTCAAGATGCCGACAATCAGGGAGGCTCACTGATCATGCAACTTTCCTTTCGCTCGCGGGAACATCTCTACCGTGGGCTGGCGACGTTACTCGAGAGCGGGCTGACTTTTTCCCAATCGCTCTCCGCGCTGCGTCAACCATTCGGAGGTTTGGATGCGGCGGTTAAACGCATGGAGCAACATGCGGAGACTGCTGCCGGGGCTTTCCGCTCCCTCGGAGGGGCTATCGATGAGAACGACACACGTCTGATTGCGGCGGCAGAGTCCGCCGGTCGCCTGGTTCCCGTGCTGCAGGATCTCGCCGATTTATACGAGGTCCGAGCCAAAGCGCGGGCGCAAACCATCCAGGGACTCCTTTATCCGATGTTCCTTCTCCACATGGGAATTCTCCTCATCGCCGCCCCGCGTGCAGTGTCTGGCGGCTTCGACGCCTATTTGCAGGCGATTCTGCGGAGTTTTGCCATGGTGTACGGGTTCTTTGCGGTCGTGGTCGTGTGCTTCCTGCTGTTCCGGTGGGCCATCAAGGAGGTGGGTGTCTTCGACCGTTTCCTGCGCGCCTTTCCGGTGGTGGGTCCATGGTTCAGCGATCCCGCCGACGCCCGGTTTTGCTACGCGTTCGCCCTCCAGATTCGCTCGGGCATTCCGATCCTTCGGGCGCTAGAGGAATCCGGGGCCGCCAGCGGACGCGCGTATTTGCGAACGGTTTGCCGCGATGCCGCGGAGAAAGTGAAAGCCGGTTGTGGTCTCGCGGATGCAGTGATGGGGGTGCGGTGGAGCTCGCACGTGACGCGCGCGATCCAAGTCGGCGAGAAAGCCGGTCGGCTCGACGAGCAGTTGGGACGCTCCGCCGCCCTGCTCAGTGGCAATGTCGAACAGCGCCGAAAACTCCTCGCGGAATGGATCCCGCGCTTCGTCTACGTCGGCGTACTCATCGCCATGGGCATAGAAATTGTGGGGAGCGCCCTGGGCACGTTCCAGAGCCTGAACAACGCGCTTAATCCGGAGTAACGGAGAACGACCCTCCCGGTGCGTTGCCTTCATCCCACACGGGTTGGAAAACCCGTGCTCCTTTAGCGGAGAACGGCCTTTCCAGTCCGTTTCTTTTAAAACCCACACGGGCAGAATGCCCGTGCTCCTTTCGTATTGTGCCATGCTGGCGCATTCGTGACGCAGTGGTTATTGAAATGCAGTGAGACACAATGTCTCAACAGAAACAATTCTCGCAGGCGCGAGATACACAAATAATTGATAGCCAGAATTATACGACTTCCGGTTTTTTCAGGCACTAATCCAGCTAACTGGTTCAATCGAGAAACTTCACATCTCACCAACATAACAAACCTATGAAACTCACTCGACTCAGTAACCCTTGCCTCACCCCGCTTACCTTCGATCGCCTGCCTTCGGTCAGGGATCTCATGGATGCGATTTCTTCCGACGCGACCCTCGTCTCCCCGTGGCGACCGCTGTTAGATTTGCGCGAAGACGCCGCCAACATCGTTGTTTCCGCGGAGTTGCCCGGATTGAAGCGTGAGGACTTCGAAATCTCTCTCCACGACGGACACCTGCGCATTGCGGGCGAAAAGAAAGCGGAGAGCGTCGAAGGTCAGAACAGTCCGTGCCGCACCGAGCGGTTTTACGGAAAGTTTCGCCGGGACATCCGTCTCAACACGGACGTCGACGCGTCGAAGGTTTCCGCCACGTATCGCGACGGCGTGCTCACGGTAACGCTTCCCAAGGTGGAGGCGGTGCAGCCCAAGAAAATCGACGTTTCCGTGGAGTAACCCAAGCCACCGAGACGCCATAAATCTGACCCGCAGTTCGTGAGAACTGCGGGTCTTTTATTGCCACGGCCTCGCCGAAAGGATTTGATCCCTAGACGCATGAGTCGTTCCCACCCGCAGGCGTCGTCTCTGCCGATTGAAGTCGAAATTGCCGATGTGGCGTTTGGCGGAGCGGGAGTGGGGAGGGTTGGCGGAAAGGCGGTTTTTGTCCCCTTCACGATCCCGGGGGAAAATGTCCGGGCGCATGTGCGTCGCAATCGGACGAAGTACGTCGAAGCGGATCTCGATGAAGTCCTCGTGCCCTCGGCCGACCGGGTGCTGCCGGTTTGTCCAGTGTTCGGGATTTGCGGCGGGTGCAAATACCAGCATATCGCGTACGAACGCCAACTGGAGATCAAGCGCAACCAGGTGGCGCAGGTGCTGCGGCGGCTCGGGAAGCTGACCGATCCTCCGGTGCTCGAGATGGTCCCGTCGCCCCAACCCCTCGGCTATCGCAATCGGATCACGGTGCATCGTGATGGGGGAACGACCGGATTTTATGATGTGACGGGTCGGCGGTTGGTCGACGTGGAGCGCTGCCCGATTGCGTCGGACAAGGTCAATGGCATGCTCTCGCGATTGCGGCAGACGCGGGTGGAGGACGGAAATTATTGTTTGAGCGAACCGACCGCAACCGGCGGCTTTCACCAGACCAATACGGCCGCGGCCAGGCGTCTTTTGGAAATCGTGGAATCTCTCTGCCCGGACCACGGCCAACGGTTAATAGACGCGTATTGTGGTTCGGGATTTTTTTCCCGTCGTCTGGTGAATCGATTTGATGAAGTCGTGGGAATCGAGTGGAGCGAAACCTCCATCGCTGCGGCACGAAAGAAGGCGGCGGTGAACGAAAAATACGTGCAGGGCGATGTCGGAGCGATCCTTGGGAACGTGCTGGCCTCCGGGTCCTCCCCGGGAACGATGGTCATCCTCGATCCTCCCGCCCGCGGTTTGGACAAACCGGTGGTCTCGGCGCTGCTCGACCACGCGCCTCAGCGGATTCTGTATGTGTCCTGCGATCCTTCCACGCTGGCGCGTGACCTTTCGCGACTTTCGGAAAAATACCATGTCGATTCCGCGACCCCGTTGGATATGTTCCCGCAGACCGCCGAGATTGAAGTGGTCACCGCCCTCTCCGTGAAAGAATGAAAACCCGCCGTTTCGGACGAACAAACTTGGACATGCCGATTTTTTCCTGCGGCGGCATGCGCTACCAGCAGAGTTGGGAGGATGAGGACCCGGCCAAGATTGACCCCGCCGGTCAGGCGAACTTGGAAGCGACGATCCGCCGTTCCGTCGAATTGGGCATCAATCACATCGAGACCGCCCGCGGCTACGGTAGCTCCGAAATGCAGCTGGGGAACATCCTGCCAACGTTCCCGCGCGAGGAATTGATCGTTCAAACGAAAGTCGGTCCGTCCAAGCGCGAGACGTACCTGGAGACGTTCAACAAATCGATGCGCTACCTGCGCCTCGACTACGTGGACCTGCTATCGATCCACGGGATCAACAACGCCGAGCTCCTTGCCGATTCTCTCGCTCCCGGCGGCGCGCTGGAGGCCTGCCGTCAGATCCAACGCGAAGGTCGTGCGCGGTTCATTGGTTTCTCCACCCACGGTCCGTGCGAAGCGATCACGGATGCGGTGAATACCGGCGAGTTCGACTACGTGAACCTGCACTGGTATTACGTGAACCAGATCAATTGGCCCGCCGTTGAAGCTGCGACCGCCCTCGATGTCGGGGTATTCATCATTAGTCCAAACGACAAAGGAGGCAAACTCTACGAGGCTCCGCCGAAGCTAACCGAACTCTGTGCGCCGTGGTCGCCGATGGTGTTCAATGATCTGTTTTGTCTGCGGCGACCGGAGGTTCACACGCTGAGTCTTGGTGCCTCGCGGCCATCGGATTTCGACGAACATCTACGCGCTGCGGAATTGCTGGACCGGGCGGACGAAATTGTTCCGGAGGTCGCGGAACGGATCCGTGCGGCGCTGGTTGCGTTCCATGGGAGGGAGTGGATGGAAGGATACTCTACGGGGTTGCCGGCCTGGGAGGACGTGCCGGGGCATGTGAATATTCAGGAGATTCTGCGCCTTTGGACCCTCGCGACCGGGCTCGACATGATCGAGTTCGCCAAGATGCGGTACAATTTATTGGGCAACGGAGGACATTGGTTCCCCGGGTTGAATGCGAAGGATATGGACGAAGGGGCGATTCGCAATTGTCTCGGGGATCATCCGTTCCGCGACCGCATCCCAGCGGTGCTTCGCGAGGCGGATGCGTTGCTGCGCGAGGCGCCGGTTGAGCGGTTGAGTTCGGCGGATTGAGGTGCGGAGTGAGAGGGGCTGCCAGCACCTCTTTGTTAGTCCCCATCAGGGGCAGGCTGCCCCTGACACTCTTCCGGTTCGTTCCAACGCGGCCCGGTTTGTCGCAAGTTGCTCCGCCCAGACGGTGTCCCACTCGCTGATTGGAGGGGTGATCCGATGGGTCCAATTGGCGGATCCCACCGCCCCGGGAACGTTGAATCGGTCCGAGAGGCCCAGGAGGTCCGTGATCATGTTTACGGCGAGCCAAGCGTTCGTTTTGTACAGTCCTTCCAGGAGAGCGGCACGGATGGGCTCACTGTAGGGTTGAGGAGTCTGGATGTCCGTTCGTCCACAAAACTCCAGCAGTTCCCGCATCGATCGGCGCGCCCAATCGGCGCGGCCGCCGTCGGGGGAGGACGAAAACGCGCACCAATCGTCCCAGAGCCGGTGGATGGGTTCGTGGTCGTGCGTGGCATACGTCGCAAGCGAGAGCCGGGGATAGTCCGCACCCGGCGTGAGTTGTCCGTACTGATTGCGTTCCCACTGTGGGATCTTGAATCCGGGGACCTCAAGTTTGAGAAGCGAAGGGCGGACGTAGGGTGCCACCTCGCCGAGATCTTCGGCGACGACCCGATGCTCGCCCGTTTCCTCAATGATCATTTTGAACAACCTTTCGCCCTGCTCACGGTTGAGCAATTGATTCTCCAGGGTGGAATCATCCCGCAGCATGAAGCAGGGCAGTCGGCCGTCGGTCAGGCGCATCGCCTCCTCCTTCGACAGCGGAAGGAATTCCCCGTTGCGCTCCGGTCGCCACGGGAAGCTGTAGATCCGGAAGAATCCCAACGCGTGGTCGACGCGCAGGAAATGAAAAATCCCCCGCATGCAACGCAGGCGTCTCCTCCACCAGCGATAGTTGTCCCGTTCCATCGACTCCCATTTGTAAAGGGGGAAGCCCCAGTTCTGACCCCATTTTGAGGTGAAGGGGTCGGCGGCGAACACGTGCTCCGGCGGAGCGCCACAGGAGCGGCTGAGATCGAAGATTTCGGGTTCGGCGAATACATCCGCGCTGTAGAGGCTCACCCCCACCGGGATGTCGCCCATGAGCGCGACGCCCAGTTTTTCGCAGGTCTCCTTCACCCCCGCCCACTGCGTGTGGGCGATCCACTGGACGTATCCGTAAAAGTGCTCCCGTTCCCGGAACTTGCGCCGTTCCGCAGCGGGTAATTCTTTCAACCACTCCCGGGCGGCGGCCGGCGAACGATGTTCCTCGGGCCATTGGTCAACAACCTCGTCCCCGAGGTGCGTGGCAAGCAGTGCGCGAAATAGAATGTAGTCCGCGATCCACTCCTCGTTCTCCGCAAGAAATTCCATGAAGGCCGACGCCCGTTTGGTTTTCTTCCGGAGTTCCTTTGATCGGAAGTTCGCGTATGCCGCAGTCAGAAGCTCCCACTTGAGGTTCGATACTTCGCCGTACTGAACCGGTCCCGCGAGCAATGGCACAAGACGCTCCTCGGTTGCAATCTTCGCGTACGCGTCCTTTGAGAGATCAGGCAGAATCCCGGGAATCGTCGCAATGGTGATGGCGTCGATCGCAATCGAACTCAGGATGTTGTACGGACTGTGGTCGCCGCCTGTTTCATTGATCGGAAGAATCTGC
>Ga0247834_1001263_pt1 | contig 44589 bp, 37 predicted proteins | sample LaCruzMarch2015__8_FD_187118 | JGI IMG/M metagenome (GOLD analysis project Ga0247834, IMG submission 187118) | Freshwater microbial communities from meromictic Lake La Cruz, Castile-La Mancha, Spain - LaCruzMarch2015_12m | ecosystem: Environmental > Aquatic > Freshwater > Lake | place: Spain... | reverse complement strand
CCTCGCCTTCGCCTTCGCCCTCGCCCTCGCCCTCGCCTTCGCCCTCGCCTTCGCCTTCGCCCTCGCCTTCGCCCTCGCCCTCGCCCTCGCCCTCGCCCTCGCCCTCACCCTCGCCCTCAGCAGGCGCTTCGCAGGCCATCCCGAGAAGCAGCGTGGTGAGGATGGCGGGCAGGGCGCTGGCGAGGGAGCGTCGCAGGGAATTCATGAAACGACAGTAGCCGACCAACGACCATGGTCCCAATGTGGTCCCAATGTGGTCCCACCGCGGTGTCACTGTGGGCCACCGTCGCCCATGGCGGGTGCAGTCGCGATACAAGTGTCCATGGCGTCTCCCCTCTACGTTGGCATCGATCTCGGCACCACCAACTCCTCGGCAGCGGTCTTTGACGGCGCTGACCTCGTGGTGGTGCGCAACAGCGCGGGGGCCACCATCACGCCGTCGGTGGTTCGCCTGTCGGCCAAAGGGGGCATCAGCGTCGGCGAGAAGGCCCGCCGCGTCCTCGACAGCGACCCCGAAAACACCCGCAGCGGCTTCAAGCGCCTGATGGGGACCGACACCTCCCTCACCTTCGCGTCGTCGGCGGTGTCCCTCACGCCCGAGGCCCTGTCGGCGGAGATCTTGAAGTCCATCGCCCACGACGTGCAAGTGCAGTTCGGTGTGCGCCCCACCCGGGCCGTCATCACGGTCCCCGCCCTCTTTGAGCTGCCCCAGACCCGGGCCACGTCCGAAGCCGCGCGCCTGGCGGGCTTTGAGCAGGTGGAACTGCTGCAGGAGCCCGTGGCGTCGGCGCTGGCTGCGGGCTTCAAGACCGGCTCCGAAGGCACCTGGCTCGTCTACGACCTCGGTGGCGGCACCTTCGACGTCTCCCTGCTCAAGGGCCAGGACGGCCTGCTGCGGGTGGTGGGCCACGACGGCGACAACTTCCTCGGCGGCCGCGATTTCGACGCTGTCATTGTGGCCTGGGCCATCGAATTGCTGGCGGCCGACGGCGTCACCGTCGACACCAAAAACCCCGCCCACCAACCGTTTCTGCGTCGGCTGGCGGCCCTCGCCGAAGAGGCGAAGATCGAGCTCTGTCGCCAGGAGGAGGTTGTCCTCACCGCCGGTGCGCCCATGCTGCTGGGCGACCTGCCTGTCGACGTCGAACTCACCTTGAACCGACGCACGCTCGAACGGCTGGTGGCCCCGCTGGTGGAGCGCAGTGTCGAAGTCTGCCGGCGCTTGCTCGACAGCCATGGCGTCGACCGGCAAGACCTCGATCGCGTGGTCCTCGTCGGCGGGCCCACCGCCATGCCGATGGTGCGTTCCCTGGTGGCCGAACGGGTCGGGCCCCTCGCCGCCGAAGCCCTCGACCCGATGACCCTCGTTGCCCAGGGAGCGGCCCTGGCGGCCGCCCAGAGCGGGCTCGATGCCCGACCAACGGCGGTGACGGCGTTGTCGACGGCGGTGAAGGGGGGGCACGCCCTCATGATCAAGGCCCCGACCTTGTCGACGGACCTCATGCCCTTCTGCATCGCCAAGCTCGTCGATCCGACGGCGGTGAGCGCTCCTGTCGCCCTGCGGGTGGTGCGCGGCGGTGAAGGCTCGGCACCCGGCTCCACCGCCTGGACGAGCGAATGGGTCGACAAAGACGCCGACCATGCCTTCGCCGTCATGTGCGAACTCGAAGGCCGTCGCAGCAACCATTTTCGCTTCGAAGCCAAAGATGCTGCCGGTCACCAGGTGGTGGTGCATCCAACGGGCTTCGCCATCGTCCACGGCGTCACCATTGGCGACCCGCCCGTGTCGCGCACCGTGGGTGTCGCCCTCGCCAACAACGCCGTCCGCGTCTACTTCGAGAAGGGCGCCCCCCTGCCGGCCCGGCGCACGTTCACCCACCACACCGTCGAGACCGTCACCCCCGGCATGCCCGGGCCCGCCCTGCGCATTCCCCTCGTGCAGGGTGAACTCGAAGAGGCCCACCTCTGTCGTCTCATCGGCACCCTCGAGATCGACGGCAAGGACCTCGATGTGGTTGTCCCCGCCAACACCGCCGTCGAGGTCACCCTCGAGCTCGACAAGGGTGGGCATCTGTCGGCGCGGGCGTTCATCCCCACCCTCAAGCGGGTGTTTGAGCACGTCGCCCACCTGGTGGTGCCCGAAGCTTCCGTCGACACCCTGCGCATGAGCGTGGGGCAGCTCCTTGAGCGTCTGGCGACCCTGCGGCAAGGGGCCAAGCAGCGGGGCAACACGGCCCTGGCGGATCGCGTCGACGGCTTGCTCCGTGAACAACAAGAAGCCGAGCGCGCCCTCGACCGCGCTGTCGGCGGCGACGAAGAAGCCGCCCAACGGGCCCGCCGTTTGTTGCTCGACCTCGAGACCAAGGTGCAGGAATTTGAGAGCGAGAGTCGCTGGCCAGAACTCGAGGATCGCGCCGTCGACGACATCGGCTGGGCGGCCGGCCTCGTGGCCGCTGACGGAACAGAAGCCGAGCAGAAGCTCCTCGACGACGCCATCGACGGCATCAACCGGGCCCGCCGCACCCGGAGCGTCAAGGACCTCGAGCGCCATCGCCGGGTGGTTCGTCGCCTGGGCAACGCCGCGTTCTTCCGCGATCCAGCGGCCTGGCAGATGGTGTTTGAGAACTACGCGTCCAACGTCCACGAATCGAGCGACGTGAAAAAGGCCCAGGGCCTCGTCGCCGATGGACGTCGCCACCTGGCGGCTGGCGATCACAAAGCGCTGCGCGGTGTGTGTGATCGGCTGATGGAGCTCATGCCCGTCTCTGCCCAGGAGAGGGCCCGGGCCTACGCCTCAGGCCTGCGCTGAGGCTCAAGCGCGCCAGCGGTTGACTGGCATGAAGATCAGGCGCGAAGCGCCTGGTCACGACAACAGATGCAGGGCGCTTCTGGGCTGACGGGTGCGCTGGGCTGCCGTCGTCGTCTCGACGGCGGCCCCGATCTGCAGGAGCCGCCCTTCGTCCCAGGCCTTGCCGAGCAGCTGCAGCCCGACCGGCAGCCCGTCGGAGAAGCCGATGGGCACGCTGAGGCCCGGCACGCCGATGAGATTCGCGTGGGACGTGAAGCGCATCAAGGCCCCAAGGAGGGCCGAATCCGCTTCACCCATCAGCAAGGCGTCAGGCCGGATCGGTGGTGCCGTCACCGGCGTCGTCGGCGTCACGAGGGCGTCGATGGTGTGCAGCATGGCGTGCCAGGCGTGGCCGAGGGCGCGGCGATGGCGCTGGGCCTGTTGGACATGACGGGGCTCGATGGCCCGTCCGATGGCAAACCCCAGGCGGACATCGAAGGAGAGCTGGTCGCGCCTGGCGCCGAACTCTTCGAGAAACAACCGAGACTCGGCAGCCACAATCGCCAGGTGGGCCACGCGCGCCAATTCCAGGTGGGGCACGGTGACGTCGACGAGGACGGCGCCCGCCTGGCGCAAGCGATCGAGGACGTCGTGGCAGGTGGCGCGCACCCCGGGGGATGCGTCGTCAAACCAGGGCCGGTAGATGCCCAGGCGAACGCCCGCCAGCGACGCCGACGCGAGGCCGTCCACCAGGTCAGCCACATCCACCGGGGGTTGGGGCAACGAGAACACGTCGCCAGGGTCCCGACCGGCCATGACGGCGTAGCCAATGGCGCAGTCGGCCACGGTGCCCGTGATGGGCCCCGAGTGCTGCAACGACGGCGACAACGGCACCAGCCCGCCGTTGCTCATGCGTCCATAGGTGCCCTTCAAGCCCACCAGCCCACACAGCGACGCCGGAATGCGGATGGAGCCGCCGCCGTCACAGCCGACGGCCAGGGGTGCCAGCCCGAGGGCCACCGCCGTCGCCGACCCCGACGACGATCCGCCCGTGTGGTGTTCGGGATTCCACGGATTGCGCGGGGTCCCCCGGGGAACGTTCAGGCCGGTGGCGCCGGCGCCGAGCTCCTGCATGTTGGTCTTGCCCACGAGGAGGGCGCCAGCCTGGCGAAGACGTGCCACCACCGTGGCATCACGGGTGGCCCGCCGCTGCTGGTCCATGACGAGGCTGCCGGCGGTGGTCGGGTGCCCGATCTGGTCCATCTCGTCTTTGACGGGCACGGGCACGCCGTCGAGGACAGACAGGGGTTCCCCCCGGGCCCAGCGCGCCGAGCTCGCGGTGGCCTGGGCGAGCAGATCGTCTTTGTCGACGGAGAAGAACACGGCCCCAAGGGGGCTGTTGGGCTGCTCCCGCTGCTCGTGCACGATGCGCAAGAAGCGTTCCGCCACGTCGAGGGGCGTGCGGCTGCCTTCCCGGTAGGCGCGGGCGTAGTCGGCGATGGTGGGCGCGCCGCCCGGGCCCTTGTGGGTACCGGTGTCAGCCAGGGCCTGCAGGCGGGGCAGGCGGGTCGAGAGCACCGTTTCCGTCGCCATGGCGTCTTTGTGCACGGGCAAATCGGGAGCCAGCGATGGCACACCGGCGACCTGCGTCGACGACAAGGTGTCGAGTCCGACCCCCCACACGAGGCCCCGCTGCAGGGCGGCGCCGACGCGGTCGCTCTCCAGGGTTTCGCAGGCGGCGCGAAGGGCACGGCCAACCAAGCGAGGGACCCGTGGGGTCTTCAGGTCGTAGCTCATGCACCCTTTTGGAGAGCCCAGACGCCGATCGTCAAGCGCCGCCTGCAGCGGGACGAACGTCGTCGATCCCTGCTTGGAGCGCCAGGGCCCGCACCACGCCGCTGGCGTCGTCGAGCATCCGGTCGGCCCGCGTCGCCGCCGACGACGGCGTCACGCCCAGGCGCAGGGCGGCGTTGTCGAGGCCCCCGGCTGGACCACCGAGTGCCCGGCAGGACAGGGCGCGCAGATCGACGAAGCCACGGTGGCTGTCGCCCGCTTGCACCAGCAGATCCCGGGCGAAGGCGCCCCAACACACCAGGCGACCATCGCCGAGGAAGGCCCGGAACCGCTCCAGGGCCACGTCGACGTCGACACCGCCTTCAAGGTCCTGGCGTTCGAGTCCCAATCGCTCCAGCACGGTGTCGTGGAGGCTGCGGGTGGGCTTCACCCGCACGTCGAGGCGGGCGCCGACGTCGTCGCTGGTGCTGGCGTCGATGAGGGGACGACAGGCCACCAGATGCAGGAGCTCGGGGGCACCGGCATCCCGCACGGCGCGGGGATGGGCGTTGGCTTCGGCGTAGACGACGACGAGACGTTGGGGACGCTGCAGCAACGGCAGCAGCTCCTCGAACCGACGTGAGGCCCTGGTGCCGCGACGGGCGCTGCGGCTTGCATGGCGACTGGCACTGCCGCTGGGATCCCGGCCAGCCCGGTCCAAAAACCCCAACTGGGTCTCGACCATCGCGTCAAACGGCTGCAGCAACGCCCGGTAGGCGTCGACGTCGCCCTCGAGGGCGCCAAGCACCGCGGCGGTCGCTTCAATCGTCGACAAGTGCTGATCCGTCGGCTCTTTCCGAATTCGGTAGCGGCCCGGTTCCGCCGGCTGAAAGCTCAATTTGGGCAACGCCGCCAGACGGGGATTCGACGTCAGCAGCTTCTTCGCCTGGGACCAGGTGCCGTCGAGGACCACCAGGCGTTTGGGCGGTTTCGCCTGCCAGGCCTCAAAGGGGCGGGCACAGTCGTCGGGGAACAGGATGGCAGTGCTGTCGTCGCCGGCAAAGAGGTCGGCCACCCGGGGGTCGTCGTCGAAGTGCACCCCTTCCACCAGGCGCGAGCCCACCAGGGACAGATGGGCCATCCGTGCTGTGCCGATTGGCACATGGCGCTCCCGGGGATGTTGGAGGAACACCACCTGGGTCTGTGGGGTAAGCGATGGCAATTGCGCACACCAGCACACATCCACGGGTCGTCGACATCGCCAGCAGGTCTCGCGCACCCGGCGACCATACATGTTCAGCAGCCCAAGCCCATGGCCGTGCGGGGGGCCCGGGGACCTGGCCATCCGTGGCAGACTGACGGCCATGAATGGGTGTCCGCGCTGTCAGGCCGAACTGTCCTCCAGCGACGTCGGCGACGGGGTTTTGCGCTGCATCGGCTGCGGCAGCTTCGTGTGCCGCCCCGAGGCCCGCCAGAAGCTCTGTCGCTTCCTGCGCGTCGACGAAGGCATCTGGACGGGGCTCCTCGCCGGCGGTGGACGGGGGCCCCCATGCCCCCTGTGTGCCCACGGTTTGCGGGTCATCAACCTCAAGGGCGTCACCGTCGACGGCTGCGGTGCCTGCGGTGCCTTGCTGCTCGATCCCGGTGAGCTCATGCGCCTCACGGGGCGGTCTGAGGGAGCGCCTCCGGTGCCAGCGGTGACCCTGGCGACCCACACGCTGGCAGCGACGGCCCCGTCGCCCGCCGCAGTGATGTCAGTGACGTCAGTGTCGTCGTCTTCGTCATCGTCGTCGTCAGACCATGCTACCGAGGTCCTCCACGACGTGGGCCGGGTGCATGTGCCGCCCCAGGTGGCCCTGGCCCACTTCTTTGACCGGGTGCCGTGGGTCCAGGTCCGGCAGGAGCGGCCCCAGGTCATGGGCGGAGCCTTCGTCGTCGACACCGGCACCCGCTACGCCGTCAGCACACCCGCAGGCTCCGGCATGCTGCATCGTGACGAAGGGCCCATGGCCTTTGTGGCCCGGATGTTTCTGGGCAGCCTCGTCAAGCAGCGCTTCGTGCTGAAAGACACCCGCGACAACCCCATGCTCGTGCTCGATCGCCGCTTCCAGAAGCTGGTGCTGTCCCGTCTGGATGTGGCCCTCGACGTCGGTGGCGACCCCGGCCGCCAGCTCGGCACCGTCGAGCGCAACCTGCGGGTCATCGATACCCGCTACGAATTGAAGGATGCCCGGGGCCAGGTCTGGGCCCGGCTGGTGCGGCCGTTCACCTCGCTGTGGCAGTTTCACCTTGAGACCCCGGACGGCCATCGTTCGGGAGCCGTGGCCAAACAATGGTCGGGCTTCGCCACCGAGTTCTTCAGCGACGCTGACGACTTTGGCGTCGACTTCGGCAGCTGGCCCTGGACCCTCGACCAGCGGGCGGTGATTGTGGCGGCGGCCCTGTCCATCGACCTCGACCATTTCGAACGGGCCCGGCAGGTCCGCACGACGTCGCTGTTTGACGTGCTCGACTGACGCGGGGTTGCCGAACGGCGTCGGGCTCCGTATCGCCATCCCGGGTGCCGCGTGCCGGGCGTCCCAAGGAGCCTTTGATGCCGCTCACCATTGCCGAACAACTTGTGCAGCTCGCCGAGCTCGCGCGTGTAGACCACAAACAAAAGGTCACCGCCGACCGCCTCGAAGCCCTGCCAGGCGCGGCAAAGAAGGCCGACGCCCACGTCGTCAAACTCAAGGGAGAGCTCGACAGCATCGCGGCCCGCAAGACCACGGCCGAGCAGGTGAAACGTGGCGCCGAAGGCGAAGCCGCCGACGACCGCGCCAAGCTCCGCAAATGGGAGGCCCGCGCCAATGACATCCGCGGCGAGCGCGAACACACGGCGCTGTCGTCGGAGATTGGCGGCGCCAAGCGCCACATCCGCGAACTCGAGGACGTGGTCCTTGAGCAGATGGAAGCCATTGAGACCGCCGACAAAGAGACCGCCGCTCTCGCGAAGAAGCACGCCAGTGCCGTCGACGACGCCAAGAGCGAATGGCAGAAGGTCGAGGGGGACCTCGCCGTGTTGCGTGCCGAGGTCGACGCCACCACCGCCCAGCGCAAGGCGATTCTCGCCGTGCTCCCGCCCCAGGTGGTCAAGCGCTACGAGCAAATCGCCGCCAAGAAGCAGGGCGTCGGCGTCGCCATCATCACCGTCAAGGACGCCTGCGGCGCCTGCAACATGGCCGTGCCTCCCCAGCTCTGCATCCAGGTGATGAAAGGCCAGGTCCTTGAGTCCTGCCCGGCCTGCATGCGCATTCTTGTGCACCACACCCAGGCGCAGGCCCAGACCCCTGCCAGCGAGGCTTGAACACCATGGCCGACGTCGACAACCCCCTTGGTTTTGTCCAGAGCACCGACCCCGAGGTCTATGCGCTCATGAAGCGCGAGTACGAGCGCCAGGAGCAAGGCCTCGAACTCATCGCGTCGGAGAACTTCGTCAGCCGCGCGGTGCTGCAGGCCCAGGGCTCGATCCTCACCAATAAGTACGCCGAGGGCTACCCCGGCAAGCGCTACTACGGCGGCTGCGTCCACTACGACGCCATCGAGAGCATCGCCATCGCTCGGGCCAAGCAGCTCTTTGGCGCCGACCACGCCAACGTCCAGCCCCACTCGGGGGCCACCGCCAACTTCGCCGTCTACTCGGCGGTGTTGAAGCCCGGTGACACCATCCTCGCCATGCGCCTCGACATGGGTGGTCACCTCACCCATGGCAGCCCGGTGAATTTCTCGGGCCGGCTGTTCAACGTCGTCGGCTACGGCGTGCGTCAGGAAGACCAGCGCATCGACTACGACGAGGTCGAGAAGCTCGCCCATGAGCACAAGCCCAAGATGATTGTCGCCGGCGCGTCGGCCTATCCGCGCACCATCGACTTCGAACGCATGTCGGGCATTGCCAAGGCCGTCGGCGCCTTCTTCTTCGTCGACATGGCACACATCGCGGGCCTCGTCGCTGGCGGCAAGCACCCCTCCCCCGTGCCATGGGCGGACTTCGTCAGCACCACCACCCACAAGACCCTCCGTGGTCCTCGTGGGGGTCTCATCCTCTGCAAGGCCGAGCACCAGAAGGTCATCGACAGCCGCGTGTTCCCGGGCACCCAGGGCGGGCCCCTCATGCACGCCGTGGCGGCGAAGGCCGTCATGTTCGCCGAGGCGTTGCAGCCGTCGTTTGCCGACTACCAGCAGCGCATCATCGACAACGCGGCGGCCCTCGCCAAAGGCCTGGTGTCGCGCGGCTTCAGCCTCACCACCGGTGGTACCGACAACCACCTGATGCTCATCGATCTGCGGGGCAAGGACGTCACCGGCAAGAGCGGCGAAGAAGCCCTCGGCAAAGCCGACATCACCGTCAACAAGAACATGATCCCCTACGATCCCGCGCCGCCGATGGTGTCGTCGGGCATCCGCGTGGGCAGCCCCGCCGTCACCACCCGTGGCTTCAACACCGCCGAGATGGACATCGTCGCCGACTGCATCGCCCGGGTCCTGAACGCCCCTGAAGACGCTGCCGTCCTCAAGGCCGTCGAGCACGATGTCCACGCCCTGACCGCGCGCTTCCCCCTCTACGCCGACCTGCTGCGTCGCCTGACCTGACCATGAAGTGCCCGTTCTGCGCCACCACCGACAACGCCGTCGTCGACTCCCGGGAGACCGAAGATGGTCGGGCCATCCGTCGTCGTCGGCATTGCGGTGGCTGTGCCCGTCGCTTCACGACCTATGAGCGGGTCGAGGAACAGCCCCTCGTCGTCATCAAGAAGGACGGCAGCCGGGTCACCTTCGACAGGGCTCGTCTCAAGAGCGGCATTTTGCGGGCCTGCGAGAAGCGACCGGTGTCGTCGGACACCATCGAGCGCATCGTGGCCGACATCGAGAAGCGGGCCCTCGAACTCGGCGAGCGCGAGCTGTCGAGCCGGTGGTTTGGCGAAGCCGTGATGGAAGCCCTGAAGGCCACCGACGAGGTCGCCTACGTCCGCTTCGCCAGCGTCTACCGGTCGTTCAAGGACGCCGCAGAATTCGCGCGAGAACTCGACGCCCTGCGGGCCCGCGGTGCAGGTGCTGGTGGTGATGGCAGTCCCTGAACCACCCCCTGTGTCGTCGTCGTCGCCTGCCCAGCCATCGGCGTTTGCCCATCTGCTCCCCGGGGGCTGGTCGGTGTCCGCCGTCGAAGACACCTGGGCCCATGCCCTGCGGACCGCGCTGGGCGAGGCCAGCAAGGGCATCGGTCGCACAAGCCCCAATCCACCCGTGGGCTGCGTCATCGTCGACACCGACGGTGTCATCGTTGCCGTCGGCCATCATGAGGCGGCTGGTCGCCCCCACGCCGAGGTCAACGCCCTCGACGCGCTGCTGGCCGAGCGCGGGCCTGGCGCTGCCCGGGGCTTGACGGCCGTCGTCACCCTCGAGCCCTGCGCCCACACCGGTCGCACGCCACCTTGCAGCGAACGCCTCATCCGCGAGGGCGTCGCCCGCGTCGTCGTCGGGACCCTTGATCCCAATCCGCGGGTCTGTGGCCGGGGCTGCGCGTCCCTGCAGGCTGCCGGCATCGAGGTCATCTGTGCCGGGGGCGAGCTTGCCCGCGCCTGTGGGGCCTTGATCGCGCCCTTCGCCGCCACGATGAAGGACGATCGGGCCTTTGTCGTGCTGAAGACCGCCACCAGTCTCGACGGTCGGGTCGCCACCCGCACGGGAGCATCGCGCTTCATCACCGGGGCCGCGAGTCGCAGCCTGGTTCATGCCCTGCGGGACGCCGTCGACGCCGTCGTCGTCGGTCGCAGCACGGTCATCGCCGACGACCCCGCCCTCACGGTGCGTGACCATCGTCGCCACGACGGCGTTGCCATTCGTGATCCGCGGCGCGTGATCCTCGACCGGCTCGCCCACCTGCCGGTCACGGCCCGGGTCTTTGACCCTCCCGGGGCCTGGCTCGTCCACGAGCCGACGGCGACGCCGAAACCCATGGCCGGCATCGAGAGCATGGCTGTTCCCGGACTCGACCTTGCCGACCTGTGTCGGGTCCTCAAGGGGCGAGGCATCTCGTCGGTCCTCGTTGAGGCCGGGCCCCGGTTGGCAGCGGCGTTCCTGCAGGCCGGCGTCGTCGACGAACTGTGGTGGTTTCATGCGCCAATCATCATCGGTGCCGACGGGGTGGCGGCGGTGGCCTCCCTCGGCGTCGATGCCTTGTCCTCATCGCTGCACGGCGATGTGATCCACCGCGCGGCCAGCGGCGATGACACCCTGACCATCGTGCGGCCGCAGCCATCGGCGGGCTGAGCAGGGCAGGAGGGCTTGCCTGTGCGGCAATCCTCCGCGCGACAGGGTGCAGGGATTGGACGGCACCAATCGCGTCGCTACATCGGGGCAGAGGTTTCCCCATGAACAAGCTTTCCCTGCTCGCTCTCGCCACCGTCGCGTCCGTCGTCACCGCCTGCTCCGACAGCAAGCCGGCGGAGCCCACCACCACCGCTCCTGCCCCGGTGGCGGCTCCCGTCGCGGCGCCTGCGCCGGCACCAGCCCCCGTCGCCGTCGACCCCGTCGCCGAAGCCAACACCATCTTCTCGACCCGCTGCGCTGCCTGCCATGGCGCCGATGGCAAGGGTGACGGCGTCGCCGCCGCGTCCCTCAACCCCAAGCCCCGCGCCTACTCCGACCAGGACTGGCAGAAGAGCGTGGACGACAGCCACATCGCCAAGGTCATCGTCGAAGGTGGTCCTGCCGTCGGCAAGTCCCCCCTCATGACGGCCAACCCCGACCTGAAGGACAAGCCCGCCGTGGTCGCCGCCCTCGTGGCCAAGATCCGCTCCTACAAGCAGTGAAGATGGGCGGCCTGCGCCGCACCACACAGCTCACAGCGCAAAAGAGCGGGCGACCACCAGGTCGCCCGTTTCTGTTTGGGGCGTCACCCGCGCAGCGCGGGTACGAGTGGATGGGCCTGGAGTCGAGCCACAGCGTCGTCGCCGGCTTGACGGGCCAGTCGGTCGATCTGGCTCGCCAACTGGCTGCCCTCGGCGTCGCCCTGCGGCAAGGCACCGGCTTCGAGCAACAGCTGCGCGGCCACCCGTCCGTCCGCCGGTCGCTCGGCCGGATCGTTGGCGGTCAGCATCGACAGGACCCGCTCCAGCCCCCGACGGCGGGGGCCGGGGGACAGCGTCGGCAACACCACTTCTCCCCGTCGGGCGAGCCGACCCTCGATCATTTCGGCCACCACCAGGCCGGCGGCGTACAGGTCCGATGGGGCCCCGGCGTCGGCCGTGTTGCGCAGATGTTCGGGGGCCATGTAGGCCCGGGTACCGGCGCTGGCGCCGAGTTCCTTGAGCCCGGCGGTGCCGAAGTCGCAGACCATGAGCCGGCCTTCGTGCAACAGCAGGTTCGACGGCTTGATGTCGAGGTGGAGATGACCGGCGTCATGGATGTCGGCGAGGGTTCGCAGCAACACGGCCCCGAGTTCCACCGCCTGCCGGGCACCCAATTTGCCCTGGGTCTGGATGCTGCGCTGCAGGGAGCCGCCATCGCACAACATCATGACCAGCAAGTCCCGGTCTTCGTCGAGACCGAGAACGGGCACCACATGGGGATGGTCAAAGGCCCCGGCCACCCGGGCCTCTTCGATCAACCGTCGTCGTCGATCTTCGCGGTTGCCCCGTGGGTGATAGATCTTCAGCGCCACGTCCCGACCGATGTGCCGGTCACGAGCCCGAAACACCGTCGCCGCCCCGCCGCGTCCAATCTCGTCGACGACGGCGTAGCGGGCACCAGCGGCCCGCGTTCCCAGAAAGCGGGCCAGGGTGGCGCGATTGTCCGCAGGCTGGGCTCGCTCGGCGTCGTTGCGCAGACGTCGGGCGCGGGCCTTTGGCTGGGCCAGGGAGATGTCGATGGCCAGCACCCGCTCGTAGGCGCGCAACGCATCGTCGATGGCGCCCTCGGCTTCGGCAAGTTCGCCGAGGGCCGTGAGGGCGAAGGCGGCGTGTTCGTCGTCGCTGCTCAACCGCTCAAGCAGGCCTCGCGCCCGCTGTCGATCGCCGCGGTGCAACAGCCGTTCGGCCAACTGGCGCCGCAATGACAACGAGGGCGTGCACAGCAAGGCATCGGCAAGGAGGTCGTCGGCGGCCTTGCGCCGGCCACCGCCGTCGAGGCTCTTGAGCTCGCCCTGGAAGTCCACGCTTTCGGCGTAGCGGCGTCCCTCGCGGTCCACCGTCAGCCGTCCCCGGGCCCGCTTGATGTGGGCATCGAGGGGGTCCTCGGCGACGGCGGCAGCGAGGGGCACCTCGGGCAGCGCCTGCACCACCGGGGGGGCATCGTCGTCGGTGGTCGCCAACGCCGCCGCCGCGCCATCTTCGACGCCGAGGAACTTCTTGATCCAGCGGTCAACGAGTCCCATGGATGCCGCTCAGGGTGTCGTCGGCGTCGTCGGCGTCGTCGGTGTCGTCGGTGTCGTCGGTGTCGTCGGTGTCTTGGTCGGTGTTTTCGTCGCCGTCCCCTGGATGGCGGGCCCACACGACGTCACCACACCCGCTTCAACGACCACGGGCAGGGAGACCCCCGGCGCAAGGGGCAGGTTGGCCTCCACGCGCGGATCGGATTTGGCGAAGGGCAGGGCCCAGCGTTTGACGACGCCACAGGCGCAGGTGGTCAGCTTGGCGGCGTCCTTGATGACGCCCTTTTCGAGGCCCTTGTCGGTGCAGCGGCTCAACTCCAGTTGACGACCCTCGGCCATGGCGATGAGGCGACCCGCGGGGGACGCTTCGGCAGCAAGGTCTTTGGTGACGGCAGAACCAAGGCCGAAGCCCTCGGGACCCTTGCGCCCGCCCGTCGACGGTGCGCCACCGGCCATGAAGCAGCGCTGGGTCGTGAGGACCCCTTGAACCTCGGCCTGTTCGTCGGTGGGCGCATCGGCGCCGACGGCGAGGCTGGCGGTACGGGTGGCGCACGCGCAGGCCTGGTCACGCAGGGAGCCATGGGAAGGCGACCCAGCCAGGAAGGTGCGCGCCGTCGCCGCCAGCGGGGTCGACGACGGCAGGGCTTCGAGGCTCCCGATGCCCTCAAAGACGATGGCGCAGGCGCGCTTGTGGGCATCGAGCCTGGTGCGGCGCAGGCCGGGTGCAGGCTGGACCGGCGCATACGACGACGCCCACGCCGCCGCCGCGAGCACGTCGGTGATGAGGTCCTGGCGGGCCTTCAGCTCCGCCGCCGTCGTCACCTTCGCCGCCCGGGCCTGGGCGGCCACCACCGCCAGTCGGCAGGGCAGATTGTCGATGCCGGCGGACTTCACCGAGGCCCGGCAGCCCTCCAGGGCGGTGTCCGTCAGCGCGGCCTCGACGGTGGCGGGGCTGGCGCCGCGCACGACGCGACCGATCCCTGCCGGTTCCCCCTGTGGTGGGGCTGCAGCAGGAGCGACGGCGACGACGGCGAGGGCGACAAACCACAACATGCCCCCACCCTACCAGCGTCGACGTCCGTGGCCCGCACTGGCGCCCCGAAGCGATCCACCGCGCCACGACGCCGTCCGGTCAGGTTCGCAGCGTATGTGATCGGGGGTGGGAGATGTCGGGAGCTTGTCTACATCCGCCATCTGACGGTTGCCTGGCGTGGCGCTTTCGACCACCATGAACGACCGCGCCGGCCTGGCGCACATGAGGTTCCGATCGTGAAGACCCGCATCTACGCCTGGGGCGCCACCGACGTTGGCATGAAGCGCGACCACAACGAGGACAGCTACCTCCTGGCCCCCGACATGAACCTCTACGTGGTGGCTGACGGCATGGGTGGTCACGCGGGCGGCGAAATGGCCTCGGGGATCTCCGTGCGGACTGTCGAAAAGACCGTGCGCAACGAAGCCGACCTGGTCCGGCCCGAAGTCCACCACGAGGGCTCCATCGAGAAGTCCCCGGTGGCCCGCCTCTTGTCGAACTCTGTGCGGGCGGCCTGCAACGCCGTCTATACCAAGAGCCAACAGGTCCGTGAGCTCCAAGGCATGGGCACCACGACGACGACGCTGCTGTTTCACGACAAGCACGCCTTCGTCGCCCACGTCGGCGATTCCCGCTGCTACCTGGTGCGCGACGGCCGCATCCTGCAGCTCTCGGAAGACCACTCCCTCGTCAACGAACAGCTCAAGGCTGGTCTCATCACCGAGGCCCAGGCCCGCCAGAGCCGTTTCAAGAACATCATCACCCGCTCGGTGGGCTTCGACGCCGACGTCGAGGTCGACATGATCGCCGTCGAGATCAAGGTCGGCGACGCCTACCTGATGTGCTCCGACGGCCTGTGCAATCTCGTGACCGATCCCGAGATGTGCGACGTCGTCAGCGACAACTTCCTGCACCGGGTCCCAGAGATCCTCATCGACATGGCCAACTCCCGTGGCGGCGACGACAACTGCACCGTCATCGTGGCCTACGTCGTCGACGCCGACGACGTCGCCTGGCAGGACGACGCCGAGTTCTTCAAGGAGACCACCCCCGGTGGTGCGGCCTTGAGCCAGACCTGAGTCCGGTTCGGTGTCGGGGCCTGCGGGCCCGGCGCCGATGTTCTTTTTTTTGCTCCATTTCAGGCACTTGTCGACGTCAGCGCTGCGGCCCGACGCGGTTGACACCTTCCGCCCGGCCCACCAGAAGCTGGACATGCACTGAAGCTCGTCAGCGATGACGAACCGACCCTTCCACGACGGAGTGGACCGACACCGTGGCTGGCCAGCACTTCACACTCATGATTGTCCCCGAGGGCGTGCAGACGAAGGTTCGTCGTCTGCAGATCCCGAAGAAGGGCGTATGGGCGTTGGGGCTCGCTGGGCTGATGGCCTGCGGCACGCTGCTGGCTTTCGTCGTCCACTACACCTACGTCGTCGATCAGGTCTTTGAGGCCCGCTCCCTCCGCCAGGAAAACGCCCGGCTCCAGGAGCGTCTCACCATCGTCACCAACAAGGTTGACGAGGTCGACTCCCGGCTGGCCGACCTCCGGGGCTTCGACGAGAAGCTGCGGGCCCTCACGGATCTGCGCGACACCGAGCGCGGTCTGTCGATGGGGGGTCTCAAGCCGGCCTCTGGCGGCACCAACCGCTCAGACTTCTCGGCCTTCGCCGTCCCCCTCGAAGGCGACGACCCCGCCGTTGCCCAGCTGCGCGACGCCCTCCTCGACAGCCGCTTGTCGGGGCTCACCGCCGAAGCCCAACGCCAACTCTCGTCGCTGGCCGACCTGGTGGATCACTTCAGCGAGCGCGAAGTGCTCTTGAAGTCGACGCCGTCCATCGCGCCGGCCCGCGGTCTGCTCACGTCGGGCTTTGGCGCCCGCGAAGACCCCTTCACGGGCTCCTTCTCGGTCCACTCGGGCCTCGACATCGCCAACATTGTGGGCACCGAGATTTTCGCCCCCGGCGACGGCATCGTCATCTTCGCCGGCGAGAAGAGCGAATACGGCAACTGCGTCGTCGTCGACCACGGCCGCGACATCACCACCCTGTATGGTCACCTTGATCGCTTCATCGTCAAGACGGGGGACAAGGTCACCCGTGGTCAGCACATGGCCAACCTCGGCAACACCGGCCGCTCCACGGGACCCCACCTGCACTATGAGGTCCGGCTCAACGGTGTGCCCGTCAATCCGCGCCGCTACGTGATGCACTGACGACGACGGGCCTCCGACTTCGACCACGAAGTGGTCGAATAGTTCTTATTATTCAAACACCTGGCGAAGCGCCAAGTGTTTGAATTGCTGGATGCAGCCCACAGTCCGTGACGACCCGTGAAAAAGCCCGACCAGCCCAAGACCAACGCCTGTCGCCAGCTCGATGTCCTCGGCATCCGCTACGAGCTGCGGTCCTATGACGTCGACGAAGACGACCTCGCCGCCACGACGGTCGCTGACAAGGTGGGGCTGCCGGCGGAGCAGGTCTACAAGACCCTGTGCCTGCGGGGCCACAGCGGCGCCCTGCTGTTTGCCATCGTCGCCGCCGACCGCGCCCTCGACCTCAAGGCCCTCGCCAAGGTCGCCGCCGAAAAGAGCATCGAGCCCGTCGCCGTCAAGGAGCTGCAGGGCCTGACAGGCTACATCCGGGGTGGCGTCACGGCCCTGGCCCCAAAAAAGGCATTGCCGGTCTTCGTCGACGACCTCATGCCCCTGCACGACACCGTCAGCGTGTCCGCAGGCCAACGGGGCCTGCAGGTCCTGCTCGCCCCAGGGGACTACATCACAGCCGTCGACGCCACCGTCGCCGCCATCAGCCGGGATCCCCCATGACCTCCTCGACGACGACGACAGCGACGACAGCGACGACAGCCACGACCACCGGCATTCCCGAGACCCTGGTCCTGGGCGGGCTCACCCTGCAGTCGCCGTTTCTGCTGGCTCCCCTCGAAGGCGTGAGTGACGCCGGCTTTCGTCGCTTGTGCTTCGAGCAGGGGGCCGGGCTTACCTGGACCGAGATGATTCGCGCCCGCGGTCTCGCCAAGCGCAACAAGAGCACCCTCGACCTCGTCGACACCTTCGACGCCGACGTGCCCACGGGCATCCAGCTGCTGACGACGGCGCCCAATGAGCTGCTCGATGCCCTCGGCGTCATCGAGGCCCTGGCGGCCACGACCCATCCCCACTTCAAGAACATCTGTGCGGTCGATCTGAACTTCGGTTGCCCCTCCAAGGACATCGTCCAGATCGGGGCCGGTCCCGCCATGCTCAAGCGTCGGGGACGCATGACGGCGATTCTGCAGGCGCTGGCGACGTGGAAGACGACGACGACGCTGCCCATCAAGGCCGTGAGCTGCAAGCTCCGCCTTGGCATGAACGCCAAGGAGGCCGAGCACCGGGTCTTTCTGCCCATCGTCGAAGCAGCCTCCGGCGTCGGCCTCGACTTCATCACCATCCACGCCCGCCACGCCGGCATGCGGAGCCGCGACCCCGCCATGTGGGGCGCCATCGCCGACGCCAGGAAGGCCAGCACCATCCCCCTCATCGGCAATGGCGACGTCACCTGCCGCGCCGACGCCGAACGGCTGCGCCAGCAATCGGGCTGCGACGGCTTCCTCATTGCCCGGGCTGCCATCAACAGCCCCTTCGTGTTTCGCGAGCTGCGGGGTCGTGGTCCGTTGCTGCCCACCGTCGACGAGGTCCAGCGCGAACGCACCCGCTACGAAGAGACCGCCGAGCGCCTGCAGACCAAAGAGAAGTACCGCATCGCCCACGCTGACGGCTTTGCCCGCCTGCTGCGGATCGCGCGTGGCGAGGCCGGTGGCGCCGTCATGGTGCCCAAGAACAGCCATATGTGACGAACGGTCGGTGACGGTCGGTGACGGTCGGTGACGGTTTCATCCTCGTGTGACGGAGCGTGCCCATGTCTCGTGTCCTGCTGGCCTTCGACGTCGACGGCACCCTCATCGACACCCGTCGGAGCTTCACGACCATCGTCAAGGAGATGAGTGGTGTCGACGACGATGGGGCCATCGAGTTGTTCCGCAGCACCGGCGGCTTCAACGACGATTGGGAATTGGCGCGGGCCATGTCGGCGTGGCGAGCGGCAGGAAAGCCGAAGATCGTCGAGCGCTGCGCCTCCCTGAAAGACGTGCTGTTGTGGTGCAGCAACGATCCCGGCGACCTCGCTGATCGCTGTATCGCCCGCTACCGCGGCACCGACGGGCAGGGGGGCCTGTGGCAGCAGGAGCGCGTCATCGTCGACGGCGCCCGCCTCGACAAGCTCTCCGAGCTGAGCGGCGTGGAGGTCGCCGCCTGCACGGGGCGTGATCAATGGGAGTTGGCGAAGGCCGAAGAGCTCCTTGGCTATTGCTTTGGCAAAGCCACCACCATGGAGGCCGCCAGGAAGCCCGACCCCCAGGCCCTGCTGCGGCTCCTCGACGACGACGTGGACTACCGCGCCATCGTCCTCGTCGGCGACACCCACGCCGACCGCCTCACCGCCAAACGCTGCCAGGCCGCCCGCCCCGCCGTGCGCGTCATGTATGTGCATGTGGACATCGACCGGACGGCGTTGCCCCTCGTCGACGCCCTCATCGAGGCCGGTGACACCGTCGACGTCGCGGACGTGGTGGCCCGCTTCGTCGAACAGGTCCACTGAAGCTCACGAGCTCAGGAACTCACGAGATCAGGGCTCAGCGTCGTCGACGACGCAGCAAGCCCACCAGCACGACAGCCACCGACAGCGACGTCGTTGACGACGGCGACAGCGCCGCACAGCCGCCGTCGGCCTCGGGGGTGACGGGGCCAGAGAAGCCGCCGCGGCCATCGCCGAGGTCGACGCCCGAACCCGTGTCGTTTTCGGGAGGACCGGCGCGCGCTTCAGGCTCGTCGGGTTCGACGGGGTCCACCGGTTCTTCGGGATCGACGGGGTCGGGCTCGACGGGCTCGGGCTCGGCAGGATCCACCGGGTCTGGTGGCGGCGTCGGATCCACCGGGTCGGGATCCACCGGGTCGACGGGGTCCACTGGATCCGTTGGGGGATCCACGGGGGGATCGGTGGTGCCGCTGCCGCCGCTGCTCTGGCCGGGGTCGTCGGCGTTGAGGCCAATGACGGGTGCAGCGAAGGGACTCGCCGTGCCGACGCTCCAGGGACGGGGAGGACCGCCGAGGTCAAAGGTCCGCACCAGGGTTCGGCCCTCGGGGCTGATGGCGGTGTTGGGCACCCCGACCAGCGCCGGCGACCGGCCCCAGCTGACGCCGTCGACGATGGCGCCGACGCTGTCGAGGAGCAGGACCTCGTCGCTGGTGTTGGCGAGCTGAAACTGGGTGCCACCAAGGGTGCGGTCGGCGGTCAGGTGGGGCACCGAGGCCACCGTCGACTTGATCTCGAAGTCGGGCAGGGTGCCCCAGGCCGTCTGGAACGCCGCCGCGCTGACGGCGACGACGATGACCTGGCGGGGTCCGAGGATTGTCCCCGTTGGAAACGCCAACACCGCCTCATTGCCGCCGATGGTCTCCTCGTCGGCGAGCCGGAGCTCGTCGAGGAGGACGGGGCCATTGTCCATGTTGATGAGTTCAACCCACTCGCCGTCGGGTTCGCTGCCGACGACGTCGTAGGCGACCTCGGCGATAAACACCGAAGACGGCGCGGTCGCCGACATCCAGATCCCAAGCACTGTCGCAAGACCAGCAACCATGAAGAGCTCCTGCGCGATCCCGGAACCATGCGCTGATTGGCGGGAAGCGGAAGGCAGCGTGACATCCGCCACTTGACGGATGGGGCACAGCCGCGTGCCGGTTTTGGGACATCTTCGACCCCGCCTTGACACCTTCGACACCCTCACGCTCCGGCATCATGTCGTGCGGTGCAGGTGCGCAGCGAGGCATCCCTTGACGGCACCGGGCCAGTCACGAGACTGAGCACCATGGACCCCATCACCATCGCCTTTCTCATCGGCGGGATTGCCCTCCTTGTCAGCGAGCTTGTGGTCCCGTCTCTGGTTGCCGGCTTTTTCGGCGTGGCCGCCATCCTCACCGGCGGCCTGCACGCCATCGGCCTCGTCGACAGCCTGCCTGCCACCCTGCTCGTCTGGGCCATCACCTCCGTCGCTCTCGTCGTGCCGTTTCGGCCCATGATGCAGAAGCTCGCGGGCAAGGCCCAATCCCACAAAGACCGCACCGACGTCGACGAAGACCGCGACGCCATGGGCGAGGTCGTCGAGGTCGTCGAAGACGTCTCCGAAGACAACGACATCGGCCGCATCCGCTTTCAGGGCACCACCTGGCAGGCCCGCTGCACCACGGGCACCCTCAAGGCCGGCGAGCGCGCCCAGCTCGTCTACCGCCAGGGCTCCCTGTGGGTCGTCGAGCCCGTCGCCGTCGAAGGCGCCCACCGGGAACTCTTCGCCATCGACAGCACCGTCGAGCAGACGGTCGACGCCGCCCAGACGAAGAAGCGCTGAAGCGTTCCTGAGCACGCTGTCCGCTTGCCGCCGACGGCGCCCGCGCCGATGATGGTGGCGTCCATGGGGGACACGGGAGTTCAAGCCATCATGACGAACCCGCTGTGCCGGATGGCTCTTCTGTGCCTGGTCGCGCTCCCGCTGCAGACGGGGTGCCCGGCCACGCCACCGTCGTCGACGCCGCCACCGCCCCCCTACCCCCAGTCGCCATCCATCGATACCGCCACCCTCGAGCAGGTGCTGCCGAAGGACGCTGATGGCAAGCCGATCCTCCTTGAGGTTGGCGGGGTGAATCTCACCCTCGGTGCACCCCGCAAAGACGCCATTGGCGCTGCCGCCAAGTGCACCGACCTCTATTCCAACTGTGTCGCCGCCACCAAGGACATGGACCGCTGCGTCGCCGACTTGCCACGGTGCGCTGGTGCGGAGCCTTGGAACGAGGACGCCCCATGCTGTGCCGATGCGTGCGTTCGGGCGTACCAAGAGGAGCGCCGCCTGGGCGCGACTGCTTTCGAAGCGGACGCTGCTGTCTTTAGCTCAACCCATGAGTGCTTCCCGGGCCTCGTGGACCTCTACCGTTCCTATGGTGGCACGCCCCGCCGCTTCCCCCGGCGGGCGCCATGAAGCGCCTGCCACTGGGTGCTTGCCACGGAAGGCCCCTGCGCCGATGATGCCGGAGTCCGTTGGGGGACACTTGGAGTTCAAGCAATCATGACGAACCCGCTGTGCCGGATGGTTCTTCTGTGCCTGGTCGCGCTCCCGCTGCAGACGGGGTGCCCGGCCACGCCACCGTCGTCGACGCCGCCACCGGCCCCCTACCCCCAGGCGCCATCCATCGATACCGCCACCCTCGAGCAGGTGCTGCCGAAGGACGCTGATGGCAAGCCGATCCTCCTCGAGGTTGGCGGGGTGAAGCTCACCCTCGGTGCCCCCCGCAAAGACGCCATTGGCGCTGCCGCCAAGTGCATCGACCTCGTGACAGATTGCATTGCCGCCACCAAAGACCTGGATCGCTGCGTCGCGGACTTGCCACGGTGCGCCACTGCGGAGCCTTGGAACGAGCGTGACCGCTGCTGCTCCAACGCCTGCGCAATTGCCTACCAAGAGGAGCGCCGCCTTGGTGCCACTGAGATAGAGTCGTACTCGGCGGTTTTCGGGTCGACCCATGAGTGCTTTCCGGGTCGCGTCGAACTCTACCGTGCCAACGGTGGCACGCCCCGCCGCTTCCCCCGGCGGGCGCCATGAAGCGGGTGTCCGTCACCCTGGTCATTCTCGGGCTGGCCTCGTCGGCCCACGGCTACGACTCGAGGTGCCGCCTCACCGAGCCCGATTGCGAAGGCATCGAGGCTGCCCGCACGCCGTGGGTGCGGGTGGAGCATGCCGAGCTGTGGCTGCAGTCGCGGGAGGAAGCGGGTCTGCCCGCCGCTTTGGACCAGCCCTTCGTGGTCCGCACCCCAACCGGCGGCCTCGACGTCGGCGCCTTCCCGTCGCTGCAGGCAACGCCGCTGGACTTCTCGACCACCTTTGTGGAGCGCCAGCTTGAGATCGCGGTCTTCGCGCAGCTCCCCGACCTCTCCTACACCCTGTGGGACTGGACCTCGGGCAACGAAGGGTGCCCGCCCGCAGGCGACGCTTTTGGCGATTGCCATCTGTTCAAGGCCCATATGGGCTGGCTGAACTCGACCCATTTTCTGCCCCAGGCAGGTCAATACTTCAGCTACCTGCACGGCCTCGCGGTGGCCCGAGCCCGGGAGTGCGGGACGATGGCTTCCCGCCTGGACCTCGCGGGTGTCGACGGGACGGCCCTGCTGCAAGCCTGCGATCGCGAGGCCCTGCTGATCGAGGCCCAGGCCCACCACTACCTCCAGGACGCCTGGAGCATGGGCCATATGTGGCAGCGTTGGGGTTCACCTGAACTCGGCGATTTTCGCGCTGCCGTCGCCACGGGCGTTGGACTCAGCAGCGTCAAGGCCGTTGGGGACGCTGTCGGCCGGGCAAGCGGTATCATCCACGGCGCCAAGGCTCTGCTCGATTTTTCCGACGACGCCATGTGCGCGCCAGACGACGGCATTGAGTTCGTCTACGACGGCGCCCGTCTGCCCGGCGCAGGGGACCTCTTTCTGGAAGAGGTGCGCGAGGATGCCCGCCTGGCCAATCAGCGGGCCCTGCTCGGTGCCTGCACCACGACGGCGGTGCGCGAGGTCTATCTCGCGTCCGCGCGTTCCTTCGGGCCAGCCACCGACAGCCAATATGCTGCCCTTGATTTGGCGCTCTGCTTCCCCCAGCGGGCCACGAACCGAGCCATCGCGTTGGGTGCAGCCATCCAGATCCCTCTGCTGGCGGCCCTCAACGATGTGGTGCGAGCGACTCTGCTGAACGTGGGGAACGCCTACCTGGCGAGCGTTGGACTCCCACCGACGCTGCTGACCATTTATGTCCCCCTCACGTCGGAACACCTGACCAGGGTCAATCCCGTCGTCGAGTTGAAAGAGGGGGAGCCGCTCATTGCCGAGGAAATCCTCGATCGCTGGCACGATGACATGATCACCATCCAAGGCCTCGTTCATGCAATCGCTCCCTTGTCACCAGATACGACACAGCTGGCCGACAACGGACTTGGATCGCTGCTGGGTATGGCGCCAAACGCCACCTACCCTGGTCGGCCGAGCTACGCCGACCCGCCCTTGCCGTGGACACCGACGCTGACGACGGTGCCCCTGGAGCCCACCATCGACAACGCCGCCAACATCCTGGCCCGCACCTTCGTCGACGCCCATGCCGCCGATTGGTGCGGGGTGATGACTGCCGAGGGTGACAGCGAGTTTTCGCTGCGGCGATTGCGGGAGCGGTGCGTCGACGTCAACGCAGGCCCTGCGTCTTGTGAACTCTGCGAGACCTTTGCCACCCGCCACCTGACGAGCACGACGTTGCCGCAACCCCTGTGCAGCATCCTCACCCCTGGGAGCGCCATCGTCGACGTGGGGGAAGACCCGGCATTGACCGCGGCGGAACTCGCCTCGACCTGGTGTCGAACGCCCCTCGAGGTGGCCTCCATCGACCAGCTCTTTGTCGAGGTCGCCTTTGGCTGCCGGGGCTCCACCGACGCCTACACCATCGTCGCCACCGTGGTCGACAACACCGGCGCACCCCTGGCCGGTATTGATGTGACGTTCTCGATCGATGAAGTCGAGATCGGCGTCGTCCGCAGCGACAGCGCTGGCGAAGTGCGGTTGGTGCCGCCCCCCTACGATGGCACTGCCGTGCTCGTGGCCCAGACCGGCACCAGCCGCCAGCAAGTGAAAGCGCCGCTGTCGACCCAACGGCGATGCAATCCGTGCGAAGGGGACGCCGGCTGTACGTCCGCCATTGAGCAGCAGTTCACGGTCGAGTGCCCCGAGGGTCCCGCCTGTGACGCTGCCAAGGCTGAAGCCATTTGTGGGTGCTTTTCGGCGGGCTGCACCGGCGCGGGCGGCGCCGCTGTTCGCGACGGCGTGATCTTCGAATCCTTCTGTTGCGGCTGCCTCTGACCGGCCGACGACTCCAAACAGCCCCCGTGTTTGGAAGGCGCCGGGTCGGCGAATCAAAATTGCGATGTGTATTCAGGTGATTGGGATGGTTCTCCCTCCCTGGGGGCGAATCGGCTGCGGTTGACCCGCGGGGCCTCTTCGGGCGACACAGAGGGCGTCATCAGACCTCAAAAGCCAGGAGCCCATCGTGGAACTCATCTTGACCATTGGCGTTCTCGGGGGACTGTTCCTCGTCACCCGCACCTTCATCGTCGTCAGCGGCCGCCACGCCGTCGTCAAGGAGCGGGTGGGCAAGTTCGCCGGCGTGCTCAAGCCGGGCTTTCACTTCATGCTGCCGATGCTCGACCGGGCGGCCTACACCCACGACATCCGTGAGCAGGCCATCGATGTGCCGCCCCAGATGTGCATCACCAAGGACAACATCCAGGTCGAGGTCGACGGCATCGTCTACATCCAGGTGATGGACCCCCAGGCGGCGTCCTACAACGTGTCGAACTACCGCGAGAGCGCCATCAACCTCGCCATGACGACGATGCGCAGCGAGATCGGCAAGCTCTCCCTCGAGCAGACGTTCTCTGAGCGCGACAAGATGAACGACTCCATCGTCAAGGAGATCGACAAGGACTCCGTCAAGTGGGGCATCAAGGTCCGCCGCTACGAAATCAAGGGCATCACGCCGTCGATGGCCGTCGTGCACACGATGGAAAAGCAGATGGAAGCCGAGCGCCAGAAGCGCGCCCAGATCACGACGTCGACGGGCGCCAAGGAAGCCAAGATCCTGGTCTCCGAGGGCGAGAAGCAGCAGTCCATCAACATGTCCGAGGGCGAAAAGAGCAAGCGCATCAACGAGGCCCACGGCCGCGCCGCCGAGATTCGCCTCCTGGCCGATGCCCAGGCCAAGGGCACCCAGCTCGTCGCCGACGCCATCCGTGCCGAGGGTGGCGAGGCCGCCGTCAAGGCCCAGCTCGCCGAGCAGTACATCCACGAGCTTGGCCGCATCCTCGAGGGTGCCGAGGTCAGCGTCGTCCCCGAGGGCATCGCCAAGATGCGCGGCTTCTTTGAGGGCGTGAGCCAGGTGGGTGCTGCCACCACCTCCGGCAACGCCAAGCCCACCACCTGATCTTCTGAGCTTCGCGCCTCGTCGCGCCCCGCCCATTTCGTCGTCGTCGTCGCAGCTGTCGTCGTCGCCCCCCCCTTCTCGGAGTTTGTCATGCAAGGCGTTGCCGTCACCATCTGGGCCCTCGCTGCCCTCTACATCGCGTTCAAGGTGTTTCGCTCGGTCCGCGTCGTCGCCAACCGCACGGAGCTCATTGTCGAGCGCCTCGGCGACTACCGCACCACCCTCGGGCCCGGCGTGCACTTCCTGTTGCCGTTCATTGATCGGGTGGCCTTCACCCTCGACCTGAAGGAAGAGGCCATCGAGGTCCCGCCCCAGGATTGCTTCACCAAGGACAACGTCCGCGTCGAGGTCGACGGCGTTCTCTACATGAAGATCACGAACTCCAAGCAGGCCGTCTACGGCATCGTCGACTACCGCTTCGCCATGGTGCAGCTCGCCCAGACCATGGTGCGTTCGGTCATCGGGACCCTCGATCTCGACCACACGTTTGAAGACCGGGAGCTCATCAACTCGCAGGTCATCTCGGCGCTCAACGAGGTCGGTCGGACCTGGGGCTGCGTCGTCAGCCGCTACGAAGTCAAAAACATCGTGCCTCCAGCCAGCGTCCGCGACTCCATGGAGCAGCAGATGGCCGCCGAGCGCAACCGTCGCGCCATCCTGGCCCGCGCCGAGGGCGACAAGCAGTCCCGCATCGCCGACTCCGAAGGCAAAAAGCAGGAGATGATCAACCGCTCCCAGGGCGAAATGCAGCGCCGCATCAACGAAGCCGAGGGCAAGGCCGAGGAGATCCTCGCCATCTCCAAGGCCACCGCCGACTCCATCCGCGCCATCTCGGAAACCATCGCCGTCCCCGGCGGTCGTGAAGCCGTCAACATGCGCCTGAGCCAGCAGATGATCACCAAGCTGGGTGCTCTCTCCAACGGCCAGCGCGTGGTCCTGCCCGCCGATTTGATGCGCATCGACGATGTGCTCAAGAGCATCGGTCTCGAAGGCACCACCGCCGTCCCCCACGGTCCGTCGTCGTCGTCCCTGGCGGCGCCAACCGCCCGCGAAGCCGTCCACGTCCGGCCCATGGCCGCCGTGCCCGCCCCGCCGACCATGCCCCAGCAGCCGTGGCCCCCCGCGAAGCCCGAGTGACCGACACCCGGTCCCTCACGCGAGGGCGTCGGCCACTGGCCGTCGCCCTCGTTCTTCTTGTCGTCGGCGCTGGCTGTGTGCCGGCCCGCAACCTGCGCAAGAATGAGCGGGTGAACGCCTCGTCCGATGAGGCCTACGTCGTCCTCGCCGTCAACGTCCCCGAACCCGTCACCCTGAGCATCAACCTCTGCAAGGACGGCAACGTCCAGGCGTGCTTCCCGGTGCAGTCCATGGCGTCGGCCGAGGGCATCCGCATCTATGCCGTTCCCGCGGCCCGCTACTGCCTCCAGCAGATCCTCCTCGAAGATGGCGCGAGCTCCCTCGACATGATGCTCGGTCACGACAGCATGCAGTGCTTCGTCGTCGAGCCCGGGGCCCTCAACTACCCCGGCCACCTCGAGGTCGACCTGACACCGACCCAGTTTTCGACGACGCGGGTTCAGCATCGCTTCATCCACGTGCGCGGCGTGGACCGCCAGCTCCAGCGCGACTTTCCCCACGTCGCAGACCTGCCCTTCCTGGAGCCCGTGTTGACGCCGATGACATCGCGGGCGCCACCATGGTCATTGCCATCGCCGTCGCCGTCGCGTTGAGGGCAGAACCGAAGGGAGGCGAGGTGGGGCCTTCGAAAGTGGGCCGGGTGGCGCTACGGTCCACCCATGCACGCATTGTGGTTCATGTTGGCGGCCCTGGCGGTCCTCGCCATCGCCTATCGCTTCTACGCCGGCTTCATCGCCGCCAAGGTGCTGTGCCTCGACGACACCAGGCGCACGCCGGCCCACGAGCACAACGACGGCCAGAACTACCACCCGACCAACAAATGGGTGCTCTTTGGCCACCACTTCGCGGCCATCACCGGGGCTGGCCCCCTGGTGGGCCCCGTCCTCGCCGCCCAGTTTGGCTTCCTGCCCGGCTACCTGTGGATTCTCTTTGGCGTCTGCCTCGGCGGCGCCGTCCACGACTTCGTCATCCTGGTGTCGTCGGTGCGGCGGGGGGGCAAGAGCCTGGCCGAGATCGCCCGTGAAGAACTCGGCCCCATCCCCGGCCTGATCGCGGCCTTCGCCATCCTGTTCATCGTCGTCATCGCCCTCGCCGGCCTCGGCCGCGTCGTCGTCGGCGCCCTCGCCGAAAGTGCCTGGGGCGTCTTCGCCATCGGGGTCTCCATCCCGCTGGCGTTGTTGATGGGGCTGTGGATCTACCGGGTGCGGGGCGGTTCCCTGCGGGGCATCCGCGAGGCCACCATCGTCGGCGTCGCTGTGCTGTTGTTGGCGGTGGTGTTTGGCAAACAGGTGCAGGACTCGCCGCTGGGCGCGATGTTGCGCCTCGACGAGACCACCATCACCCTGGCCATCGCCGCCTATGGCTTCTGCGCGTCGGTGTTGCCGGTGTGGATGCTGTTGTGTCCCCGGGACTACCTGTCGAGCTACCTGAAGATCGGCACCATCCTGCTGCTGGTGCTCGGGGTCTGCATCGTGAACCCGGCCATCGAGATGCCGATGTTCACTGAGGTGACCGCCACCGCCATCCACGTCGGCGACGCGTCGTTTTTGCCTGTGGTGCGGGGCTCGCTGTTTCCCTTCGTGTTCATCACCATCGCCTGCGGGGCCATCTCGGGCTTCCACAGCCTGGTGGCCTCGGGGACGACGCCCAAGATGGTCTCCAAAGAGTCCGACATGCTCGCCATCGGCTACGGCGCCATGCTGATGGAGGGCCTGGTGGGCATCACGGCCCTGCTGGCGGCGGTGGCGCTGCCGCCCGCGGACTACTTCGCCATCAACACCGATCCCATGGTCGCCGTCGTGGCTTCTGACGGCGCTGGTGCTGACAGCAGCGCCGGGACGGGTGGCTTCGTCGCCGACGCTGCGGCCCTCGCGGCCCTCGACCCGGTCCTCACCGACGACGATCGCCGCAAGCTCAAACTGCCGCCGGGGACCTCGCTGACGACGTTGCAGGGGCAGAAGCTCAAGCTGTCGACGGTGCTGCGCCTGTCAAACCAGACCCTGGCGGCCGCCGGCTTCCACGTCGACGCCCACGAGGCCCACGCCACCGAACTCTCCCACGCCGACTTCGCCCGCCTCGGCGTCCGCGTGGACGACCTCCCCCGGCTCAGCGAGGCCACCGACGAAGTGGTCGCCGCCCGCACCGGCGGGGCGGTCAGCCTGGCGGTCGGTATGGCCCGGGTATTTGCCAACCTCCCGGGAATGCAGGGACTTTTGTCCTACTGGTACCACTTCGCCATCATGTTTGAGGCCCTGTTCATCCTGACCACCATCGACACGGGCACCCGGGTGGGGCGCTTCATCCTGCAGGAGATCTTCGCCCGCTCGAAACGACGATCCCTGCAGGCCCTGGGGGATCCCGCCTGGCTGCCGGCAGCGGCGTTATCGACGGCCGTCGTCGTCGCCGCCTGGAGCTGGCTGATTTCGTCGGGGTCCATCGCCACCATCTGGCCCATGTTCGGCATCGCCAACCAGCTGCTGGCCGCCGTCGCCCTCGTCGTCGGCACCACGATCCTCCTCAAGGAGGCCACCAGGCGGCGCTACGCCCTCATCACGGGGCTGCCCCTGCTGTTTGTGGGGACCACCACCCTGGTGGCCGGGGTGCGGGCCCTGATCGAGATCTACGTGCCGATGGCCGGCCAGCCCGCCACTGCCACCATCGGTCGGGTCTGCACCGTCGTGACGGTGGTGCTGTTGTTCAGCGTGTTGGCCATCCTCGGGGCGGCGGGACGCCGCTGGGCCGAGCTGCTGCGGGCCCGCGCCGACGCTCCCCGCGCGCTGGGATGAGGGGGGAGACACCCGTTGTCTCAGACAGGCGACCTGCGCCAATCGTGTCTACACTCGGCTCAGCTGCCGTCGACGAAGGCGTCGCGGCGGTCGGCTCCACCACCATCCAGGTGCGTGGGCTACTACATGGTCCCGCAAGAGCGGGCCTGGAGGTGCGATGCAGGTCTCCGTCACATTCCGGCACATGGACGCCACTGACGCATTGAAGGCGTTTGCCGCCGAGAAGGTCTCACGGATCGAGAAGTACATTCACACGCCCACCGACGCCCACGTCGTGTTGAGCGTGGAGAAGCATCTGCATCGGGCAGAGATCAACGTCGTCGCCAACGGCATGCGGGTGCGGGGCGAAGAGAGTTCCGCCGACATGTACGGCTCCATCGACGGCGCCGCGATGAAGATTGAGCGGCAGCTCAAGCGCTATCGCAACAAGCTCGATACCCACAAGGCCCGCGACGGCCACAGCAGCAAGGTGCGCTTGTCGTACCTCGACGCTGGCAACGATGTGAGCGAACTGCCCGCCGAGACCCCGACGCAGATTGTCGAGACCAAAGAGCTCGACGCCCGCCCGATGCTCGTCGAGGAGGCCATCATGCAGATGGACCTCATCCACTCGGACTTCCTGGTGTTTTTGAACGCCAAGTCGAACCATGTGAACGTCATCTATCGCCGCAAAGAGGGGAACTACGGCCTCATCGAGACCAACAAGGTCACCTGAGGGGCCCCGGTTCTTGCCCATGACGAAGACGGCGGCCTGCGGGTCGCCGTTTTCGTTTCAGTGCTTTTCGGTGGTGTGGTCACCGCGTCGTCGTCGTGGCGGGCCGAACTGTTCAACTGCTCGGTTCTGATTGCTTCCAGGGCTTCCGCCCAAGAAGTGCGTTGTCACGGTGCCGGAAGCCGGGTAGGCAGGGGTCGTTCTTCATCCAGGAGCTGTCGATGTCTGTCGAGAACCGCATCAAGTCCATCATCGCCGACCAGCTTGGCGTTGCCGAAGACCAGGTCAAGCCCGAGAGCAAGTTCATCGAGGACCTCGGTGCCGACTCCCTCGACATCGTTGAACTCATCATGGCGATGGAAGAAGAGTTCCAGACCGAGATCCCCGACGAAGAAGCCGAGAAGATCCGCACCGTCGGCGACGCCATCAACTACGTCAGCTCCCACAGCTGAGCCGCCCCGCCGGTCCGCCGGCGGATGGCCCCTGGACACCGACCGCGCTCTGGCGCGGCCGGTGTCTTGTTTTTTTCAGGTGCGGGTCTTTTGGGCCCCGTTGTCAGGCGACCGGCCACGCTGACGGCGACGGCGACGGCCGTGTTGCGCGCGGCTGTCCCAGCGTCTAGCCCTGCGCGGCTGCCACAGTCTTTGAGGAGTTCCAGATGTCACGTCGCGTTGTGGTCACCGGTATTGGCATGACGACCCCCCTCGGTGTCACCACCGAGCAGAGCTGGCAGGGCCTCGTCAACGGCCGTTCGGGCATCCGCGTCGTCGACGAGTGGAAGACCCAGGAGTACGCCAACGGCGCCAAGCTCCCCGTCACCATCGCCGGCATCGTCCCCGACTTCGAGCCCGAGGCCTGGGTCGAGCACAAGAAGGACGTCAAGCGCATGGAGCGCTTCATCCTGCTGGCGCAGGCGGCGGCCAAGCAGGCCTGGGACAGCTCCGGGCTGCCCGCCAAGCTCTCCGACGAGGACGGCGACATGGCCGGCTGCATCGTGGGCGTCGGCCTTGGCGGCCTTGGCGGCATCATCGAGAGCTACAACAGCCTCATCCAGAAGGGGCCTCGTCGGGTCAGCGCCTTCTTCATCCCCGCCATCGTCTCCAACCTGGCGCCGGGCAACCTGAGCATCCGCTACAACCTGCGGGGCGCGAATTGGGCGCCAGCGTCGGCGTGCACCTCGGGGGCCCACGGCATCGGCGAAGGCTTCATGCACATCCGCGACGGCCGCGCCGACGTGATGTTGTGCGGTGGCGCCGAGGCCTGCTGCGAACCCCTGGCCGTCGCCGGCTTCGCCTCGATGCACGCCCTGTGCACCAGCCACAACGACGACCCCACCACCGCCAGCCGCCCCTTCGAGAAGAACCGCGACGGCTTCATCATGGGTGAGGGCGCCGGCATGTTCGTCCTCGAGGAATACGAAAAGGCCAAGGCCCGCGGCGCCACCATCTACGCCGAGGTCGTCGGCTACGGCAGCACCGCCGACGCCAGCCACATCACGGCCCCCGCCGAACAGGGTGAGGGTGCCCAGCGGGCCTTCAAGCAGGCCCTGCGCATGGCCAAGCTCAACCCCACCGACGTCGGCTACATCAACGCCCACGGAACCTCGACGCACTTCAACGACAAGAGCGAGTCCGAGGCCATCAACGCCGTCTACGGCGAGCACGCCAGGAAGTTGATGGTGTCGTCGACCAAGTCCATGACCGGCCACCTGCTTGGTGGCGCTGGCGGCGTCGAAGGCGTCATCTCCGTGCTCGCCATCCACCGTGGCGTCATCCCGCCGACCATCAACTACGTCGAAAAAGATCCCGAGTGCGACCTCGACTTCGTCCCCAACACGGCCCGCGAGGCCCGGGTGGACGTCGTGCAGTCGAACTCCTTCGGCTTCGGCGGCACCAACGGCGTCTTGATGTTCCGCCGCGTCTGATTCCGGAAAGCACTGGCCTGCCCACCTTGGCTTCCGGCGGGTCGGGCCCCGGGCTCGGTTCCTCCTTCCCCCAGCGGGGGAGGCCAGCAGGGGGCTTCCGGCAGCCGGATGAGACCTGCTTGCCCACATGTGGGGTCGTGTGGGTGGCGCCGTGGGTCCGCCGTCGCGGACGTCGGGCCCACGCCGGCGACGACGGACCACCTGTGCTGTTAGGTTCGTTACGTGCCTCGTCGTCCAGCTTTTGCCGAAAGCGCCGAAAAGCCTCGGGTCCTCGTCTGCGCCAGCGTCGAGGTGCCGGGGTCGTCTGCTGCCGGCGTGCGCGCTGAGCAGCTGTTGCTGGCGTTTTCGGGGGACCTCGACATCGACGCCCTGTCCCTCAAGGGCAAGAACCTCACCCACATCCAGCGGGTGGGCGCAGCCCGCATGCTGCGGGTGCCCGTTCCCGAGCCCCACGTTGGCGAGGGTACCGCGGCCCGCAACACGTTCCTGGACCGGCTGGCGGCGTTTCGGCGGGCCTTGCTGCGCCAGCTCGACAACGACGGCTACGACGTCGTCATCTGTCTGGACCTCTTCGCGGCGGCGGCAGCGTTGCCATCCCTGGGCAAGGCCCGCCTCGTCATCGAGGTCAGCGAACTGCCAAGCGTCGTCTACGACAGCCGCTTCCCGGTCTCAGCCAAAGACACCGACACCCGGGTCGAATGGGAGCTCGGCGAGCGGGCCGCCCTGAAGGCCGCCGCCCTGGTGGTGGCGCCGTCGCGGCAGGCGGCCCGGGCCTTGTCTGACCGCACCGACCCCCGGCTGATTCGCGCCTTCCCGCGCCTCGTCGACACCCGGGTCTTTCTGCCCCCCACCGTCGAGGTGGACCTCGGCGAGACCCGCACAGTCGCCTTCAGCGGGGGCCGCGAGGGCGGTGCCCGGGGGGCCGTCATGTTGTCGGCCCTCAAGCTCCTCGGGGCTCGCACGGACGACGTCCGCTTTTTGTTGGTGGGCACGCCGTCGCGGGCCGATGGCGCCCTCACCGACGCCCTCAAGCGGCGGGGCATCCTTGAACGCTGCGTGCTGGTCGACGTTGCCACCCAGGCCGACATCCAGCAGGCCCTGTGCGTGGCGGACGTCGTCGTGGTCCCCGGCGACGAGGGGGCCTGGGCCATTCCCCACCGGGCCCTGGAGGCCATGGCCTGCGGTCGCGCCACCGTCATCGCCGCCGACGACGCGGCCTGCCGCGATCATGTGCTGCCCGATCAACACGCCAAGGTCGTGCCCCCCGATGCACCCGAACGCATCGCTGACGCCGTCGTCGCCTTGCTGGACGATCCCGTGACCCGCTCCCGCATCGCCCGGGCCGGTCTGCGCCAGGCCCAGCGTTTCGACCTGGGGGCCCGTGGTGCCGAACTCGGCGCCATGCTGACCGAGGCCACCGGGGTGACCTTCACGTCGAAGCTGCCCCCCCTCGAAGAGGTCACGGCGCCGGCCCCCATCGCCCGGGCGGTGCCGGCCACGCCGCTGTCGACGCGCACGGCGGTGGCGGTGGCGCCCGTCGCCGCGCTGTCGTCGGTGTCGTCGCTGGTGTCGTCCCTGGTGGAGCCCATGGACCCGGTGCCCACGCAGGTGCCGCAGGCGACGGCGGCCCCGCCACCCCTGGCCGATGACGACGATGGCGTCGCTGGCGGCAAGGGCGGCGGCCAGGTCATCGACCACCTTGATCCGCCCACCATCGAGACCGGCGAGCTGCCCCGGGCCTCCCGTCCCTTTGTGCGGTTGTCGGCGGTCAAGGGCTTGTCCGCCGAGGCCGCCACCGCCGCCGTGGGCGACGTCTGGGCGGGCGACACCATGTTTGATCCCGGGACCATGGAAGCGGGCTCCTCTCCCGTCCCCGAGCGGGTCAAGGGGGCCATGCTCAACACGGATTCGGGTTCGGCGGCGGTGCCACGGCCAGCGGTCCCAAAGACCACCGACAGCAGCCGCATCGACGCCCGCCGGCCCGTCCATGCCCGCACCACCGGACCCTCCGCCACCAGCCTGCGGGTGAGCGAGAGCGACAGTGGGCTCGGTGGCGCCGACGAGTGGGGCACCGACACCATCGCCGACGCCTCGCCCCTGGCCGAGCCCACCAGGCTCCCCAGTCAGGACCGGGGACTCATCACCCACCCCCCCAAGAGCTTCCTGGTGGAGCACGGCGTGGGGGACATGACCGCCGAAGACGACGCCGAAGGCAGCAACTGAGCGGTGGTTCGGTAGTTATCTACATAGATCATCGAAAAGATCCGTATTTTCAATGATCTGCATCGGGACTCCCACACGAAAAAGGCGCCCCCATGGGCGCCTTTTCCTGCTCCGTCACCGGGGCCCGGGGACAATGCTCAGCAGGCCTTGGCCATCATGCTGAGGATGTCGACGGCGCGGTTGGTGAAGCCCCACTCGTTGTCGTACCAGGCCAGCACCTTGACGAAGTTGCCGTTCAAGACCGCGGTGGAGGCGGCGTCGACGTAGCTGGACTCGTTGGTCCCGCAGAAGTCGGACGAGACAAGCTCTTCGTCGGTGTAGCCCATGACGCCCTTGAAGATCCCGTTGGAAGCTTCACGCAGCTTGGCGTTCACTTCTTCGGCGGTGGTCTTCTTGGTCACCTGGCAGGTGAGGTCGATGATCGAGACGTTGGGCGTGGGCACGCGGATGGCCGTGCCGTCGAACTTGCCCTTCAGCTCGGGGAGGATGAGGGCGATGGCCTTGGCGGCCCCCGTCGACGTGGGGATCATGTTGACGGCGGCGGCGCGGGCCCGGCGCATGTCGCTGTGGGGCAGGTCGAGGATGCGCTGGTCGTTGGTGTAGCTGTGCACCGTGGTGACGAACGCGTTTTCGATGCCGAAGTTGTCGAGGATGACCTTGGCCACGGGGGCCAGGCAGTTCGTGGTGCACGACGCCGTCGACACCGTCGTCATGTCGGGGTTGAAGATCTGGTGGTTGACGCCGTAGCAGATGGTCGCGTCGGGAGCCGTGCCCTTGTAGGGGGCGCTCAGCAGCACCTTCTTGGCGCCGGCCCCGATGTGCTTGACCATGTCGTCCTTCGACGTGAACACGCCGGAGCTCTCAAAGACGACGTCGACTTCCTGCTCGCGCCAGGGAAGCTTGGCGGGGTCCTTCTCGGCCGTGATCTTGATGGTCTTGCCGTTGACCACGATGCTGTTGCCGTCGACCTTGACGTCGGCGTCAAAACGGCGGTGCACGGAGTCGTACTTCAGCAGGTGGGCGAGGGTGTCGGCGCTCGTGAGGTCGTTGATGGCGACGATTTCGATGCTGTTGTCGCCGCGCTTCTGGCGCTCGGTGATGACGCGGAAGGCGACGCGGCCGATACGACCGAATCCGTTGATGGCAATGCGCTTGGCCATGGACTTCTCCAACCCGGTTTCCCGGTGCGTGACATCCACCGGGGTGTGCCGGCGAATTAAGGAACTTCAGCGGCGCCAGCGAGCCTGACGACGACACGACCCTCGTCAAAGTCCGGTCCGCTGTCAACGGCGCCGACGCGGGCGATGACGCACAGCGCTGTCGTCGTCGCCCCTGGCGGTCAGAAGATCCGGTTGAGGCCGTTCAACGACGCCACCCGGTAGGCCTCGGCCATCGTCGGGTAGTTGAACGTCGTATTCACGAAGTATTTCAAGGTGTTGGCCTTGCCCTTCTGGGACATGATCGCCTGACCGATGTGGATGATTTCGGCGGCCTGATCGCCAAAGCAGTGGATGCCGAGGATCTCCAGGGTCTCTCGGTGAAACAGGATCTTCAGCACGCCGACGGTCTGCCCCGTGATCTGGGCCCGGGCCAGGCTCTTGAACTGGGCATGACCGACCTCGTAGGGCACCCCCGCCGACGTCAGCTCCCGCTCATTGCGACCAAGGGAACTGATCTCCGGCGTCGTGTAGATGCCGGTGGGCACATCCTTGACGAGCTCCTCTTCACTGTGGCCCTCGACGATGTGGCCTGCCGCGAAGCGCCCCTGGTCGTAGGCCGCCGACGCCAGCGCCGGCCAGCCGACGACGTCACCGACGGCGTAGATGTGGGCCTGCTGGGTCCGGTAGGCATGGTTGATGATGATGGAACCGCGCTCATTGGGCTCGATACCGAGGGCCTCCAGGCCGAGGTCCTGGCTGTTGCCGCTGCGACCGTTGGCCCACAGCAACGCATCGGTCTTGAGCTTCTTGCCGCTCTTCAGGTGCAGCACCACGCCGTCGACGGTGGGCTCCACCTTGAGGGCTTCTTCGTCGTGGCGGATGAGCACGCCCTGATCCCGCAGGTGGTACGACAGCGCGTCGATGATTTCGTCGTCGAGGAAGCTCAAGAGCTTCTCGCGGGTATTCACCAGGTTCACCTTGGTGCCGAGCCCGCGGAACATCGACGCGTACTCGCAGCCGATGACGCCAGCGCCGTAGATGGTGATCGAATGGGGCGTCTCCTGCATGCGCAGGATGGTGTCGGAGTCGTAGACGCGGGGATGGGTGAAGTCGACGTCCTTGGGACGGTAGGGGCGGGAGCCGGTGGCGATGACGAAGTCGCTGGCCGTCAACAGCTCGCGGGCGCCGCGGGCCTGGATGACCTCGATGGTGTGGGCGTCGACGAAGCGGGCCTCGCCTTCGATGATCTCGACGTCGTTGCGCTCATAAAACGTGCTGCGCATCCGCGACTGCCGCAGCACCACCGACGACGCCGACCGCACCAGGTCCTTGAAGCTCGGCTGTTCGCGAATGACGCTTGCCTGAAACCACGGCGAGTGGGCGTGCTTGACCATCTCTTGAATCGAGTGCCGCAGGGCCTTGGACGGAATCGTGCCCCAATGGGTGCAGCCGCCGCCGACCATCGTGTATTTCTCGACGACGCAGACCTTGCGACCGGCTTTGGCGCAGCGCATGGCGGCCCCTTCGCCGCCGGGACCGGAACCAATGATGATGACGTCGAAGTGGCGTGCAGACGAACTCATGGTCCTTGCATAATGGGCGCTGACCTCGTCGACAAGCGCAACCATCGGCAGTCCATCTGCAGCCCATCTGGCCCCGCTGCGGCTCAGCAGCAGCAGCTGCTGCTTTGGCATCGGACCTTCCTGGCCATTGGCCGGCGAGGTATTCCGCTGCCGTGTCTGACCAAGCGCCCGTCTCCGCCGTGCCCATCGCCTTGTCGATAGTCATCCCCGTCTACAACGAGGAGGCCATCATCGAGGGCGCCCTGCTGCGCTACCTCCACGACCTCGGTGAGCTCGGTGAACTCGATCGCCCCTTTGAACTCATCGTCTCGGCCAACGGCTGCCGCGATCAGACCATCCCCATCGTGCGCGAGCTGATGGTGGGCCATCCCGCCCTGCGCCTCATCGAGAGCGACACCCCCGACTACGGCCGCGCCTTGCGGGCAGGGCTGCTGGCGGCCCGTGGCGACATCGTCATCTGCGACGAGATCGACCTGTGCGACATCGGCTTCGTCAAACGGGCCCTGCGTCGCCTCGACCACGACGAATGCGACGTCGTCGTCGGCAGCAAGGCCATGGTGGGTGCCCGCGATCGGCGCCCCCTCACCCGCCGCCTGGCCACCCGGGTCATCAACGGTCTGTTGTGGGCGGCCGTCGGCTTCGAGGGCACCGATACCCACGGCCTCAAGGCCCTCAAACGCGCAGCGATCTTGCCCATCGTGGCGGCCTGCGTCGTCGACAAAGACCTCTTCGCCAGCGAACTCATCATCCGCGCCGGCCGGGCAGGGCTGCGCATCCAGGAAATCCCCATCGAGCTCGAGGAGCAGCGCTCGCCGCCCATCCAGCTCATGCGGCGGGTGCCCCGGGTCCTGGGTGATCTGACGCGCCTGGTGGTCGCCATCCGCTTCGGCGACGACGTGCCGCCGCCCGGAAAATGAACGAGCGCGCCGAATGGCGCGCTCGTCGACGACGATCATTGATCGGCGAGGAGGTTTCCCCGCCCGCCCCTCAAGAGACTCGCCTCGGCGACAAACCCCAGAGCGGGTTTCTCTTCGAGGCTCGATCAGGTCATCAGGCCAGGCTGGCTCAGCCCTGCTTGTCGCGCAGCGCGGCGTACATCAGGAACATGTAGACCGACTGCAGGGAGCCCATCACCACACCCGCCGCCAGCTGCACGAACATGCCGACGATGGGGATGATCCCCAGGATGCTGGTGCCGATGTTGATGCCCATCATGATCGCGCCAAAGACCAGGAAGGCGACAAAGATGTCGCCGAAGTTGCCCCGGGTCATGGCCCAGGAACGGCGGAGGCCTTCGATGGCGCCAACGTCTTCGACGACGACGATGGGGCCAGCCGCGAACAGCCGCAGCGAGGCCACAAAGGCCACGATGCAGACCGGGAAGAGCAGGGCCACCGCGGCGCCACCGGCGGCGAAGCTCTCGGCATACATGGCGTAAAAGCCCAGCGCCGCCACGGGAGCCATCAGCACCGTCATGCCGCCCCCGACGACCAGATAGGCGGCCATCAGGCGTCCCAGGGACGACAGACCAGCCAGGATGGCGCCCACCGCCGTCAGGCCCTTGGACTCGCCCCGCAGACGCTCCTCGACGACGAGGAAGGAGCCGGCGGCGGCAGCCACGAACAGAAGCATCACGCTGATGAAGAAGCCGATCCCGCCGCCGATGGCGAGGCCGATGAAGGGGCCGCTGTCCTCGAGGTGGTCGACATCAAAGCCGCTGACGACGGCGCCCACGGCCCCGATGACGACGAGACCCATCATCAGCGCATAGGGGATGGCCGTGATGCCTGTCAGGCGGGCGGCATCGTCCTTCCACATCGTCCAGGAGCGGGTGAGCAGCTCGCCAGCATTGAGGCTGACGCCGTAGGGGACGTGGCTGGCCCGGGTGCGGGCGGGCCAGGCGCGGTGGTCGCCGATGATCGGCTGAACAGACTGGCTGGGCTCGTTGGATTGCATCGATGCTCCTCGCAAACGGCGCGCCCACGGGGCCATCGCCACAACAATCGTCTCACCAAAAAAGACAGACGGCAGTGTGTGCCGTCTGTCGTCGCGCTGCAACGCTGGCCGGGTGCGGGGCGTCACCCATGGTGTGGGTTGAACACCCACACCATGCGGTCTCAGCGGGCGACCTTGAACTCCACGCGCCGGTTCTGGGCCCGGCCAGCCTTGGTGCGGTTGCTGGCAATGCCGGTGGTCTCGCCATAGCCGATGGCCTCAAGGATGGCTGGGTCAACCCGTTCCTTCTCGATGAGCCAGGTGCGCACGCTGTTGGCCCGGTCCTGGGACAGGCGCAGGTTGAAGTCGTCGTCGCCGACGTCGTCGGTGTGGCCTTCGATGGTGACCTTGGACAGGGCCGAATCCCGCACGGCTTCACCCACCTCGGCCAGCAGCTTGGCGCTGATGGGCTTGATGCTGGCCTTGCCGGTGTCGAACTGCACCTGCTGTTTGATCTCGATCTTGTCCTTCTTGATGACGATGAGCTTGAACTTCTTGGGGCAGCCGTTCTTGGAAGGGTCTTCCTCGTTGCGGATGCCGGGCTCCTTCGGGCAGCCGTCTTCGTCGTCGAAGAAGCCGTCGCCGTCGGTGTCGGGGCGGGGGCAGCCGTGGCGCTCGGGGTTGGTGGCCTTCTGATCGATGCCCTTCTCGTCGGGGCACTTGTCTTCCTTGTCGGAGAAGAGGTCGCCGTCCTTGTCGGGGCAGCCCTTGGTCTCCAGGGGACCGGCATCGTTGGGGCAGCTGTCGGCGCTGTCGAGGATGCCGTCCTTGTCGTTGTCGATATCGGGGCAGCCATCGCTGTCCTCGAAACCGTCTTTGTCTTCTTTGGTCTGCTCGGGGCTGCCGACGGTGCAGGTGTCGCACACGGGGGCTGGCACATCGTTGCCAGCGCCATCCTTGGTGCCGAGCAGCGGGCAGCCGGGGACACAATCTTCAACACCGTCGTCGTCGCTGTCGACGTCGGGGCGGCCGTCGGCGTCGCGATCGCCGTCTTTGTCCTCGGGGGCGTCGGGGCAGGCGTCGACCTTGTCGTTGATGCCGTCGCCGTCGCGGTCGCCGTAGGGGCAGCCCTCGTTCTCGGCGGGTCCGGGGGTGTTGGGGCACTTGTCGAGGGGATCAAGGACGTTGTCCTTGTCGTTGTCAGGATCGGGACAGCCGTCTTCGTCTTCGAAGAGATCCTTGTCCTCGGGCTGCTCGGGGCAGGCATCGACGTCGTCGGTGATGCCGTCGCCGTCCTTGTCGGTCTTGGTCTTTATCATCACCCGCTTGGGGGCGCATTGCTTGGAGTCCGCCAGGGCTTTGTTGGCGTTCTCGACGGCGATGTCGATGTGCTCCTGGGCGCGCAAGAAGTCGCCCTGGGCCAATTCGTTCTCGGCGAAGTCGACGTTGGACTCGGCGAGGGCCAGTTCCCGCGGGGCGCAGCTGTAGGCCCCCGACTTCTTGGCCTTGTCGATGTTGGTCCGGACCACCTCGGTCTGGGCCGCAATGCGGGGGCCGACGCAGGCGCCGATGGCGACGGCACCGAGGAGGACGCTGACAGCGAGGAGCAGGCGACGGGTGTTCATTGCGGCGCCTTGATGTCGATGCGCTTGATGGTGACGGGCGTGGCGGTGGTGGTGGGTGCCGCCGGGGCGCCGTCGGTGACGGTCGGGGGCTCCTCGAGGTCCTTGGTGCGCTCATCGGTGGCGCGTTTGGTCCCCTTCTCGGCGGCGTCAGCAGCCTTGTAGGCGTAGTCGATGGCCGGGCCGTAGTCGGCGTAGCCGAGCTCCTCGTGGGCCTTGTGGAGATACTGCTCCGCCGCCGTGTACTCGTAGGGCGCGTACTGCTCGGCCTCCGCCGCCTTCGCCGCCGACAGCTTGGCCTCGGCGTCGATGATGAGCGACGTCGAGATGATGGGGCCGCAGCCTGACGCGACCATAAGGATCGCGGCCATCATCGCCAGCCGGTGCAGTCGGACGGTATGGGAAATCATCGACATAGCTTGGTGGGATACCCCTTGGCGGAAGAGACGGTCAACTTCTGAGGCGCTGCGGCGCCAGCCAAAGGAGCGTCCAACCGTCTGGGGCGCCCCTTCCCGACGGGCCTGGGGAGATGGGAACGTCGATTCGGTGTCTGCGCCCCCGGGACCGCCCGGGACCGCCCGGGATGTGACCCGGGTCCGTCCCTGTTGCTTCCCTCCGGGGCGGAACACCGCATAGTCTCCGGCTCCACTTCGAACGGAGAGAGCACCATGGATATCGGCGCCGTCATCAAGGGTCCCTTTGAGGACCAGGATTGGCTCAAGAAACTTCTGCTCATGGGGGTCGTCAACGTCCTCATCTGCATCACGGTCATCGGCATCTTTGTCGGCGTCCCCAACCTGATGGGCTGGGGCAAGGCCTACGCCAAGGAACGCGCCAGCGGCGGCACGACCCTCCCCGAGTTCGGCTTCGGCTACATCGGCGACGGCTACCGCGTCATCGGCGGCATGCTGATCTTCGGGATCATCGCGATGTTGGGCGCGCTTCCGATCGTGCTCATCAGCGCCGTCCTCGGCAAGATCGCCCAGCCCCTGGCCCTTGTCGGCGTGCTGCTGATGATCGGGTACTACATCGTCCTCGCCCCCGTCGCCGGCATCATTGCCGGTCGCATCTACCTCGACGACGACATGATGGCCGGCACCGGCATCGTCTCGGCCATCATGCAGGTCAAGGACAACATCGGCGCCAGCGCCATGTTCCTCGTCACCATGCTCGTCCTTGGTCTCGTCACCGGCGTCATGGGCTTTGTGCCCTTGATCGGTGGCATGTTCGGCGCGGCCTTCCAGGGCGCTGCTGGCGCCATCGCCATCGTCCAGTTCCGCCAGGCCCTCGGAAACCGCTGAAGAGCCGGTGAGCGGGCGCCCATCACGCCCCACCACCCGCAGAAAGGGCCCCTTGGGGCCCTTTTTTCATGGCTGCAGCCCCGATGGGCTTGCGTCTGCCCGTTGGCTCCGGTAGCGATCGCTCCGGATTCCTTCAGCACGCCGCGGGACGCGGCCACAGGTCACAATCATGACGACGTCTACTGCGCAGCCGGTCAAAGAAGGCAAAGAAGCCAAGCGTGGCAACAACGGCAACCGCCGTCGCCTGCAGGACTTCTTCCTCCAGAACAAAGACATCAAGATCGACTACAAGAACCAGGACTTGCTGCGCCGCTTCTTGTCCCCCGAGGGCAAGATCCTGCCAGGTCGTCGCACGGGCCTGATGGCCGTGAACCAGCGCAAGATCACGCGCGCGATCAAGCAGGCCCGCGCCGTCGGCCTCCTGCCGTTCACCAACCACGACGCCTGAGCTGGCTCGTCGCCACGGCGACGGTTCGGTCCAGATCCACACACAAGGCTGCCGGCAACGGTGGCCTTTGTGCGTTGTGGCTCCTGGATGCGGGTCCTTCGTGGCCTTCGGGCCCAAGTCATCATGATCTGTCTGTGCCAACGACAGCGGCCTGGGCCGACGACGACGCCTGAGGTCCGCTGACGACGACAGCGATCGGAGCCGACACGACGGCTGCCACGACGGCTGACACGACGGCTGACACGACGGCTGCCACGACGGCAGACACGACGGCAGACACGACGACGACGCCAAACGGCAGGGGCCGACGCAGATATCGACGGCGCAGACGTTGACGCGCACTTGGCCCTGCCTATGGTGCGAGGGTCGGCACCGTCCGTCTTCAAGTCCCCAAGTCCTTGAAAACAGGCTTTTCCTTTCCCGGAGCACATCATGGCAAAGATCATCGGCATCGATCTCGGCACCACCAACTCCTGCGTGGCCATCATGGAGGGCGGCGAGCCCAAGGTGATCGCCAACGAAGAGGGCGCGCGCACCACGCCGTCCGTCGTCGCCTGGGCCAAGGACGGCGAAGTCCTCGTCGGCACCGTCGCCCGCCGCCAGGCCGTCACCAACCCCAAGAACACCGTCTCGTCCGCCAAGCGCTTCATCGGCCGTCGCTTCGAAGAAGTGCAGGACGAGATGCGCCGCATGCCTTTCGAGGTCCTGCGCGGCAAGGGTGGCGAGGGCGTCTTCAAGATTCAGGACAAGGAGGTCACGCCTCCCGAGGTGGGCGCCAAGGTCCTCATGAAGCTCAAGCGCGCCGCTGAGCAGTACCTCGGTGAGACCGTCACCGAAGCCGTCATCACCGTCCCCGCCTACTTCAACGATGCCCAGCGCCAGGCCACCCGCGACGCCGGCCGCATCGCGGGTCTCGAGGTCAAGCGCATCATCAACGAGCCCACGGCGGCGGCCCTCGCCTACGGCCTCGACAAGCAGAAGGAAGAAAAGATCGCCGTCTACGACTTCGGCGGCGGCACCTTCGACATCTCGATCCTCGAGGTCGGTGAGAACGTCGTCGAGGTCATCGCCACCAACGGCGACACCCACCTCGGCGGCGACGACATCGACAACACGGTGATGGATTACCTCATCGCCGAGTTCAAGAAGGAGACCGGCATCGACGTCGCCAACGACAAGATGGTGGTGCAGCGTCTCAAGGAAGCCGCCGAGAAGGCCAAGATCGAGCTGTCGGGCGTCATGCAGACCGAGATCAACCTGCCGTTCCTCACGGCGGACGCCTCGGGCCCCAAGCACATGAACCTGACGATGACCCGCGCCAAGCTCGAGCAGTTGATCGCGCCCTTCGTCGAGCGCAGCCTCGAGCCCTGCCGCAAATGCCTCGCCGACGCCAAGCTGAAGGCTTCGGACATCGACCAGGTCGTCCTCGTCGGCGGCTCAACCCGCACGCCCATGGTGCAGGAGGCCGTGAAGAAGTTCTTTGGTCGCGAGCCCAACCGCTCGGTGAACCCCGATGAAGTCGTGGCCCTCGGCGCGGCCGTCCAGGGCGGCGTCCTCGCCGGCGACGTCAAGGACCTGCTGCTCCTCGACGTGACTCCCCTCAGCCTCGGCATCGAGACCCTGGGCGGCGTCAACACCGTGCTCATCCCCCGCAACACGACCATCCCGACCAAGAAGTCCGAGACCTTCTCCACGGCGTCCGACAGCCAGACATCTGTCGAGGTGCACTGCCTGCAGGGCGAGCGCGAGATGGCCAAGGACAACCGCACCCTCGGTCGCTTCCACCTCGACGGCCTGCCCCCAGCGCCCCGTGGCATCCCCCAGATCGAAGTCACCTTCGACATCGACGCCAACGGCATCGTCAACGTGTCGGCGAAGGACAAGGCGACCGGCAAGGTCCAGCACATCACCATCACCGCGTCGTCTGGTCTGTCCGAGGCCCAGATTCAGCAGATGGTGAAGGACGCCGAGGCCCACTCCGCCGAGGACAAGCAGCGTCGTGAACTCGTTGAAGAGCGCAACAAGCTCGACAACATGATCTACAACATCGAGAAGATGCTGACGGAGAACGGCGACAAGATCACGGCCGAGTCCAAGGGCCCCGTCGAGGTCGCCGTCAAGGACGCCAAGACCAAGCTCGACAGCCAGGACACGTCGGTGCTCAAGGCCGCCCACGAAGAGCTCACCAAGGCGAGCCACAAGCTGGCCGAGGAACTCTACAAGCAGACGGCCAGCCAGCCGAACCCCGCGGCGGCTGAAGGCGGCCCCGAGGCCCCCAAGGCCGACGGCAAGAAGGACGGCGGCGACGACGTGGTCGACGCCGAATTCGAAGAGCAGCCCCGCAACTGAGCGAGGTCACTCGGAGTCCGGACCGAACGAAACGGCCGCCCACAGGGCGGCCGTTTTTTCGTTCTGTGCTCGGCGGCGTGGGCGTCTCCGCCGAGGGGGCGTGGGCGTCTCCGCCGAGGCGGAGTGGGCCCGCCGGTTCCCTTGTCCCTTCAGGGAGAGTGGCCAGGGGCCAGGGCTGATGTCGGCGGGAGAGACGCCGAGGCCAATCGGCATAGGGGGGACGGGTTTTGCCCGTCCTCCCCTGCCACACCACCGGACAAGCGGGTCCGCATCCGGCGGTTCGGTTCGTTGAGGTCACGTGGCGA
>Ga0247834_1001254_pt1 | contig 44736 bp, 37 predicted proteins | sample LaCruzMarch2015__8_FD_187118 | JGI IMG/M metagenome (GOLD analysis project Ga0247834, IMG submission 187118) | Freshwater microbial communities from meromictic Lake La Cruz, Castile-La Mancha, Spain - LaCruzMarch2015_12m | ecosystem: Environmental > Aquatic > Freshwater > Lake | place: Spain... | reverse complement strand
CCCTCCAGTTGTTGGTACTTCGGTAGGTTTTTGCTCTCATATTAAGTTATTTATTTGGTTTAAATTTATATAAATATTTATATCTATCTATTAGAAATAAAAACATTGATTCGCCAAAAAAGTGTCTCATATCCTCTAGTGATATAACATCGCTTTTATGGTTATTGCAGAAATAACAACATAAAACCATATTGTCTTTCGCGTATACATTTTTTTCAGTTCGTGAATCTTTTCTGTCTAATTCAAACCATGCACCCCTATTTCGCTTGGTTTTGCAAGTATATTTTTGATCATTGTATAATTCACTTAAAATTTGTTCATTAATACCACAATAGAAGCAAACACAATCGGTTTGTTTGATATGGCTATTTTCTACAATCCAAGGTAAATCCTTTTGCAAAAGTAACTTTGTTTGTGATTGATATTGTTCTTTTATATCTAAATAAAACCTATTGAAATTCTCCTTTGATTTAATGCTTTTTCCATTTTCATCTAGTCTAGAATATGCACTAAAACTATATGTTTTAGTAATTTCTTGCGGGTTCTTTTTATTCCATTCAAAAATTTTCTTGTCGGCAATAATCTTTGAATCAAATAGTTTAAATGCTTTAATTAGAATTTCATTGGAATAATGTGATTTGAGCTCTTTAAGATTCTTTATTTTAGAGTTAAAATCCTCTTTGTTTATCTTGTATTTACCTTTGTAAAAATCAAAGTGTTTAACACCGTTGATAATCCTATCTTCCAATATTTGAGATATGTTGTCCATACTATTTTTCGCTTATTAAATTCTCATATTCATTATCCAATTCAATCATCCATTCCAATCCATAGTATTTCAAAATTTGAATATTTAGATCATTTTTTAAATTTTCTCTTGTGGCAACAATATTTAACAACAACCTCTCCAATAAGAATTCGTTGCTCTCAATAATCGGAAGATAAGACTTCTCTTGAACAGTAATACTGAGCATATTACTCAAAGCCTTTTTTGCCCATAAATACATGCCTGGGAAATCGTCCCTGTTTGATTTGAAAAATTCAAGAGTGGCTTGATTCAAGCCCTTTGTGCTGATTATGTCAGTAAAAATGAATTCACTCATACTTATTCTCACTTGTTCTATTTGGATTCTTTTTACACAATCGTAAAAATCCGAGAAATAGGATTTTGAATAAATTTGGTCAATTTTTGAGTTTTCAATAACCCACATTTCATTGTAATCATTCTCTTCGATTAAATAATTCAAATCTTCTAAAATTCTTTCAACGATTTCTTCTTCGTGAAAATCAATTTGATACTGATTGAACAAATTAATTAAAGCAATACCTTGTTTGAAAGAATATTTATAGAAATTGAAGTCGAAATAAAGGGTAAGTATATTCTCTTGATAATTCAGCAATGTACTTTTGGAATATCCATTGAAATCATTACTCTTAAAAAAATTAATGGTTATATCAAATATTTTATCTTCAAACTCCTCAGAATGGTGTTCCATATTTGCTAATGTGTCAAACAATTTTGACGCATAAAGCATTATCTTTTCTTCATCTGTATCCAAAATAAATTCAACAAATAACGATGAAAAAAAATCTAAAATATCATTGTTCTCAAAACCATCAAAAAAGAGTGATAAATCTACAAAAGCAAGGAGTATTTCAACCTCTAATTCTTCGCTAAAAACAACCTTATTCAACGCGTCGAATCTAGATTTTGGGTCCATTGAACCGAATGACTCAGCAGTCAATAAATCCAATATTTGAATTTGATCTGAGTTTATTTTATTATCTGATTTAATTATTTTTAAATCATTTCTATGCCAGTAACCAGAAAACTCCAATTTACCATTAGCTTGTTCTAACAAAGTCTTTTGGAAGAGCCAACTTGCCTCTCTTTTCAAATTGTGTGTTAATTCATTAATTCCTAAAATAAATTTTATACTTAAAATCAAATCATTGAACGAATGAACTTCATTTTCAACAATTTCGATAAAATCATTCTGTTTTAGCAATTTTGTTTTACCAATACTTTCAAGCTTTTTCTGCAGATGACTTCTAAAAGCGTTTTGTTTATTGTTAATAGGGTATTTAGTTAACTCATCAACTAAATCTACAATTTTCGACTTCTCAACATAACTAATACCATAATCAAATATTTTAAAAAGTTGTAGTATGCTAATTGCTTCTTCCTTATGCTTTGGATCAATAAACTTTAAATCTGCGTACCTAATGTCCAAACCATAATATTCAGTATTTTGATCTGATGAAAGAATGGCGATTTTTTTGTAATCTAAACCGAATTGCTCAAAAAAACAGTGTAAACGAAATGATATATTTACATCAATAAATTGTGCCAAATAATAACCTCTATCCCAAGTGAAATATTCTTCGAAAGTTTCTAAAAGTTGATTTGCAATTTCTTTTTTCAATATAAAACTTTTGTTTTCCAATTCAAAAATTTCAAAAAAAGTTAAATGATACAAATAAGCGGTTGCTACCCTCTGCTCAAGTTCTTTTTCATATAATGATTTAAATAATGAAAATAATAATTCAAATTTATCTCGCTTAAGTAAAGAAATTATAAGATCAATATCCTTCTTTTTGTGTTGTATTTTCGTTTTCTCAAATACTATCTGATGGCAAATTTGATCTTGTTTTAGAGAGAAATATTCAACTCCAAACGCCATCATTTTTTCTTCCCAATCATAATAACCTGATATCTCAAATTGTTTATTTTTGAACTTATCATTTAAACAATAATTAGCCAGAAGATTACTATTTCCTGATAAATAACTATTCAAGAATAGGTGAAATGATAGTAATTCAAAACAGTACTTCACGGATTCACTTACTTTTTCTTCATTTACTTTTCGTTCAAGGACATCTAAGATTAAAGCATTTAATTTCGCCACCTCCCCCTCACTCAACTTCTGCAACAAATACACCTTTAAGCGTTCGTGATACAGTTGGTATTTACCGCTTTCGGGGCTATTGAACCAAGCGCTGTAGGTAGAAATAAAATTTTGTATTTCATCTTCGGTGTCCCCCAATACTTCAGCAACAAATGCTGCGCTTACTTCTTTTTTCAAAAGTGCCCAAATAGCAAAGCGCTGCAGCAGTTTTTGGCGTTCAATAACAGAAGTTCGCTCATCGAAAGCTTCTTCATAAAGCCCAATTAATCCTTCAGGTAACTCAGCTGCATTCTCTGGATGGATGCTTCCTTTTACAAGGCCATCGTATATGTAGCGGAGATAGGTGGGTTCGAGTTGGGGCATCAATAAATATATTAATTATTTCTCGGTAATGATGCGATTTCATATTAAAATAATAACCTTTGGTAAATGAATCAAGCGCTCAAACAATTCAAAGTAGAAAGACCGGAAGAATATCAGGAATACCATCAGTACGTAATGGACATTCTGCGCATACGTATTTGGATGATTAGCCTTGTCCTTGGGTCGATTTGTCTAGTTATCGCTTCGTACGTTTGGATAGGTATTTCCTGGTGCATAGTCCTCTTTCTTATGACTGGTGTAGGATTAGTAATCGTATTTAAAAAGCTCAAACACAAACTTCATGTTACCAAACTTACCATGGCTTTAATTGAAATGACCTTTAAAGATCATAGCACGATTCCATCGTCATTACAAGATGAATTAAAGGATATTTTCAACTCCAAAGAATAAGCAAGCAAAAAGGATAAGTTTAAATAGTTACATAAATTGCAATAGGCGTTTAATAGCTATAATCTATTGGATATTGAGGGATGAATTCCCAAATTAGGAAACATAAGTAATTGGTTTAGTATTTTTTGAATTGCTAGAAGGGTAAATCTTCCATATTACTTAGCTCTTCTTCTACCAACTTTGCAATTTCAGGATCTTGTTTAAGTTCATCCCCGGCATAAACAACAGCGTATTTATTTTCCTCAATGGCCCGCAGAAACACCTCTTTATTATTGCAGATGTGTTCGGGAAAGTACTGAAGATTATAACCGGAAATCGCCACACACTCCAATGCAAAACTTACATCATTTTTGAATGCTGTTAAATAGGGTATCAAATTACTTGTAGCGGATACCATACTAAGGGCAAAAGCACGATCGTGATGTAAGACTGAAAGGTGAATGGCGCAGCTTGGATCTTGTTTAAGCGCTATGCGAACAATCTGTGGATCATTTTTAAATTCTTCTGACAAGATATAAATTGCCTGAGGATTCCAGGAGGCCAAGTGAAGAATGTTCTTTTTACTTAAAAATAGATCGGGTGGTGCCGCTTCAGGGAGATAGACATAAGCAAGGGGGTAATTTTCAGCTGCTAAAGAAACGATTTCCAAATCTTGACGGAATTGGTGAGGGACATAATCTATGACTTTCGGATTGATGCTAATGGCTTTTAAAACAAATTCTTTACGCTCAACTATCAAAGGATCTAGATTGGAAAAGTTATTGGGGCAAATTTTTATTACTTCAAGGGCAAAGCTCTCGCTTTTTTTCAATCGATTTGAAATGTGCTTCAATTTAATTAGACAACTATTTATACTTAAATTTTGTAGCGTCAGCAATACTGCCTTTCTGTTGTTCCTTAATTCTATAGTTAGGTGATCAACTTCCCACCACACTCCCCTATCCATCATCAGTTTCAATTGTTTTATAGAGCTTACCAAACAAGATGTAAGCCCGTCTTGAGTGTTCGTAAATAAAGTATTGGAAAAGCCGTTGTTCTCATCATAATTTACCACAACAAGCAATTGGGCGTCAATAAACTCTGCAGAAACATGTCCCCTATCATACAAATTAGGATGTTCTTTGTAACCAAGAAAATCGCCATCTTTATTGAACATGTGCAAAGAACCCAATTGGTACATCGCTACTAAATTGTTAAGGACTGAAACATCAATACTGTCAAATAATAAAGGGAAATCCTCTGCACTAGTCGTTTCTTGATTAAAATCATCTTCACAAAATCCATAGAGCACATCCGGGAAATAGTCAAAATTTTGATTCATGTAGTAAATACTGTTCGTTCCGGCTCTAGTCTCAAAAACGATATATTGAAAAAGATTATCCACCGCAATTCCTGTAAAATCATGTGTCTGTAAAAAGCCAGGAAAAGCAGCGTTGATCGAATCTAAATCAACCACTACATCCCGAAAATCTTCATATGCAAGAAGTTGTAAAAGATAGATCTGACGGATCTTTTCTGTGGTAGGGAATTTTCGGATTAACATGACTGCTCTTAGGTGAATATTTAAATCTTGTTTGTAATAAAGTTAGTGGAATTTGATTAACTACTGTTTGAATTGTCAACTATTTTGAATGTTCGAATTGTAACACCTAATATTTTAATCAGGTTCCGCCACACAATGTCTTAATGACAAAAAAATTATCTAAAACGATTCGCTACGACTTACCGAAGCCAATACTTTTTATTCCACTTTGCAAGATAATTTCTTGGGAACAAAATTTCAAAAGTTGCTCGATGTTTGGTATTTCGTCGTTCAACAGCGATTGTATTTCAGCCTTACGAATAATGTTGTCGATTTGACCACCCGAAAGTGAATGCGTCTCGGCAAGTACTTTTGTCTCCTTATCGGTCAACGAAGGCATTTTTATTTTCCAAATAGCAGCACGAGAGGCAATACCTGGATTATTATATTTAATCTTAAATAAAAATCTCCGGTCAAATGCTTTATCTAGGTTTTCAGCAAGATTTGTGGTAGCAATGAAGATGCCTTTAAAATTTTCTAATTCTTCCAACAAAATATTCTGAATGGCATTCTCCGTTTGAGAAACACTACTCTGGCTATTTGTTTTTCTAGATGAAAGGATCGCATCTGCCTCATTAAAAAGCAAAATAGCTAGGTTATTTATCATCAATAGTCATCTCATAACATAAAGAAGTTTGAGAAGCATATCAAAGACCACCATTTTTGGCGAACAACTTCGCGTGATTGGAAGAACAAAATGTTTCTTTAGAGCCCTCACCCCATCCACTATTACCACGTTCCGACGGTATTCCCCCAAACAACTTTGTGGCACAAAACACTAATTTTCCAGCTTTAATATTTTTACCGCAGTGAAAACATTGCACCTCCTCATCCAATTTAACCGAATCAACAACAATTTCGTTAAACAACTCTTTGTCGACTTTAATATGTATTAAATTATAAGACCAATCTACTACATTTGCCATATTGCTAATTTTAATTTAATGATTTCAAATTTAGTACTATTTTATATAACTGGAACGAATAAATTGGTAATTCAAGCACATAGTTTCATAAAGAAATGTAATTATTTGGCAATTCCGCGGAAATATCTAGATCGATGCTTCCTTTAACAAGGCCATCGTAGATGTATCGTAGATATGTGGAATCGAGGTGAGGCATTAGAATCAATAAACTTAGTTTTAATTAAATTTAACAATAAATGGTAGCAGAGGTGATTGTATACGTTAAGTATTTTCCGAGAAATGGCAATAAATAAAAAATATTCTGATTTCTTCACAAAACTGAACCAAAAGTTAATAAAAAAGCACGCTACGACTTACCGAAGCCAATACTTTTTATTCCACTTTGCAAGATAATTTCTTGATTACAAAATTTCAAAAGCTGCTCGATGTTTGGTATTTCGTCGTTCAACAGCGATTGGATTTCCACCTTGCGAATGATGTTGTCGATTTGTCCACCTGAAAGTGTTTGCGCCTCAGCAAGCGCAGTTGCCTCGCTATCAGTAAGCGTTGGCATTTTTATTTTCCAAATGGCAGCTCGAGAGGCAATCCCGGGATTATTAAATTTAATCTTAAATAAAAACCTTCTATCAAATGCTTTATCTAGGTTCTCAGCAAGATTGGTGGTAGCAATAAAGATACCTTTAAAATTTTCTAATTCTTCCAACAAAATATTCTGAATGGCATTCTCCGTTTGAGAAACACTACTCTGACTGTTTGTTTTTCTGGATGAAAGGATTGCATCGGCCTCATTAAAAAGCAAAATTGGAGCAAGATCTAGCGACTTGTGAAGTTCAATGTAATCCCTGAATATTTTCTTTACTAATTTTTCACTCTCCCCAAACCACATTGATTTTGACTGACTGATTTCCACTTTCATTATCTCTCTTCCGGTTGCTTTCGCTAACTGGTAGACGCTCTCTGTTTTACCGGTACCAGGGGCACCAAATAACAGAATGTTAAAATTTTCAGGTAGTGCTTTGTCTTTTAAACGCTTCATCAACGAGTCGTAGTAGCTTGTATCGAGCATTCTAGTCAAGTCTTTAATTTGTCGATCTTCCTCGGACTCATAAACAAGGGTTTTTGCAGCAATATCATCGGGTTTGATAGTTCCCCTATTTGATTTTCGTCGATTGACAATCACACCATGATCTGCCAGTAACTGAACGGAAAGGTCGGTCAATAAAAATTCTACATCATTAAAGAATCGTCCTCCTGCATATTCTACCAAATTTTGGTTTATCAATTTATTTGTGCCCTTATAAATACCTTGCATGTACTGCACTCGGGTGGTTGATCTTTTAAAAAATGCACCAATGGGTTCATCCATATCAACACTTAGCGATCCATTAATTGACTTCCAAACAATGTAGAGAAAGATAATTTTATCCATCAAGTCAATTTCTAATTTTTTCACTACCTCGATAAAAGAAAAATCACTGTTCTCATCAATTAGCCGGTTCATCTCATCAAGCAAATCATTAGAATCAATTTGCTCGGAAATACAATCTTGGCAGACATCATTCATTTTTTCCAGCGCCTCTACTAAATCGAGCGCCTTGAATTTTAGTTCACTTGGCATAGGCTCGCCAGCAATTATGGCATCTAAAATTTTAAGATTGACACTAAAGGAATGTTTTCTTAAAAAATCATCGCTGCGTCTTCTGTTTTTACGTTTAACCAGAATACTCCTTTCGCTTAAGGTTGTTAACGAAGCGGAATAATTTATAAGTTCAAAAGGAGTCACTTCAAAATAACGAAGTAGGTCGTTTGAATCGACATTTTCGCCAAATAAATTCATGGAACAAACAACGCTAAAAACGAGTGCATCCTTTTCATCACATTGAATAAAATCACGAACCACATTGAATTCCTCTTTTAAATCAATAAATAGTGTTTCTGGCAGCCCAGAATGTTTTGCTGTTTTGTAGATCGTATTTAAAGCGTCTGCAATTTTTATTCGTTTAGGAGAGGATTTGGCGGGCACTTTACTCATGTATACTAATAGGTTTAGATTGATAGATACGTTATGGACTTGCACGCATAACAAAAAAAATAAAATTTATTAATTATCCTCGAAATCAGTTGAAAAGAACTGATCAAAAAATTCATGGTGCCTATCCACGTTTAAGACCTTTCTTAATTTCTCCACTGCTCTTTCAACATAAACAGCGCTATTATTTAGGCCAAGCTCAACATCAATAGCACGAATGGAATAATCTCGAAAAAATCGCAATACGATAAGTGCTTTGTCACGCTCGTTCAAGGAGCGTAAAAGTTTATTAATATCAATTTCCTTTTTCGACAAAGAAGGATCTAATGCGTTAAAAAGCGATTGCTTGGTGGAAAACAACTTTCGATCGATTTCAGAAAAGTCATCTAAAAGGACTAAAATATTTTTTTTAACTTGTTTCTGCGACTTTAAACTTCTTAGTTTATCGGTGCAAAAATTATTGGTTACGGTCATTAACCAAGCCTCAGCCTCCCATTTACTTAAATCCTCTTCATTTTCATTTCGTATTTTACGAAGGATGTGGATGCAAACATCCTGATAAACATCATCAAGATTGACTTTGCTGAAAAAAGTAGAAGCTATTTTTTTTCTAAGTTTCGTCTCATTTCTGCGAATGATTTCATTAAATAAAAAGTCTCTGTTCAAGAATAAATTAGTTTAGGATTACTTAAAATTTTAACTGGCTCAGTAGCCAAAAATTGCTGAAAAAACACCGCTATATTATCCAACTCATGTTGCATTATCGAACTTTTCTTAAACTGCTTTCTGTACTTTATCACCGCATCATTCATTTCCTTGTTTAGGTCTTTGAATACAGTTGTAGTAGTTAAAAACAATATACTTTCATCTATTTTAAACGATTTTATTTTGTAACAACTATTCAACGCTCCACTCGATTCTGGAATTCTTTTTCTGTATTTTTTCTTAATGCTTTCCAAAAAACTAACAAATAACAATTCGAGGGTACTCCCAACAATTAAGTGGTACTTAGTATCCTTCTTTTCTAAAAATAAAGTATGTTGAAATTGCAGTTCATCGACGTTGTAATTTAAATTAGGATGCTCTTTATTTTTTATATAAACGATGCTTTTGCAAGCTTTACTATTTTCTTGTTTTTCAAACAACACTATTTCATGGTCAAATTGACTTCGAATTTTCGGATCTAACTTGTCATAGGTGTCAAAAGCAATATCTCCTACCCAAAGGATCACTTTCTTTGTTTTTTGTTTCGATTGCACGGCTTCTAATTTTTATCATACAAAGCCAATTACGAAAAAAAAGACGTTACATAACACATACTAACTAAATAGTTACAAAAATTCATTTTGAAATGGGAAAAATCCGATTTTATTAGGGAACAAAGAATAAAACCTTCGTGTTATCTTATGAACGAAACTTATAAAGTAAGGTTGTGTTGTTTAGCCCAATCTTCAATTAGGTCATCTTCTAATTGATTACAGGAACGATTAAATTCACCCAATTTTTGTTTTATTCTATTATTATTAACCTCAATGGTTATCATTGTGATTTCAGTAGATTCTTTACTGTCGGCATTCTTTATTATGTTCTTTAATGAAAAAATATAAGACCCACTGTTCAAACAAGCATACGTGTAGGAATAAACACAATGCTTCATCTGTTCACCCTCAATGGCAAGCTCGTAGTTTGTTTTTAATTGTTTGATTACATACCGAGAATCATTCCGCTCGAGGAAGTAAGGTTTAATGTTAAAATTAGGTAAGCGTTTTAATCGCAATCTTTTTTTCACTTTTGCAAAATGAATAGCAATATGCCATTGATTTGATTCAACAATTAAGTTGGAAAGTTTTTTGGTTGTGAAATCGATTTTTCTTTCTAATTGAAATACCTGGTAATGGATATAATCATATAGCTCATTAAGTTCGATTGTATCAGCCCTCAAACCTTTTCGGTATAACAAACCCATTGTTTTAATCCAAAAATCAGTTTCCGAAAAGTTTCTAATTTTCCTGGTAATGACTGTGGCAAAAGCCAGGTCTTGAACATCTGAAAATAACGCGGTGCGAACCAGCGCATCAGTGACAGAGTCACTAATGATGTATTGCGAAGTATTAAATTCATGCGCTACTTTTTTTGATAATTTAAAGGGAAGATTAGCGGAATAAATTAAATTTTTACCTGATAAAACATCATTAAACCATGCTTTTTCAATCATTGTCATTTTTAGTTCAAGATGAGCTTTTGCGAAATAAACTGAAATACCATATGCTTCAAACATTTTTCCCACTAAAAAAGAAGAAAACTCCCCTAACCTACCTTCAAACCAAGGCGAGAAATTTAAAATCTCAAGGTATTCTTCATTGACTTGTTTGAAGTCTATTAATTCAAAAATTTTAGGGTTAATCTGATAAACTTCGAAAAGGAGTTCGTTTGATCGTAAACTTTCCCGCTGGATAGTACTTATTGGAATACGTCGATATAAATAGTCAAAAAATGAAAAATAATTACTGTGGTGAAGAAACGAAGTTGGAGTTGATTCTATATATTGAAAAAAAATAACTTCGTACAATTTGGGTGGGGCATTCATTTCGGTTAAAAAACGATATGTCTTCCATATGTGCGTCATTACTGGCGCTTTTAATGGAAGCAGAAAGTTAACTTTTCTTATTGAACCCATATCATGAGATGACCAACAAAAACGTGAGGTGTCTATCGAATTATTTAATGTATAATTAAAAATAAGGTGAAAGGATTCATAGCCATGCTTAACAAATAATTGTAAGGCAATTACCACAAACATATCAAGTTTATGCCTGCTATTTTCAAATGTTCCGTTAACAGGTGAGATAAGATAACGTATTACTAATTCCCAAAAAGACTTCTCATTTGAAAATGCTTTATGTTTTAGCTTAGCAAGCAAATAAGTTAAGCATTTGAAAGTCTCTTTATTTCTTATAAAATTTTTGTAAAGATTTAAATGAGCTTCCTTAGACAATAATGGAACTTTCGTTGTTTCATAAAATGTCTGGAGTTCCTCAAAGAATGCAATTTCATTTGAACGCGAAAGTCCAAGCATTGCAGCACGTATTCCGTTTCTGAAGTTTACTATGCCTTCTTCTTCTTTACTCGAATAAATAAATGGGTTATTTGTTTTTAGAAGTATCTCTTTGTTTATTGCAAGAAAAATTTCTTTTGAAGTCATAGTTGGATTTGATAGTATAAACGTAAAATCACAAATCGGCTAACAAAAAAAAGAAAAATATAGTCATAAAACACTATTCCAAAAATAATTAAGTAACTTTGTATTGTTCTTTGGTTTCCGTTTATCGGAATTAATAAGGAATCCGGTGTAAATCCGGAGCTGTAACTGCAGCTGTAAGCACTTTAAAAACGATTCTTTAGCCACTGATTTTATATTGGGAAGGCGAATCGACCTTAGTGTAAGCCAGAATACTTGCCAAATAACAACGTGAAGACTTCAGATTAAAGTCGAACACGGTAATTGGATAGTACTATCCTTGCCTGTTTTTTAATTTGTTTCTTCGCTTTATTGTGTAACTAATTAAAACAACATATGAAAAATCAATTACTCATTTTTGGAACGTTTCTATCCACGGCTATTCAAGCCCAAAACTATGTTCATCAGGCCCTAATTGTTAACGAAGGCTACTTCGATTATCAGACGAATGCTATTTTGGAACCAGTTACCATCGGAAGTTATAACCCAACAAGTCAATCCTACCAAGTTGTTGACACACTCGAAGGAATGCGCTTCGCTTCTGACTTAGTAATTGATGGAAACTTTTACTACGTGGCTGCAGACAGTAAAATTTTCAAAATGGACTTAAACACCCATCAAGAATTGGCAAGTGTCGTGTGCACAGGTGTCAGAAATTTAGGCATCTATCAAGATAAGTTAGTCGCCACACGCGGCGAATACCTCGTTACTTTTGATTCCTATCTTCATGTTTACAACGCCAACACGCTTCAATTAATTGCCGCTCTTGACACCCTTGTCGGTCCAAAGTATGCCTCACAGAACATACTAATTGACGGTACTTCTGCCTACATAGCTGTAAACAACGGTTTCGAATGGGGGAATGAAAAAGGGCTGATTGGCACCTTGGACCTAAGCAACCTGACATACGGAAACGAAGTTGATTTAGGTCCAAATGGAAAAAACCCCGATAATCTTTTAAAACTTGGCGGTTTTCTATACACAGTCAACAACAAAGACTTTTCAGGGTCTTCTATTTCTAAAGTAGCCATTGATGGAACAAGTAACACTACAGTAAATTTAGCAGCTGCTTCTACCGGATGTGGAACCTCTGCCCTACGCGATAATAATTTGGTTTATCAACTATCGATGGAAACTATTCTTAATGAGTATGATGTTAATGTAATGAACAGCAATGGTCCTATTGCTGGACATACGCTAAACTACTATGAGTTGGCACAAGAGCCGGTTTCAGGTCAGCTATACACCAGTGAAACTGACTTTTTTTCTTTTGGTATAGTACATATTTTCGATGCAAATGATACCGAATTATCGAGTTTTAACGTGGGTATTTCGCCCGGAACAATTGTATTTGATGTTCGTCCATCTGTTGGATTATCGAACTTACAAAGTGACCTAGGTATTTATCCAAATCCAACTGCAACGGTGCTCAATGTATCGCTTTCAGGCACCAAAAAAGTCTATGATTTTAGAGGGAAATTGGTGCTAACAACAGCTGATTCAATACTAGCTGTGGGCGATCTAAGTCCAGGTGTTTATGTTCTTCAAGTAAATGATGTAAGCACTCGATTTATCAAACATTAAGGATTAACCTTTGTAACTAAATCCCGGTTCATTATACAATCGGGATTTTTTTATATCTAGTTATACATTTTTAGGCCTGAAAAGTACTGAAAACAACGTTAATAAATAGCTTAACTCCAAACTTTCGTTCCTTCAGAACAGTTGCGACAAATTTCAATTTCGTCGCGTTTTGTTAGGACCGCATACCTAAATTTTTGATAGGCGTTTGAGTTCCAAATTTTCTTAAATTCTTGCTGACTAACATCTCCAAGCACATGTGAGGCATCCTTATCAAAGCAACAAGGCACTACCTTTCCATCCCAAGTTAAGACACTGCCCGACCACATTCGCCAACAATGATTGCCTTGACGTCCTTTCAGTTTATAGGTGCCATTTCGCTGCAAACTGTACCGAGAATATTTATCTTGTTCAGGCATTAGCGCATTTCCGTGTTTGAAGTCGTAAAATTGTGCTGTTTTAATGCGCACTTCGTCAATGCCAATCTCCTTAGCAAGCGAAAATACAGCTGGAATTTCTTTTTCATTTGGTTTTACAGCCAAGAACTGAAAAATTAAGTAAGGAGTTGATGACTTTCGTTCCCTTTTTGCCTCCACTAAAAACGTTGATGCTTCAATAACCTTTGATAACTGACCATTAATTCGATATTGCTCATAGCTCGCTTGCGACATGCCATCAATTGATATAATTAACCGATCAAGCCCTGAATCGACAATTTCAAGTGCCTTCATCTTATCGATAAAATGGGCATTGGTAGAGGTGGCTGTGTATATCCTTGCTTTTTTTGCGGCGCGTATCAAGTCCAAGAATTGAGGATGAATAAACGGCTCACCTTGAAAATAATAATTGATGTAAAAAACGGTTGATTTAACCTGTTCAAGTATCTTTTCGTTTAATTCGAGGTTTAATTTTCCAGTTGGACGTGAAAACTGCTTCAAGCCACTCGGGCATTCGGGACAAGCCAAGTTACAAGCAGTGGTGGGTTCAATACTTAAAGAAAAGGGATAAGCAAAAACATAGGGTTTTTTCAATGTTTTACTCAAAAAATAACTAATTTTTAAGCGCATAATATTCCAAGTTCGCTCAAATGATAAATGATTGATTATCCGTAAAGAATCTTTCCAACTTGCCATATTGACGAAAGTACTTATTAAATGTACAAGATGAAAATAGAATGATACACTGGATTGAATTTATTCGATGTGAAATTGTATCTTTGTTTGTATAATTTTGCCTTTATGCAAGTCATTCTTAACCATCAACAAATTCAGCAAAAAATTATTCGTTTAGGTCACCAAATCATCGAAAATTGTTCGGATGAAAATGCTATTTTCGTCGGCGGGATAGTCGGTAACGGTTATTTTCTAGCCCAAGAACTAGCTATAATCATTCAAACTAATTCTTCCATCGTTGTGAATGTTTTTGAAATCGAAATAGATAAAGAAGAACCCTGGTCAAAAGATATTAACTTGAGTATTGAAGAAAATCGACTTAAGAACGGCTTCATTATTTTAGTTGATGATGTAATTAATTCGGGTAAAACATTACAATATGCTTTGGTGAAATTTTTGGAGCGACCAACAAAATCAATTAAAACTGTTGTATTGGTAGATCGAACCCACAGGCGTTTTCCAATTAAAGCAGACTATTACGGATTTGGGCTGTCTACAACCCTAAAAAATCGAATTGAAATTGAGTTAAACCATACTGATTCTAAAGCCTATTTGATATGAAACGGGTTACTGAATCAAACTCTAATTACAGCAATCTAGAACATCTTTCTACTGCTGAATTGCTCATAAATATGAACAACGAAGACCAGTTGGTGGCCATTGCCGTGCAAAAAGAAATACCAGCAATTGAGGCGTTTGTTGAAGCTTGTCTATTGCGCATGCAAAAAAACGGACGCTTATTTTATATCGGCGCCGGCACTAGCGGAAGATTGGGGATTGTAGACGCAAGCGAATGTCCACCTACATTTGGCATTGCACACGGAATTGTTGTGGGCATTATTGCAGGTGGCGATGGAGCCATAAGAAAAGCGGTTGAATTTGCCGAAGACGATCGGAAGCAAGGTTGGGAAGACTTGAACAGTTTTAATCCTACCTCGATGGATACCCTTGTAGGAATCGCAGCCTCGGGAAGTACGCCTTACGTTATTGGTGCAATTGAAAAAGCAAATGAAAACGGATTACTAACAGCTGGGATTTGCTGCAATCCAAGTGCAGAATTATCAAATGTTGCGCAGTTTTCCATTGCTCCTGTTGTAGGTCCTGAATTTGTGACAGGAAGTACACGAATGAAATCAGGTACAGCACAAAAATTAGTATTGAATATGATTTCCACCTCCCTAATGATACGACTAGGGCGTGTAAAAGGCAACAAAATGGTAGATATGCAATTAAGCAATCATAAATTAGTTGACCGAGGCACTCTTATGATTCAAGACAGCTTGAATATTTCCTATGACGAGGCAAGCGATTTGTTAACTGAACACGGATCGGTGAGAAAAGCAATTAACGCCTACGAAAAAAGATGACTAATTTTGACCCAAACGGCGTAGGCATTGCCAATGGAAATATCTTCGGATTTCCTTGTACTGAAGAGGAAGCAACACTTGTTATAATCCCTATTCCTTGGGATGCTACTGCCTCCTATGGCAAAGGAACAAGCAATGGACCTGAGGCAATACTCAAAGCATCAACTCAACTTGATTTCTTTCATCCAGCACTTGAAAAAGCTTATGAAACTAAGGTATTTATGTCGCCTATTTCCGAGCAGTGGCAAGAAATTAATACCAACTGTTGCGAGATTAGCTTAGCCTATATTTCACTGTTGGAAAGCGAGGGAGAGTTAGTGGCTCAAGAAAAATTTAACGAAGACTTGGCCTACATCAACAAAGCGCATTTAGCATTAAAAAATCACTTGAAAGAACGTGCCACTGCATTATTAAATCAGGGAAAATTGGTTGCAGTTTTAGGAGGAGAACATTCTACACCACTAGGTTTACTTGAAGCACTTGATGAGAAATACACCGATTTTGGCATCCTGCAAATAGATGCCCATGCCGACCTAAGAGATGCTTATGAAGGCTTTGAGCAATCACATGCCAGCATTATGTTTAACGCCCTAAAAAGTTGTAAAAACTTAAGTAAGTTGGTGCAAGTAGGTGTAAGAGATATTTCAGCAAGCGAACATGATTTATCGGAAAGAGATCCACGCATTCATACTTTTTTCGATTGGGATATAAAAAACGCTAGCTATACAGGAAAAACTTGGTCTCAGCAGGTAGATGAAATTATAAACCAATTACCACAAAACATATACATTTCTTTCGATATTGACGGACTAAGACCTGAACTATGTCCCCATACTGGCACCCCAGTTCCCGGGGGCTTTGATATTTCGGAAATGAACTTTCTACTTTTTTCACTTTTACGCGCCGACAAAAACATCATTGGTTTCGACTTAAATGAAGTGAGTCCGGGAACAAATGGCGAATGGGACGCGAATGTTGGTGCTCGCGTATTATGGAATCTCGTTTGTTTAACTGAAAAATACAGACGGAAAAATGCTTAAGAAATTTATCCAAAATGTGTGGTTATTGGTGTTTATCGCAAGTATATTTGTTTTGTTACTAGCCTTCTACCAATCCATTACCTTCTCAAGTATCGGTGCTCCACAATTCGTTGTATATGCTATTGGCCCGGTATTGATTATTGCGAGCAGTTACTTACATCTCAATTACCTTGTGAAATTACTTTCTATTATTCAAATTGTAATATACCTTTCTGCAGCGGTAATTTTAATAGAAATTCCCGACAAATTAACCTCCCTCGGTCATTTATTATTACTTCCAGTGATAACAAACTTCTATTCTACCTGGTGTGCTTCTGTTTGGTATACCCAATCAAAAATCAGAAAATTCGTCATTATCACCTTATCGATTTTTTACTTCCTTTCATTTATATGTATCCTTTTAACGTTTACCAGTGATTTATTCAACAAACTAACCTTTTTAAGCGCTTTAATAGCCTTATTATCCTCCATTGTTGGAAGTTTCCTTATTCAAAAAAAAGCAGCGTTAAATACCGATAATAATAAGGTAGACAACAAAATGGTATAAGTCCCGCCCTTCGGGTAGTTGCGTTCAGCATACAAAAATTTAGTTATAAATTTCAAACTACCGAAATACGCATAATTAGCTTGGCGTTTACAACCATAATCACATCAATAAATCGAAAATTTTAAAAGTAAAATATTGAAGATAAAGCGAAATTGTATCTTTTTTTATGAAGTTAGTTATGTGTTAAAATAAAATAGAGCGCCATGATTAAGCAATTTTTTTTAGGAATACTATCTTTTGGATTTACACTTTGTTTTGCACAAGACCAACCGTATTTTGTACCAGAGAAAAACACATTAAACACAAGCGTAAAAAATTACCTCCTTGAAGAAAACGAGGACAATTTGATTATGCTTCGAATTACAAATAATACTCAATTTGAATACATAAAATATAATTTTAATGACAACATAGTCTGCGAGTTTTCAGAAGGTCAATTTTACTTGAAAAAAAAAATTATATCATTTTCAGTGGTAGCCTCATCCGAAATCATAAAAACGGACAGCCTAAACTTAGCGCGCAAATGTTCTCTTAAATCCATTGATGTCTTAAATGATGTGTTTTTCGACGGGACAGATTTCTACTCGAAAAAAATTAATTTATTGTTGAAAAGAAACAGCGTTTTGTCCCCAAGTAACCGCTCATCTTTAGTAAAAGAATGGTTTATAGATCCTAGAAATGGGCATGATTTAATATCAGAAAAGTGTCAAGATCCCGAGGATTTAGATTGTCTTTGTGCTGCGCTTACGTTCGGAACTAGCAATGAAAAAGAGAAATCAGAAGCTATTGCAAAATACATTATAAGACGTTTTTCATACAATCGAGGAGATACCTCACAAAAAAACATAAAGGGATTGGTATTTGGCAAAGAAAAAGAAGCAGTTTGCGAGGGATACAGTCGGGTGTATAAAGATTTAATGTCTCGTATCGGTATCAAAAGTGAGTATGTAAGTGGAGCTGTGAGAAATACCATTCACGATGTGTTTTATACTGGTCACAGCCATGCATGGAATCAAGTGGTATTGGACAATGTTGCCTATGTCAATGACATTACTTGGTCGAAAAACACCTCTTCAGAATGGTATTTAAAAAGTCCAAAAGATATGATTATAAGTCATTTTGAAGATACTGATTTTAGAGGTAAAGGGAATTTATACGATTCTACGCTTACCATGTATGATTTTATTCAATTACCCTTTGTAAATCCTATCGAAGCAAATGGACACAATAAACTAGCGTTGTTAGACAAAACCGGTCCAATACAATTTGCTAAAGAAACATTTACGATAAATTTTAAGCAAAATTTAAACGTAACAAATATTAACCGAAATGAACTTGGTTATCCGTTCGTTCAATTTGAAGGAGAAAAAAATGAGGTGGCCAGAAAAGTTATCGCAAATGATGGAAAACTAACAAATAAAATTTCCACCAAATCTGTCAGTATCAACTTACCAGAATTAATCAATTATTTAACAATCGATATTGATGGAATAGGTACCATTCATTACGTCGTTATCAATGGAACGGAAAGTCAATTCTATGAATCATTGATAGCCAATTTTGACGACAAAAATGCCTATTCAATAGCAGTGGCTTTTCTTGCGTGTGCAAAATTAAAAAACGAAAAAATTTATATTGATTTAAAACCATACATGGCTAAACCTATGAAATTTAAAGATTTTATGAAAGAGGCTGAAAAAATGAATCTTAATCAATTCAAATTTTCCTTATTTAATGCTTCTAGGCACACTTACTATAAGTATTCTGGAAATAACTCACAAGAGGGCTCGGCTGATAATATAAGGTTTGAGGGTTATTCTTTTTCATTTTCAAATTTACCTAAAAATGAGGAAGGTAAAATTTTTATGCAAGTTAATGCGACGACTGGCACATACAAATTCAAGGCATTTGCAAAAGATAGTTGGGATTTTTAATCACTATTTAATAAACGAACCAAAACCAACTAAGCGCTTTTCCCAGTAGCTAGAACCATCAATTTTATCAAAAGTAATTCCTTTGCTACTGCTCGCATGAATCATTACTTTTTCTTTTCCAGCCGCCGATACTAAAATACCAACGTGAGATACTTCTCCCCCATTGGAAAAAAAAACTAAATCACCGTATTGGGCTAATTCAGCACTTACTTTCACTGCGGCTTCGTATTGGTCTTTTGCACGTCGAGGTAATGCAACGTTATAATTTGCTAATACAAATGAGGTAAAACCACTACAATCGAATCCCGATGGACTTTCACCTGCCCAAACATAAGGAACACCAATATACTTTTTTGCAAACTCAATAACGGATACCCTGCTTTCGAGTGATTTATTGCTTGGTGCCATCCAAACAAATTCGGTTGCTGAAACAGTTAAGACTAAGCCCTTGAAAATAGCCGCTATTTTTGTTTCGAAAAAATACGACAAATCCTTTTCCTTTCGGCGGTTTAGATCGGCAAGCCAAGCGTACAAGTCCACTTTCAACATAGCTAATTCTTGCTCATGCGCCGCTAGTAACTTCAAGCCTTTTGATGTAGCCTTAATCTTTTCAAATGCTGCAATTGCATGATCGAATGATTGACTGTGTTTTTTTCGCCACTTATCGCTTCGACATAATTGCAAACTCGTAATTGTTTTGTAGTAGAGAGGAACATGTGAATAATCAAATGTTGGATTATCCAAAAGAAAGTTTGCTTTGCGATAAACCATTTTATAATGTTGCTGGTCGTACAACTGTTCCAATTTATCGAACTGTGGCACCTGCGCAAAAAAATCGGAGACGAAGAGTATAGCGGAAAGGCAAAAAAGAATTCTCATTGTAATTAGTTACTGTACAATTGGCCTTTTTGTAAAACGATATTAGTCTGATTGAATAATTTTACTAACACAGAATTACCATAAATCTCGTATTCTGCCTTTAAAATATTGGTGATTTCCTCTGATTTACCGTCCACGAGTGCGCTAACGCCCCCCATAATATTTCTGTAGGCCAAAATATTATTTTTAATTAGGTAATCAGAGGGCATAAAATTGGCTACTTCAATTTTTTTATTGTTTGAATAAGCAAAAAGGTAGGAATTTTCAGCCCACATAATTATATCATCTTTAACATCCCAAAACGACGGAGAAAAGTTGGACAGTTGACGTGTTTCCCCATTTTTATACATCCACAAATTTCCATTCAAATCTTCGTAGGCAATAAATCCACGTCCCGACTTGTATTTTCGCATGTACTGAGATTCTATATCGATAAACTGACCATTTTGAAACGCCACAAATGTGCGTGTTGTTGGATCGTTAAAGCACAAAATGTCAGTACCAATTTGAAAATCTATCGGATTGCCCGTCCATGAACCAATTTCAAAAATCAAACCCTGCCAAAATATTTTATATAAATTTCCATTGTCCTTAAATACGAGCATATTCTCCCCAACCGTCGCAGGAAGTGACAAATCTCCCATAACGGTCGCCAACGTGGTAGTTGTTTTATTCCAATACACATTAACTGTGTTGAATCTTGTGTCCTCGTAGACAATTAAGCTATCCATAACGAGAAAATCCCTACCAAAGTAAGTAAGTGTTTGCAAACGACCTGCATCCCACATATTTAAAGTAGGTCCGATTTTATACCCCATTAAATGATCAGAAACCTTGTAATCAACATTTAAATTGGTAATGTCTTTCCGAACTTTTCCATCGTAGAGCCGAAGATTTCCACGGTTATCAATGTACGCAACAAATTCGTCCCCTGCCTTATAGCCATTGATTGCCTGAACCTCAATCTGATTAAAAAACCCATTGTTAAAGCTCAAAAAGAAATTATTGAAATTTTTAACTGGAATAACACCTTGTCCAAACGAAAGAGAACTAAAAAAGAAAGGAATAAAAGCAAAAACTAATTTCATGTGTTCAAATTTAACCAATTTTCGTTCCAAGTAAGCATCATTTAAACCTAAAAATACAAAATATAAGCTCATCCACTTTTCTTGGTACTTTTGTATTTAAAATAACGCCAATAAATCATAACATGAAAACACAATTTTTAGTTTTTTTTATTTTATTATCATCAGTATCTAATGCTAAAGTAAGATTTATCAGGGTGGTATTCAACGGAAATGCAGCCACAACAGCTACTGTTATTTGGGACCAAGAAGAAGACGAATTTAACGGCTTTTATCTTGATACCATCGATCCAAGCATAAATCGATATGCTAATTTACTTTCATTAACATCAAGCAACCACATGCGTGGTATGAACAACAAAATTGTACGTTTAACCAATTTACTTCCGAACCAAATCTATTACTTCCTTATTAAAGACAGCAAAGGTTTCAGTAGAATCTACCACTTTCGAACGGCACCGAATAGCGCTGATTTTCCATTGTCATTTATAGCAGGGGGCGATTCCAGGGATAACCGTTCTGTTCGCGTTAAAGCCAATCAACTTGTGCCAAAATTACAAGTAACAGCTGTATTATTCAACGGTGATTTTATTGGTGTTGACATTGAAAAATATTGGATAGATTGGTTTACAGATTGGGAGAACACCCTTGCATCAGACGGACGAATCACCCCCATGTTGGTAACGCGAGGAAACCATGAATTAAACAACAATGTAATTCATCAACTTTTTGATGTTCCCCACAAGAAACTTTATTATTCGACCACTTTTGGGGGAGATTTGCTGCACATTGTTTCATTAAATTCAGAAATTTTAAAAATTGGTTCTCAAAAAATATTTTTGCGAAGCGCACTAAACAAGCACAAAACCTTCACTTGGCAAATTGCTCAATACCATCGTCCTATCCGAGCGCATGTGAAAGAAAAAAAAGAAATGGAAACACAATACAAGAATTTTGTGCCACTTTTTGAGAAATATAAAAACCTTCCACTTTGTTTAGAAAACGACTCCCATACTTGCAAGGTAACATGGCCAATAGTCACTAGTAAAGGGGAAGGTTCATCAGAAGGATTTATACGAGACGATAAAAACGGCATTGTGTATGCGGGTGAAGGTTGCTGGGGAGCACCGTTGCGCGCCGCGAATGATCTTAAACCGTGGACAAGAGATGCAGGCGCTGTAAACCAATTTAACTGGATTTTTGTAACCAAAGAAAAAATTGAACTTCGAACCGTCTTGTATGAAAATGCAGCCGAACTACCTACCCTTGATTACCGCAATCGGTTTACAGTACCTGCAGGCATGCAACTTTTCGGCCCGAATAACGGCACTTTAGTGGAAATTTTTCCTCGGTAAAAACTGAATTATTTTTATCAACAATATACTTCATTTGATAAGTGGTTGCGCTAAATTCACTATATTTGTTATATGAGTGACTTTGTTGTTTCAGCACGTAAATACCGACCTCAAACATTTGATACCGTTGTTGGACAAAAATCCATTTCGACCACGTTAAAAAGTGCCATTAAAAATAAACATCTTGCGCAAGCATTTTTATTTTGTGGTTCGCGAGGAGTGGGAAAAACAACGATTGCACGAATTCTCGCTAAAACAATTAATTGTTTTTCTCCCAGTGAAAACATTGAAGCTTGCGATACTTGCGAATCATGTATTTCCTTCAACAGCGGAAATTCGTTGGGGATATTTGAATTAGATGCAGCATCAAACAGCGGTATAGATGACATGCGTGTCTTGATTGAACAAGTACGAATTCTACCACAAATCGGAAAATTTAAAGTGTACATACTGGATGAGGTACATGGTTTATCACCAGCTGCCTTCAATGCTTTTTTAAAAACACTGGAAGAACCACCGAAACACGCCATCTTTATTTTGGCAACAACCGAAAAACACAAAGTAATTCCAACCATTTTATCCCGTTGTCAGATCTTTGATTTTGAACGAATCCGCGTTAAGGATATTGCCGACCACTTAACCGTTATCGCAGCAAAAGAGGGCGTTACAGCTGAACCGGAAGCGCTGCATCTTATCGCAATGAAAGCAGACGGTGCACTCCGAGATGCCCTATCTATTTTTGACCAAGCGGTTAGTTTTTGTGGGAACAACCTCACTTTTAAGGATGTCATTGAGAACCTACACGTGCTGGATTACGATTATTATTTTAGGCTAGTCGAATTTTTCCTTGCAGAGGACATCGCTTCCTCCCTGCTTTTATTCAATGAAATTTTAGAGAAAGGGTTTGATGGACAATTATTTTTAGTGGGACTAGCCGATCATTTTCGAAGTTTATTGATTTGCAAAGATTCCAGGACGGTGAGCTTATTAGAAGTTCCCGACTCCGTAAAAGAACGTTTCAGCGAGCAAGCAAAAGCGTGGCAGATGAACGTAATCATGCGCGCCCTGTTTGCATTAAGCAAAGCAGATACCGAATATAAACAATCAAAAAATCATCGCTTATTAATTGAAGTTGCGCTGATGCAAATGTGTTCTTTACAACAAGAGCTCGAAAAAAAAAAGGATTAACTGATTTCATAAGTATCCTTCCTTTTCCCAACCAATCCCTACGAAAAGAGGCGAAACGCGAGGTGAAAGAATCTACAGCGAGCGAACCCACCACCACCATTTATACGCCTCCAATAACAACGAATAGCCAAGGTGAAAATAATGCGTCTAGCGTTCCAAAAATAATAAGCATTAAGCAAGCGGTTGCGAATGAAAAAGAGAAGCAGCAAAAATTACTTGATGAAAAACAGCGCGAACCTTTTAGCGTTGATGAATTAACCATTGCTTGGAAGAAATTTGCTTTCCAAACTAGGGAAGCGGGAAAAGAGACATTTTATCATGCGCTATCAAAACAACCACCGAGCTTTACAGACATTGAAAAACTAACATTAGGCGTTGAAAATAATATTCAAGTGGAATACATTCGCCCCTTGTTACCCGAACTTATTGATTTTCTTCGTACCTCGTTAAAAAATGAATACATCGACATTGAATTTGAAGTTTCCAAAGCCGACGCAGAAAAAATCGTTATCATAACAGGCAAGGATAAGTTTAATGCGCTTGCGAAAATTAATCCAAACCTAACTATTCTTAAAAACACCTTTAACCTGGACATCGATTATTAAAACTTAAGTTTGAATCCATCAATAATTAACACCTTACGTTGAAAATTAATTACCACGATACCACTCGTAAAACCACAATTACTTCTTTTCTAAAAGAATGGGAAAGTAATGACGATTTCATTAGTGCCACTACATCAGGTTCCACTGGTCAACCTAAAAAAATTGAACTCAAAAAAGAACACCTATTAATAAGCGCGAGAAAAACATTGGATTATTTAAAAATACCCGATTTTTCCGTTTTTCATTTAGGATTATCAAGCGACACTATCGCAGGAAAAATGATGCTAGTTAGAGCACTTGTAAATCAAGCAGAACTTATTGTTTCTGAGGTTAGTGCTAACTGTTTAGCAAGCATAAAAACACCCATACAATTTAGTGCACTGGTACCCTTACAATTGGAAAAATACCTGAGTGAAAATCAGCAAATCGTTGTTGATACAATCATTGTTGGGGGCGCACCAATAAGCGAGCAACTTGAAAAAATGGCAACATTAAACAAATCCAATATTTACCACACCTTCGGCATGACTGAAACCATTTCTCATGTGGCTATGCGAAAACTAACAAATGAACATAAAAACCCATATCATGCCTTGCCTGGAATTGAGTTTAGCCAAAATACATTGAAAGAATTAGTTATTCATTTTCCAGAAATAAATACGTCGCCTATTGCCACCAATGATGTGGTAGACTTGCTTGATAAGTTCACGTTCAATTGGATTGGACGCACTGATTTTTGTGTTAATTCTGGCGGGATCAAAATTTTCCCTGAAAATATAGAGCGACGTCTTGATTTGTTTATTCCCCTACCCTATTTTATTTCCCATATCCCCGATGTACATTTGGGACAGGCACTTGTTTTAATCATAGAGTCAAAAGAGGCGATTGTATTAGACAAAACAGCCTTCAGTAACTTTCTTTCAAGCTATGAAACACCCCGTTATTACCAATGTATCCCTAACTTTACAAAAACGGCAAGTGGTAAAATAAACCGTACCATAACACAAGCGAAAATCAGTAACGATGCGTGGCGAAAAATACTATAAACTGCTCGGGCTTAAGGGCACAGAAAGCGACGCGGAAGTCAAAAAAAGATACAGAACACTTGCCAAGAAGTATCATCCCGATAAGAATACAACGGAAAATTCGACAGCGCAATTTCAAGCAATCCAAGACGCATACGACCGTATTTTAAAACAACAATTTGAACTAGAAACAAATAAAGTAAACAAAGCACAAAAAACGCCAGCGCAACAATTCCATGAAAATGCGAGAAAACGTGCGGAGGAACAAGTAAGGCAAGACGAGAAAGACGAACTACTTTTCTATGCCTCATTTCGCTCCGGTTGGCGAAAGATGGTGATCAAAATAACTGCTGTGCTCGCTGTGATTTGTATCCTAGGCCTACTAAGCGATGATTTCTTACCCCTAAGAAATTCAATTGAAAACATCAAATCGTACAATCCCGTTCCAAGTAAAAGTATAAATGACAACTATGTTTATTCGGTAACATTAAAAAACAATCAGTCACTTTGGTTAAATTACAACGGCGCCCATAACTTAGAAAATCTTCCCGCCCTTATTGTCTACAAAACCTACCTATTTCATCAACCCGTTTTTGTCATAAATAAGACTACCAATATAAAAGCACCTATTCACTTTACTTTTTATTGGGCGCAAACCGTTTTATTGCTATTTGCAATTATGCCCATTATCATTTTTTTTTACCGAAAAAACGATCTGTTCTTTATGCTAGGAAATTACTTTTCGTTGACGATTTCGACTTCGACACTGGTATTTTTTCTGCTACATGATTTAAAAATTATACATTTATTAACACTTGGATTTTATTAAATGACAAAAAAACAAAAAGCAGCCTACCTCTGTATCGCTTTAGAGGCACAATATCCCGAAATTCCTATTCCATTGGACCACAGTGATAGTTACACCCTATTAATTGCTGTGTTACTTTCCGCGCAATGTACCGACAAACGCGTAAATTTGATTACTCCAGCGTTATTTTCTAGGGCAAACACACCGCAGGCGATGATCAAATTAACGGTTAGTGAAATTCGAGAAATCATCAAGCCATGCGGCCTATCACCAAAGAAATCAAGCGCTATTTACGAACTATCAAAAATACTTGTCGCTAAATATGATGGTGAAGTCCCTGCCTCTTTTGAAGCACTAGAGGAACTCCCTGGAGTTGGCCATAAAACGGCCTCCGTAGTCATGGCGCAAGCTTTTGGCGTACCCGCTTTCCCGGTAGACACCCATATTCATCGATTATTAACACGTTGGGGAATCGCGAGTGGAAAAAATGTTACGGATACAGAACTTCAAGCCAAAAAATACTTTCCGATTGAAAACTGGAACCGCTTACACCTACAAATTATTTTTTATGGGCGCGAATTTTCTCCTGCCAGAGGTCCTAAAAGAGAAATTGATTACATTACAACTAAAATAGGAACAAAAAAAGCGCTCAAAGAATTAAAATAATTTATTGCTATGATTAACAAAAAACTGACAACTTTTTACTAAGTTTGAACTCAGCAATTTCCTCACAACACATTTAATTAATTTTACTTCATGGACAACATTGATAATAACCGTAAACCAATTACTCGCATAAAAAACCCATCTGTTTTGACAGGCGATATTGGTAAAATCCCACCTCAAGCAAGTGATGTGGAGCAGGTTGTTTTAGGGGCCATGATGCTCGAGAAAGATGCCTTAAACAACACCATAAATTTAGTGACTAGAGAAACATTTTATGATCCTAGACACCAATACATTTACAGCGCGATGCAGGAACTATTTGGCAATACCAAACCTGTTGATCTTATCACAGTAACCGAGCAACTCCAAAAAAATGGTGAGTTAGAGGCGGCTGGAGGCGTTGCTTACCTTGCCCAATTAACAAACCGCGTTGCGTCATCTGCACATATTGAATTTCACGCTCGTATAATTATACAAAAGCACCTTAAACGAGAATTAATTAGGGTGAGTAGTGAGATTATTAGAGATGCCTATGATGATACAGTAGATATTTTTGATTTATTAAATACCGCAGAGTCCAATTTATTTCAAATCGCTGAGTCAAATATGACAAAACAAGCTTCAACAATGCAAAATATCGTCGGTCAAGCAATTGCAGAAATTGAAAAAGCGAGAAATACCCCTGACGGAATTTCTGGAACTCCAAGTGGATTTCATGATTTGGATAAAATAACATCCGGGTGGCAAAAATCAGATATGGTGGTAATTGCTGCACGCCCGGGTATGGGTAAAACCGCGCTAGTCCTCTCGATGGCAAGAAACACAGCCGTTGATTACAACATGGGAGTTGCCGTGTTTTCCCTAGAAATGTCGGCAGTACAATTAGTAAAACGACTTATTGCTGGTGAGGCACGAATTGACTCAGAGAAACTTAGAAAGGGTAATTTAGCCGATCATGAATTTCAGCAATTACACAGCAGGATTACTGCTTTATCTGCTGCACCCATCTTCATAGACGATACGCCCGCTATAACGATTTTTGATTTTAGAGCCAAATGCCGAAGATTAAAAGCCCAACATGATATTCAATTAGTCATCATTGATTATTTGCAATTAATGTCTGCAAAAGACGGAAAAGGTTCTGGAAATCGAGAACAAGAAATATCCACCATTTCGCGCTCTATAAAAGAAATTGCGAAAGAACTTAACATTGCGATTATTGCGCTTGCTCAATTAAGCCGATCCGTAGAACAACGCGGAGGCGATAAGAAACCTATTTTATCGGATTTAAGGGAATCTGGTGCAATTGAACAAGATGCAGACATTGTTTCGTTTATTTACCGACCTGAATACTATGGTATTACAAAAGATGATGATGGAAACTCCAATCAAGGGATTGGCGAACTCATTATTGCCAAGCATCGTAATGGAAAAACAGACCGAGTTCGCATGCGTTTCGTTCCGGAATTTGCTCGATTTGAGAATTTATCGCAAGCCTTCGATACCAACGACTTGCCTAACAATACCTTTGAACCCGAGGTAAATACCTATACCATGCCGAGTAAAATGACTGCAGACAGCGGTATTTCAGACTTTTTAGAAAGCAATAACGAAGACGCACCATACTAACCTAAATGAAAAAAATAGCCCTAGTTTTATTTGCTTCTTTTTGGTTACAACAAGCATATGCCACGCAGTTGCTAATACCAATGGATGAAAGTCAAACTAATCACCTAAAAGCATACGGAATTGCTTATTGGACCTTAGAAAATGGACTTACTATAGAATGGTTATTGAACTACAGAGGTGGATCTTTTTTAATGACACATCTCAAATCATTGGAGGAAGAATTAATCATTCGAGGCGTAAAATATGTTGTTCTTACCGATGGGCAAGTCAATCAAATAAAAAATGAAATCGGGAATCCAGAAGTAAATATGGAAATTGTACAACTCGAAAAAGCGCCTAAAATTGCCGTTTACACACCGCCAAACGTACAACCATGGGACGACGCCGTAACGATGGTACTGGAATATGCGGAAATCAAATACGATAAAATTTATGACTCCGCCATAGTAATGGGAATGCTTCCAAAGTACGACTGGTTACATTTACATCACGAGGATTTCACAGGACAATACGGCAAATTTTATAGTTCAGCAAGGGGACAAGCATGGTACCAAGAACAAGTAAAAATAGCAGAGAAAAATGCGAAATTATTAGGATTCAAAAAAGTATCCGAATTGAAACTTGCCGTCGCTAAAAACCTAAAAAATTTCGTTATCGGCGGTGGATTTTTATTTACAATGTGCAGTGGAACAGATAGTTTTGATATTGGATTAGCCGCAGAGGGAACCGATATTTGCGAATCCATTTTTGATGGTGATAATTCAGACTTAAATGCACAAGCTAAACTTGACTTTTCCAAAACATTTGCTTTTGAAAAATTTCATTTAGTACAAGACCCCATGATTTACGAATATTCAGATATCGATGCTTCCGATCTCCGAAACAACCGTATTATTTCCGAACAATTGGATGTTTTCACCTTGTTTGATTTCTCAGCTAAATGGGATGTCGTACCCACCATGCTTACGCAGTGTCATACCAATGTCGTAAAAGGATTTATGGGACAAACCACCGATTTCCGAAAAGAATTTATTAAGTCAAGTGTATTAATTCTTGGTGAAAATAAAGCCACCAATACCGCGCGTTACATTCACGGTAGCTTAGGTCAAGGCACGTGGACATTTTACGGAGGTCATGACCCAGAAGATTATCAGCATTTTGTGGGCGATCCTGAGACCGATTTAAACCTTCATCCCAACTCTCCAGGTTACCGATTAATTTTGAATAATATTCTATTTCCAGCAGCAAAAAAGAAAAAAAGAAAAACTTAAGACAATAATCGTATTTTGTAACAAAAATTTCATATACTTGCATTCGTATTTAAGGACTAAGTCCTATCCCCCTAAAACAAAAAGTATTCAAATCAACCAATTTTCATGGACTTAAAAGAGTTAGAGAATAAATCGCTTAACGAATTACGCATTATTGCAAAAGCACTCAATTTAGAGGCAACTGAATCGTTGAGAAAAGCAGCCCTTGTTGCTGCAATAATTAGTCACGGGACGAATGCTACCGAGGCCATACCCCTAGCGATTGAAGAATCAAATACAGATGTTATAAAAACACGGGAGAAGAGACCAAGAAAATCAGCGGGAGAGGCCAAGGAATCCTCCTTTCTTTCTATGCCAAAAATAGACAAAACGCCAATAGGTGAACAATTACCTTTGTCTTTTGAAATAGACGCACCAACTGAAAAAGTTGCCGAGCAAGAAGAAGTAATAGTTCCTTCGAACTCAACTAGCGACGAAGAGCAAGCCAACGAAAATCCCCTTGTTGATGCATCCAGCAAAAATAACTCGGGAAATAAAGAGGCAAGGGAAGAAAATTTACCACGCCCAAACAGAAATCCGAACCAAAAGCATCCAAACAATCAGCAACCTAATCAGCAATCCAATCCCAACCAAGACTCATCCAATGTATCGCAACACGATCGGGAGCAGCAACGACGGATGGATGAAAATTATGATCTCGTAGGAATTGTTTCTGCCGAGGGCGTTTTAGAAGTAATCCAAGACGGCTACGGATTTTTAAGGTCATCAGACTACAATTACCTTCCATCACCAGACGACATTTATGTTTCTCAAAATCAAATTAAACTTTTTGGATTAAAAACAGGCGACACGGTTAGAGGAACAATTCGACCACCTCGCGAAGGAGAAAAATTCTTTCCATTGGTAAAGGTCGAATCCATAAATGGACGCCACCCTTCCTACATTCGCGACAGAGTACCTTTTCAATACCTTACCCCACTTTTCCCAGACGAAAAATTCAAATTAACAGGGCATGCGCAGGAAACTTTATCCACAAGAGTAATGGATTTGTTTGCTCCAATTGGGAAAGGTCAACGAGGAATGATTGTAGCGCAGCCGAAAACTGGTAAAACCATGTTATTGAAAGATGTTGCAAACGCAATTGCAGCGAATCATCCTGAAACCTATTTAATCGTTTTACTGATTGACGAGCGCCCTGAGGAGGTAACTGATATGGCTAGAAGTGTTAAAGCAGAGGTAATTGCCTCAACTTTTGACGAACCAGCAGAAAGACATGTGAAAGTTGCGAACATGGTATTAGAAAAAGCAAAACGGATGGTTGAATGTGGCCACGATGTTTGTATTTTACTCGATTCCATTACACGTTTGGCTAGAGCTTACAACACCGTTTCGCCAGCCTCAGGTAAAGTACTATCAGGAGGTGTAGATGCTAATGCACTTCACAAACCGAAAAGATTCTTTGGATCTGCTCGTAAAATAGAGAACGGAGGTTCTTTAACCATTATAGCAACAGCCTTAACAGAAACAGGGTCAAAAATGGACGAGGTAATCTTTGAGGAATTTAAGGGAACTGGAAATATGGAATTGCAATTAGACCGCAAGATTTCCAACCGAAGAATTTATCCTGCAATTGACATTACAGCATCAGGAACGCGACGAGAGGACTTGCTAGTGAGTAAAGAAATTCTTCAACGTGTTTGGGTCATGCGTAAATTTATTGCCGATATGAATCCTGTTGAAGCCATGGAATTCTTAAAGCAACACATGGAAAATACAATTTCAAATGAAGAATTCTTGATTTCCATGAACAGTTAAGATGAAAATACCTGTTCTAATCGGAATATCTTCCGCACTAATTTGGATTTTAGTTCGATATTTTGCTTACGTTTTAGGTTTTTTCACATTCGGAAATCCAAAACTCTTTGTTTTTCTAAACATGTTTCTGCTAACGAGCGCGGTTTCCGTTGGGTTATACATTGTGAAAAGGAAACAAGGAAACGAAAGTAACTTACTTTTAGACATTAAAACAGGAATGACTGCCGCAATGCCTCATGCTGTGTTAGTTTGCTCTTTTCTTTTCCTATTTTACAGTTACATACACCCGGAATACAACCAACATCAAATTGAACAGACTAGCAAATCGTTACAAAATAAGGAAGTGTTGAAGACCTTGAGAAAATCAAACCCTTCACTTGAAAATAAAACCGATGAAGAACTAATAAAAGAGGGGATAAATCAAACGAAGCAATGGACTAGTCCAAAATTCACGATGGTTATTTCCTTATTGGCTTTATTGATGTATTCCACCTTAAATAGCCTTGTCATTGCATTAATTTATCGATTTGTCGTTTTTCGTCCTACTTCAGGCCATCAAAAACCGCTTTAGATATTTTATACCTCAAGCTTTGCATGTCAAACTTTTTATAATCATTCGTGGTAATTAGCGTAGCAAATGCATATTGCTTTCCATTTTTAATAAGCATACCCACTAACCACCCAATGTCTTCAGATTCTTGTTGTCCCCAACCAGACTTACAATAAACCACATATTGATAGGAAAGATTATATTTCATAACTTGGAATAGGCAATCATACGTGTTCGGAGCTAACTTGTATTTTCTTGTAATTAGATTGCTTAGGAACCTTACTTGATCATGCATGCTCGTTTTTAGCGTTCCATTTAACCAAAATTGGTCTATCTCGCCACCGATGGCTTTGTTTCCATAATTCAATAATTCAAGTCCAGCCTGCATTTTATCGGAACCAACTTTTTTCGCAAGTTCCTGAAAATACCAAACTGTTGAATTCCTAAACGCTTCATTTAAGGTTTGATCAGCATTCCAATTGACATTTTCACGTTTAATACCGTCCCACTTCATTAAAAAATTAGCGCTATCAACAACCCCATTTTCAAGAGCAATGATTGTATTAGCAATTTTAAACGTGGAAGCAGGAGTATAATCGATATTGATCAAAGAATCGTTGTAATGCAAATAGCTATTAGCTTCCACATCGTAAACAAGAACCGAGAATTGATAATCTTTATTTTTAAACAAGGACAAATCCAATTCTTTCGATTTCCTCGCATTAAATTGCGTCAGGGCAATGGAATGCAAAAACAGCATTAAAATAAATACGATGCAAAATCTAAGCATATTAATTCAATTTTTGTACTATCTCCTCCCCAAGTAATTCGTAATCGATACCGTCAAAATTACCTGATGACATGAGCAATAATACTGAATTATTCCATTCTTGCGAATAAATATGTGTTAAAAAACTGTTACTATCATCAAAAACAATAACATTACCACCAAAAGCATCTCCGACCATTTCTTTTGTTATTGGAGCTAACTTTTTATGCGCTACCACCTCCGGATTAAAAAAAACCAAGGCAATATCGGCTGCCTTCATGGTATCTTTATAGAGTGGTAAAAATTCCTTTTTTAAGGATGAAAATGTATGCAATTCCATACACGCCACAACTTTACGTTTTTCATATTGCTGTTTAATCGCGCTGGTTGTAGCCATTAATTTAGACGGTGAATGCGCAAAATCCATAAAAAAAGTAAAATCCGCGTGTTCAGCTACTTTTTGCAAGCGTTTTCCTGCGCCTGTAAAATCTGACATCGCATGCAAAAAATCGACATTTCCAATTCCTACTGCCTCAGCGAGGCGCATGGCACCCATTAAATTTTGAAGATTATGTGCACCAAAAACCTGCATTGGATAGCTCACCCCTTCAATTTCCACATTAGTCCCTTTGTCAGTAGGCTTAAAAATGGGCGTACAGTAGTCGATTACCTCCATGTGCTGTCCGTACTTATTACCCAAAGCTAATACATTACTATCCTCCGAATTATAAATTAATTTACCCCCAGCAACAATAAGAGAACAAAAAATATCAAATTGCTCGCAATAATTTTCAAATGTTGGGAATACATTTATGTGATCCCAGGCGATACCACTTATCAGCGCAACATTAGGGTGATACAGGTGAAATTTCGGTCGACGATCAATAGGAGAACTGAGGTATTCGTCGCCTTCCAAAACCATAAATTTTGCTTCTTCAGTGAGTTTTACCATGCAATCGTAACCTTCCAATTGAGCCCCTACCATGTAATCAACAGCCACGCCAAATTTTCTAGTGGCATGCAAAAGCATCGACGTAATGGTTGTTTTTCCGTGACTACCCCCTATTACGATTCTTATTTTTTCCTTACTCTGTTCGTATAAGTATTCAGGGTAAGAGAAAATTGGAATGGCAAGCTCCTTGGCTTTTAGGAGTTCAATATTATCTTCTCGTGCATGCATCCCAAGAATGACAGCATCCAGATTCGGATGAATAAATCCGGCATCCCAACCATTTTTTTTAGGTAATATTCCTGCTAATTCGAGGCGAGATTTTGAGGGCTCGAAAACTTCATCATCAGAACCAGTAATTTCAAATCCCTTTCTGCTGAGGGCAATTGCTAAATTGTGCATGGCACTTCCCCCTATGGCAATGAAATGTAGGCGCATAAACTTATTTTAATTATAAAGATAAGAATAAGTTAATAAACGAATTACAAATTTTTCACTTGAATAGAGCTAGCAAGCGGTAATCACTTTTAGATTAGGGATGAGCACGCCATTGCCCGATGATTGGTTAAACCAGATAAATTCGGTAATCGTGGAACCATTTAAGGTAAAGGAAGAAATTCCCCTTTCATTTCTGGTATGCTCAAAAACAACCCCAAAACCGTATTGATCCACCACTACTCGCCTAACGATGACGGATACTACAAAACCTGCTGTATTTTTGACTTCGTATACACGTTCTGATAGCTCATTCCAAGGAAAACAAATGCCATTTTCATCACGAATAAAATTTGGATTTCTAACCGTTGACTCTTTAAAATTGGCTTGAGCAATAAGTGCTTTTGCCGCAAGTTCTTGTTTCTCTTTGCTTATTGAATCCCTGATGTAATTGTCCGAATCAAGTTGTTTTTTTACTATTGCTAACTCACTTGCAGACAAATCGTTTCTGGAAGCGTTGTTCGAATTTAATACATCGCGTTCATTTTTACCGACCTGAACCTTATTTGAGGCAGCACTTGCGATGCTATCGACCTTATTTTGTTGTGCAGTAAGGTAGTCATCGTATTTATTTTTATCTTTCTGTATATTCAACGCAGCATACTCTTGCATCGAAAGTGAAAGAGATTCCCGCTTATTAATCACTGTTTCATTTTCCTGAATGCGCTCATTCATGGATGCTGTCCTGACATTTCCATCATTTTTTTGTTGGTCTTGTAACACTTCAATGGCAGTTACAGCGCTTTGAACCTGAAGAGCAGCCTCATTACGCGTAACCTCTTGTTGCATATTTCGAAAATAATTTTCTACATCAACACCATTTTTGATGATCGTTAAATAATTTTCATTTTCCCGTTCTTGGCTTGTTCGTGTAAATTCCAATTGTTGAAATGAGGCAGATGCATTAGGAGAACTGGATAGGATTCCCGGTGCTGCAAGCTGGAAACCTGAAGTGTTTGCTACAGGCGCACTAGTTTGTTTTGACTTTAACACCTTTCCTAATGAATCAACAGAGAACTTTACACTTTTCAATTCATTAACACCAACCTTAGCATCGATGGCTTGCTTATAGATTTCGTTAATGGCTGCATTTGCTTTAATTGAATCTTTGTTGTTCCAAACCACCTTCAATTTCAAATTCTTTTGATCGAAATATTTCTTAACCGCTTCGAGTCGCATTTTAAGCGCGATAACTTCCTTTTCGCTTGCCTTATTTTTCAAAGGATCCTTGGACAATAACTCCATTCCAAGTTTTAGTGTGGCGGGAGCATTGTCAATTGCTGAATCAAGCTTAGCAAGTGCAGCAGCATATATTTTTTGGTTATCACGTTTTTTCTGCTCAACCTCTGAGATGTGTATTTTAACCTCTTCTAACTTTGCTTTTTTCTGAACATTATCAAGTAAGGAATTAATCAACACCTCGGCAAGTTTGTAAGAGGCGATTGCGTTATCATATTCTAACTTTGAATTCAACTCATTGGCAGTTTTAAACGCCTTACCTAAACTCTCGTCTTGTTGTTTATTAATAATTTGCTCTTGTTTCTTAGCATTTACATTATCCAATAAACTTAAAAGTCCCGCAATCTTTGCGTAATTTAGTTTTGAGCTTTGATAGTCTTTGGTATCATCGTATTTTTTTGCCAATTTTAATTCTTCCGCAATTTGCTTTTCAACATCGACTGACTTTACCTTGGCTTTCAACTCTTTAATATTGGATTCAACGATGGCTTTTTCACTGGCAGAAATGGAAAGTTTTAGCGCTTTATTTAATTCAACAATGGCATCTGCAAACTTATTACCAACTGTAAGTTTGGCTGCGTTTGCTTTCAATTTTTCTAATTCTTTTGCATCCTTTAGCAAACTGGTTTGAGTTTTATTTAAAGCAGCAACTTTGTCCAATTGTTTTTTAGCCTCGCTATTTGTCGGATCTTTTTTTAGCACCTCATTAAACTTGGCAGAGGCCTCAGTAAGTTTATCGGCTTGTATAAACGCCTCTCCATCCAACAGTAATTTAGCAAGGTCCTCTATTTTTTTCTGCTCAGCTACCTGTTCTGCTAAGTTTTTCTGATAGGCTACTTTATTAACAAGAATGGTATTATCATTTTGCTTGTAAATAAGAGCAGAGTCGCTGTAGGCAATAGCATTTTGATAGTTTTTAGCTGTTGCACTAGCCGTTGCTTTATTCAAGTATATGGATACCAAGGCATTTTTTTCCGCATCCTTGTAGAAGTTGATTATCTTTTCATCAGATAATTTTTTATAATTTTCGTCGGGTACGGCAATTTTTTGATCGTTATCCCAAGTAAATTTCTCAGCATAGACGGTGGCAGCTGTTACAATAGACACCCCTTTTTTTACTGCAAATAACTCCACGACAAGTTCTGCGACTGCTTGGACACTAAAGTCTTTGCCATTCGAAGTAATGGTTTTAAAATCAAAATAAACTTTTTTTGATATGTAATTAGGCTTTGATACAATCAATTCAAAGGGGATGTTTTTATTCACCTTTCCTGTAATATTGTACTCACCTGTACTACTCGTGATTGTTTTTGACAATGTGACACCATCCTGAACTAAATATAGCGTCGATCCAAAAATATTGGCCTTGGTTTCATAGTTATTAACCGAACCTGGAATGATAATATCAATCATTTGGGCATTGAAACGCCCGATTAACAATACTAAAAAAACCAAAACTGGTACTTTCATCGAATTAAATAATTAGCTTTTTCAAAGTTAACAAGAAATACAATTCATTAACTTTGTTAAGTACAAATTTGATGATAATTACATAATAAAAAAAATGTTGCCTATAAACCAACTAAGTTATTGGGAAAGAACGACTTACTTCGAAGGACTTGATGCAGTAATTGTAGGAGCTGGCATCGTTGGTTTATCCACTGCCATAGCAATAAAGCGTAAATACCCTAAATGGAAAGTTTTAGTACTCGAAAAAGGGTATTTACCAAGTGGCGCGAGTACCAAGAATGCTGGATTTGCCTGTTTTGGTAGTCCGAGTGAATTACAGGAAGATCTAAAAACAATTCCAGCAAACGAAGTTTGGGAAACAGTTGATATGCGTTATGAAGGTTTGAAAACACTATTTGAATTGGTAGACCCAAAGAAAATTGATTATTTTCCCTGCGGATCTTACGACTTAATTATATCATCTGAGGCCGAAATAGACACTGCCTATATTAATTACCTCAATACTTCGATACAACATATAACTAAAAGTAAGCATACCTTTTCAGAAGAAAAAAAAATAACACAACTATTTGGCTTTAAAGGAATTAAACATGCCTACTTCAATCAATTTGAAGGTAGCTTAAATACCGGAAAACTAATTGAGCAATTACACCAAAAAGCGATTCAATTGGGCATTACCATTTTATTTGGCATTGAATGTCAAGGCTATGAATCTTCAGCACTTGGACTTTTACTTGATCTAAATATTGGCGAAATGAAAGCTGACCGATTGATCATCTGTTCCAATGGTTTTGCTTCTCAGCTCATCGATGAGGATGTTGTTCCTGCGCGTGCTCAAGTACTCATTACAAAACCAATTCCTAATCTCTCCTTGAATAGTACCTTCCATATGGATAAAGGATATTATTATTTCAGGTCCATAAATAATAGAATTTTACTCGGCGGTGGACGAAATACTGATATTACGGGTGAAACTACTACAGCAATTGAAACTACTGAAAATATTCAAGCCGTGCTTAAAACGCTCTTAAAGGACGTCATACTGCCCAACTTATCATTCGAAATAGATTACGCTTGGTCTGGAATCATGGGAATTGGTGCATCTAAACAACCTATAATCAAAAAAATTAGTCCAAATGTTTATGCAGGGGTAAGAATGGGTGGAATGGGTGTCGCTATTGGTGCGGCTGTTGGTCAGCAATTAAGTGAACTCATTGATTAAATTGAACGTTCATTAACGCACAAAACACCATTCGTCTTCCGTTGAATGGATGGGATCATACGCATAAGCGTCTATATTGTATTTCGTCAGGTCATTGATGTCACTTAACTCATTTTGAATTAGAAAACGAGCCATTTTACCGCGCGCATTCTTGGCGTACATCATGACCATTTTTAATGTTCCGTTTTGTTTTTCTTTAAAAACAGGCGTTATGATGCGTCCCTTAATTTTCTTTACATCCAGTGCAGCGAAATATTCTTGCGATGCCAAATTCACAATAATGGGACTTTCTTTAAGAAGATGGCTTGGACGATCTGCCCAAAATTGATAGAGAGAAGAACAATCTTTTTTCCAATTATACTTGGTTTTCATTTCTAAACGATAGGGAGAAACCAAATCTAAAGGACGTAATACTCCATAAAGACCAGATAAGATAAGAATTCGGTCATTGGCAAGCGCTAATTGCTTGGATGTCAATGTGGCATAATCAAAGGAACGATAGACCTCCCCTGAAAACATGGAAATAGCAGGAAATAAATTACTATTTTTTTCATGATTGTAGAGCCACTCTTTATTCCAACTGTAACATTCTTCGGCAATTTTTGAAGATACACCCATCAAGTCCTTAATTTCATCCACTTTTAATTTATGCAGTGACTTCATTATCTTAGAAGCTTCAGAAAAAAACAGTAATTCACTAGTTGTTTCCCCTTTAAATGAAGGATGAAATTGTAAGGTCTTTGTTGGTGATAGTATTATTTTCAAATTAAATTTTCAGTAAAATTAATAATCTAGCGACTTCAAACATACCATACTATAAATTGTTTTTATATTTGAAACTTAAAAATTTAGCTATGAATAAACTTTTACTATCCACTATTCTCCTTTTTATCTTTCACTTTGCGAAATCTCAAACATCCACATTTTACGGGAATTTTACACCAACAACAAGTTATTTGGTTCCTGCCAATAAAGAAGAAGTGACACCTAAAAACATCGTTATTAAACCAAATTTTAAAGGACGAGACCTAATTCAAGTTGATCAATCGCCTAGCCACAACATTGATTGGGTATGGCAACAACACGAAAATCTACAAAAAACAACCAGCGCAACTGTTCTTTGGCAAGGTACCGGACTTGGTCAAAATTTATCACCTCCGGATCCAACTGTAGATGCCGATAGTACAGTCGCTATACAATCAACTAACTCAGGTGGTGGTGCAGTATATCGAATTTTCAATAAATCAACCGGAGCTATCGTAGCAAGTTCGTTAACAATGCAAACATTAGGTGGACCAACAGGCTTAGGTGATCCAATTGTATTATATTATAAACCTGCAAAAAGATGGTTTTTAATGGAGTTTTCATCTTCAGGCAACAAGTTATTACTGCATGTTTCACAAACAAGTAATCCTCAAGGTGCCTATTTTACTTACCAATTTACCTGTCCAAGTTTTCCAGATTATCCAAAGTGGAGTTTTTGCCCAACATCAGATGCCTTTCTTGTCTCTACAAATGAAGGAGGTCCACCTACCATTTACGCTATGAAACTTAGCAGTTTATTAGCAGGAACATCTTCCCCATTTATAGGAGTCGATATAGGCTACTCACTGAATGGCTTTGGTTTTCAATCGATTACCCCTGTTGATATAGAAGGAGATATTGCGGCACCAGTTGGTATGAAGCCACTATTTGTTCGTCATAGAGATGATGAGTCGCATTCAAATGGTTCGCCCGACAGCCCAACTAATGATTGGATTGAATTATGGGAAATGACCATTAACTGGGTGGCGAGTACAGCAACAGTTGCTAAAACGCAAGATATTTCAATCGCAGAAATTGATTCTAAATTATGTGGTTTAACGAGCTTTACGTGCGTCCCTCAACCTGGCACGACAGTTAAATTGGATCCATTAAGGGAAACGGTTATGTTTAAAGCGCCCATGCGAATTTTTGATACCCACCAATCAATGGTGCTTTGTTTATCAACAGATGTTAATGGTGCTGATCGTTCTGGGGTGCGTTGGGTTGAAATTAGAAGAGCTACAGGAAGCCTTGGTACTTGGAGTCTTTACCAAGAAGGCACCTATGCACCAGGAACCACTACTAACCGTTGGATGCCAGCAATTAACATTGATAAATATGGTAATATTATCATGGCTTATTCTACCTCTAGCAATACTGCTGGTGATTTCCCAAGTTTAAAAATGACCGGTAGAAAGCCGTGTGACCCACTTGGACAAATGACCATGACTGAAACGACCATTATTGCTGGAACAGGATCCAAAACAGGTAATACAAGGTGGGGAGATTATCACCACATGTCAATCGATGATTTTGATGGTCAAACATTTTATTTCACAGGCGTTTATTATAGCGCTGCAACAAAATCCAGTGTATCAGCTATTCGAATGAACCCTGAAGCAACGGATGCAATGGTTGTTGCTGTTTATCCTGTGTATGGCGCAGCGATATGTGGTTCTACCGCTCAAGTTGGTGTTGTTATTGAAAACAGAGGAACGAATCCTATTACAACAGGCAGTTTTAGTTGGCAAGTTGGCGCGGGAGCTGTTACCAATGTAAATTATTCATCTAATCAATTAACAAGTGTAGGCGCAAAAGACACTGTTTTTATAACTGTTGCAGGCTTAGTTGCAGGCCCCAATACTATTACTGCAACTTCTATTTCAGTAAATGCCACTACCCCTGATGAAAACACATGTAACGACGCGAAGGTTGCTGTTATAACTGCGGGTACTTCTACCTTGTTAGTTAGTACGGTCATTAATACGGCACCGGGTTGCACTGTTAATAATGGTCAAATTACGATCAGTGTTAGCGGTGGTGTTTCACCTTATGTTTACGCGATTAATGGTGGTGCTAATCAAGGAAGTGGTGTGTTTTCAAGTTTAGCGCCAGGATTAATTACCTATTCGGTAACGGATAATGCAGGATGTGCAGGAACAGGTAGCATCCAATTATCCACTATTACACAAATAGCTGTAGCGTCCAATCAAATAAGTAACGTATTATGCAACGGGCAGCAAAATGCATCTATTCAACTTACAGCAAGTGGTGGACAAAGTGCTTATACCTACTCCTCAAATGGAATTACCTATGTGGCATCGGGAACGTTTACCAACTTAGCTGCAGGTACCTATGTTTTTTATGCAAAAGATGCCGCAGGATGTATTGGAAGCACATCAATTACCATTAACCAACCATCGGCTTTAGTGGCAACAGCTTCCCCAAGCACCGTTTCTTGTTTCGGAATGAATGATGGAATGGTTACAGCATTAGCGTCTGGTGGTACCGCACCATATACCTATAGTATTGATGGGACTAACTTTTCGTCAAACACTCAATTTACAGGTTTAGCACCGGGAACGTACACTGTCACAGTGAAAGATGTAAATGGATGTCAATCGACCTACACGACGACAGTGGTAGAACCAAGTGCTATATCAGTTGCAGCTGTATCTACCCCAGCTTCATGGAACAATGGAACAATTACCCTAACTGGTTCAGGAGGTCTTGCACCCTATACGTACAGTATCAACGGAACAAATTACTATTCAGGGTCATTATTCTCCATGCTTTTTTCAGGCACCTATACCTGCTACATTCAAGATAACAATGGGTGTATTTCTACTACCACTGTAGTTATTGAGGCGATTCAAGGAATTGAAGAAAATAACAATTCTAGTCTTCAAGTTAACTTACTTTACCCCAATCCAAACAATGGAACATTTGACTTACAAATTGACGGAGTAATTGGAGATGTGGTCAACTGCAAATTATTTAATATGCAAGGCCAAGTTGTTTCTGAATTCAAACTTGGTGCACAAAATGGCAGTGTTAAAAACACCATTGAAATGAGTAAAAAATTGGCTGCCGGACCTTACTTCTTAGGTATTTATAATAACAATAAAGCGTGTGTGGTAAAGTTCATAAAAGAATAATAAAACAAACCTTATGAAAAGCACCTTCGGGTGCTTTTTTTTTTACCATTTTTCGATAAATAAATCTATTTTAAAACTCTTAATTTTAAAAATGAACGTAACAAAAAATCCTCACATTTTTCTAGCAGATAACTTAAAAATAGATTCATTTGAATCCGTTTCCGTAAATTATGATGACCTGATAAATAAAGAAATAACTTCCTTGGAAGATTTTATATATTAGTTGAAACATCGCAGCGAGTTGGATGCCTTACTAGAAGAAGATGCTGCTTGGAAGTACATAAAAAATGCCATTGACACCACCAATGAAGCGTATTCGAAAGATTACCATCTATTTATTACAGAAATCCAGCCTAAATTATATCCGTTAGTTGATGCCCTAAATAAAATTCAAAACAAAAGTCCCTACAAAGCTAGTCGTAAGAATTAAAAATAATCGGCATTTTTTATACAACGAACAGAAAAACCATAAGATTTATGGTCATGAAATCGTGTAAAATTGCCATTGTAATCGACAAGGCCACGCCCCCAAGCATTTGTTTTATCATGACTGGTTGATGACCAAAAATTACCATTGTAAAATATATAAACGAAAGCCCCATTTGAGTTCACGCGATAGCCACCGGGCAGACCATTAAACCTTGAACTATTGGATCCGTTCCCATTATTTTTCCAAGCGCTTTGACTTTTGAGTTTGTTCCCTGATTCTTCATTGTAACCCAAAAACTTATAAAGAATGGACCATTCGTGATCGCTTGGAACATGATACCCTTTAGGTCCTAAACCTCTTGGGTCATTTACCGCATACCAATTATAAAGCTTGCCAAACTTCTCCCCATTTTCTATATTATTTTCATAGTAACACCAAACCGGCAACTTTTTTTTTGCAGCATAATTCCATTCTTTAGTACTTATCGCTTGTGGAATTGGATCGCCGTTTTTGAAGGTAGTGCTATTTAAATTTTTACTCATCCAATACTGATTGCCAATTTTAATATCGCAAGGATTTATTTCAACGCATCCAAATAAGCAAAACAAGCAAGCAATAATTAGCAGATAACTAGGTGAAAATTGAATCCTCATTTTTTTTTAGCAAATGTAAGGAACTAAAAGATAGCAATGAAAACCTTCTGCTCATCATTCTTTTGTGATTACTTGGAATTCTTAAGGTCTTCAGCCACCAATCGAGCGACAATTTTCGCACTGTTTAAGGCTAATGGAATGCCGCCACCAGGATGCACAGTAACACCCGAAAAATAAAGTCCTTTCAATGATTTTGAAAAATTAGGATGGCGATAAAAGGCAGCTGAAGCACTATTTGATGAATTCCCATAAATCGAACCTTGTTTTCCGAAATAACGGGATTCAATGATTTGAGGGTGCATGACATCTTCCACCTCAATTAGTGATTCAATATCTTCTTTCAACGTATATGAAAGTCTTTTGAGCAGATGTTTACGCAAAGTAGAAACTGCCTCCTCCCAATTTTGACCTACATCAATAGGACTATTCACCATCACGAACCAATTTTCAGACGCTTCAGGGGCATCCGCCTTCTCCTGTTTTGAACTGATATGAACATAAATCGTTGGATCCTGGGATAGTATTTTACGATCAAAAATATCCTTGAATTCCTCCTCATAATTTTCAGCAAAAAAGATATTGTGAATCCCTAAGCTTGGAAATTCCTTTTTAACTCCCCAGTAAAAAACAATTGCCGAACTTGATTTCTCTTGCAATAAAATAGTTTTTGGTGCCTTAAAATTATCGAGTAATTTCTCATAGGTAAAATGCACGTCCATATTACTTACAATGATATCAGCATCGTACCTGCTTTTGGTAGTTTGAACCGCCCTCACTTTTTTCTGATCATGCTCAATTTTAATCGCTGTTTCATTCAAATGGAATATAACACCTAAATTAATGGCCGCCTGATAAAGTGATTGTGAAACAGAAACAATTCCACCCTTAGGCATAAAAGGACCAATATTGAATTCTAAATGAGAAATGATGTTAAGCATTCCAGGAGATTTGTATGGGCTAGAGCCATTATACGTCGCGAATCGATTAAAAATCTGTTGAGTATGCGGGTGTTTAAATTTCTGCCTGTTGACGCTAGCCATCGAACGAAACAAACCAAACTTTGGAATTCTTACAATTGCTGAAAACAAATGCTTGTTTAGCCATTCTTTCCATCGATGCAAAGAAACTGTTATGAAAACCGGATAAGCTGCTTTGTAATTTTTAGCACGTTTTTCTAATTCGCGACGAAGTATTTCAGGATCTTCTGAAAATTCTTTTGATAAGGTATCAACAATACCTTCTACTTGAGCAGGAAGATTAATTTGCTTACCATCCGAAAAAAAATAACGGCAGGACTCCTCTAATTTTACATAGTCAAACGAAACTACCTTAGGAGATAATGCAATTAACTCATCCACCAATTCAGGAGAGGTAAACACTGAAGGACCCATATCAAATCGATATTTTCCAATCGATTTCGAGTTCACTTTCCCTCCGATAAAGTTATTTTTCTCAATAACAATGACCTCAAAACCAGCTTTTGCAAGATGAATAGATGTCGCTAATCCACCAACACCGCTACCAATTATTATCGCTTTTGACATAAAACTCCTTTTGTTTAAGATTACAAAA